>Ga0182018_10002110_pt1 | contig 20684 bp, 21 predicted proteins | sample 812P2MmetaG_FD_120490 | JGI IMG/M metagenome (GOLD analysis project Ga0182018, IMG submission 120490) | Permafrost microbial communities from Stordalen Mire, Sweden - 812P2M metaG | ecosystem: Environmental > Terrestrial > Soil > Wetlands > Permafrost | place: Sweden: Stordalen | collected...
ACCCACAATCGACCTGCATGATCTTCAAGCAGAGAAGTCACTTGATTCCCAGGGAGACCTTTTCCAGCCTGAATGGAAGATACTTTGCCGTCACGCAGCGCGTCCAAAGCGCCTGCTCCTCCAATCCAAACCGTGCCATCGCGAGCGGCGAGAACCGAATCGACCTCATCGGTGCCAAGTCCTTCGCTTCTCGAATAGGTCGCAACCTGAAGATCACTGAACTTGTCCATGCCACGCGAGGTGGCCGCCCAGATATTTCCTTCGCGGTCCTCGAAGAGACGCTGCACTGAGTTGCCGGATAAGCCGTCGGAAACCTGAAAATGATCCACTCTGCTCGCAAAGATTCGATACAGTCCTTGCTTGCTTGTCCCGATCCAAAGAGCGTTGTGGCTGTCCATAAACAAAGCACTAACGTCAACGGTCCGCCCATCCAACCCGGGTGCGATAAATGGCTTCCATGCGCTCTGAACGAAGTGTTGCAACCCCAGGGCTGAACCAGATAGAGCCATGCCGGCCCATAAGGAACCATCGGCGTCGGAGGCGAGGCCGGTCACGCCCTGCGTGCCTTCGTTGGATTTCAGCCCGCTCGGACGATAAACATAGGAAGTGCCCGATTTCCAGCGCACAAGAGCTGTATCAAGGCCTATCCACAAATTGCCCAGTGAATCGATGTCTAAGGAATTGCCGCTGGCAAAAATGGGAATTCCGTCTGCCTTCCCATAACATCGGACGCTGGCACCTGTCACATGGCAGAGAGATCCAGCGTGGTCGAGACTTGGGATATGTATGAACCAGACTATTCCGTCATGATCCTCGACAATAGCGGGAATGACGGCCTGTGGGTTTAAATAATTGACGATACGCCCATTTACCAAGTGGCTAAGACCAGCGCGTGTTCCGATCCAGAGGCTGCCATCTCGCGCCCCAAGAAGCGAATCGATTTCAAGAGACGGCAATTTCGTTCCATCCGGCGAGGTCCAGCGCGTAAATCGGACGCCATCGAAACGCAGCAGTTCCGACTCTGTCCCAATCCATATGTAACCGTCGCTAGTTTGTGCGATCGCGTTCGGCGCGCCCCGGAAGACCCCGTCCTGCATCCTCCACGCCGTGTGTGAATATTGGGAGATGCGCCTGTTTGGATCGACCGCTTGAAGCGGGTCCGTCCCGAGGAAGAGCAGCAGAGCGCACAGCGAGAATGAGCTTCGACTTTTCACGTTCCGCTGAGCCAAGCCACTTTATCTTATAGTTTTCATGTTGATCGCGGCAGATAGGAAAGTACTGTTGCCGTCCTGAAGTTTTCTGCAGGCTAAAACAGCAGCATCAGACTCGAAGCAACCCGCGCCGGATGGCAATGGCCACGGCATGCGTCCTGTCGTTGGCTCTCAGTTTGTCCACCAGGTTCTTGATATGGAAGTTGACGGTTGTTTCCGCGATACACAACTGATCGGCAATTTGCTTATTTCGATGGCCGTCGCGCATTAACTGCAGAACATCCATTTCGCGCGCGGTCAACTGCTCATCGCCCAGGTGCTCGGCGATCAGTGCGGCAACTTGAACCGGCATGAAGCGGCCGCGTTGGTGTACGGACCGCATTACCCCAAGAATCTCCTCCTTCGGCATGCTCTTAAGTATGTATGCCGCTGCTCCAGCCCGCATGGCCCGTTGGATTTCACCGTCGGAATCCGACGTGGTGAGCATGATCACGCGCGCTTCCGGATATTCCTTCCTGATCTCGAGCAGAGTTGCCGTTCCGTCCATACCAGGCAAGCGGAGATCCATCAATGTCAGATCCGGCCGGTCCTGGCGAAACATCGCAAGCGCTTCTTTTCCATTTGTGGCTTGTGCGACCAGAAGCATGTCGGTCTGTGAAGCGATGATCGTGCTAAGGCCTTCGCGAAAAACCGGATGGTCTTCCACGCTCAAAATACGAATTGGTTTCGGCAGGTCCAAAGGAGGGGGCCCCCAGCTGTTAGGCCGTCAAACAGGGGGCTTTACAGCGACGAGAAATGGGAATCTCTCGCATCCTCTCAAGCCTATACGATGCGCCGCCGATTGTCCACCTGAAGAAAAATACAGTCCAACTTCCGTTGAATACAGTGGTGCGTGTTTCCAGCCAAAGCCATAGAGTGAATAAGGAACGTGACCGGCGAGGTTCGATGTGAGTTCCATCTCGAACCCCCAAAAGCGCAGCCGTAGAACTATCTGTCGCTCAGAGTGCTTAAGGAGCAGAGATGCAAAAATCGTCCGAGTGGAGCAAGGAATTCGATTTTATCGTCTGCGGCAGCGGAAGTTCCGGCTCCGTCGTCGCGGGCAGACTTGCCGCAAATCCCGAAATTAGCGTGCTGCTCCCTGAGGCGGGCGCAAGCGATGAGACGGATCTGGTGTTAGATACCGACCGTTGGCCCATGAATCTGGGCGGTGAACTCGACTGGAGCTTCATGACGGAACCAAGCCCGAATCTGAACGGGCGCTCCATCCTTTACTCGATGGGGAAAGTCTTGGGCGGCGGCTCCAGCATAAATGTCGGGACTTGGTCCAGAGGACACCAGGCGGATTGGGACCTGTACGCGGCCGAAACTGGTGATCCTAATTGGTGCTACGACGCTATCCTCGAACTCTACCGGCGTCGGGTAGAAGGTTGGGCCGGCGTTCCCGATCCGGAATTCTACGGTGTGGGCGGTCCAATGCACGTACAGCCGGATCAGCCGGATTCGTTCTCTCTGGCGATGCTCGATGCCGCGGAATCGACCGGGCTGAAGCGATTCGCAAACTCCGGCGGTCAGATGATGCGGGCGTGCGGGGGATGCGCCGTTGTCGACAACATTATTCACGATGGAAAACGGCAGTCCGTCTACCGTTCCTACGTTTACCCGCGGCTGCAGCAGCCGAATCTCACCGTTCTGACGGGAGCGCTGACGACCAGTATTCTCTTTGAAGGCAAACGGGCAACGGGCGTCGAGTTCGAGCACCAAGGCCAGCTCCGCCAAGCCAAAGCACGCTTTGAGGTCGTGCTTTCTCAAGGCGCCATTCAAACACCAAAGCTGCTCATGCAGTCCGGCATCGGCGACCATGAGGAACTCGCGAAATTTGGTATCCCCGTGCGCCAACACCTGCCCGGCGTCGGACGCAATATGCACGATCACGTCGCACTGGCTCTTGTCTGGGAGGCGACGGACGCACCCCTGCCCCACACAGCCAGAAGTTCCGCCGTGGCGTTTTGGAAAACAGACACGGCACTGGACGCGCCTAATTTTTACACCTATGCAATCGGCATCCCGTTTCTAACGCCTGAGAACGCAGCGACGTATCCGCCTCCGCAGGCCGCTTGGACGCTCTTCATGGGAATGCGGCCGGCGAGTCGAGGCTCAATCCATCTGACAGGGCCGAACGCGTCCGATCCGTTGCAAGTCCAAGCCAACTACCTATCGGATCCGAAGGATCTGGAAGATCTGAAGCTCGGTGTCGAGCGCGCACGTGAGATCGGCAATGGGGCTGCACTTCGTCCTTACGCGAAATGCGAGCACGCGCCGGCAGGTCTGAGCGACCCCGCGCTCGAAGATTATATCCGCAACGGTCTGGTGACGTTCTGGCATCAATCGGGCACGGCGAAGATGGGGCGGGATTCAATGTCTGTCGTCGATAGCGAACTCAAGGTCTATGGCGTGGAAGGTCTCCGTGTAGCGGACGCCTCTATTCTGCCGCGCGTGACGACTGGCAACACGATGGCTCCTTGCGTCGTTATCGGGGAGCGCGCTGCTGAGCTTTTGCTGAAAGAGTCACTTGCAAAATGACGACAGGCTGTTGTTAAAGGTTGCTAGCCCATGACCAAAACATTCGCGTCTCTGACGGAGGAAGAATCTCGATGATTAAAGTTCCGGGAACAATGCCGGCCTATACCTATGGCGAGGCAGCCGTGGCTTCGTCGCGCGTCTCGTTGGAGGAGTTGGAACAACTGAAAGTGTCGGTGGGTTTCACGCCAGAGGACGAGCAATACCTCCGCAAGGCAGGAGGGGTCCTCGAAGGTCAAACAAAGCAGATCGTAGCGCACTGGCGTAGCGGCATCATCGCCAGCATCCCAAATCTCGCGCAGCACTCGCGGACTCTCGAAGGCGAGCCCATTCCTCAATATCTCGCGCAAAGCAATTTGCGCTTCGAACAATGGATTCTCGACACCTGCCTGCGTCCCTACGATCAGGATTGGCTGAACTATCAGCAAGAAATCGCCTTGAGGCATACGAGCCTGAAGAAGAACCAAGTCGACGGCATCGAGTCAACCGCTTATGTCCCCTTCCGTGATATCGCCGCATTTATCGCCGTCCTGAACGACACCATCCAGCCGTACTTGGCAAGCCGCGGGAATCCTGCAGTCGAGGTCGCCGCCATGCACCGTGCGTGGTGTCGATCGCTCCAACTGCAGACGGCGCTTTGGGCCAGAGTCTACATGGATCTGGCGAAGACGAAGAGTGAGTGGTAGTGAACCTGGAGAACAATGAAAATGACCAAAGATTCCGTTGCTAGCCCCGTAGAAGAGTACGATCTCGTCGTTCTGGGCAGTGGAGAAGGATCCAAGTATCTCGCCTGGACATTGGCGAAGGAAGGGCAGCGCGTCGCCGTCGTCGAGCAGCGCTGGATTGGAGGCTCCTGCCCGAACGTCGCTTGCCTACCCAGCAAGAACATCATTCACAGCGCGAAGGTGGCGTCGTACTTCGCCCGAGCGGAGGAGTTCGGCATCACGACCTCTGGCTATACAGTCAACATGGCCAAAGTAACGGACCGCAAGCGGACGATGGTGAAGGGGCTGGTAGACATTCACGTCGGCAATTTTGCGAGTAGTGGTGTGGACTTAGTTCTTGGCCATGGATACTTTGTCGGACCGAGGACGATCCAGGTCGATCTGCAGAGCGGTGGTACGCGTCTGGTCCGCGGCCGTAACGTCGTCATTGGAACGGGGACGCGAGCGACCCTCGGGGCAATCCCAGGGCTCGAAGCGGCGAAGCCGCTCACCCACATTGAGGCATTGGAACTGGACGAACTTCCGTCTCATCTTCTGATCTTTGGAGGCGGGTATGTCGGGCTTGAGTTTGCGCAGGCCATGCGTCGATTGGGCACCAAAGTTTCGATTTTGGACCGGAACGCGAGGCTGCTTCAACGCGAGGATCCGGACGCTTCGGCGGCACTGGAGGCTCTTTTCCTTGAGGAAGGCATTGAGCTCATCCTGAACGCCTCGGTGGACAACGTGGTGGGCACTTCGGGTGACTCCGTGAACATCACCTACCGTCAGAATGGAGAAGTGCGAACATTACAAGGGAGCCATCTGCTCGCTGCTCTGGGACGAACTCCCAACACGGAGAAGCTAGGGCTTGAACTTGCCGGAGTCGAGCTGACGGAGAATGGCTACATCAAAGTGAATGCGGGGCTGCAGACGTCGGCGGATGGCGTTTGGGCCATTGGCGAAGTAGCCGGTAGTCCGCAGTTCACGCACATCGCCTTCGACGACTTCCGCATCTTACGAGAGAACCTCAAGGGAGGAAACCGTGTCACTACGGGCCGGCAGGTGCCATTCTCCATGTTCACGGATCCCGAACTGGCGCGCGTGGGATTGAGTGAGAGCGAGGCGAAGGCGAAGGGTATCCCGTACCGACTCTTCAAGATCCCCATGGCTTCCGTGTTGCGTACGCGCACGCTCTCGGAGACGCGCGGCTTCATGAAGGCACTGGTGGGTCAGGACGATCGCATCCTCGGTTTCACTGTCTTCGGAGTTGACGGTGGAGAGATCATGTCGGCGGTTCAGATCGCGATGATTGGGGCTCTCCCTTACACTGCGTTGCGGGACGCCATACTAGCTCATCCAACCCTTATGGAAGGGTTGGTTGTATTGTTCTCATCGACGCCGGTTGCGGTGGAAGCCAAATAAGGCGTGTGAGATGAGGGCTCAAGTTTCCACGGGACGAGCGGCAGCGACCCGGCGACAGTTCCTCTGCGCTGCGACATCTGCCTGCGCTGGAGCGGCTGCTCACGGTGCTCCGACTGCGGCCCCGACGATCAAGGCCGTGGCCTTCGATGCATTCGCGATCTTCGATCCCCGCCCCGTGTTTCGTTTGGCAGAGGAACTGTTCCCAGGCCGTGGGGAGGAATTGAGCAACCAGTGGCGAACGCGTCAGTTCGAGTACACCTGGCTGCGCAACTCCATGCGCTTGTATATGGATTTCTGGCACGTGACGCAGGACGCCTTAAGTTACGCGGCACAACAGAGCAAGCTGGAGCTCACCGCCGAAAAAAGCAGTCAGCTGATGTCGGCGTTCCTGCGGATGAAGCCGTGGAGCGATGTCGTTGCGGCGATCGAGACGCTACGGAAACGGGGCCTCCGCTTGGCACTTCTGTCGAATCTAACGCCCGAGATGATGCGATCCTGCGTAGCGGCTTCTGGTTTGCAAGGGATGTTTGAGTTCGAACTAAGCACCGATAGCGTGAGGGCCTTCAAACCCGATCCGGCCGCCTACGCGATGGGAACCGAGGCCTTCCATCTGGAAAAGCATGAGATATTGTTCGTGGCATTCGGCGGCTGGGATGCCGTCGGCGCAAAGGCGTTCGGTTATAGGACCTATTGGGTGAACAGAGAGGCGAGGCCTGCCGAACAACTCGGCATCACCGCCGACGAAGCCCATCGCGATCTTTTATCTCTGCCGAACTTCCTGGACGTCCTGAATCGGCGGTAATGAGAGGAGCTTGAGATGAGGAAACTTGTAAAGCTGACTGTAGTCGGACTGGCCCTACTCGCAGTCCTGCAGCTAGTGCATCCGGGCATTCCTTCCGGCCCCACCGGCACGGAACTGAAAGCTCCCCCGGCCGTGCGGCGGATTTTGGAGAAGGATTGCTACAGTTGCCATTCAAACGAGCGCCGCCTCGCGTGGTTCGACCAGATCGTTCCCGGGTACTGGCTGGTGCGGCACGATATTCTCAACGCTCGGGAGCGTCTCAATTTTTCCACCCTGGGATCAAGGCCTGCGGGCGCGCAGGAAGCCGCGCTCTTCGAGGCGGTTAACATGATTCAATTCGGCTCGATGCCCCTGCGGCAGTTCGTGGCACTGCACCCCGATGCGAAGGTGACGCCGCAGGAACTCGCAGTGCTTAAGAGTTACCTGGCGCCGTGGAGCACAGTGGGCGGCCCAGTCGCACCAGGTGCCGATGTGGCAGCACCGGTGGTCCACACGAATCTAAACGCTGTGACGGCAGAGTTCAACGGAGTGCCGTTTCAGGCCGATTTCGAAACCTGGAAGCCGATCAGCTTTACCGATCGTGGCGACAACAACACCTTCCGCGCGATCCTTGGCAATCCGATCGCCATGAAGGCTCTGGAATCCGGCAACGTTTCGCCGTGGCCGGACGGAACACGCTTCGCCAAGATCGCGTGGCAGCAGGCCGTGGGCGAGGACGGCATTGTCTCCCCCGGCAAGTTCGTGCAGGTGGAGTTCATGCACAAGAACGCTGAGCTGTACCAGAAGACGGAAGGCTGGGGCTTTGGCCGTTGGCGCGGAAATGAACTGAAGCCCTACGGATCGAACGCCCAATTCGTCACGGAATGCACCGGGTGCCATGAGCCCATGAGCGCGAATGACTTCGTCTATACCCTTCCCATCACTCAAGCGAAATTGAAACGCGACGAAGCGGTCAACAATCGAGCGGCCGGACTCCCGCCGGGAATTCCGTATCAGCCGCTCGGCTGGCACGTGCTCACCATGTTTGTGGACTCGAAGGCGCATACGATGGCGGCGCTCTTTGGCAACAACGTAGCGCAGGCCGCGATGGGTCAGGGCAACGCACCAACATACCCGGCCGGGAGCGTGCTTGCGCTTGTCACTTGGAGCCAGCGCGAAGATCCGCATTGGTTTGGCGGTCGCATCCCGGATACTCCGCTGTCCGTAGATTTTGTCGAGACCGATGGAGCCGGTAAGGCGCGAGGCTACCGGCGTTATGACGGCCCATCGATGCAGGAGCAAACGCCCCAGGCGGAAGATGTGGCCAAGCGGTCGAACTTCCTCCTGACCCTGGCTCCGGCGATGTTGCCATGATCAGGAACGCAGCAGAGAAGGCGAGCATCAATTTATGAGCGAAATTACGATCCCCTTCACCTCGCACCACTACGTCGACGCGGACGGTGTTTGTGTTTTCTATCGCGAAGCCGTGCCGGAGAATGCGCCGGTTGTCCTCCTGCTTCACGGGTTTCCGACGTCATCGTTTCAATATCGCGACCTCATCCCGAGACTCGCGGATCGCTACCGGGTCATCGCTCCGGACCTTCCGGGCTTTGGCTTTACGGAAATTCCTCCAGAGCGCAACTATGTCTACACCTTCGACGCTTTGGCGAGGACGATGCTCAGTTTCACAAACGAGTTGGGACTCGCAGAGTACGCACTGTACGTCTTCGATTACGGCGCTCCCACGGGCTTTCGCCTCGCCTTGCTAGCGCCGGAACGCATATGGGCGATCATCTCGCAGAACGGCAATGCTTACGAGGAAGGTCTTGGGGATGCGTGGCAGCCGCTCCAGCGTTACTGGCGCGAGCCAACCGCGGAGAACCGTAATCGCATTCGTCCGGCGCTGACCCGCGAGGGTCTCCGCCGTGAATATGAGTCCGGCATCCCCGATCCGAGCTTGATCCGGCCCGAAGGCTACACCCTGGATGCGGCTTTACTGGGGCGCCCCGGCAATGTTGAAATCCAGTTGGATCTCTTCCTGGATTACGCCAGCAACGTTCGCCTGTATCCCGAGTTCCACGCCTATTTCCGCAAGAGCAAGCCTCCTCTCCTCGCGATCTGGGGAGCGCTCGATCCTTATTTCATCCCGGCGGGAGCGAAAGCGTTTCAACGCGATCTGCCCGACGCCGAAGTACAATTGTTGCCCACAGGCCACTTCGCACTGGAGACCCACCTCGAAGAGATCGTTCGAAGCATGAGGGATTTCTTGCAGAAGCAACTCGAGCCGGGGAACATGAAATGACAACCAACTCCGATAATGGTATCGTGCGGCTGGTCAGCCGGGAATCGGTTTCAGAAGTGCTTCGCCGCCTGCTGACGATTCTGCGAGACAAGGGCATCACCCTATTTGCGGTAGTCGACCACAGCGGTGAAGCCGCGAAGGCCGGGATGGAGATGCATGAAACGAAGCTGGTGATTTTTGGAAAGCCAGAGGCCGGCACTCCCGTCATGATCGCGGCTCCGGATAGTGCGCTCGACCTTCCGCTCAAAATCCTGATCGCAGAACGGGCCGACGGTGGGACCCAGGTTAGCTACAACAAGCCATCCTATCTCCAAGCTCGTTTTGACTTGTCCGCAAACCTGGTCGCGAATATCGCCGCCATAGAACAGATCGCTGTAGCCATTTCGGCACAGAACAGACCGATTCGCGCAAGAGATAGATTCGCGCCGGCTCGCCTGAAACGTCTTCCACCTCTAGCGATTCGAAAGTGACGCATTCTTTCAGTCTGCGCCACATCACCCTTCCCCGAGCCCGTTCCGCTGGCAATCGCCAAAAGACTCGGACGTCCACCCAGTGTCAGAACACATAGCTTTTGCATCACCATGGTCGATGTCGCTAAACGGTGTTCAGGCGGTGGGATCAAGGTTCTTTCGTGTGATCGGCTCATAGAGAGGATATCTCTAAATGGTGTTCAAACGGTGTTCAGAGTCAGCGCCATCCTGCAACGAAGTTCTCGTTGGAAAGCAGCGGCGCCGTTGTCAGGAGCTCATCGCGGTCAGCGCGCGGAAATGCTTCAAAACGCCAATAATCTGCTTGTACCCGAGGGCTGAGAGTCGGGCGAGGTTGATAAGAGTGCGTTGTCGATGGGCCTCCTCTCATTGAGCAATCGGCTAGGTCCACCAACTGCCTGCTAGGCGTTTCGTCCATGTGGCGGTGAAATCCCAGGGGATCTTCCGTCGTGGTTTGCGAATTCAGGTAGCCTTAGAGTGACATTGATCGAGTGGAGACTAGGAATGCCACAAACTCACTTTGAAGATGCTCCCATTGGCCCTTGCGCCCGAAGGCCGTCGCCTTTTGCGGCGCCGCTTCTCTTCGTGGGCGCGGCGGTAATCGTCCTGGTCGTGCATCTTGCCACCAACGGCACCCTCGGCTTCCACACCGACGAGCTTTATTACATCGATTCCGGCCATCACCCCGCGCTCGGATATGTCGACTTTCCGCCGATAGTCCCGCTGCTCGCGCGTCTCGAAACCGATCTCCTGGGAGCCACGCCATGGAAGCTCCGCCTGCTCCCGATCCTGCTCGGCGCGTTCATGGTTGCTCTTTCAGGCGCATACGTGAGGCGCCTTGGCGGCTCGCTCCGCCTGCAGGCTCTCGCCCTATTGATCGCCGTCACGGCACCCTACTTCCTCGGCGCAAACTGGGTCTATCAGACGGTGACATTTGATGAGGCGACCTGGATGGTCGCGTTCTACTGGTTTCTGTGCCTGGTCCGAGAGCACCGGCCCAGGCACTGGATCTACCTCGGTCTCTCGCTCGGCATCGGCCTCGAGGTCAAGTACACGATCGCGGGTCTGGCGGCCGGCATCGGGCTGGCCGTCCTGCTTACTCCCGCCCTGCGCGCGGACCTGCGGACGCGATATCCGTGGATCGCGGTCGGCATCGCTCTGCTTATATGGGCGCCGAACCTCACGTGGCAGGTTGCGAAAGGATTTCCTTCGCTCGTCTACATAGCCAACCACCAGGGCTCCGGCGGCGGTCTTGTCGCCAACTTGGTCCTGATCGGGGTCTATCTCTTCTTCTTGATTCCGCTCTGGGTGGCGGGATTGGTGTCGCTTTTTCGCAGCGTGACCCTGCGGCCCGTTGGGATCGCGTGCCTTTTTCCTCTCGTCCTTTTCCTGTTTGTGGGTAAGTCCTACTACGCGATGGGCACCGTGCCGATCGCACTTGCACAAGGGCTCATGGCGGTCACCGGCGTCAGGCGGCCGAGGCTGCGCACCGGTTTCCAGATCGGGGTCGCGGTTGCGTGCGCGTTCCAGCTGCTCACGTTTGCTCAGCTGACGCTTCCAATCACTCCGCTGGACCGGATCCACTCGCTCGGCCTCGACGCCAAGAACGAGCTATTTGCGGACAGCGTGGGGTGGGAGGACATCGCCCACGAGGTTGAGTCAATATACGGCAAGCTTCCCGACTCGGAGCGAACTGGAACGATCATCATCTCGGCCTATTATGGTGTTCCAGGGGCGCTGCAGATCTACGGGGACAAGAGATCGCTCCCCGTGGTAGTCAGTCCTCAGCTTAGTGACTGGTACTGGCTTCCCAACGATATAGTGGCGACGAACGCCCTGATGATCGACTACCAGCCTTCGGACGTCGCGTGGATGTGCTCATCCGCCACACTCGTCGGGCACCTGACGGTCCCGTACGGCGTGCAGGGCCTGGAGCAGGGCGCGCCGGTCACTAACTGCGTGCTCAAAGCTCCGATCTCGCAGGCCTGGAGCCGGCTCCGCCACTTCTCCTGAGGATTGTTGCGCGCGGCGGCATCTTAGTGCATCAGTCGGGGTCGTTCGGAATTGACCGCTGGAAAAGATGAAAGCGGGAGGGCGCGTACAGGAACAGCGGGCTCATCGAAGCTTGAATCCGGTCGTTCCGTGACTGTCAGGAGGAGAGCCGAGTCTAGGCAGAGAGGCTGAGCGAGAGTCCAAACGCCTGAAAAAGACGGGGCTCGATAAAAATTGATAGTGCAATAATCGTGTCGTGCTCGTCGAGTGTGAGCACGTGGATCGAGTGCGCAGCCCAGGTTCCATCTGTCGCATTGCGTTCATAGACAGCGAAGGCGGGTTGCCCGTTGGCCGCTGTCGGCACCAAGCGCAGGCCGCCACAAGTTCTCCAAACCATCGAAAAGAATGATCGGACGGGCTCGCGGCCCACGAACCACTGGAGCCACGGCGGCATGGTCACTGCGGCATCTTCTTTAAGAAGCGCCACGAAAGCCTCGATATCATGCCCCTCCCAGGCCTTTAGATAGCGACCAAGGAGCACTTGGTGCGCCGGATCGGGTCGATTCACCGCTTCAGGGCGGCCATCGGGGTAGCGTTTGGCCAGCGTTTCGCGCGCCCGCTGCAGTGCGCTGTTGATTGAAGCGGTCGAACCGCCGAGCAGCGTCGCAGCTTCCGTCGCCGCCCACCCGAGAACGTCACAAAGCAGAAGCGCAGCGCGTTGTCGTGGCGGCAATTCCTGGACTGCGGCGACAAAGGCTAGCTGCACCGATTCGCGGGCCGTATAACGCGCCTCCGGGTTCAGAACATCGTCGGCAATCCCTTCCAGGTTCGAGTCTGGGTAAGGTTCAAGCCAGGCTACTTCGGTTGCTGGCTTCCCGTTCGGCATCTGCCCGGTGGCAGGCCCGTACTGGTCTGGCAACAGACGCTGCGCGTGCTTGCGGCTGGCGAGCGCATTCAGGCAGGCGTTCGTGGCGATGCGGTAGAGCCACGCACGAAAGTTTCCGCCGTCGAAAGTATCGAAGCTGCGCCAGGCGCGCAGATAGGTCTCTTGCACGAGATCGTCGGCTTCGTGCAGGGAGCCAAGCATGCGGTAACAATGCAATTTGATTTCGCGCCGGAACGGTTCAGCGAGTTGCTCAAAAGGTGGCGTCCCGGACCCCCGGTCATGCTCCTGATTTGTTTGTCCCGCAGTGCTCATTTGACTCGCTCTCGGACTGTCAGTGGCCCGTAGTTGACCAGCCTACCACTTACATAGGGAGGCCCTTTCGAGTCCCTCCCCAGTAACGATGAACATCTTTCCCTTGGACTGATCCGGGCACGCCGCCAGTTCGATGACCGCGTTGGCAACGTCGGATTGGGTCGGCGGAGATGCCATGCCTCGAATGAAGTCATTCGTGGACATCCCAATATAACGAGCGTATCCATCGACCGCAAGCTTTCCGAACTCTGTCTCCGGAATGATGCCGGGAGCAAGCGCGACGAATTGCAAGCCGAGTCCAAGGCGATCGGATTCCTTCTGGCTGTAATTCGCGATGAACATCTGCGTTCGTTTGGCACCGGCATATCCCCCGGTAAGCGGAGACCCCGCCAGAGCGGCGCAACTAGCGATCAAAATGACCGAAGTTCCTGCGGGCAGAGGCCGCGATAGCGCTGCCTTGCAGAAATGAAACGCGATCCTGACATCGCTCTCCCAGTTGACGGTGAAATCTCGCCAGCTTTGCTCGTGTAGCGGCGCGGTCACTGGAATGGCACCTCCGCCCAGAACGAGGATATCTGGCACGACAGCCCCGAATACCTCGGAGGGTGCGTTTGGCCGGGATGCATCAAGCGCCAGAACCTCGATCCCGGGAACATCCTGGGCCAATTGGCGGAGCGCAGCCTCGTGCCGCGCCACCGCAAGAACCTGTGCGCCCTGGCGGGCGCCGGATTCCGCAATACGACGACCTACGCCTCGGCTGCCGCCGATCACGACCATGGTCTTGCCTGCCAATTTGAACATTTGGTCTCCTCGTGTCCAGTCGGTCATCGCCTACACTTCTCGGGCGTCGAAAAGGAATGTATGGAACGTCGATGTGTCGGGCGCCAGTTCTCTTCGGTCCACCGAGCACGCTTGCCCGGCCTCACTCGCGAAAGCATGATTTAGTCCATTCTGATGCTTTTCGTTGGTTGGTCCGATACTCCGTCCGTCACTTTTCTTTTGGATTGGGCTTCCCCTTGCCGGTCGCAATCAAATTGCGCAAACTGCCGTTCACATAGGAGCCCCAGGCGTTGGAGCAGACATCGAAACACTCATACGCGGGAACCAAACCGTGGTGGGTGAAGCGGATTTCCGTCTTGTTGCCGTGGGTGGAGATTTCAAACACAACTTTCGTGTTCGTCCACTCGGTCTTGTCCTCGGTGAAATTGAAGTAGTTATCCACAACAAGCCAGACGACTTTCTTGTTGGGCACCGCTTCTATCACTTTCATCGTGCACCGATGCGCGTCTTTGTAGTGATACTTCCACACATCGCCGAAATTTGCGGTGCTGCCTTCGATGTTTTCCGACCACCAGCCACGGGGGTTGGTGATGGCGGCGAAGGCTACTTCTGGAGATTGGTCCACTGAAATCGTCGTGGTAAAATTTGGGTCTGGGTTGTTCATGGCTGTTCCTTCCCTATGCGAACACGTCTGGCTGACTTTTCCCTGTGCTGATTAGCTGGCGCAAATTGCCGCCGACGAGCATGCCCCAAGCGTTCGAGCAGCTACCGTAGCACTCGATCTCCGGCGCGAGGCCCGAGTGGGTAAAACGGATTTCCGTTTTGCCATCTTTCGCGGAGATGTCAAAAACGATGTCCGTGCCGGTCCATTCGCTCTTTTCTTTCACGAAGCTCAGATGGCTGTCGGAAACATGCCAAGCTACTTTCTTGCCGGCAATGAGTTCCGTGACCTTCTGCGTGGAGCGGTGCGCATCTTTGTAGCGATACGTGAACTCAGCTCCCAGCTTGTCAGTGGCACCCTCGATCTCTCCAGACCACCATCCACGAACATTGTTGATGGCGGCGAATGCTTCGTTCGGCGTTTGGTCCACCGAAATGGTTGTGGTGAAATTACGTTTCTTCATGGTTTGTTCTCCTAAGCTCTCTGTTGTCTGCCTTCACTTTGTATAACCGCCGAGGGGGTGGAAACTCATCGGCGCTTTGCGAAGTTTTTTTTGAGGCGCCAAGTCCTGCTTCTAGTCGTCGAGCGCCCCCATGCTCAGATTGACCGTGGTTCCGGTCATCGCGCTCGCGGCATCGGAAGCCATGAAGGCCGCCACATTGGCCATTTCGGCGAGTGATGCGAGCCCTCGCCGATGATTTTTGCCTGCGACGACATCGTGAAACTGCTGCCAAGTCATTTCATAGGCCTTGGCGTGAATGCCAAACACCTCTTGGATGGTGCCTGAGTCAGGCATGCCATCCACTCGCAGACCCACGACACGGATGCCGTGGGGAGCGAGTTCTGAGGAAAGCCCCCGAGTGATACTTTCAACGGCGCTCATTGCAGGGGCGAAGCCGCCCAGCAATGGAACTCCGGCGCGCGCGGGAAGCGGGGTCACGGTCATGATCACCCCTGCCTTTGCGCCATCATTCGGCGTGCGGCTAGTCGGGCGGTCAGGAAGTAAGCCCTGGTGTAGGTAGAAATCGGCAGCGAAAATTGGTCGAGTTCCAGATCCACAAATGGCACGCCCTGCAGCGTAGTGTTTGGAATGCCGACCCCGTTGAACGAGATATCGACACGGCCCATCTTATCGATCACGGACTGCAGGTGCTTGTCCACGGATTGTTCATCAAGAGCATCGACCTCCGCCGTCTCGACGGTGCCGCCAGCGGAGGCTATTTCGTTGGCGACATCGTCGAGCCGTGCCCGGCGGCGACCGGTGAGAAAGAGCGTTGCCCCCTCCCGTGCGAAGGCTCGCGCCACCGCGCTGCCCACCCCGCCTCCGGCTCCGTAGATAACCGCAACTATATTTTTGAGCATCATGTCTGGTCTCCTTTTCCCGGCTGAGTTGAACGGCGTTAGGCTGCTGCGGCCTGGGGCGCGAAGGCGGCGAACTGGTGCTCCATCGCCTTGACGACACCAGTGCGCCAGCCTTCGGCGATGGACTGGGATGCGGGATCGGGGAAAATGTCCTCTTCACCCTTCTCAACTCCATCGAAGATGCCTTGCGCGACGGACTCCGGAGAGGCCTTCGGTATTTCGAATCCTCTGGTCATATCGGTGTCTGTGGGGCCGGTCAGGACCGCATGAACCCTCACGCCCTGTGCAGCCAAGAGGGCGCGGAACGACTGTGTCATATTGAACTCGGCTGCCTTCGAGATCGCGTAAGCCGGTGTCACCGGGAAGGGAGCCAATGCCATCGTCGATACGTTGTTCACGATGGCTCCTTTGGAGCGCTTCAGCAATGGCAGGAAAGCGTTGATCACATTCAACGGCCCGAAAAGATTGACGGCCAGGTGCTGAGCGACGACCTTGGGATCGCTCAGGTCGTCGAACAGAGCGATGCCGGCATTGTTGATGAGGACGTCGAGAGTGTCGACTTTTTTGACTGCCTCTTCAATCTGCGAAGCGTCGGTTACGTCCAGCGTCAGAGGCGTCACGCGTGGGTCTACGATGTCGCTTGCGCCGCGCACCCCCGCATATACCCTCTTCGCTCCACGTCTCAGCGCCTCCTGGACGAGCGCTCGGCCGATACCGCGGTTGGCGCCAGTGATCAAAACTGTCTTGTTCTGGGTATTCATAACGTTTCTCCTTCGTTGGTTTAAGAGGGCTTTTTTGTCCCTCTATTAGGTACAACCGGCGAGCAGGCCCAAACTCATCGGTGCCGAGCCCGACTTTTTTTTGGGGAGCCGCTTCCCTTGCTGAAAACCACATTTCCGGGGGGTGGGGGATACAACGATAAGCCTCTGACTTAGAATCAGATTTCGCGATCTGCCGCAGGGGATGCTCGTTTATAATGCTTTCGGAGGCTCTCGGGTGACTGTGCGAAGACCCGCGTCGGCCCCTCGTGTTGACCGTGTTCCCCCTCGGTATTTGAAGGGGAAGCCGAGCGGCCACGGATATATTGCCGTAGCGAAGCCTTTTCACGACCACATTTGGTCATAATGATGCTCCGCCTGAGTGATCCACCTGCGCCGACTCCTCGTTCGCGTATTTCCGGCAAGCGCAGGACGTGCAACCTCAAGCGGCGAAAGCCGCCGGCACGAGGAACGGAAGAAGATGAGCGAGCCCATGTGCCACAAGGCGCGTACCGCAAAGCCTGAGGGCATCCCAGATGATGACGGCACGTCGCCTTATGGCGTTGGGCGGGTAGAGGTATCGGAATTCCGCAAAGCTGTCCGCTGCCCTTCTCGTGCTGCAGGAAACGTTGGCCGGAACGGGTCAATGGCCAGCAGCGTTGGGATTGAGTAGCCTATCGGCCAGGCACCAGGTACGCAGGTTCAAGAAGAGAAGGACAACGACTGAAATGAATCCCGTGACTGAAGTGAAAACGAATCCAAATGCCGCCCCTGAATTGGCGATTCTTAATGGCGGAGCAGCCGCTGTGACAGCACCGTCGTTCTCGTTTCCGATTGGCTATCATATCACGACTTGCACCCCAACATCAGTATCAATTTTCAACTGAACCGCTTCTATGGCTGGGTCGGCGACGACAGCATGCTGACCGAGATGCGCGAGGCGTTGGCTGGCGTAAACGACTATCCGACGTTCACGAAAATTATTCTCGACTTGGGAGAAAAGGCGCTTGCCCGGCACGAGGCGCGCAAAGGGGCCTACTATCTGCGTCTCGCCGAGTTCTTCTTGCTCTTTAGCGACCCGCGCAAGCTGCCCACACGCCAGCGCTTTGTCGATCTGCTCCTTGATAATCTCGAAATTGCGCCGTCTTCCTATAGCAGAATTCCTTTTGAGACCGGCTGGCTTCCCGCCTACCGCCTCACGCCGAAGAAGCCGATTGGGAAGCTGGTCGTTTTCGGAGGGTACGACAGCTACATTGAGGAGTGGTTGCCCGCGGCGCTGGTCTTTCGCGACGCCGGCTACGACACGATCCTGTTTGAGGGGCCCGGCCAGGGAGCGGCTCTCGAATTGGCGCACCTGACCATGAATCCTGAGTGGGAGAAGCCGGTCAAAGCGGTGCTGGACTTCTTTCGCCTCGACGCGGTCACGTTGATGGGCTTCTCCCTCGGCGGCGGGTTGGTCATTCGCGCCGCAGCCTTTGAGCCGCGCGTGCGCCGGGTCATCGCCTACGATGTTTGCCCGAATATGTTCGAGTGCATGCTGCGTTCCGTGCCGACGCCGGGACGCGAAAAACTCCTCGAATGCTTCAACTCTGGAAACGAGGGCGCTGTCAACACATTGGTCGCGGGTGCCATGGCCCAAAGCCTCCTTCTGGAATGGGCAATTCAAATGGGTTTACACAACACCGGCCTGAAGGCGCCCTATGAGATGCTTAAGCACTATCAAAAATACGAGACCGCTAGCATCTCCCCCCGGCTGACCCAGGACGTGCTCCTGATGGCGGGAGCTGAGGATCATTACATTCCGGTGCACTATCTGCCCGACCAGATCGCGACTCTGACCCAGATACGCTCACTCACCGCACGCTTGTTCACGCGCGCGGAGCAGGCGCAAAACCACGTTCAAGTGGGCAATATGGGCCTTGCGTTCCGCACCATGATCGACTGGATGAATGGCCTTGGGCCGATCGAGATCCTCACCTCCGATTGATGTTGACAGTGTTGACGTTCGAAGGAGAATAGTACCTGGCCTTGATCTTCTGGTGGGGCTCGTGGGAACTACAGGACGCGCGCGCTAGCGGGGCATTGCTCATATATGGCCGCCCCTTGCCTTGGCCCTTACGTTCCTGTTCGGCCCGGCTGGGTGGCTGCTGTACACGATTCTGCGATCCATTCGCCGCGCTGGCTCAAACTAATCACTTCGGAAGGGTAATAACATGCTTCCATTCTCTGTGCTGCTGGTTTCCACGTTGATTCTAAGGGTCGTCGGCATAGCGGGAGTGAGTGCGTTTGACAGTTGGACATGGTGCCTGCGCTGCGGCCTTGCACTGATGTTCCTGTTTACGGCATCCGCTCATTAGGGAAAACGGAGGCGCAATCTGATCGCGATGGTTCCGCGTGCCTTTCCCCGTCCCGACCTGATGGTGAGCGCAACGGGCGTGTGTGAAATCCTGGGAGGGTTGGGATTACTCATCCCTCTGGTCGCGCCCGTCGCTGCGGCATGCCTGGCGCTGCTGCTGATCGGGCTTTTCCCTGCGAACATACGCGCGGCTCGTGAGCATCTGACGATTGGCGGCAGGCCGGCGACGGCCTTGCCACTCAGGGCGCTTCTGCAGCTTGTGTTCATTACCGCTGTACTTGCCGCTGGATTCCCTGGCGCCTCTCCGTTTGTCGCCCGATAGGGCTTCAAGGCGGATTTCTGTCGGGGGAATCCAGGAATTAACTCTATAAGAGGAGCAACTATGACCGATGCAACGAAACTGATCGCAGGCCTACTGCTGATCACTGTGCCGACCATTGAGTTCGGCGGCACATTTCTTCTCAGCATCGTTTCCGGCAAGCATCCCGAACTCACTGAGTTTCAGCGCTCGATGTTCCGGGCCGGTCACGCGCACGCCGGGGTGCTGGTGATTCTCGCTGCTCGTTGCGCTGGTGTTCACCGATCACGCGGGTTTCTCCACGCCAAGTGGATGGGCGGTACGGATGGGCTTCGCGGCTGCTCCCATTCTGATAAGCACCGGCTTTTTCGGCGCGGCGATCGGCAAGGGCGCGACTCGGCCGGGAGGGCTGATTGCCCTGCTGTGGATGGGCGTGGTTTTGCTGGCCGCAAGTGTGATCACCTTGGGAATCGGCCTGATCCGATCGAGAGGTTAAACCGGATGACGACGCGCAGCAACAATTACGGCAAGAATGTTGAATGGATGGAGAAAATCACGGATCAGGAATATAAGTCGGCACCTCAGTAAACGAACCTAACCTTCGCCACGCCCGCGCAAGGGATCGAAACCGAAAGGCCGAGACCCGAAAGGGGCTCGGGGCGAAGCCTGAGAGTCCGGTCGGCGTAGCCGGATGCGCCCAAGCAAGTTCTTGGGGACTTTCCATTTTGTACCGATTTTGTACGGAGAGCGTGACTTTGATGCTTTTTGTAACGTTGGCGACTTTGTAGAATCAGTAAGTTACGGTAGTTACAAAACCTGTCAAGTTCGTGGTTCGAATCCATGCCGGGATCGACCGCGACCGCCTGTGTGTCGCGCAGGAAGGAAAACAAGCGCAAAACGAATTTCGCGCTCAGAGGTTCGTCGGGTTTTACCGGCAGCGCCAGCCAGGGGCGCCCCATCCGCCCACCCAAAATTCGTACCATGGTATTCAGTTCCACCAATCTTAAGAGATGGTCGGGCGGCAGGAGTTGAACCTGCGAACTTCCCCCTCTCGCACCTTAAGTTCTCTAGAAGTTACGAGATTCGGCGCTGTGTGCTCGGCGAAAACCTAATCGTCGGGGATATATCCGCGACGACAACTATGGCGAGAGTCGTTTCAGTTGCTGAGTATCTTTTTTCCGGAGATGACAGAGCGTCTCGCGGTCCTGCTCGAAGTCCGCTGCAGTGAAGTCGTAGACTTCGTGCTCCTTCAAGAAGGCGTCGAGCTGCATCCGCGTATCGAAACCAAGGAGCCGCCGGAGCTGTGCAGCAGTGAGGGCACGCGACCGATATGCCTCGAGTGCTAGGCTTTCGAGCGCCGCACGAGGCAGATCCTTCCACTTCGACTCAAGCCTTACAGCGATATCCTCCGGCAGCTCTATCGTAATCTGCATGGTTGCCCATCAATTGTCTCAGGAGCAACTCTCTTCGGCCACTCGGACCGGCGGCGCATCCAGCACTGGCGCATGTGCAAAGGCTCGGTATGCTCAGGTACCGGGTTTTAGCGCGCCGGCGGGTACTGGCCCTTCGGCGCGGGCATGCGATCGTCCTCCCTTCCGAAGGGAACGGGTCTCGGACGCGGCGGACTTTCGCGGCGCCGGGGCGGCCTTCCCGACGGACGGAATAGTCACTAGGTCCAACTCGTCGTGAACATCGGTGGCCGGCGCCAGGTAGCGCATCGTGGTCTCCAGCGACTTGTGGCCCATCCAGTGCTGCACGGTCCGTACATCGAAACCCCTGCGCAGCATTCCTGTG
>Ga0182018_10002111_pt1 | contig 20675 bp, 14 predicted proteins | sample 812P2MmetaG_FD_120490 | JGI IMG/M metagenome (GOLD analysis project Ga0182018, IMG submission 120490) | Permafrost microbial communities from Stordalen Mire, Sweden - 812P2M metaG | ecosystem: Environmental > Terrestrial > Soil > Wetlands > Permafrost | place: Sweden: Stordalen | collected...
CTTTTGCAGCAGCGCCACGCCTTTGTCCAGCACGCCTTGATGGACGATGGCGTTCTCGGTGTATGCGGAGGTGAAAAGAATTTTTGTGCGCGGATACAACGCCCGCACGCGGTCGGCCAGTTCCCTGCCGCTCATGTGCGGCATGACGACATCAGTGAACAACAAATCAATGTGTCCGGCGTCGCGTTGATGATTCAAGATCAGGGCTTCGACGCCATTGGCCGCCGCCAAAACCTTGTAACCCAGTCGTCCTAATAATGTCGCAGCCATCTCACGCAGGGCGGGATCGTCCTCGACCAGCAGAATGGTTTCCGTCCCGCCCGGCAAATCAGGCGAGTCAAGGCGCTGGAGGGGAATCTTCGTCTGCGATTCAACTTGCGGCAGATAAATTTTGAAAGTTGTGCCCCGACCCTGCTCGCTATAAACGCTGATATGACCGCCGCTTTGCTTGACGATGCCGTAACAGGTGGACAATCCCAAACCCGTGCCCTGGCCGACGCCTTTGGTGGAAAAAAACGGCTCGAACAGGCGCGCCTTGACGCCCTCACTCATGCCCGCGCCGGTGTCCGTGATCGCCAGCATCACATAGTCGCCCGGTTTCAATTCTGGATAACGGCCCACACTCTCCTGGTCGAACAAGACATTCGCGGTTTCCAGCGTGAGTTTGCCGCCGTTGGGCATGGCGTCGCGCGCGTTGATGACCATGTTTATGATCATTTGCTCAATTTGTCCGGCGTCCGCCTTCACCGCGTGCAAGCCAGGGGCGGGAACGATCTGCGTATCCACGACACCGCCCATGAGATGGTGCAACACCCCTTCCATGCTCGCGATGACCCGGTTGAGATCGAGGATATCCGGATGCAGAAACTGCTTGCGGCCATACGCCAGGAGCTGCCGGGTCAGCGTGGCGGCGCGACCGGCGGCCTTGCTGATTTCAGCCGCGTTTTTGGCCAGCGGACTTCCGGCGGGAAGATCGCCGAGCAGCAGTTCGCTCTGGCCGAGGATGGCCGTGAGGATGCTGTTGAACTCGTGCGCGATGCCGCCGGCCAGTTTGCCGACGGTTTCCAGTTTTTGAGATTGAAACAACTGGGCTTCGAGCCGTTTGCGCTCGGTGATGTCGCGCTGGATGGCCACAAAGTGCGTGACTTTTCCGCCGGCATTGCGCAGGGGCGCGATCTGCCATTCCAAATTAAATTCCTTTCCGTCCTTGCGATAATTGACGGCTTCGCCTGAAAACATTTCGCCTCGTTCGAGATTTTGCCGGAGCCGGCTCAACACAGTTTTATCCGTGCGTGCCCCCTGTAAAATCCGGGGTGTTTTTCCGATGGCGTCCGCCGCCGTGTAGCCGGTCATCTGCGTGAAGGCGGGATTGACGAAAATAATTTTTGGCCCCGGCAAATCGAGTTCCGCGTCGGTGATCAGGATGGACTCCTTGGACTGTTCCACGGCGGAGCCGAGCAACCGCAACGACTCCTCGGCCCGCTTGCGCTCGGCATTTTCCAGCTGCAACTCTTCATTGGTTTTTGCGAGTTCGGCGGTGCGCTCGACGACGCGCGCTTCAAGCTCGACCTGCGCGGACTGCAACGCGGCATCGCGCTGCTGAATCTGCGCGAGCATTTCATTGAAGCCGTCCACCAACCGGCCGATTTCGTCGTTGCTTTGTTTTTTCGCCCGCCACGAATAATTTTTATCCTGCGCCACCCTCTGCGCCACCTGCGATAGATGCAGGATCGGACCGGACACCAGCCGCTGCAACCGGCTGGACAACAGAAACGCCACGAACAGCGTTAATATGAAAACCGTTGCCGTAATGGAGACATACTGCGCGAGCTTCGTATGCAAGGCCCGCATGTCTGATTCCACATAGATCATGCCGATGTCGTCGCCTTTGGAAGTAATGGTCTCAAATATGGCCAGATTATTTTTGCCAAAAGAATATCCCGTTGCTTGAGATTTTGACGGCGGCGTGAAAATGATATTGTCATCGGGCCGGTCATATTTGGCAAAAACATCCCCTTTCCGGGAGAAGACGCACGCACCGATGATGTTGGGCTGGGACTTGAGCGCAAAAAGGGTTTCCTCGGCGGATTGGGGATCATTGAAGTCCAGCGCGGCTGAGGTGTTATTGCCCATGATTTTGGCCAGCGTGGAAAGGTTCTGCACCATGTCCTTGCGAAAATTAATCATTTCAAAGCTGACGAACGCGGCGCAAGCCAGCAACAAAGCCACGCTGGTGATCAGCATGATGATGAGCATCTGCTTGTGCCGGATGGACATGTTTTGAAAAATTCGCATAAACGCTAGTTCGCCCTGCCCTTCACCACGTCCGCCACCGCCAGCAACCTGGAATTGATTTTCAACCCCGTTTTACCTGCCGTCGTGAGATCAATTTCAAGCCGGACTTTTCCATCCTTGAGCACGAAATTGATGATGCCGTTTTTTTGCGCGAACGCTTCGTCCTCGCCCACGGTGAGGATGGGCAACGCGCCGGCTTTGTCCAAAATTTCGCCCATCCGGGACGCTTCCGAATCGCTGATGAATAAAATCTGGCACCCGCTCAATTCCGAGCCTGAAGCAACATATTTTATGACGAACGAACGGCCATTGACGGTTTTGCCAGCGACAGCCCGCTGCAAATTGTCACCGAAAAAATCCGTTCCCAGCACACCGATGGTGACCGGCGCGGCGGCGTTCGGAAACGCCGCCGCCGGCCACTCCACATACTTGGCGAAGTTGAAAAGGCAGACGGCCTCGACCTGATATTTGGTGGGCGGCGGTTCTCCGCCGAACGCGCAGTTCGACGTCGGCAACAAAGCCATCAAACCAAGGACCGCCATCGCCCGTCCGCACAGTTTTCCGGCCCGCCCGTCCGGCTTTTTGAAATCTGATTTATTCATGGATGCGTCGCCCGCATTTTGTCACGTCAAAAACGCCAGGTGACGCGCCCCATGACGCTGCGCGGGATTTCCGTGAGCACCGTCGTTTTGTAACTGGTGAATTCAGGATGGCTGCCATCCAGGAGATTTTGTCCAAATATGCCGAACTCCAGCGATTTGGTGGGACGCCACGTCACACCGAGGTCCACGCGCACATACGCAGGAAGGCTGATGGCTGCGTTGCCGAGCAGCGGATTGATCTGGTCAACGTAATAAACCGCGCCGTCCAATTCGACGTGGCGCGGCAGGTTGACATACGAATGGATTTGAAACTGGTTCTGCGGATTGTTGTCGTAACCCTGCTGCGGATTCAGTTGCGTCTGCGAAAAACTATAGCTGGCGGTAAATTTCCAGTTGTCAGTGACGCGCCATTCGCCCGAAATTTCCGCGCCATAGGTTTCGGCGTGCTGGACGTTTTCGAACGTCAGCGGAACGACCACCGGGCCGGCCGGCGGCTCGAAAAACGGAGTGCCTTGAACAGCCGTCACCAACTGGTCATAGACGTTGTAATAAGCGGCGACATCGAATGACAATCGCTCGACGGGTTTGATCCGGTAGCCCAGTTCGTAAGCGGTCAGTTCCTCGGATTTGAGATTCGGATTTCCAAAGACCGAAATGAGCGCCGGCGGGCTATACGAACGATTTTCCAGAATGTCCTGCTCCAAATCAGACGGCGTTCTGACCGCGCGCGAAACGGCGGCCCAAACCGTTTGCTTTTCCGTCGGCGTCCAGGCCAGCCTGACGCCCGGTTCCACTTCAAATCCCGTGTCGGGGTTATGTTCCAACTTCGAGCCGAGTATGATATGCAAACGGTCGCGCACCACCGTGATGTCGTCCTGCAGGAACGTGTTGATAATTTGTTCGCGATCGCCGTCCGGCGCGAGTGTCACAAAAAAATCCGAGTTGGCGATGTCGGTTGTCAGGTAGCGGTAACCTGCACCCAAAATGATGTCCTGCCGTGTGCCCAAGGCAAACCGCTGTTGCAAATCGAAATCATAAGTGTCGTTTTTGATGATGATGGGCGCATTACCATCCTCCGAATGATCGTAATACATTTGCAGACTTAATTGCGACGTGTCCGAAAAATTATGCGTCCAGCGGCCAAGCATATTTCCGCCCTGGTCGTGATCAACATAATTGGTGCGGTTCGAAAAGGGCGGCGTCAACGTCGTCTCGTCAACCGTTTCACCCGCGTCGCTGTGATAAATATCTCCCTGAAGCGTGAAATTATTTTCCGTGGCCGGTTCCCAATCCATGCGGAATCCGCCGCGAAGCGCATCCCAGGAGTCCGCCGTGTCTTTGCCGGTGGAGTCAGTAAAACTATCGCGGTTGAAATAGGTCACATAAGCACGATAGAACAGATTCGTCGCAAGCCGGCCGCCGTATTGGACGGTGGTGCTCGGTTGATCCTCCGTTCCATAAGTGACCGTGACCAGTCCGCCTTGCGTGTCCCTGGCGCTTTTGGTGATGATGTTGATGACGCCATTGACGGCGTTCGCGCCCCAAAGCGTTGCGCCCGGTCCGCGAATGACCTCGATGCGATCAATGTCATCAAGCGGCACGTCCTGCACGTTCCAGAAAACCCCCGCCGTCACCGGCGAATAAACGGAGCGGCCATCAATGAGCACCAGCAATTTGTTCGCATACTGGTCGTTGAATCCCCGCGAGCTGATGGCCCAGTGGTTCGCGTCAACCTGCGCCACGTCCAGTCCCGGAACCATGCGCAGCAATTCCGGAATGCTCGTCATGCCGGAACGCCGGATGTCCTCCTGCGTGATGACGTAGATGGCGGCGGGCGCGGTAAAAAGATCGGTTTCCTTTTTTGAAACGGATGTGACCTGCACATTCACCAATTGCTCCAGCGTGAAGTCATCCAAACCGGCGGAGGACTGCGAAACTTGATTTGTGTCCGCGGCGGACGCAGCAAGGCAATGGATTGCCACCAGGCAAATAGCGCCCGCGCGTGTCGTCAGCCGGTTGGTTTCCAGGGTGGTCATCGGCTTTGATTGACCGCCACGCTTTGTTTCCGAAGCATGGCAGTGCCAGTTTCATCATCCAGCATGGTGCGCACCTTGTGGGCGAGGGTTGCGGGCGTATAAGGTTTGGACAGAAACGCAACTGCGGCCTCAAGCACGCCATGTTGCGCAAGGGCGTCATCCGTGTAACCTGAAGTAAAAAGAATCTTGAGATCGGGATAAGTCGCCTTCAGCCACTCCGCCATCACTTTGCCGCCCATCAGCGGCATGATGACATCGGTGACCACCAGGCGAATCGGCGGTCCTTTATGCTCCCGCGCCACGTGCAACGCATCCTGGCCGTTGTTCGCGCGCAGCACGGTGTAGCCTTGCGATTCCAAAATGCTGCAAGCCAGATGACGCACCGACGGATCATCTTCGACCAGCAGCAAGGTTTCCGTTCCGCGCGGAATCGCACCCGGTTCAACGGGTTTTGTTGATATGTCCGTTGGTTGTTCAACTCTTGGAAAACAAATCTCAAAGGTCGTGCCTTTGCCCAATTCGCTTTGCACTTCGATGTGACCGCCGGATTGTTGGACGATGGTCCGGCAGGTCGCCAGTCCCAAACCGGTGCCCTTGCCCTTGAGCTTCGTGGTGAAAAATGCCTCAAACAAATGCGCTTTTACTTCGTCGGTCATGCCGGTTCCCGTGTCACTGACACTCAGCATCACATAGTCGCCGGGAATGACTCCTGCACGTGTGCGCGCGTCGTTTTTATCGAACGTGACATGGCTGGTGGCGATGGTGAGCTTGCCGCCGTTGGGCATGGCGTCGCGGGCATTGACGACCAGATTCATCAACACCTGCCCGATGTAGCCAGTGTCGGCCTTGATGCATCCGGTCTGGCTTTCGAGAACAATCGTCATGGCGATGTTCTCGTCAACGAGCCGCCGCAGCATTTGATCCAGGCCTTTCACCACGTCGTTGAGGTCAAACACGAGGAATTGAACCGTTTGCTTGCGGCTGAAGACGAGCAGTTGCCGCGTCAACCCGGCGGCCCGCTCCGACGCGTGCCGGACTTCCACGACATATTTGCACAGAGGATCATCGGAACCGAGTTCGTGCATCATCAGATCGCTGTAACCGATGATGACGGCGAGGATGTTGTTGAAGTCATGCGCCACACCGCTGGCAAGCTGGCCAATCACTTCCATTTTTTGCGCTTCGATGAACTGCGCCTCCAGCCGGTTACCTTCGACAAGGCGTTGCGCCAACTGGTCGCGTGTTGCGTTCAGCTCGGCGTTGGTCTGCTCCAGGGCAATATTCTTCTCCCCAGCTTCTCCACCAGCCGCTTGCTGTATTCTTTGAGCACCTCGACTTCCGGCAGCACCCCCGCGCACGGCGCGGCGTGTGGCGTGGCGATGACCTCATGCAGCGCGGCGATGATGATTTCGACGGAGGCGGGCTTATTCAGGTATTTGTTCGCGCCCACGTCGAGGGCCAGTTTCACATCGCTCGGCGAGGTGTAGGTGGACGAATAAATGATGGTCGGCAGGTTGTGCAGACGGTCGCTCTTGCGGATTTCATGGCACAGCCGGTAGCCGTCCATGCGCGGCATGAGGATATCCGAGATCACCACGTCCACACGCTGGTGATCCAACAGTTCGAGCGCCTCCACACCGTCATGAGCCTGTGCAACCACCTGGCCTTCGGCCTCCAGTTGTGCGCACAACAGTTTCAGGTCGGTCGGTTTGTCGTCAACAATAAGGATGTTCATGCGACTGCCTTTGCCTGACCCGGACTTCGGACGCCGCCAACGCCATGCTTTTCGAGGTCCGGTTTGACGTGTCGCTCAAAACATTCGGGACACACGCCGTGGCTGAACCGCGTGTCGGTATGCTGGCTGATGTAGGTCTCGACTGATTGCCAGTAATCCTTGTCGTCGCGGATTTTCCTGCAGTAGCTGCAAGTGGGCAGCAATGTGTTCAACACTTTCACTTCGGAGAGGGCTTGGGACAGTTCCCGGTTGGCGGTCTCAAGTTCCGCCGTGCGTTCCCTGACGCGGCGTTCGAGGGAATCATTCAACTCACGAAGTCCGGCCATCGCCTGTTCGAGTTCATGATTTTTCTCTTCCAGCTTTTTAACGAGGGCCGCGCTGTAAGCCTTCATGATGAATGCGGTATCCGATTCTTTCAATTTGGATGCTTTGCGCTCGTTCGCGCGGCTCATTGCCTCTGCGAGCGTTCGCAAGAGGACTTCGGTGGAGGCGGGTTTGGTCAGATACTTGTCCGCACCGACGGTTTTGGAAAGCTGTTGGTCGCCAGGTGAAGTGTAAGTGCTGGTGTAGTGAATCAACGGGAGGTGCTTCAAGTTGTCGCGATGGCGTAATTCATGACAAAGACGGAAGCCGTCCATGTTCGGCATGAGGATGTCGGAGATGACGGCGTCCACTGTTTCGCGCTCGAGGATTTGCAGGGCCTCGACGCCGTCGGCAGCTTCGAGTGTGGTATGACTCTCGGCCTCGAGCGTCACACGCAGGAGTTTCCGGTTGGTCTCGAGGTCATCAACAATGAGGATGTTCATAAACTGGTCTTCGATGAGGCAGTCCTGGCCTTGGCGGCGACGACATCCTCGATTTGTTGCAAGAGCGTGCGGGTATTGATGGGCTTGATGATATAGGCGTCACAACCGGACTTGATGGCCTCGTCTTTGCCGTATTCGGCCGAAAACGCCGTGATGGCAATGATGGGAATGTCGCGGGTGGCCGATTCCTCACGGCACTGGCGGGCGACCGCAAAGCCTTTGATGCCGGGCAGGCGCAAGTCCAGCAGGATGACATCCGGCCGGACCGCTTTAAGTGAATAAATGGCCTGGTCAGCCGTCGTCGCGAGCATCACGACATGGCCGCCCATCTGGAGCACTTCGCTGGTGAGTTTCAAACTGGTGGGGTCGTCTTCAATGATAAGGATCTTCATATTGTCTTTACAGAGTTGTTGAATCTGCGCGCGCCATGAATTCCATCACTTGTGCCGGGAACATACGCGTGTCAATTGGTTTTGTGATGTAGCCGTCGCAGCCGGCATTGAGGGCCTTCTGGTCATCGCCCTTCATCGCGAAGGCGGTAAGAGCGACGATGCGGATGTGGCGGGTGCGCTCGTCGGCCTTGAGTTGGCGCGTGAGCGTGAGTCCGTCCATGCCGGGCAGCGCTATGTCCATCAGGATCAATTCTGGCAGAGCATCGGCGAGGACGATTTGTGCCGCCTCGGCGTCCACGGCCTTGAGAATCTCGTGGCCCTCGAACTGGAGCAAATCGGAGACGAGCTTGAGATTGGTGGGGTTGTCGTCCACAACAAGGATTCTTGTGCTCATGTCGCCTCTCCATTTCTTGTCATCACGGGCAGAACGACGGTGAACACACTGCCCTTGCCGGGTTCACTTTCCACGTTGATATGGCCGCCTTGAAACTCGACGATTTTTTTCGTCAACGCCAGGCCGAGGCCCGTGCCTTCAAAACGGCGCGCGGTGCCGGAATCCAATTGCTCAAACTCGGTGAAGAGCCGGTTGATGTCCTCCGCCTTGATGCCGATGCCCGCGTCGCGAACCTGCACTTCGAGCCGGTGCGCGTCGAGGCGGCGGGCGTGAATATCCACCTTGCCGCCATTGTCGCTGAACTTCACCGCGTTGGAAAGCAGGTTGTAAAGCACCTGCTTGAACTTGTGCTGGTCGAGCGTAACGGTGTCGAGATCAGACCCGATTTCGATGCCGACGGTGATGCGCTTTTTGCCGGCGATGCCCTTGATGACGGCGGCGACTTCCTCGACGGCCTTGTGCACGGGAAAAATCTCCGGGTGCAACTCCATCTTGCCGGCCTCGACTTTCGCGAGGTCGAGCACGTCGTTGATGAGCTGGAGCAGATGACGAGCGCTGTTGAGCACGTCGCCCATATATTCTTTCTGCTTTGGCTGGAGCGGGCCGGGCTTCTCGTCAATCAGGAACTCGCTGAAGCCGATGATGCCGTTGAGCGGGGTGCGCAATTCGTGGGACATGTTTGCGAGGAATTCGCTCTTCATCCGGTTGGCTTCCTGAAGCGACTGCTCAAAGCGCTTGCGTTCGGTCACATCGCGCGCGGCGGCGAACACGCCCTGCAGCTTCCGGTCCCGGTCGTAGAAAGTGGTGGCGTTGTAGGAAACCACCGTATTCTTGCCGTCCCTGGCGCACGCGGTGAGCTCGTAATCAGTGACCTTCTTTTCGCTCAACACCAGCTTGATGCCCGCTTCGGCCCGCTCCGGATCGGTGAAGTAGTTCTTGAACGGTGCGCCGATCAACTCGTCGCGCGTGCAGTCGGTGAGCGCCTCCATCTGTTTGTTGACGTCGGTGATGATGCCGAGCGGATCGGTGGTCATCAGCGCATCAATGTTGGATTCGATAAGAGAACGCGTGTAAAACTGCTGGTCGCGCAGGCGCTGATCGAGCTTCTTTTGCTCGGCTTCGACCTGCTTGCGCGCGGTATTATCCGTGCCGATCAACAGATAGCCGATGATTCCACCCTGACCATCGCGCAGCGCTGTCACCGACACGACCGCCGGAAAGCGGGTGCCGTCCTTGCGGATTTTGGTCAATTCGTAAACGTCCTCAATCCCGCGCGAGGCTTTGAATACCAGGGCCTCGAATCCCGGTGCAATCGTGGTTCCTGCCTCATGACTTAATGCTTTGGCGCGGGCGATCACTTCCTGTGGATCGTGAAGGTCGGCTGGCGTGACTTTGTTCATCACGTCGGAGGCCGTGTAACCCAGCATCCGCTCGGCGCCGACATTGAATAATTGAATCACGCCTTTCTCATCCGTGGCGATGCACGAGAAGTAGGCGCTGTTGAAAATGGCGTTTTGCAAGGCACCTGCTTTTAGCAGCGCTTCTTCCGCCCGCTTGCGCGCGGTATTATCAGTGCCGATCAACAGATAACCGATGATTCCATTCTGGTCGTCGCGCAGTGCCGTGACCGACACGACCGCTGGAAAGCGGCTGCCGTCCTTGCGGATGTAGGTAAGCTCGTAGATGTCCTCGATTCCGCGCGAGGCCTTGAACACCAGCGCCTCAAAGCCGGGCGTAATCGGAGTTCCAAGTTCAACGCTTAACGCTTTGGCGCGCGCGATCACTTCCTGCGGATCAGAAATATCGGCCGGCGTGATCTTGTTCATCACGTCGGCGGCTGCATAACCCAGCATGCGTTCGGCGCCGACGTTGAAAATCTGGATAACGCCCTTGGCATCGGTGGCGATACTTGAGAAATTGGCGCTGTTGAAGATTGCGCTCTGTAAAGCCCCCGCCTTGCGCAACGCCGCCTCCTCCTGCCTGCGTTCAGTGATATCACGGGCAACTCCATACATCACCCGGTCCTTAATGACCGGCGTGACGTTCCATTGAAACCATCGGTAGGAACCGTCCTTGCAACGATAGCGGTTCTCAAACGCGATCAGTGCCTTGCCGCCGGAGACCTTCTCCGCCTCCGCCAGCGTGGCTTGCCGGTCGTCGGGGTGGATAAACTCGATGAACGGCGTGGCGAGCAGATCCGCCCTCGTGTAGCCGAGCGTTTTCTCCCAGGCTGGGTTTAAATCCTTGAAATAGCCGTCAAAGCCAAGGGTGCAAAACACATCCTGCGAGAGTGTGAAGAATCGTTTTCGATCTTCCTCCGCCCGCCTGCGCGCAGTGTTGTCGGTGCCGATCAACAGATAGCCGATAATGGCGTCTTGCGTGTCGCACAGCACCGTGACGGACACAATGGCCGGAAAGCGGCTTCCGTCCTTGCGAACCTTGGTCACCTCGAAGACGTCTTCGATCCCGCGTCTGGCCTTGAAGACCAAGGCTTCAAAACCCGGCGCGATCGGCGTGGCGAACTCGAGGCTCAATGCGGCGGCGCGGGCGATCACTTCCTGCGAATCGTGCAGTTCGGCTGGCGTGATCTTGTTCGTCACCTCGGCGGACGTGTAACCGAACATCCGTTCGGCACCGACGTTGAATAATTGAATGACACCCTTTGCGTCGGTGGCGATGCACGAGAAGTTGGCACTATTGAAGATCGCACTCTGCAGGAGCTCCGCCTTGACCAAGGCTACTCGCGCTTGCTGCTCGTGGGTGGCGATGTCGGCCCGGTGGCGCGCGCGATGAAGCGCCTCGTTTAGCCCACTGATGACCACGCCCGCCAGCATGAGAAAAAACATGTCCCAACGGTCAACTACGGATGCAATCCGGAAGCTATTGAACGGTGGCAACAAATAATAGCTTGCGCCCAAATAGGAGAGCGCCGTCGCCAGCAACCCGGCGCGCAGCCCGCCCACATAGGCGCTGAGCATGATCGGCACTGTGAAAACAATCAACGTTGGTCGCTCTCCCAACTGGCCGGCGAGCGCCAGACGCAAACCGAGTGTGGCGGCCGTCGCCACCAGCGCGAACACATAAGCCTGCCATGGCTTCAGTGAACCCGATTTACGCCAAACCTCTGTGGCGATCTTTCCCGCGACGGGGTCGCCATTGAGAATAGTTTTTTGATCCATATTTGTTTCGATCTTGAACAGTGACTGGCCTTGCATCGTATTCAACTGGGCCGCCGCTGCCGCCGCCACAGTTCACAGACGACCGATGACGTGACTTTATTTTTTTCACTCTCCTGATATGCTGGTTTGGGACTTATGAAAGCCCAACCATATACGACGGAAGACAGACTTCTCTCCTGGTGACAGTGAATCTCATGTCCTTTAGGCAGCATTTCCAAGCCCGTTCTCTGATTTAGATTTTGCATCTAACTTCAAAACAGCTTGAAAATGGCTGGTGATTTTACATGACGCTGAAGGCGAAAGGGAAAATACGGTGAGGTTCCCGGTTTTTGCCCGAAGTAAGCGCGATAATGCGCCGGGTTGTTTCTGGAGCGCACGCAGGCGGCTTGGAAATCGAAGTGGAGCTCATCTGAGATTAGTAGGATTTCATTAGCAGTCACAACTCTATGCGCTGCAACGTCCGGAGTTGAATCTTGGAGGTGGGGGATTGGATTAGACTGTATCACCATCACGTTGTGGGCGACAAGAAGACAGTCGGAGAAGGTTGAGCCAGGAATCGCGTCCGATCTACAAGCGGGTCGGGTGAGGCGGAGGCTGGTTCAGGGGCTGCCTCGTCCACAGGTAATTCTAACGCCCTAAAATATATTTTAGTCATCTGCCGGAACGTGTATAAGAAACTGCATTTCGCGCTGCTGACCCAAAACGGACAGATATGTGTCCCATTATCTGGATACTTTTCACCGCTGAACACCAATCTATTTTGATAGCCCGGCTTCCCGATTGGTCGCCATGTTGACAAGTCAAATCATTATAACCTCTTTCTTTCCGGGTGGCCGCCCAAAAGCCATTGGGGGAGTCAGGCGTGATAACAAGCTGGGAAAATGTGCGGGCGCTATGGGGTGTTCACCACCGTCACGTTTGCCATGGTGACCTGCCTTATCATGCTCTGGCCTAAAAACAAGCCGTTGGTTGCGTGCGCGCTGCTCTATGCGTTCTACATCGGCCTCGGCGTCTCCGTGACCATCCATTGGTTTTCCGAATTCGCGGCCGGAGCCATCATCGGCAGCGTGATTGGAACCGTCATGGGCAGAAGTTTTAAAACCAAACCGGCTTGAAAACAGTCAAGCAACGCGCCGGACGGAAACCGCGCCCAGTTTATACGCCGTGACCGTGCAAGCGGTCATTCAGGAATCTGCTGAACAAAATCGCGAACAGCCACGCACGATCATTGCGCGGGACCGGCAAAAAGCTGCCGTGGTCGAACGCCTCACGGAACGTGCGCTGCGTCAGCGCCATCGCCACGGTCGGGCTGCCGCAAAGGCGCCCGGCGAAACAGAACAACGATGGATAGTAAAGCTTCACGAGCTTCTCGATTCGGGAAAGGTTGGTGGTTTGCATTGCCAAAGAAGCAGCTAACGGCGTGCCAATTGGGCGGATGCGCGTGCAACCCCGGGCTAATTTCCCCTGCCCCTTCAGGGCAATGCAGTTTGCACATTCGTGTTAATCTGTGTAATTCGCTTCAAAAAAATCCGTGCTTATCCGTGTCCATCTGTGTTCAAGTTGTTAAAACCATTGTAAATACAGGGTTTCTTGAACAGATGGACGGCCACTGTCAGCGGAATTGTCAGTAAAGCGGCGGATGCAATTACTATTCGCCACAACTGTTCAAAACTTGCTGAAACTTTGCCACCGCTCGCGTTCAAAAACGCAGTCGGTTAACCGGGGTGTCCGGCAGCACAGCTTTTACCTCGGCACTTCCCGCCTGAACTTCGCGTGGCTGCCCGCGTTCTTTCGGCAGAACCGGAGAGTTGAACGATTCGTTGACCCCATTTCTTGTTTCATCCTCGGCACGATTCTTCTGCTTTTTTTACCCCTCCTGGGTTTTTGGGTGCTTATGTCCGCAGCATGTTTGCGTGTTTTTGAGGGTGACGTTTCCGAGAAGGAGCAGAACCAAAACCTTGACATGGTTGACAACCTCATCGTTTCCGAAATCCAAAGTGAGATCGTCGAGAAATTCGAGGAACCACCCAACCACAGACAACAGCGACCCGAATCCGGCGTTCATGTTCTATTTTGTGGGTGTTGAGCCAACTAAAATTTGCGACACCGTTTTGATTTCAATGTTTCAAGAGAGATTGCTTGATTCCACCATTTTATTACGGCATTGGTCTGGGAGAAACTCAAGAGGAGTTACTCAGTTTGAAGGCAAAACAATCAACTCAATCATACTCAACCCCGATGCCCGGATCAGCGAAGCCAAGGCGGTAACATTTCTTGAAAAGATTATCGCCTTATAGAACAACGTGACTTTGGAAGGCTTTCCGTTTCAGTAGGTTGTTTTTCCGATCATTCAAGGTGTCTCCTTAAGAGCAAATTCAGGTCACGCCACGCGGCCTTTCTGATTGGCACATTGAAGTCCCCGCCAGTCCGCGCAATCAGAAAATCGGTTCCCCCTGAAGGTCGCCCCCAATTTTCAGATTTGCACGGTTCGCTTCGCCCCGGCTGAAAGGGACTTCTTCTTTGTGCCATCAGGCCGCGATTGGCGCAGCCCGAAAACTTAAAAAAGGAGACTTTCCATGACTGATTCAACCAACAACCAACCCGCTTCCAAAACACCGAGCCACGTTGCCTACCATGTCCGCAACCGCGAGGGCGGCGAAGGCTTCTGGACTCGCATCGGCAGTGCTTGGGCGCACAAAGACGGCAAGGGCTTCAACATCCAGCTTGAAACTGCTCCGCTGGACGGACGCATCACCCTGCGGGTTGCTTCTGAAAAAACCAAATAACCCACTTGGGCGGGCTTCACGGCCCGCCCTTCTCTTTATTATTTCCTTAATGGGGTATATGACGCAGCGCGATGACTTTGAAATTTCTGCTGAAAGGTAGGCGCAAACAATCGGCTGTAGTGCGCAGCTTTTCCGATCAGATCGTCCGCTTTGTGAACGCCGTCTAGTGAAAACTCGTCTGTAGCAACTTTCGGATTCAGACGCTCAACGTGGTCGCGCCCAAGAAGATGACCAGCTTGTTTATCAGCAGCCATGCTTTGGCCTCGCATGATTACATCAATAGCAGCATTGCCCCATGCCCAAGCAAAGACACCACCAGAATTCAAACGTCGGGGACGATGTGACACCGCATCGGATGTTCCGATGCTAAGAACCCATAGAGAATCCAACGGCACGCCAATATTACTATATGCCTCAACGATCCCAACCATTGCTGGATTGTTTGCCCATACACCACCATCAATAAGCCGGACATGGTCTACCCGATGGGTTACATGTGGGTTTATCGCCAAAACCCCGATCTGCACCCGATTCTGGCGCTGGTCCAGGCCGGATACGCGGTGGTGGGATTCGATCAGACCGGCCACGGCAGCCGCACCGGCGAGTTCAAGACTTTCTACGATCGCTTCCCGCACTGGTCGCGATTGGGCCGGATGGTCGCCGACACGCGCGCGGTCATTGACGCCCTGCAAACGGAAGGCATGGTTGATCCGAATCGAATCTATCTTTACGGGTATTCGATGGGCGGGATGGTGGCGCTGCACACGGCGGCCCTCGACCCGCGCGTCAAAGGCGTCGTTTCGATCTGCGGATTCACGCCGATGCGGACCGACACGGCCAGGACCGGAACCGGCGGCCTGGTCCGCTACAGCGTTGATTTGCCGCTGCTGCCCCGGTTGGGATTGTTCACCGGCCATGAAGCGCAGCTCCCTTATGATTATAACGAATTAATGGCGGCGATTGCGCCGCGACCGGTGTATGTGTTGCAACCGCTGTTGGACCGCGATGACAGCCCGGCGGACGTGAAAACCGCCGTTGATCAGGCCAGGAAGGTTTATTCGCTCTACAGCGCGACGGACCAGTTGGTCCTGGATGAGCCTTGGGATTACAACCGTCTGCCGGAGGCGACGCAGGGTCGGATCATCAAATGGATGGGCGATCACATGCATTGACCGCGGGCGCGCCGTTGGCGAATATCAGGCGTTTGGATGCGATAACCAGCAATGGGATTATGCCGTTCACAAACTATCAAGGTAGGGATGGCGCGCTGCGCTGTCCCCGTCGCCGAGCGCAGCGTCGGGCGACGGAAAAACGGAGCGTTTACCACGTTCGTTCCGTCCTGCCGGACGGGGACGCCGCAGCGCGGCGTCCCTACCACCCGAAAAGTTTGTCAAAGACATAATCCCGACCAGCAAAACCCACCAAAATTATGATGCGCAAAGCCCTCGTGTTCGCAATCGGTTTGATGGCCGGCACGCTGCTCCACGCAGCCACCACGCCGGCCTCGACGGTAACCGTCACTGAAGACGACGCCACCTTCACCCTGGCCAACGGCATCATCACCGCCAGCGTGTCAAAACGTTCAGGCGACTTGACGTCGCTGCAATACAAAGGCAGGGAAGTGCTCACCGACAAGTCGGGTCATCCCGGCGGCTATTGGTCCGACGACACCACCGGCGGCAGGGAAACGATCGCGAGGATAACCATTGATCCAAAATCCAACGGTGGCGGGCGCGCCGAGGTTTCGGTCAGGGGAATCTCGGGCGGCCGGCGAATGGGCCACGGCCCCGGCAGCGGCCCGGAAGGCGATATACCCGCGGACATCGAAATTCGATACTGCCTCGGTCGCGGCGAGTCCGGCGTTTACACGTATTGCACCTTCGACCACCTGCCCGAATATGGTGGCGCTTCAATGACCGAGGCCCGCTACTGTGCGAAGCTCGCCGACACGTTCGATTACATGAACATTGACGACAGGCGCAGCATGCCCTTCCCCGCGACCCTGCATGAAGGGGACAAATACATTTACACCGCCGGCCAGTATGACCACCCCGCCTACGGCTGGACCAGCACCAGGGAAAAAATCGGGTTCTTCTTTCTGAACCCCACGGTTGAATATCTCAGCGGCGGGCCGACCAAGACCGAATTCCTGTGCCACCGGGATACGACTCAAGTCGCGGCGCCGTGCGTGGAAAACTACCGGCGCAGCAGTCATTACGGCGGGGCGGCGGTGGACGTTGGGCCGGGCGAACATTGGACAAAAGTCATCGGCCCGTTCTTCATCTATGTCAACTCCGGCACCGACCAGAAGGCGATGTTCAAAGACGCCCTTGCCAGGGCAGGCGAGGAGGCCGGGAAGTGGCCCTATGAGTGGGTCGCTGGCATTGATTACCCGCACCGCGACGCGCGCGCCACGGTGAGCGGGCGGCTCGTGTTGAATGACCCGTTGATGCCCGGCGCCCGGATGACCAGGCCGATGGTGGGGCTGGCCTTTCCGGCTTACCCGTCGCCGTTCATCCGTCCCGGCGCCACCAACGCGCCCCGGCGGGAGATTGACTGGCAGACCGACGCCAAACATTACGAATTCTGGGTTCGCGGCGAAGACAATGGACGCTTCCGCATTCCCAACGTGCGCCCCGGCAAATACACGCTGCATGCGTTTGCGGACGGCGTGCTCGGCGAATTCGCCAGGACGGACATCGTTGTCGAAGCCGGCAAGTCACTGGACTTGGGCAGGCTGTCCTGGCAGCCCGTGCGTCGCGGGCGCCAGCTTTGGGAAATCGGCGTTCCCAACCGCGAAGCGTCGGAGTTCATGAATGGCAGCAAATACTATGAGCCGGATGCATCGCTGCAATACGTCAAGCTGTTTCCCAACGACGTGAACTACATCGTTGGCAGGAGCGATTATCGCAAGGACTGGTATTTCCAGCAGGTCCCGCATTCCACCGACCCCGACGCCCGGCCGGAACCCTTCTTTGGTGTGCGCAGCAACGGCCGCGCCACGCCGTTCGCCATTTCGTTCAACCTGCCCGGGGCTCCGCACGGCAAAGCGACGCTGCGCGTGGCCATCTGTGGCACCGGCGCACACCTGATTGAGGTGTCCGTCAATGACAAGCCTGCCGGGCGGATTGACCGCCTGATCGGCGATGGGACCATAACGCGCCATGGGAACCACGGGATCTGGTATGAGCGCGAGCTGGCCTTCGACGCCTCGATGATGAAACAAGGTGCCAACGTCCTCGAACTCACGGTGCCGGCGGGTCCTGTGAACAACGGCATCATGTATGACTACTTGCGGCTCGAACTTGACGAAAACGCCAGAGTCGTGGCGGGCCGATGAGGGATGGTTTTCTCTGCACCTGGCCACTCACAGCTTTTGTCAATGGCCGGGCGGGCGCGAGCGGATCAACTTGGCGCAGCCGGATGCGGGTCGTTGGGAGAAAGCACATTTTTGCGGCGCGGGCCGGGGTGCGGTGTTGAATTCAACCGCGATGGCAGCGCATCGGTGAACACCTGTGAACCGGCTTCAACATGCCGGCGAACTTCCGCTTGAACGGTCTGGCGTCTTGCGTTCGGAACGTGCTTCAATTTGATTTTGCCTTTGCGTTCCAAAAGCCCCTGACCATCGCCTTGCCAACGCCGCCAGTGCCACGACCACGCTTGCGCTTCCTGTCAACGTGCATATTGCGAACCTTGACGCCGATGTAGGGTTCATCGGCTTCCACTTCGCCCTTGAGCTTTTCAATCGTGCCGGATTTCCACTTACCCGCTCCTGCTGCTCTTGGGATACAAAAACATATGATGTATAAATTTCGCTTGACTATGGTGTTTGTTTGGTGTTACAAACGACTGGTTCCAAGAATTCTGGCTAAAGCTGGCGTGCAACAATTGCTCGTTTGGGATGGCATTCCTCACAGCCTCTCTTCTTTTAACGGCGGTCAACGGCAGCAATCAACAGAAGGTTACGTCATGAGAATAAATGAGCCCGTGTCCAATTGTTACAATCTGGTTACGAAGGCTGTTCGTTCCAAATCCCCCGTTCGTGCTGTGTGCCATTCATTCGGTGGAGCAGTCTGTGCGGGAGCGGTCATGCTGATTGCCTCCAGCGCGCCGGCGCAAAATCTGTTTGAGGCGGATTTTGCCAGCGGCAACGTTTATGAATACACGCCGGGCGGAGCGCAAAGCACCTTTGCCTCCGGGGTGTATCCTTATGGACTGGCCTTTGACAGCGCGGGCGATTTGTTTGTGGCGGATGGAGGCAGCGGCAACGTTTATGAATACACGCCGGGCGGAGCGCAAAGCACCTTTGCCTCCGGGGTGTCTCCTTATGGATTGGCCTTTGACAGCGCGGGCAATTTGTATGTGTCGGATTACAACACCCGAACCATTTATAAATACACATCAGGCGGAGTGAAAAGCACCTTTGCCTCCGGGTTTGATGCTCCCCGTGATCTGGCCTTTGACAGCACAGGCAATCTGTATGTGGCGGATCAGGACGGCGGCACCATCACTGAAATCACGCCGGGCGGAGCGCAAAGCACCTTTGCCTCCGGGTTGAGTGAACCCATTGGACTGGCCTTTAACAGCGCAGGCGATTTGTTTGTGTCGGAGGCCGGTGGCGACAGAATTACTGAAATCACGCCGGGCGGAGCGCAAAGCACTTTTGTCTCCTCCGGGTTGAGTGCACCGGAGGCACTGGCCTTTAACAGTGCGGGCAATCTGTTTGAGGCGGATTACAACACCGGCACCATTAATGAATTCACGCCGGGCGGAGCGCAAAGCACCTTTGCCTCCGGGTTGTCGGATCCAAGCTCCATCGCATTTTGGCCCGTCACCACCAACAGTTGCACCAACGGATGCATCATCATCTACAACCCGAACGACATCACCGTGACCACGTGCAGCAACAGCCTGCCGGTCAACTTTTCGGTGGGGGTTGCGGACAGTTGCTGCAGCAACTACCCGGTGGTTACCGTCCCGCCATCGGGATACAACTTTCCGCTGGGAACCACCACCGTGATCAGCGCGGCGACCGACATTTGCGGCAACAGCAACAGTTGCAGCTTTACGGTGACAGTGCTGCCGGGCACCAATTGTGCGACCAACTGTTTGCAGATTCAGTGCCCGACCAACAAGACCGCATCGTGCGCCACGAACTGGTCCTTCGATTTTCCCATCGTTTTATCGTCCTGCTGTGGCACAAACTATTCGATCAGCGTCTATGGCAGTGACGTTTCGAGCAACATAGGGCCGTGTTCGATGAACATCACCCGGACGTGGCTGATCACCGATTGCAGCGGCCAAGCCAGCTTCTGCAGCCAGACAGTAACCGTCTCCCCGCCCTCCAGTTACACGCTCATGCTCCAGCCGGGCACTAATTTGATTGCCTACCAGTTCACTGCCGCTGGCGCCAATGTGGTGTTTCAAAATGGCGGAAACCTCGACTTTGACGAACTCGATCTGTATGACTGTGCAGGATATACGGATTACTTTTTTGATTCAGGCAGCCCGTCAGGTTTCGATGACGCAAACGGTAACCCGCTTACCGCCGCGCCCATCCTCTCGCCAGGCGCGGGCATGTTTTATGTGAACAATTCAGGATCGCCCGAAACAATCACCATCACCGGGACACCAGTATGCCCGCCTTCGCCTTCGCCTCTCTGCCCTTGCGGAACGCCCAGCTTGGTCAGCTATGAACTCGACTGCCCCGGCACGTATGAGGATATTACCGGCCTGCAACCCCAGCAGGGCGTGCAAGTCCTGCTCTGGAATGGGACTAATGGACCAGGTTACACCACCAACACTTTTACCGGCGGCACCTGGACCCTCGGTCCTCCGGTCTTGAACGTCGGCGAGGCTGCATTCATTCTGATTCCGTGTGCGACCAACTGTTTGCAGATTCAGTGCTGGACGAACATGGTGGTGACTTCCTGCGCAAATGTGCCGGTTTATTACTATCCGACGGCCACGGACACTTGTTGCAGCAACTGGAGCGTGGTGTGCAATCCGGCTTCGGGCAGCTTGTTTTCGCCGGGAACAGTGACCACGGTGATGTGCCTGGCGACGGACAGTTGCGGCAACAGCAACACCTGCAGCTTTACGGTGACGGTCCAGAGAGGCTGCGTGACCCCGCCGGCCAATATGGTTTTGTGGCTGCCGTTTGACGAAAAGAGCGGCACGACCTCCGTCAACCTTGCTCCCGGGGGCAACAATGGAACACAAGTTGGCGGCCCGGGTGTCGTTTTGGGCGCTTACGTGGACAACAGCCTCAATTTCAATGGCACGATCAACCAGTATGTCAGTGTGCCGGACTATCCCGCCATTGATATCGGCACGAACGATTTCACCATTGATGCCTGGGTGAACCGCGCCACCAACGGCCCCAACTCATACCCGAGTGTGATCGTGGATAAGCGCGATGTAAACACGGGTGCCGGCTACAGTTTGGCC
>Ga0182018_10002113_pt1 | contig 20667 bp, 6 predicted proteins | sample 812P2MmetaG_FD_120490 | JGI IMG/M metagenome (GOLD analysis project Ga0182018, IMG submission 120490) | Permafrost microbial communities from Stordalen Mire, Sweden - 812P2M metaG | ecosystem: Environmental > Terrestrial > Soil > Wetlands > Permafrost | place: Sweden: Stordalen | collected...
ACACGCAGGACGGCATTTCATCCGAGCTGTGGATTTATGTTTCCATCAACGAGCCGGTGAAATTCGCCGTGCTGAAATTGAAAAATAATTCCGACCACCGCCGCCGTTTGTCGCTGACCAGTTTTTACGAATGGGTTTTAGGCGAGACGCGCGCCAAAAGCGCGATGCACGTCGCCACGGAAATTGATCCGCAAACCAGCGCGTTGTTTGCGCGCAATCCTTACAACACCGATTTTGAAGGCCGCGTCGCCTTTGTCGCGAGCAGCGAACTCGCGCGTTCCTACACCGCTGATCGCACGGAATTTTTGGGACGCAACGGAACGCTTGCGCAACCCGCGGCGCTCCGCCGCACGCGGCTTTCGGGAAAAACCGGCGTCGGCCTCGATCCGTGCGCGGCGTTGCAGGTGCAAATGGAACTCGAGCCGGGACAGGAACGCGAAATCGCCTTCATTTTGGGCGCGGGACAAAATGCGGATCACGCGCGCGATCTGGCGCGGCGATTTCAAAATCTACGGGCGTGCCGCGAAGAACTGGAAAAAGTCTGGGCCTACTGGGGACACACGTTGAGCGCCGTGCGCGTGGACACGCCCGAACCGGCGCTGAATCTTCTCGCGAACGGCTGGCTGCTTTACCAGACGATTTCCTGCCGCTTGTGGGCGCGCACGGGTTTTTATCAATCCGGCGGCGCGTTCGGTTTTCGCGACCAGTTGCAGGATTCGATGGCGCTGGTCCACGCGCGCCCGGAATTGTTGCGCGAACAATTGCTCCGCGCCGCCGCGCACCAGTTTCGTGAAGGCGACGTGCAGCATTGGTGGCATCCGCCGACCGGTCGCGGCGTGCGCACGCATTTTTCCGACGATTATCTGTGGCTCGCGTGCGCGACCAGCCGTTACGTCGAAACCACCGGCGATACCGGCGTGCTGGACGAAAATATTTCTTTCCTCGAAGCCCGCGCGGTCAAGCCGGACGAAGAAGCGTATTACGATCTGCCGAACTGCTCCGGCGAATCCGGCACGCTTTACGAACATTGCGTGCGCGCGATAAAAAACGGTTTGAAATTCGGCGAACACGGTTTGCCGCTGATGGGCTGCGGCGATTGGAACGACGGCATGAATCTCGTCGGCGAAAAAGGCAACGGCGAAAGCGTCTGGCTGGCTTTTTTTCTTTTCGACGTGCTGAAACATTTTTCAATTTTGGCCGGAAGGCGCGGCGACAAAATTTTTGCCGGGCTGTGCGAAACGCAGGCGAAAAGCTTGCAGGAAAATATCGAAAAAAATGCGTGGGACGGCCAATGGTATCGCCGCGCGTATTTTGACAACGGCGAACCGCTCGGCTCCGCGCAAAATCCCGAATGTCAGATTGATTCCTTGCCGCAAAGCTGGGCGGTCATCTCCGGCGCAGGAAATCAAGATCGCGTTCGCACCGCGCTGGATGCGGTCGCGCACCGGCTCGTGCGGCGCGAAAGTAAATTAATTCAACTGTTCGATCCGCCGTTCGATAAATCGGCGATGGAACCCGGCTACATCAAAGGCTACGTTCCCGGCGTCCGCGAAAACGGCGGCCAATACACGCACGCGGCGATTTGGACCATCATGGCCTTTGCACTTGCCGGCGACCACGCGCGCGCGTGGGAATTGTTCCGGCTCATCAATCCGATTTTGCACGCGCAGGAACCCAAGGACGTGGCGCGTTACAAGGCCGAGCCGTATGTCATCGCGGCGGACGTTTATAGCGTCGCGCCGCACACGGGTCGCGGCGGCTGGACGTGGTATACCGGTTCCGCCGGCTGGATGTATCGCCTGATTTTGGAAACGCTGTTGGGCGTGGAACTGGCCGTGGACGAATTGCGTTTCACGCCCAAAGCGCCGCTGGACTGGAAAACGTTCAAGCTTGATTATCGCCATCACGCAACGGTTTATCACATCACCTGCATCAACGCGTCGGGCGCGTGGAAAGTTCCGCCAAAATTTTTTCTTGATGGAATCGAACAACCGGGTGCCGCGCTGAAGCTGGTGGATGATCGCCAGGAACACTTCGTTGAAGTGAAGTTTGAGTTGTAGGAGGCCGAGATGGATTCGCCTTCGCAATTTCGATGCAACGGCGTAATCCGGCCCGAACATATGAATGGCGCGAACGCATCCAAACCGGCAACCGGCACCATCAATGGCGGCTTCGCTCTAGTTCATCACGGTGACACCCATGAGGCCAATGACGACTTCTTGCGACAACGTTTCCAGCGTGACACTTTCCAGCGCCACACCGGGACGCAGACGCCAGGGCAGCACGATGCCCCGGCAGTTCTGGCCAAGCTGCACCGTGGTCGGCGCCACTTTCGGCAGGGCAAAACCATCCCGCGCATAGTCGTAGTCAACCCCGCCGAACGGACAGAGCGACCAGAAATTCAAAGGCGGCACGATCTCCAGTTTTTCCACCACGCCGTCGGCATACTTCAGCCGCAGTTCGGCGTTGGCGATGCGAACCTCCATCGGGTCGGTCGTGCCGCACAACAAGAACCACACGGCGTTGCCGGTTTGGTTCACCGGCACGGTGATCTGCCTTGGCCAGTTATCCCATTGCGAAGTGAAAGCGATGTTGGTGTTTCCATCTGACCAGAGGAACGGCACTCCTTTGCCGGCGAGAACATGTCCCCTGCCATCGTTCAATGAAGACACATCGTTCAACTCAATTTCCGGCGCCCGGCTCTCCCCGCCGACGGACATCTGCCACGTTGAATAGCCATCGGTCGCGAGCCGGAGCGAACAGGTGTTCGGGCGCGGCGAAAGATATTTTTGTTTGTAGATGGTGCGGATGTCACCATTGAGCACGGGCTGCATATCAATCGTATTCCAGCCGGCGCTGGCGGGCACTTCCACCTGGGTTTTGGCGGCGAGATATTGATCCGCCTCCACGTCGGTCACATGGATTTTGAACAGCCGCCACTGCTGTGCATCGCCCACTTCCGCCAGACCGAACACCAAATGATCACCCGCATTGGTCGTCAACACGCCAGCGATCGAGCCGTTTTCCACCCGCGCATTTTTCAAAGCGCCTTGCGGATCATGAAAATCAACCATCTGGCTGTTCCCGGCCTGAAGCGTGACTGAATCGCCGCTGTTGCCAGAGATATAAACCGCCGGATAAGTCTTGAGCGCATCCTGGCAGGTCACCTCCACACTCGCCGAGGCTGTGGACGGCAGCGCGATTTTCACGAGACTTCGGCCAAAGCCCGGCGCCAGTTCCCATTTCACCGGCCTGCCGTCCACCGTCACGGATTGCACAGCCCTGGTTGAAACGGGCAGTTGCACATCCAGCGCACCGGCATGGGCAAGCGTGACATTGAATTCGATGTTAACTCCATTACGCTGATATTTCATGGTCACGTCCGGCGTCTTGATGGCGGCATGATCCCAGTCGTTTGGAAACTGCGGCGCGATTTTCACCACGCCGTTGGGATAGTCCGGCGTGTAGCCAAACAATCCTTCCACCACCGCCCGCGCAAACATGCTGTTGCAATCATTGAAGTCAGTTCCGCCGGCGGGATGCCCCATGTCGCCGGGAACCTTGCCGAAAAGCATCTGCTGCGGGAACGTGCCGTGGAGAACTTTCCAGCCATCGTCGGCCAGACCGGTTTGAAAATAAGCCAGCGCGAGCTGGTAGTTGTCGCCCGGCCACATTTCGCGAACCGACCAAATCGAAGGCACCCAGTCCGAAGGCCAGCATTGGTCGCCGCCGTAAGGCATTTTGACGCGCTCCAGTCCCCACTCGCTGAATTGCAGCGCCTGCGCAGCCTGCTCGGTGTCGAGCAGGCCGGCGTCAATCGGACAAAAAATCGCATAAAGCCACGGACTTTCATGCAGACGCTTGTATCCAATTTGTTCGCGGTAAGCGCCGGGATAACCAAGCCTGGGAATCCACAACAAATCAAAGAAGCCTTTGCGGATGCGTTCAAGGTTTGCAGCATGAAGCTGAATGTCCGCCTGGTCACCGGCGCGCCGCGCCAGTTGCAGCGCGGTTTTTTCCGAGGCATAGGCGTAGGCCGTTTCTTCGGAAGTGCCGCCGCCGTTATACCATTGGTCGTCGGTCGGCCAGGTGTTGGCATAGCTTTCATAGATGCCGAGACCGGCGGGATCAAAACAGTCCTTGATATATTCGCAATGAAGATCAAGCGACGGGCGAAGCAGTTTTTCAAGATCAGGATCGCCGGTCCAGCGCCACGCATGTTGAACTTGGTCGAAAAACTGACTTTGCATGTCGTAATGATGCGGGTGGTGAAAATCTATGCGGCCTTTGCCAAACATCCGCGAGTCGGGTGCCTGGCTGGAAAGCGATGCTTTCGGATCCGCATGAGCCGTGGTCTTGTCTGATTCCGTGATTTGTTTGCTGATGAAAATTTTGGCGTCGGTCTTCACATTGTCATGCCAGCCAAAGACGGTGCCGCCATAAACCGTGCGCCAGCCGAGCAGGGCCACGCCCCAGCGCATTCCCGAGTGCGTGTAAATGCCGTCGCGAAAATGGGCGTCGTTCGCATTGACGGACGCGCCGACCGCCGCGTTCAGCCAAGGATCGGGCGTCTCCACGACCACCTGTTTTTCAATGTCCATCACGCGCTGCATTCCGGCGGCGAACTCTTCGGCGGGCGACTTCCTGTCCGCAGCGCCTTCGCCTTCGGCTGGCGAACCGCGCAAGCACCAATACACGTCCTGATTGCCGGCGAGCACCACCGTGCCGCACGCTATTGGAAAATCCTTTCCATGGCTGGCCAAAAGGGCGACCGGATCTTTCCATGCGCCGGCATCGGCAATCACGGTTTTCGTGTCGGCGCTGCAAGTCCCGACGGCCGTGTTCAGGGATTTTCCCGTGGCCGCCTGCAACGACCATGAATTGCCCTGCGCCTGCACCTTGTTATTTTCGCAATCGGTCGCATCGAAACCGCGCAGCATATATTTCACATTCTGGCTGGTCATGTCCATCGTCCAAAGGATGTCCCCTTTCGTGCTGCTAAAACCTCCGCTGGCCCACACCAGCGTGTCGCCGGGCAACGCATTCTCCACGCGCATACGCGCGACCATGCCGGCACCCTGCGCGGCGGGGACAACTTCAAAGTGAACCGTCGTCGCGCCCCAGGCGGCATCCTTGACAATCCATTCCATCCGGCCGGGGCGATACTTGGACGTGATGTCGGAAGCGTCTTGCAGCCACTTGCCCTTGTCCTGCCGGACCAAGGCCAGCATCAGGTTGCCCAGAAATGACTTCTGGTCGCCCACCATGGCGCAAGGCTTGTCGCCGCCCAGGGCGACCGCGTAAGTGTGATTGCAATAGAGCGGACGGTTGCAATAGCGGTCGCCATTGTGACGGACAAACGCATCGCCTTCGACGGTGTAAAGCGGCCTGTCGAGTTTGGACAGGTCAACGGGGTTTTCTTGTCTGCCGGCGAATCCAGTGGCCGCCGTCGCCACCAGTGCCGCCGCGACCAGAGTTGTCTTTATTTTTTGTAGCATAGATTTAATTTTTTTATCACCAGTTGCCAGCCAATCCATTTCTCATCGGAAAGGTGCGTGCCTTCTTTTAATGGATGTGGCAGGCGCAACACAAGAGGCGGGCGAAGAAGTTTTTAGCAAAAGTTAAGGTTGCCAAACCGCCCGCCAAAACTGCTTCGGGAAAGTTGGATTGAGGGAGTTGGTGAGGTTCAAGGTGCCGGCGAGGAGCGTGTTGGTGCTGATGGAAGTCCAGGCAAACAGATTGGTCGAGCGCTGAATGACATAGGGAACGCCAGCCTGACCCTGAAGTTGAAAAACGAACTGACTGGCGGCTGGCGGAAACGGAATCGCCATTAACTTCGCCGGTGCCGGTGAGAGCGCCAGCACGGTGGCCGAGTAAGGCGGGAACGCGAAGTTGAAGTTGGTTCCGGGGACGAAAAGGTTTGTTTGCGTAACATCCGGCGAGCCGATGCCGGTTTCAGCGGCATTATCCTGCGGCACACCGTAAGACCAGACCGTGACGACTGAAGCCGGGGTAAAGCCGGCCACCGCCACCTGTCCCGTGAGGGTGTTGACGGGGTCTTTATTGATGGTCAGAACCGTCAAGCTGCCATCCTGCCGCCGGACCGCGTAAGTCGAGAGCAGCGAATAGTCGCTGGCGGCGGTAATCACCGTATCACCCGCCTGCACAAAATTCGTCATGAGTTTCGCCGTGTAATAAGTGGGATAAAGGTTCGTGAACCCGTCCACAACTCCGTAATCTCCATACAGACGCCAGCCATAGAGCGTCGCAGCAAGATTGCCGTCGGTCTCCGGGCCGTTGCGCAAGTCCCACCAGAAAAGCCCGTTGAACTCCGTCTGCATGAGCTGGGCCTGGCTGTCCGCCTTGAAAAGGCCGTTGACAAGGCTCGTGGACTGCTTGCCGGGAGCGGATGAAACCGAATTGTTTTCCGTGCAGACCAGTTCAATGTTGGTGCCGTTGGAACCAACATAATCGGTGATCATCTGCCGCAGGTTCGCGGCATCGGACGCCCAGCCGGTCGAGGATTGCAGCAACCCCGCGTCGCTCTCGCTGCCCGGGTCCTGCGGATAACGATGGTGGATGACAAAGTCCGGCGTGACGCCCAGGCTTTTTAACGTTGCCAGCAACACCGGCGTCCAGCCGTAATGCGTCTGTCCCGTGCGCGGGTTGACCACCGGATGGTCGGTGTTGTTGACAAAACTGTCCTCGCCGGGCGTGACCACGACCCCGATCTTGATCGTGGGATCCACGGCTTTCATCAGCGAGATATAACCGCCGGCCCGCTGCGCATAGGTGTAAGGATCGTGAGGCACGGAATTGCTGTCGGTTTCCCATGAGCCATAGCATTCGTTGCCAATTTCCCAATACTTGAAACCCAGCGGGGCCGTCCGTGAAAGGCGGAGAAAGTTTTTACCATCATCCGTTCCGAGCGGAGCGGACGCGCGCAATGAGGCCCAATAGCCCGCCTTCTGCCAGTTGGTGCCCGTGCCATCCACGCCCAAAGACTGTGTGCCTGCCGTCGCAGCATTCACATATGCAACCCACGCGGCCGCTTCATTCGTGAAGCCCGTGCCATAATTCAACGTAATCATCGTCTGTGCGTTCAGATTGGTGATCACATGAATGAAATTGGCCAGACTCGATGCCCAAGTCCAGGTGTTGTTATCGGTCCGGTTGAAAAGCCAGTGATAATCGTCGGATTCCGAACCGCCCGGAAAACGCAACGCTTGCGCGCCCATATTGGTCAGCAACGTCATGGTTTGCGGGGTGTCAAGCACGCTGTCCCAGTTGGGCGTGTTTATCCCGAACCAGCGTGCATCCGCCGTCCGGATGGGCTGGCTGGCGTTCACCGTCAGATGCGTCAGGGCGGGTGCCGCGGCACTGACCAGTTGGATGTCATCCAGATAAAATACCGGCTCCGCCGAACCGGCGGAGTCCTGGATGGCGAAACCGGTGAAGTTCGTCGTGTTTGCCACGCCGAGGGCCGACAAGGGAACGGTGTATTGCTGCCAGAAGCTGGCCACCGGCGTGCTCAAATAATAACGGGCGCCCTGCGCCGTGTTCACGCCACCCGCGTCCAGATTGCCATACATCTGGAGCTGTTGTCCGCCGCTGGGACCGCCGTTGAGCCAGAAGCTGATGCTGGCGTAGGCGGTATTCGTCATTTCAACGTGATACAACTGAAGCCCGCCGTAGGCGCTGGTCACGGTCACGCTGATGGAATCGCTGCCGGAATGGACCGGTGAGGTATTGGCGAAATTCCGCGTGCAATCATAACTATAATCCTGCCAGCCGGGGGCCAGCGAATCGGCATAGATCGTCAAATTGCTTTGCGCCAGGGACACTGCCGGCGCGGCGAGCGATACCGCCAAAATGAATCCCGACACTTTAAGAACGATCACGCTCAAAGTCTGATTTTGCAGCGTCATTACCCGTGAAAGTTAGCGCTGAATCGCCCATTTTGCAATTGCGCCCAGCCCGCGCAGTTGTTCGCGCCTGAAACCGCCCTGGATCGGTCGTGTTGCAACCAGCACCGCGCCCCGTCCCCCGCTCGCTTGTGAATTTCCGAAGCCGTGAGCGAAAGGGAGCGTTTGGGCCGGCCGCCCGCGTGGGGGAAAGGAGCGCGAACCAGCGGACGGAACAACAAGCGGAGTGGAGCGGCGGATTTGGAAATTCAGCAAGGGAGCATTGGTGGGCGAGCGCGAGTCTGCCGGGATTTCGAGGCGTCGTCTTGAAAAGGGGAATTGAAATCCTGGCAGTCTCGCGCGCGGGGAAAGATAGTAATAGAATGTTCGCAGAAATGAGCTATCGTCCGCCGAATGGCGGCGGCGACGACGGACGGTGAATAACTTTATTCAAAAAGTTCTTGTAATAATTTCTATAAGGAGTAGAAACTAGGGAACTCAAAAGCGCAATTCTTCTGTTGGGGCATGATTGGTTGGTTGTGAAGACAATTTGTCAATGTGTTGTTGACAAGCGGCTGATGCGTTCCCAAGGCTGGTGGGCAAGGACTATCTCTCGACAGGCCAGTTTCCCCCCGTTTCTTTTCCGTCCGATTTTTTCCTTATGAAGACTTCATTTCTACCTGCATTGCTGGCTTTAACTCTTGTCGGCGCACAAACACAGATTGCCGGCAGTCAAACAACCCAGACCGGCGTGAATCAAACTGCGCCGCCGCCAACCGCTTATCATATTGTGGACCAAGGGGCCAATTACCGGGTGTGGCAACGCGAGACGTATGAACTGACCCCGGATGGACAAATCCGGACGCATATTCATAAATTCAATGAATTAAGTTCTGGCCTGAATTACTGGAATAACGGCCAGTGGGTGGCATCGCAGGAAATCATTGGAACCTATTCATCGGGGGCCGTCGCGAATCAGGGGCAGTATCAAGTCATCTTTGCCAACAATCTTAACTCCGCTGGCTCTATTGACATGCAAACGCCGGATGGCAAACAGCTAGAAAGCAGCATTCTTGGTCTCGCTTATTATGATAGTTCCACTGGCAGCAACGTATTGATCGCACAAATCCAAGATTCACAAGGGGAATTGATTTCGTCCAATCAAGCGTTGTATCCAAATGCGTTTGAGGGCGTGAAGGCTGACATTAGATACACTTATAAAAAAGGAAGTTTTGAACAGGACGTAATTTTGAGAGAGCAACCACCTGCGCCTGAGTCACTTGGTTTGAATTCCGACACCACGGAAATCGAGGTGCTGACGGAATTCATTGATCCGCCGCAAGCCAGTATTGTGAACAATACGGTGAAAAACAATTCATTGCCGGATGAGGATATTTCCTGGGGTGCCATGCGAATTGGGCGCGGCAAGGCATTTGACTTGGGAGAAACACCCAATGCCCATTCACATATCCCGGTGCGGCGGCAATATGTGACGGTGCAAGGGCGGAACATTTTGATTGAAGGGGTGCCGATGCAGAAAATCCAATCGTATTTGGAAAGTCTGCCGCTACAGTCGAGTTCGGAAACCAAGCTGCCGGCAACGGCTTCCAAAACAGTAGTGCTGCCCAGGACCCCTTTGGCCCAGGCGAAGGCAAGACCAATGAAACTGGCATCGGCTTCAAAGTCCGACAAAGGTTTTGTGCTGGATTATGTGGAGTTGAATACAGATCAGGCTGATTATACGTTTCAAGCAGATACGACTTATTATATCAGCGGTTCAGTATCCATCAGCGGCACGGCCACATTCGAGGGTGGCACTGTGATAAAATATGCCGACTGCGTATCGCTGTTGATAGGATATAATCCACCCTCTTATCTGACGGCACCATATCGCCCGGCCATATTGACTTCGATGGATGATGACACTGCCGGCGAAATCATTAGCGGCAGCTCGGGAAGTCCGTCCATCCTTGAGGACGCGGATTATATCGCTGATCAAGACGGAGTTCTTGCTGAACATATGATTAACGGGATGCGATTTTTGTATGCTGGCACAGGCTACGATAATGAAGCAAGCTGCTCCTCGTTTACCTTTCAAGACTGTCAGTTCGTGCAATGCGGAACCTGCGTGGAAGTTGATGATGCTATTGGACTTGTATTCAACAATGATCTGTTCACACAATGCGGACTGTTATTCAATGGGGGCCTTACTTTGTGGGCTTGCAATATTACGGCTGATGAATGTTCATCATTTGATGATTGTGACTGTAATAATGGAGGGATCACCAACAGTATTTTGACTGGGGTTGGCATAGACACAAACGAATATGTTTTCAATCACAGTGTCGTGCTGGCTACCAACACAGGCATTTTTCAAACCATTGTCGGTGGCGATTATTATCTGGCTGACGACAGCCCTTACCGCAACGCCGGCACGACCAACATTGACCCCGCTGTGCTGGCCGACATCGCCACCAAGACCACCTATCCGCCGATTGCCTATTCCAACACGGCCATTTCCATCACCACCACATTCTGCCCGCAGGCCCAACGAGACACCGACACCCCCGATTTAGGGTATCACTACGACCCCATGGATTATGTCTTTGCGAATATTGAAGCCGACACCAACATCATCTTCACCGCCGGAACCGCTGTTGGCTGGTTCCGAACAACATCGGGTTGGTATGACGCCGGAGACGGCATCCACATGATGAACAATGTCGCCGTCAGTTTCAACGGCACGGCAACCGCGCCAGACTATTGGGTTCGCTGCAATGATGTCCAGGAGCAGGATTTCACCGGCGGTTACGGTCCTGGTGGATTGACCAGTTGGGGTTCCGGCCCCTCGACTTATGTAGCGACAGTAAACGCCCAATTCACACGCTGTATGCAACAGGGCGGCGATGACGGTTACTTTCGGGATGACGGCTGTTGCGGCGGGGGACATTTTGTCCTCAATGCGGAGAATTGCGAATTCTACAGCACCGGTTTTGGCGCCTATTACGTCACATTTTACATAACCAACTGCCTGTTCTACCGCGCTTCATGCGGGGTAATGAACGACCACAACGATGCTGGAATAGCCATGGTCAATTGCACCTCGGTGGGGCGGTCGGATGGGACTGTAACGATCCAACACTGGGGTTCAACCTTTCCAGCGTATATCGTGAACTGCGCCTTTCAAAACGCCAGTTTTCCGAATGTAGACGCCGTTAATGCTTACTATGATTACAACGCCTATGAAACCAATGCGGACCGGTCAGTCATGGGAGGAAGCCATGACGTGACCAATATCATCAGCTACAACTGGCAGTCGAGTTGGTTTGGGAATTTTTATCAGTCAACCAATTCCCCGCTCATACAGGCTGGCAACACGACAGCGGATCAAATCGGCCTTTATCACTTCACCACCCAAACCAATCAGGTGCCGGAGACCAATTCCATAGTGGACATCGGTTATCACTATGTTGCGACTGATGCCTACGGCAATCCCTTGGACAGCAACGACGACGGCATCCCGGATTACATTGAAGACGCCAACGGGAATGGCTTGGATGATTCCGGCGAAATCGGGTGGGACATCGTTGGTGATTTGGGACTGAAAGTGGTTATCACCCAGCCGCGCAACGGAAGTTCACTTCCCTAAACTGAATCCTAGATAATTATGAAAACCAGATTCATTCTTTGTCCTCAAACAAAATGGCAATCACACCAGTGTGGTGACCCGATTTTACTGGCCACCGGATTGCTGCTCGTAATGATTTGCTCACTTGGTGCGGCAACCGAAAACTACACCGATAAGTTGCTTCAGACCAGGTTGTTTGCGCAACCGTTGGCTTGGGTGGGGCAGACACCGCCTACTGAAGCAGAATCACATGAATTATGGAATGCCTGTGGTGCCGGGCAAAATATAAAATTTATTGATGCCGTCGGTGATTTGGAGACGTTCATCAGCAAGCACCCGCAATCACCGTGGACACCATTTTTGGAAAATAATTTAGGTGGATATTGTCAACAAAGCGGACGTTTTTCATTGGCCCTCGATTATTGGCAGGCTGCCTGGGAAGCTACAAAGAACATGACCGACCGCAACGGGGAACTGGTGGCGGATTATGCGCTGGTAAATTGGTTGAAACTGCTCGGTAACTTGGGCCGAATAGATGCAATGAGAGGATTGTTCGACGAAACAAAAAATCGCCAGATCTCCCCACGGCTTCAAGGCTTTTATCATCAAGCTCAGGAAACCTACGCTGTGATGTTAAAACACCCTGAATTTTCCTACCGTTGTGGCACCTACGCATTGAGTGCTGTGGCGCAAGCATTATATGGGACCAACTATTTCAAACAAATCTCCGAACAGTCATCACCGGAGACCGGTTTTTCAATGGCAAGCCTTGTGGCCCTATCTGATGCTAACCATTTAAACCTGGTTGCCGTTGAACGCCCCTCGGGAGAGGAATTGGTGGTGCCTTCGGTGGTGCATTGGAGACAAAATCATTACGCTGCGATCCTTGCACGAAACGGAAATCTTTTCAAAGTGGTGGATCCAACATTTCGGCTGACAAAATGGCTTAAAGCCGATGCAATCAATGCCGAATGCAGCGGGCAATTTCTAGTTTCGGCCAAACAAGTGCCTGATGGCTGGCGGAGGTTGAGCCAATTGGAAGCTAGCCAACTTTATGGAAAAGGCGGGGGATTTTTTTTGGACGCGCCACCTTGTGCGCCACCGCCACCACCTCCACCACCTCCACCACCAACACCACCTCCACCACCAACACCACCAACACCACCAACACCACCAACACCACCAACACCACCAACACCACCAACACCACCAACACCACCACGACTGGGTCCACAATCGGCTGATACTAGCAGCGGGGCTATTGGATCCCCGGGAACGGGACCCAGTAACGGTGGAGGAGATTCCGGCGGTGGCAGTTGTTCTACCTGTGGAGGTCCTGGAAGCCAGGGAAATGGAAATGGAAATGGCGGCACCGGCGGTGGATGCAACGGGAGGTGCGTTACGAGCACGGGAACCACTGGTGGGATGCCCACCTGGACAGTTACGGAACCATGGTGCGATGTATGGCTGGTGGATGAACCCCTAGCATATCAACCCGCCAAAGGTCCAAAGATATCGTTTAAAGCCTTTTACTATGACGAAGGGATCAACTATTGGTATTATTACTTTTCCCCAGAGTGGGAAGACTTTTTAAATTTAGGATGGAATTGGGATTGTTCCTGGACTTCATTTGTAATCGTTGACTTTGACTACTCTGGCAATCTCGTCTGGGCAAATCTTTTTGCTCCTGGCGGTGGTGTCCGGCTTTATACAAACTTCGATGGGACTGTGCCGGAATTCAGCACAAATACCCGTATGTTAGTCCAAACAAACAACACCGGTGGCGTTACTGGGTTCACTGTTATCTACCCATCCGGTGCGGAAGATGTATATGCCCAGGAAGTCTCGGGGGGATTCCCCGCTTATTTACTGACTCAGCAATTAAATCCTGCGGGCCAGGGCACAACCTTCATCTACACAAATCTTGATGGCTATGGCGACTGTTTACTGCAATATGTAATTGATGGCGATGGAAACACCAATACAATCACTTATACAAATCTCACCAGCAATGGGATTAATGATACAATCAACAGCGTGACCGATCCATTTGGCCATACGGTTTATTTTAAATACGACCAGGGGAATAATGGATTGTTGACAAACATTGTGGATGAAGCAGGCATCTCATCTTCCTTTACTTACAACGCGAATAGTTATACCATAAGCAATTTAGATACGCCGTATGGCTCAACCAGCTTTTATCGAACCAATGGGGATAATTTTATGAACTTCACCCTCGTAACCGAGCCAAATGGAAGCCATCAAATGTTCGGCAATCAAGGGCCTGCGTTTAATACGCCCGGCGTTCCTGCAGTGTATACAAATATCCAATATGTGCCGTCTATCCGTCCGCCAGACAATCCGGACGGAGGTAACACGCTTGATAATCCGGACTGGAACGACCCTGACGCTAACGACTCAATGAACTCCTTCAACAGCTTCTATTGGGGTCGCCAACAATGTGATAATTTGTCCATGAGCTTTTTATCCACGGCCCCGAACTGGGACCCAAGCCAGTTGACAAACAGTGATTTCACACTCGGACGCCTGCGCCATTGGAACTGGTTGCCTGGACACGATTCGTTCCAGTTGAATAATCTGTCTATGGAACGCGATCCAAGTCCAGATGCCGCCGGAACGATACTCGGCGAAATGACGTGGTATGACTATCCCAATAAGCCTGACTATTATGTTCAGGGATCTTCCGACACGCCTATTCTAACAATCAAGGTTTTGCCTGATGGTTCGGAATGGTATCAACTGAACGAGCTGGATCAGTGGAGCAATGCGACCAATGTCATAACTACTTATTCCGTTAATGGAACCGTTGGGATACGCACAAACCGCTATGTCTATGCAGCAAACGGCATTGATCTGCTGATGTCCATTGGGCCGGACGGCGTGACCAACGCCGCCTATGGTTACGACAACAACCATCAGGTGTTGGCCATGACTAATGCGCTGGGTGAAGTGACCAGTTTTGCCTACAACGCCTATGAACAACCTACCAGCATCACGCAGCCTAATGGCATGGTTATAACCAACATTTATGGCGCTGACGGCTTTTTGGCCCAGCAGATTGTCACCGGCATTTCCACCAACAGTTACACCTACTCCAATTGTTTGGTTTACACCCACACTGATGAGCGCGGTTTGACGACCACCAATACATGGGATGCCCTGCAAAGGCTGACCCAGGTGGCCTATCCCGACGGCACGTTCTTCACCAATTCATATTACCGGCTGGATTTGGTGAAGCAAGTGGATCGCATGGGCTTTTCAACCTCATACGGATATAATCCCATTCGGCAGAAGGTCGCTGAAACGAACGCCTTGGGCAATCCGATGATTTACACTTATTGCGAGTGTGGTGCTTTGGGATCCATTTCTGATGCCTTGGGATATCTCACTCAATTCACCCATGACAATCAGGGAAATCTCACGCAGGTCAGCTACCCGGATTCTTACACGGTCAACAACACTTACAACCTGCTCCATCAATTGGTCACGCGAACGGACAGCTCTGGGATGGCTATCACCAATTATTACAACAACCAAGGATTGCCGACCGTTTCGAGCAACAGTTTGGGCCAGGTGCGAAGCGTGGCATATGACATTGACGACCGTGTCGTCACCAATGTTGATGCTAATAACGTCAGCGTGGGCATGACCTACGACAATTTACGCCGTCTCCTGACCCGCAGCTATCCCGATGGCGGCGTGGAGCAATATGGCTACACCCCCGATGTCCCCGATGTAACCAGTTACACGAATCAAATCGGGAATGTAGTGCTTTACGGTTACGACGCCATGAACCGCAAGACGAATGAGGTTTATGTGGGCGTGACGACGAACAGTTTTGTTTACGATGGTGCGGGTGATTTGCTCATGTTGACCGACGGCAAGAATCAAACCACCACTTGGGGTTTTGATTCGTATGGCCGGGTGACGAACAAGGTGGACGCGGCCAACAACCTTATTTTCGTCTATCAATACGACGCCGACAATCGCCTGACCAATCGTTGGACGCCGGCCAAGGCCGGCACAACTTACAGATACGCCGCCGTGGGCAATCTCACCAACGTGGTGTATCCGGTGTCCAGCAACATCGTGCTGCGTTACGACGCCCTGAACCGGCTCACCGGCATGGTTGACGGGATCGGGACAACGGTATATGGTTACGACGCTGCCGGCCAGCTTTTGAGCGAAGGCGGGCTGTGGCCGCAAGATACCGTGAGTTACAGCTACAACAATCGTTTGCGCGCCGGCATGAGCATTGCCGCCCCGAACGCCTCGGCGTGGGCGCAAAGCTACGGTTACGATTCGGCGCGGCGGCTGACGGGCATTACCTCGCCGGCAGGCGCGTTCGGTTACATCTACGACCCGGTGGAATTGCAGCGGGTGGATGAATTGACCCTGCCCAATGGCGCGGTGATTACGAACCATTACGACGGCAATGCGCGGCTGCTTTCGACGAAGCTGCTCAATTCCAGTTCCTCGATTCTGGATTCTCAATCCTACGCCTACAATCAGGCCAATCAGCGGATTGGCGAGACGAACACGGCGGGCGATTATCGCAATTACACCTACGACAATGAAGGTGAACTGTTGACGGCCATCGGCAAAGAGGCGGGCGGCGTGACGAACCGGCTGAATGAACAATTCGGTTATGGTTACGATGCGGCGGGGAATTTGAATTGGCGGACGAATAATGCCTTCATCCAGAACTTCGGGGTCAACAGCTTGAATGAACTGACGCAGGTGACGAACAATGGACAGTTGACGGTGGCCGGCACGACGACCAGCCCCGCAACCAATGTGACGGTCAACACTTCAAATGCCGTGTTGTATGCCGATGTGACGTTTGCCAGCACGAATCAGCCGTGGGTGAATGGCGATAACATCTATACCGCGATTGCCAAAGATGCTTATGGCCGAAAAGATACCAACTCCATCACTATCAGTTTGCAGACGACAAACGTTTTTGCGTATGATTTGAACGGCAACATGATTACGAATGGCACGATGGTTTTGGACTGGAACGATGAGAATGAACTTATCCGAATCACCCAGCCGGGCGCATGGAAAACGGAGTTCAGTTACGACGGCAAGATGCGCCGGAGAATCCGCAAGGAATACACATGGCAAAGCAGTTCTTGGGTGCAGACCAATGAAGTGCGTTATGTCTGGGATGGAAATGTCGTCATCCAGGAACGCGATGCCAATAACCTGCCACAAGTCACCTACACGCGCGGGAATGACTTGAGCGGAACATTTCAAGGTGCAGGTGGAATTGGTGGATTGCTGGCAAGAACAGACAACTCCAAACAGTTGATTGGTGATTCTTTTGCCAGCGCGTTTTATCATGCCGATGGCAACGGCAACATCACGGCGATGATTTACCCGAACCAGACGTATGCCGCGAAGTATCTTTACGGGCCATTTGGAGATATTCTCTCGATGAGCGGCGCATTGGCCCCGGTCAACACTTATGGCTTCTCCTCAATGGAGCGTTATGACAAGGCAGACATCCTGCTTTATCTCTATCGCCCTTACTTCGTGAAAATTGACAGGTGGCCAAATCGAGACCCATTGGAAGAAATTGGCCATCGCGTTGTAAGGGGAGCGTGCGTTAGCTGTTATGCGTCATTTGACAAAGAAGGTAGCACCTTTCTGTTTTGCGACAATGGTCCAATTTTGAATTACGATTCTTTCGGCTTGTTAACAAAAGCTGACTGTGATTCTCAATATGATAGTGATATGCAGAAAGCTAAACAGGCGGGATTAAAGTGCATTTCAAGCGCTATTCAAGAAGGGCTTATCGGTGAAGTGGTTTGGGGCGCAGGTGGCGCAATAGTAGGTGTGCTCATTGGTAAGTCGGCCGCAGGTGCAGGAACGGGATTAGTGATCGGAACAGGCATAAACTTGGGCATAGATTTTTGCCACTTACACAGTTGTGAGAAAAAAGTAGATAAAATGGAAAATGATGCAAAAAACGCCCGCAAAGATTGTTACAAGAATGTTGGTGCGGGCGATCCACCAAGCGACTAAAATTGCTAGTCATGCTCATAATTACATATTGCATAGCGTTCTGTGCTTTGGTCGCATGCTGGCGGCCTTGGTATCGTGCCGTGAGTGCTAAATTGGCCGGCTCTCATTACATTCGTATTCTCGTCTGTGTATATTGGGCACTAATGCTTTCGATAGTATGTGATATGTTAGCATCCACGATTTTTTTTGATAATAATCTAACTCGGCTTCAATTCAAGGTTCTGCTTGCACTTGCCATCGGAACCATGCCGCAGATAGCATTATTTGCTCTTGTAATCGCGCCTGCTACGATGGGTGGCAAGTGTAAAGAGCATTCCTTGATAAAAGCATTGGCTCTCATGGAAGGTTTTGCGATTATTGTGATTGTCATGTTAGCGGTAGCACTTATAGGAATAATGCATTATCGCGAAACATTGTTGAATGCTTTTTCACACTATTAACCAGTCAGGCCAGCTTTTGAGCGAAGGCGGCCTGTGGCCGGATGACACAGTGAATTACACCTACGACAACCGGTTGCGAACGGGCATAAGCGTTTCCGCGCCCAATGCCTCCGCGTGGAGTCAGTCCTACGGCTACGATTCAGCCCGGCGGCTGACCAGCGTTTCGTCTCCGGCGGGTGCGTTCAATTACACCTACGATCCGGTGGAATTGCAACGGGTGGATGAATTGCATTTGCCGAACGGCGCGTATATCACCAACACCTTTGACGATGTGGCGCGTCTGACGGGCACTTATTTGAAAAACAGTGGCGGCACCGACCTCGACTCTTATGCCTATGGCTACAATCAAGCCAGCCAGCGGACGAACGTGGTGCGGACGGCGGGCGATTACGTCAATTACACCTACGATAACATGGGTATATTGAAGACGGCCCTCGGCAAGGAGGCGGGTGGCGTAACCAACCGCTGGCAGGAACAGTTTGGCTATGAATATGATGCGGCGGGAAACTTGAATTTCCGCACAAATAATGCTTTATTTCAGGAATTCAATGTGAACAGCTTGAACGAACTGACCACCACGACGAATGCCGGACAGCTCACGGTGGCCGGCGCGACGACCAGTCCGGCCACGAACGTGACAGTCAACATGTCCAATGCGGTGTTGTATGCGGATGTCACGTTTGCCAGCACGAATCAGCCCTGGGCGAGCGGTAATAATACCTTCACGGCGATTGCCAAGGATGTTTATGGGCGCCGAGACACCAACAGCATCACAGTCAATCTCCAAACGACGAACGGTTACACTTACGATCTCAATGGCAACTTGTTGAGTGATGGTAGCCGGTGTTTTGCCTATGATGACGAGAACCAGTTGATCAGCGTATGGGTTACAAACGTGTGGCGCAGCGATTTTGCGTATGACGGCAAGATGCGCCGCCGCATTGCGAAGGAGTTTGCTTGGAACGGTAGTTCATGGACACAGACCAATGAAGTGCATTTCATTTACGACGGCAATCTGGCCGTGCAGGAACGGGACACGAATAATCTGCCGCAGATGACTTACACGCGCGGGAATGATTTGAGCGGTTCAATGCAAAATGCGGGCGGCATTGGCGGACTGCTGGCACGGACGGATAACAGCCAATTTATTATTGGTAGTTCGTCGGCTCATGCTTATTATCATGCTGACGGGAATGGGAATATTACGATGATCATTAACCAAAATCAGGCGATTGCGGCCAAATATCTTTACGACCCGTTTGGGAATATTTTGAGTCAGTGCGGTTCGTTGGCGGATGCCAACGCCTACCGTTTCTCCAGCAAGGAGTGGAATGCGAATTCAGGGCTTTACTATTACCTTTACAGATTCTACGACCCAAATTTGCAAAGGTGGCCAAATCGTGACCCGTTGGAAGATATTGGCAGCGGTGTGTATACGCGGCTGCCAAAAGTAGCTTCAGAAGTGCTCTTCGGTGTTGGACAACGGAAGAGCAACAGCTACATGTTCGTAGATAACGCTCCGTCAGTAAAGATTGATTTTCTCGGTTTACTTGGGTTTTGGGGAAGCCCCGGTGGGGGTTATGGTGCAAACCCGCCGGATAATAACAATGGAGTTGGATGTCCCTGTGGAAATGGGAAAACGGCGATGACCTATGCGGATGCAAATTATGGTGGAGACTTTAACAAGTGCGTTGCTAGCGTAGCGACAAGTTACGGCGGTCTCGTCTCTGGAACAATTGGTGGCATAATTACAGGCGGTTTCGCTGGTGGGTGGCCAGGTGCCTTGCTTACTGCTACCGGATACGGATCATTTGTCTGCCAAAGCATTGTTTGTAAATAACCTATGAAATTCATTTTTAGATCCGCCATCATTGCATACATAACTTGGTTTTTGTTAAGGGCGGCCGTGAGATCTGATGGCTCAATTGATGCCGTTGTGGCAAATATCTTATGGGGTATATTCGTTATCCTCAGTGTTACGAATTGTTTTGGCATCATGAGGAAACCAGAAGGTGTTACCCAATAATTGGAGCTTTTCAATTGAGGCGTCCCTCTACGCTGGAGCGTGTCGTCATGGCGGCTGCTGAAAGGCAAAGGCCAGCCGCCCTCCATGTCCTAGGTCAGTCCATGATCACGGCATGTCCGTGTTCAGTTCATAGCTAGGCAACGCTCACGGCCACGACAGTCCATGACCGATTGGTTACGTTTACAGTGACCGGGAAATGGATGCAGCGGACACTTTGGAAACCCGTTTTGAGGATAGACACCATCCCCTTGCGTCGGGTGTGCAGGAGTTCTCCGGATGCTCACTTCTGCCTGATTTTGGACGGCACGCCTAACGTCTAACGCTGTTAGGTGATTTTGCTTACGATTTTTATCCGAAGATTATCCGAAATCCTTACGACGAATTTACGAAGTTCTTACGTAAGCGTCACGCCAAGGACCACTTGACAGAGCAACGGCAAGGGAGTCGTAAGTGTGATAGATATATGCTCTGACGTTTATGATGGGGCTTGCCGTTGCACTGGCAGTTGCGTTTTGCACCAGGCTTCTGGTGTGACTTCCGGGATTTGGCGGTTGGTCATGTTGGGCAGGCGTGTCAGCACGTTGCGAAGATAGGCAAAAGGGTCAAGACCGCGTC
>Ga0182018_10002114_pt1 | contig 20655 bp, 14 predicted proteins | sample 812P2MmetaG_FD_120490 | JGI IMG/M metagenome (GOLD analysis project Ga0182018, IMG submission 120490) | Permafrost microbial communities from Stordalen Mire, Sweden - 812P2M metaG | ecosystem: Environmental > Terrestrial > Soil > Wetlands > Permafrost | place: Sweden: Stordalen | collected...
ACAACCAGTTGCTGCGCATCGAAGAGCAACTCGGGTCCGCCGCGCAATTCCTCGGCAGGAAGGCGTTCCGGCAGTGACCAAACTGGTATTGATCCGCCACGGCGAGAGCACGTGGAACAAGGAAAATCGCTTTACCGGGTGGACCGACGTCGAACTCTCCGATAAGGGCCGGCAGGAGGCCATGGAGGGCGGGCGTGTGCTGAAGGCCGAAGGCTACACCTTCGACGTGGCGTACACTTCGGTGCTCCGGCGGGCCATCCACACGCTGTGGTCCGTGCTCGACGAGATGGAGCTGGCGTGGATTCCGGTGCACAGGTCGTGGCGCTTGAACGAGCGCCACTACGGCGCGCTGCAGGGTCTGAACAAAGCTGAGACGGCGGCGAAATTCGGCGAGGACCAGGTGAAAATCTGGCGCCGTAGCTACGATATTCCGCCGCCCGCGCTCACTCCCGACGACGAACGGTATCCCGGGCACGATCCGCGCTATCGGGGACTCGCGGCCGCGGAGTTGCCGCTCACCGAGTGCCTCAAGGACACGGTGGCGCGTTTCCTGCCGCTATGGCACGAGACGATCGCTCCGGCCATCAAGAGCGGACAGAAGGTACTGATCGCGGCGCACGGCAATAGTCTGCGCGCGCTGGTGAAGTATCTCGATAACATTCCGGAAAAGGACATCGTGGAGCTCAACATCCCGACCGGAATGCCGCTGGTATATGAGCTCGATGACGATTTGAAGGCGCTGAATCGTTATTACCTGGGCGATCCCGAGAAGGTGAAAGCGGCGATGGACGCGGTCGCCGCGCAAGGAAAGAAGAAGTAGCTCGTCTGAAGATAAGGCGTGGCATCGCTTGCCACTTAGCCCTGTCCCCCAATTCAGAACCACGGCGATGGGCGCGTCCGCAACGCTGGACGTGGGCGAACCAATCAGGAACCGCTGGCCATCCGAGGTGACGTCGTAATCCGGCTGTAGGTGGGAAGCGATGTCTGAAACAGAGCATGGGGAACACCGGCGGCGATGCCTTCGCCAGCCTGGATGTCTACTGCCTCCCAGGCTGCTTACCCGCTTGATTCCCGGAAAGAAGATCGCACCGGAGAAACGCAGCCGCATTCTCCGTGAAAGGGCGAGCAAGCATTTACGGGCCAGCTTGGGTGTACACTCGGAGGATGCCAAAACAATGGCGCAACCTGAGCGGAGATACCGGCTTTGCGAAGAACGGTATCAGCGGCATTTGGAGCGCCAATGAACATCGGACTCGTTAGAGTCGCCGTTACTCCTCTTTCTCTCTTCCTGCTTGCTGTCATTGCCAGCGCGCAGAATCCCTCGACATCGGCTTTGCCGTATAGAACGACTGCCCACTACGGCAAGCTCCCTCTCAGCTTTGAGCCCAACCAAGGGCAGACCGACACGCGCGTGCAGTTCGTCGCCCGCGGGGCCGGCTACACCATCTTCCTCAGCCCCGCTTCGGCGACATTTGCCCTGCGGAGCAACACCAATGGGGCCTCCGCCGCCGATTCCGCCGTCGTCCGCATGGACCTGGCCGGAGCCAATGCGGAAACCGCAATGCATCCGCAGAACCAGCTACCCGGCGTTACCAACTACCTGATGGGTAGTGCCAGCCGCAAGTGGCCAACCAACCTTCCTACTTACGCCAAGGTGCGTGTTCATAATGTCTATCCAGGGGTCGACTTAGTCTATTACGGCACCCAGGGCCAGCTGGAATACGATTTCGTTCTGGCTCCGGGAGCCGACCTGTCCCGAATTCGCATGAAGTTCGCCGGTACGACGCCGGCTGTCGACGCGTCGGGCGACCTGGTCCTGCCGCTCGCTGGGAAGGGTGGCCAAGCCGACATTCGCTTCCATCAGCCGGTCCTCTACCAGTTGACGAACGGAGTCCGCCAACCCGTGAGCGGCAGATTCATCGTCGCCGCCAGAGGTCATGAGGCCACGTTCCAAGCCGGCTCCTACGACCACGGCCGGGAACTGGTGATCGACCCGGTGCTCGTCTATTCCAGCTACCTCGGCGGATCGAATGTTTCGCAGATCAACGCCATGGCAGTGAACACGGTTGGCGACATCTACGTAACCGGCGCCACCGAAGCCATCAACTACCCGACAACCACGGGCGTCATCGAGCCAACCTGCCCGCTGGGCAACACGCAGCTTGGCGCCCCCGCCGGTGTCCCCAAATGCGGCGAGGGCGAGAGCGGTACGCCGTCGGCCTTTGTCTCCAAGATCAGCGCCGACGGCCAGACCCTCCTCTATGCCACGTACCTGGGCGGCGGTGGAAATGGGGCGGCGAGCGACTACGGCACGGGTATCGCGGTCGATGCCAACGACAACGCCTGGGTTGTCGGCCTCACCATTTCGAACGACTTTCCCATAACGGCCACTGCCTACCTCTCCTACTGCGATCCGGTGGCCCAGGGCTTCAACTTCAGCACCCTCTCGAATTATGGGGAAATCAGCGGCTGCACCGGCAATAACACACGCTCTGTGTTCCTGGTCCAACTCAACCCTACGGGGACTACGGAACTCTACGGCACGTTTCTGGGCGGCTCGGGCGATGCGGCTACCGCACAGATCGTGCTCGATGCGGTGGGCGACATCTATGTCGCCGGATCGGTTTACGTCAACGGCGTGGGAACGCCCGCGGTCGTATTTGCCAACAACGGGGCATTCAACTATCCCACCACGGCATCCGCCTATCAACCCATCGTGCTGGGTGGCGGCTTCTACTCGGCGTTTGTCACCAAACTCACGGCGGACGGACGATCGCTGCTCTACTCCAGCATGTTCGGTGGACCGTACCAGCACACCATCAACAACGCTTTGGCGGTCAACGCGGGGAAAATCTTCATAGGCGGCTACACCCGGGACCCGAGTCTTCCCACGACAGCCGGCGCCCTGTCGCGGACATGCCCCAGCGCGGGGTCAACCGCCGCCGGCCCCAAAACGGTGTGTGACTCCGGCGCCTACCAGGGTTTCGTCGCCGAGTTCGATCCGGCCAAGTCGGGCGCCGCATCGTTGGTCTTCTCCACGTATTTGAATGGCTCCAGTTTGACGCAGGGGAACGAAACGTCACAGGTAAATGCGCTCGCCGCCGATGCTGCCGGCAATGTCTACGCCGGCGGATACGATTCCTACACCTCACCGGAGGGCTTCCCGACAACCCCGGGAGTATTGCAACCGGCTTGTCTGGTTGCCGGCAATTCAGGTGAGTGCGGCACCGGCTTTGTGACCAAACTCAGCTCTTTGGGAGCCCTGGTATGGTCGACCTTCTACGGCTCGCCTTCGTCGACCGGGGGCAGTGGGATTGCGGCGATCGCGCTCGACTCCTCCGGCGATGTGTACATCGCCGCCAACGACGGTAGCCTGGGCGATTATCCCCTCAACAACGGCTTCCAGAGTTTTAGCGGCGGCGGCGCGTACGTCGCTGAGTTAAGCAGCGACGGTTCAAAGGTGCTGTTTGGCTCCTACTACGGCGGCAACGCCAACACCTTTCCTACCGGTCTGCTGGTCGACGCGTCGGGAACTATCTACCTCGCCGGCTATACCAACGCTGATTTGCCGTTGCTCAATGCCCTGCAAAGCAACAATTATGGCGGAGGGTTTCCGGAAGGCTTTTTCGCCAAAATCGGCACCCCGGTGGTTACGATTACCTTGGTGGCGAACGCCGAAGGCGAGAGTCCCATCATCGCGCCGAATACCTGGGTCGAAATTAAAGGATCGAACTTAGCTCCGGATACACGCCCATGGCAAGCTTCCGACTTCGTGAACAATCAACTCCCCACGAAGTTGGACGGTGTGAGCGCGACCATGAACGGTGAAAGCACTTACGTCTATTACATCAGTCCTTCTCAGGTGAACGTGTTGACGCCCCCGGACCTCGCGGCAGGTCCAGTCCAGGTGAAAGTCACCTCCAATGGAGTCAGCAGTGCGGTATACACCGTGCAGGCGCAGACGGCCTCGCCGTCGTTCTTCGTCTTCAATGGAGGGCCTTACGTCGCCGCCGAGCACACCAGCGGCGCCTACCTCGGTCCAACCACGCTCTATCCCGGTCTCACCACACCGGCCCAACCCGGCGAGATTGTGGTCCTCTACGCCAACGGCTTCGGGGCTACGACGGTACCTGTTAACAACGGCTCGGTCGTGCAGACGGGCGATTTATCCACTCTTCCCTCGATCAAAATCGGAGGCGTACCGGCAACCGTCCAATTTGCCGGTCTGGTGGCAGTCGGCGAGTATCAATTCAACGTCGTGGTGCCAGCCAGCCTCGCAAACGGCGACCAATCGATCACCGCCACCTATAACGGACAGACTACGCAAGCTGGAACGTTAATCACAATCCACAATTAAGAAAACTGGCGTGGATTCCGGTGCACCGGCCCGGAACCCGATATCGATCCGCATCGTTCCGTAGACCGCCGGGATTGCCTGCTGGCTGACCGTTTGGAGTCCACGCTGAGCGGGTCTTCCGGCCCGCCGTAGACATGTTCACGGGCAACGACGCCGTCTTGCCGTTCCCGCCGCGCGCTTCCCTGGATCGCGTGAACGCCCAAATGGGTGACTTATCTATGAGGCTTTCCCGCAGGCGAAGGCTTCCTGAAAAGATCGAAAACGCGACACATTCTTTAAGATCTGACTTACGTCAGACGGCTAGTGCAGTACCTCTGAACACTCCGTTGAAAACCAGCTGGTGGGCGGGTCCGCAGACCGGCAGCCGAAGCCCCTGGCCGGACCCTGGTGTCCCGCGCGGACGTGATCCGCCGCACAGTTCTCGCCGTCTCTGCTGGCGCCGGGGCGTCATGGAGGGATAAATAAAATTAATTATTGACTTTCGAACGGCGAGGGAATAATGTCTACCCCATAGCTGCTTCGCGGGCACATCTTTGGGGGATGGCCTTGGCGAGTCTGATCGGTCAGCGCTTGCCGACGGGAACGAAGCGGGTGAGGAGACTCCATGTCGAGAGTTCGAAGCTGTTCTGCAGTCTTGATATTGATGGCGGTATTTGGCGCAGGCCGCATCCTGGCGCAGTCGGAGCGCGCCACCGTCACGGGTACGGTGCGCGACTCTTCCGGCGCCGTGGTGCCGGCGGCCAACATCAAAATCACCAATGAAGCCACCAACGTGGCCATACTGACCACGAGCAATTCGTCGGGCGATTTTACGGTGCCCGATTTGCCCATCGGAAAGTACGACGTACGAGTGGAAAAGGCCGGTTTCCGAGCGTTCCAGCTTAACGGTATCACGTTGGACGCGGCTAGCACCGTGCGCGCCGACGCCAGCCTGGACGTGGGCGAGTCCCGGCAGACGGTGGAGGTGCAGGCGGCCGCCGTTCAGTTACAGACGCAGGACGCCACGTCCGCCACTTCGATCGAAAACACGCTGGTCAATGACCTTCCGCTGCTGGTAAGCGGAAATGTCAGGACCCCGTTCGATCTGGCGGCTCTTACCCCCGATGCCAAGAACCTGGGCGGGGATAACGGCTTTATGATCGGCGGTGGACAGGCGGCCTCTTATGGAACCTCGCTGGACGGCGTATCTACGAATACCAGCCGCGCGCTTTCGATGAGTTGGGTGGCTTCCAACTCGCCCTCGGTGGAAGCGATCGAACAGTTCACCGCCGAATCCAACGGATTCAAGGCGGAATACGGCCACGCCGGCGGCGGCAACCTGACTTATGTGTCCAAGTCGGGAACCAACCAATTCCACGGGTCGGCGTACGAGTTCTTACGCAACAACGATTTCGACTCCAACAACTTCTTCAACAACGCCGCCAGGATTCCGATCTCGATCTACAAGCAGAACGATTTCGGCGCCACCGTCGGCGGACCGGTGTGGATTCCCAAGGTCTACCATGGCAGGGACAAGACGTTCTTCTTTTTCTCCTACGAGGGATTTCGCAACCGTGTCGGTGCCAACGGCACGGCCTTCACTGTTCCGACTCCGGAAATGTACAAGGGCGACTTCAGTAATTGGGTCACTTCCAACGGCACCCTGATTCCCATTTACAATCCCGAATCGCAGGTGTTGAATTCCAACGGAACCTACACACGGGCGCCATTTGCCGGTAATGTGGTTCCGCAGAGTATGTTCAGCGCGGCGTCGCTGAAAGCCCTCAGCGTATTTCAAAGCGGCGGCTCGCTGACGCCCAATAATGGCGCAACTCCGGGAACCGCTGCCTACGTCAACAACAACTTCCTTGAGAAAACCGGAACCCAAGTCTACCCGGTCAACAAGCTAAGCGTCAAAATGGATCACCTTTTCAGCGAGAAGTACCGGATTTCGGGCTATTGGGGACACGACAAGGAACATCAGACCGCCGGTCCCGATGGGCCGCCCACGCTTCCCGGGCTGTACACGACTTACAACGATCTGCTGCAGCAGACCGATGTGTATCGCTTTAGCTGGATCTGGACGCTCGGCCCGGCCAAGATCAACAATTTTTACGCCGGTGGAAACAACTGGCGCCAGGACCACAAACCGCCCCAGGAGTATACCGGCGGCTGGCAGAGCAAGTTCTGTTTGGTAAACGTTCCGAATTGCAATGACAACCTGGTGAATCTGTTCTCCGGCGGCACCGGCGATACCTATAGCACGTGGGGCGGTCAGGCCGACAACGGCTCGGAAAACACGGTGTACGCTTTCAACGACGACTTCACTTGGCTGAAGGGGCGTCACACCATCAAGTTCGGCGGCATGCTGCAGGTCAACCACTACAACGGTTTCGGCCGCCAGTGCGAAGCCGGCTGCGTGGGTTTCAGCTACCAGGAAACGGGCCTTGCGGGGGGATCCAACCCGAACGCCGGCGGCAACGCCTTCGCTTCGTTCCTGCTGGGCTATGCCGACAGCGGCCAGATCGATACCGTGCGCTTCATCGGCCAGCATTTCTGGTATTTCGGCGGGTTTATTCAAGACGACTGGCGCGTTACCGACAAGCTGGTTTTCAACATCGGAATCCGCTACGACATCAACCTGCCGCCCACGGGGCTCAACAGCCGCTGGAGCGATTTTTCGCCGACTACGCCGAATCCGGCCGCGGGTGGCATACCGGGCGCAGTGCTGTTCGCGGGAAGCTGTTCGGGTTGTGTCGGCACCCAGGCGTTGGGCGATTTGTGGACTAAGGGCATAGGCCCGCACTTCGGTTTCGCCTACTCAAAAGACACCAAGACGGTGATTCGCGGTTCCTACTCGCGCTCCTTCGGGTCCCTGGTATCGGTGAGCGGGTCGACCCATAACATGGGCTACACGCTGACCCAGGGGTTCTCCAGCAGCGATGCGGGCATCCTGCCGACCTACACGATGGACGGGGGCATGCCGCCATGGACCGCGCCTCCATTCATCAACCCGTCGGTTTCCAATGGCACCAACGTGGCCTGGTTCCAGGGCAACGAGACTACCAAACTTCCGGCGTTCGATAATTTCAACTTCTCCATCCAGCGCCAGCTTGGCAATTCCACAGTCGCTGAAGTGGCCTACAACGGAGTATTGGGCAGCCACCTGCAAAGCGAGCTGTTGAATTATAACCAGATCAATCCGAGTTACCTCACCGCGTTTGGAACCGTGGCCCAGAGCACCACGGTCTTGAACAGCCTGGTGGGGTCGGCCACAGCTGACGCCGCGGGCATCAACGCTCCCTTCACCGGGTTCAACAAGCTGTGGGGCAACGGCGCCACCGTGGCGCAGGCGTTGCGGGCCTTCCCACAGTACACCTACATCAACACCTACGCGGGAGAGGGCGATCATAGCGGCCATTCCACCTATCATGCCGCGATCGTCAAATTCAACAAGCGCGTGGCGAACGGTCTCACCTTCCAGACATCCTATGTATTTTCCAAGCTTCTGACCGACTCGGATACGGCGTGGGGCGTGCAATACGCCGCCGACCAGTTCAACCGCAGCCTGGAAAAATCGATCGGCCAGTTTGACGTGACTCACGATTTCAAGTTCGCTGGCGTCTGGGATTTGCCATTCGGCAAAGACCGGCGTTGGGTAAGCCACGGTGCGGCCGCCTGGATTATCGGCGGCTGGCGTCTCTCGAGCATCAACATCTATGAGAGCGGTACGCCGGTCGGCATTGGCACCTCGCTGACCCTTCCCATTTACCCGAGTGGCGCGGGCGGCCGCGTACCGGCTTACGTAACGTCCTATGAAGGCTGGCAGCCCAACTGGTCCGGCAGTTTCGATCCGGGGAAAGATAAGTTTTTCGTGCCCTACGGGACCGGCCCGTTCCCGCTTCAGGGCAGCGGGACTGGGCTCAACAGCATCGGCAACGTGACCCGTTATAACCCCAAGCTGCGGCTGTTCCCGAACCTCAACGAGAACCTGTCGGTGACGCGTTCCTTCCCCATTCGTGAGAAAACGTCCCTGGAATTCCGCGCCGAGGCGTTCAATGCCTTTAATCGCATACGTTTTGGCACCGGTTCCACGACGCTGCAAAGCGCCACCTTCGGCGTGCTAACCGGATCGGGAAGCCAGATCAATACTCCACGCGCGTTGCAGATGGCGCTCAAGCTTTATTTCTGACCTGGCGCTCGACGTTTTTCGGCGGCTACGCTATTTCGCTCCGGCGGCGGCCCACTCCTCCAGGGAGACACAACTGCCGCCGGGGCATACCTCGAACTTGTAGATGGGGTGAACCTCCCAAAGCGACGCGCGTTTCGGATCGCCCTGAACAGCAGCGCCGCCCACGCACGGGGTATGCGACGAGTCGAACATCAATTGGCCAGTCACCCGGACAGGCAAGTGCTTGTTGGCTACGGCCTGAACGTTCTCTTGAGTCCAGGACGCCGGACGGTGATGCGGGACCATCTCTACGACGACACCGGAGCACTCATTGGTGTTCGTGGCCGCGTCGACAATCGAGATGTGAATGTCATGAAAGGCCGGGTTGTCCGGTACCGATGCGCCGCAGTTAACGCTTTCCGCTCCTTCTTGCCGGGCAATGAGCACGAAACCCGATGTCTCCGTCACCGTGGCGGCAGTAAGAGCCGACTTGAGTTGAGAATAACTTGGAAGGTTGGCGCACCCGTTCGGCTCCTGATCGGCGTTAGTAGCTCCGTACACTCCGAAAACCGGGAAGGCGAAAGCTGCCGCCACAATGGCCGCATTGGTGACGCTGCGTTTTGTAATCATGTTTATCCTCTGAGATTTTGGTTTGAAGCGCGGAAGCGCACCCCTGTCACTTGCTTCCGGCGCTGTTCAAGGGTAATCCCGGATTGAGATTTTCGGATCGGGTACTTCCCGGAGAGTTGTGCTGTCACGCACGTACCGGCTCAGTGTGCGTCTTTCCGAGCCGGGCCCAGAGGGCGTTCCGTGAGGAAGCCGTCTGCGGGTTCATGGCAAGTTACCTGATCGATCGCTCTGGTAGCGTTCCACCAGGGCCAACTCCGCCCCCAGCGATTCGGTGGCGCGAACCGTTGTGGCCGCGGGGTCCAGGCATGGCAGGTCCCACACCTCGCCGAGAAGTCCCTTCTGCCGCACATACCAGGGGCCTCGGGGATCTCTCGATATGGGGAAGACCGCGCAGACCCAGGGCTTGTAGCGGAACGGGTCCTGCTCCTCGGCCCCCAGCCGGTGCAGTACGCATCCCCGATTGAAAAATACGCACCAACCGGCCGCGACTCGCACCATGGGCTGACCTTCCTTCCGCCGCCGGCTGACGTATCCGTCCTTCTCCACAACGGCGCGCGCCTCGGGCCGCAGTAACGGGAGCACCCGGTGCAGATTGGCGTCGATGCGCGCGGCCTCGTCCGCATAAACCATCGGCCTGCCGTTGCGGCAGCAGATCCCCTCGCAGCCGCGCCCGTAGGTACACTCAAACGTCGCCTGTTGCAGATTGAGAATCACGAAGCTCATGGTCTGCGGCCCCTTCCAGCGCTTTGTAGTACATCACGCAGTCGTCACCCGGTTTGTAGAAGTCCGGAATCCGCCCGGCCTCGGTGAAACCGGCGGCCCGATAGAAGCGGCGCGTCGGTTCATAATCCGCGCGACCGCTGGTCTCCAGCACCAGCCGGTTTCCACCGGCCTGGAGAACCAGCTGCTCGATGTGCGATTGCAGCCTGCGCCCCACTCCCGTGCCTTGCGCCGACGGATGCACGCAGATCCAGTATATGTACCACGCGGCCCTGGTGAGTGGAACTCTGCCGATACAGGCGTAACCGCGCACTTTGCCGCCGATCTCAACCGCCGGCAGCGAGTAATCGCCTTTCAGTCCGCCCTCCACCATCTCCATCGCTAAGCGGACCTCTTCCTCGCTGAAGGCGCCGCAATCCTCCAGGGCTTCGCGAACCGCCGCTTCGTCGCCGGGCACCAGATTCCGGACGGTCATGCCCACTCCACCTGCTGCCGCACAAATCGTTCCCACGTCCACCCCGCTTCCTGCACGGCGCGGCAGATCCCCACTCCCGGACCCAGCTCGGGATTGGGATTGACGTCGAGCACGCGCGGCGCTCCCGCTTCATCCAGCCGGAGATCCACTCGCATATAACAGCGCGCCGCCACGGCGCACCAGGCGCCGCGCGCGGCCGCCAGCACCGCATCGCGCAGAGAAGGATCGAGCGGCACGTCATAGTCCAGCGGCGAATCCGCGAAGTCCCTGCTATCGAGGTCCCACTTCGCGGCGTAGGTGATCAGCCGCAGTCCGTTCCGGAAGCCCGTTTCGCCGATGGAGAAATACTCGGGCGAGTCGCGGCCCCAGAGGGACACGGCGAACTCGCGGCCCGGCAGAAATTCCTGGACAATCGCCGGGCCGGCCAATCTGGCGCGTGCGCGGGCTACCGCCTCCGGGCTGTCGCACACCGAATCGGCGAAGATGCCGGCGGAACCATCTTCATCGGCGGGCTTCACGATGCAGGGGAACACGCCCGAGCGCGGCGCCGGCACGCCCGCTGCGGCGAGCACCGCGCCGGTGCGGTCCTTGCGGCGGCACAGGGCCAGAGTCTCGCTGCCGCACCCCGTGAAGCGGACACCCAGCAATTCCAGCAACGCAGCCATGTGCGCCTCGCGATCGACGCGGCCCAGAGGCGCTTCGCAGAGGTTGAACACCACATCGGGCCGATGGCGTTCCAGCAGCGCAATCACCTCACGCGCCTCACCGCGCACTCCGGCAACCACCGCTTCCGGCAGCACTGCCGCGACGTTGCAGGCGGCGGAATCCAGATCGAACTCGCCCGCGGTGCGGCCAGGCGCCGCGGTCTGCGGCGGGAGCGTGTGCAGCACCAGGACCTTCACGAGACGCGCACTCCGCTACGGCGGAGGGCGTCGAGCAGGATGCCCTGCACCAGTCGATCGTAGGGTATGGCTCCCGCGGTGAGGATCACGATATCGCTGGTTTCGGGATTCAGTCCCGGCAGCGGATTGCACTCCATAAAGCACGGCTGGCCCGAAGCGTTCAGGCGGAAATCCATACGGGCGATATCGCGGCAGCCCAGCAGACGATAGGCCTCGCGGGCATAGCGTTCTATGGTTGCGATAAGCGGCGCATCCAGGCGCGGCGGGATGTGGTAGGCCACCCGCCGGCGAAAGTCCCGCTTCACTTCCAGAGAATACACGAAGGGCCCGCCGTCGCTGGCGGGAGCGATCTCCATCATGCCGAGAAGCCGCACGTTCGGTGGGTTTCCGGCCAGTGCGACAGTCACCTCTGCGCCGGGAAGGAACTCCTCCACCAGCAGCGGGCACCGGTAGGATTCGCGCAGCCGGCGCGCCACCGCCTTGGCGGCGGCGCTATCGACGGCCAGACTGTCGGCGTGGATCCCTTTGCTGGAGCCCTCGTCATTGGGCTTGACGATCGCCGGAAATCGCAGACCGGAAAAAAGATCGTCCCAAGGCTCGTCTTCGAGCAAGACGCACGGCGCCACGGGGACTTCAGGCGATACTACGCGGCGCGCCAGAGCCTTGTCCAGCGTGAGGGCGAGCGTAAGCACGTCTGAGCCGGTGAAAGGCAGCCCCAACAATTCACAGACGGCCGCCGGAAGCGCTTCGCGGCAGCGGCGCGCGCGGCCAGGCAACGCGATCGGTCCTTCGGCGATGTTGAAAGCGAAATCGAAGCGGCCTTCTTCGAGCTGGGACGGAAGGCGCCGGTCGGCGGGTACAGGCTCAACCGTCACGTCCAACCGCCGCAGGGCGGCGGCGATGTGACAGACAGTTGCAGGCTCGTCATACTCCTCGTAGGTGTCGTCGGGAAGGTCGGCCTCCGCGTGCGCGGGCTTCTCATTGAACAGCAAGGCTACCTTCATGCACCAGTTAGGATATACGGGCCGGGCCGGCTAATCAACAATGGTCTCCGGTGCGCCGGCCGGCCGGCCGGCCGGATCGCGCAACCTGTCGCAGCCCGGGCGGAAGAAAGTGCCGCGGGTTATCCTCGGGTAGCAATCCGGTGCTAACGAAATCGCATATTGCCCGGGACCCCTCTCTGGGAATTACCCTATTAGTACGTTGAGGCAGAATGCCTGCTGTCGTCGTGCACGGGCATTTTCTATCTGGTCCAGTCCTCTGCTAACCTCTGCCCGGCGTGGAGGAACTTCATATTCCGCGTGAAGAGATGGAAATTCCGGAGTTCATATCCCCCTCCGAGTGGATTGGCCTGCAACAGCAATTCCTCGAAGACGGTGTCGAGCGCTGCCGCGAGTTTCTGTCCGGCCTCGACAAGCACATCGATGCGCTGCGGATTGCCAATCAGATGCATCAATGGGCCGGTAGCGGCGGACAGCTTGGGTTCCATAGCATCACGGATGCGGCTCGACGCGCGGAGCGCGTGTTGCGAGAGTTTCCCATCGGAGAAATGGAGGTTCGCGAGAGGCTCAGCGATCTGCTGCTGGAATTCTCCAATCAACGCGACAAGTTGGCCGGCATACCCGATCATTTTGCGCAGGCGCTCCGTGGGAAGAGCGTGGCGGTGGTGGGATTCCCGCCGTCACCGATCCAGCTTGTGTGCAACACGCTGGGGCGCGCCAGCGCCCGGCCGCGGATCTTTTCCGCCGCGCAGGACCTGGAGTGTGAATCCGTTCGCGATTGCGATCTGGTGATGGTCTACGTAAACCCCGGGGCGGACTACCGGAAGTTGCAGGCGGCCGCGCAGGGCTCTGTGGCCGGCAAGCTGTTCCTGGCCGGAGAGCGCTGCCACCTGATGGCGCTGCCCCCGGCATTGCAGTCCTCGGCCGTGGATTATCTGTTCAACGGTTGGGAGGCCGATGAATTGCTGCTCCGGCTGGCAACGGCGCTCCAGCGCAAGGCGCCTCCGTCTTTCGCCGCGCCCGAAAAGGCTGGTCTCCCAGCCGGTGAGACGCGCGGCCGAGTCACCACGATTCCCAGAGTTGTGGCCGTGGATGACGACCCCATCATGCTCGCGCTTCTGCGGACCACCTTTCGCAATCAGGGCACCCAGTGCGAGACAGCAGACAACGGGCGCGATGGCCTTCGTCTGATTCACGAAGCGACACCGAACGTGGTCGTGCTGGATGTCAACATGCCTGGTATGGACGGTTTCGAAGTGCTTTCCGCCATCCGCACCGAAGATATTCCCACCCTGGTAGTCTTGCTCACCGCGCGCCAGCAGGAGCACGACGTGCTGCGCGGATTCCAACTCGGCGCCGACGACTATCTGGTTAAGCCCTTCAGCCCGCTCGAACTGGTTGCCCGGATCAAGAGGTTACTGGTCCACACACACAGAACAGCAGCGTAACCAGGTTTGCAGCAACCGCCACGGCGCCGGCCGGCGCTCCTTGCAGTACAATCATGTTTCCCATGAAGCTGCTGATCGTGGAGGACGAAACCAAAACGGCGAGTTTTCTGCAGCGGGGCTTTAGCGAGGCCGGCTTTGTAGTATCGGTGGCGCAGGACGGGCTGGAAGGCATGCGCCAGATCGAGACCGCCACCTTCGATCTCATCGTTCTCGACATCATGCTGCCGGGAATGGATGGCTGGCAGCTTCTCACCTGGACCCGTGCTCGCGGATTACAGACGCCGGTTCTGATTTTGACCGCCCGCGATGCCGTGAGCGACCGGGTTCGCGGTTTGGAAGTGGGCGCCGACGATTACCTCGTCAAGCCATTCGCGTTCTCCGAACTGCTGGCGCGCGTGCGCACCATCCTGCGCCGGCCCCCGCTGCGGGAATCGTCGGTTCTCCGCGTGGGCGACCTCGAACTCGACCTCGTGGCGCACCGAGTCACGCGCTCCGGTCATCGGCTGGATCTCACCGCCAAGGAGTTCACGCTGCTCTCGCTGCTGATGCGGCGGGCGGGAGAGGTGCTCACACGAACCTTCATCGCCGAATCCGTGTGGGATATGCATTCCGCGGGCGACACCAACGTGGTGGACGTGAGCGTGCGGCGCCTTCGCAGCAAGGTGGACGACCCCTACGCCCACAAGCTGCTGCGCACGGTGCGGGGGGTGGGATATGTCCTGGAAAGTCCCGAACGGAGCTAGCAAGGCGGAGAAGAGCAGTGTGTGGCCGTCTTTGGCCGTGCAACTCACCGCCTGGTATACCACTGCCTCGTTTCTGCTGGTGGCAGCCGCCACCTTGCTGCTCTATCTGAATCTGGCCGATAATCTCCGGCGGATTTCCGAGCAGTCGCTCCTCGATGAATTGAACGTGTGCCGCGCCCTGGTGCTCGAACGGGGCGGCGATTCGCATGCCCTGCATGAAGAGGTGGAAATCGATTCGGCGGTTCGCCGCTATCAGAAGTTTTATGTGCGCGTGCTCGACCGGACCGGCGCCCCATTGTCCACCACACCCGGAATGGATCGCGACCTGAGCTCCAAACGCCTCGCCGAGGCGGCCGCGGTTCACACCGGCGTGTTCTGGATCGACTCGCCCGGCGGTGCTCCCTATCGCGCGATCATGGCCACCGTGCCGCGCGATTCCACAGGGATGGACTTGTGGACCGTGCAGGCAGCCGTCGATCTCACCCAGGAAGAGCTCATCCTGGGCCGCCAGCGCCTCTGGATCGCCATGGTGCTGGGGGCCGCGCTGATTATCTGTCCCGGCGTTGGTTTCCTGATTGCTCACCGTGGAACGCGGCCTCTTCGGGAGGTGGCCGAGACCGCCCGCCAAATCGGGTCCGCCACCCTGAACGCGCGCATTCACGTGGATGGATATCCGGTGGAGGTTCGCACTCTCGGCAGCGCATTTAACGCGATGCTGGAGCGCCTGGAAGATTCGTTCTCGCGGCTCTCCCGTTTTTCCGCCGACATCGCTCACGAGTTGCGCACACCGGTCAATAATATTCGCGGTGAGACCGAGGTGGCGCTGGCTCGCATTCGCACACCGGAGGAGTATGCGGAGGTGCTGACATCCTGTCTGGAAGAGAGCGTTCGGTTGTCGGAACTAATCGACTCGCTGTTGTTCCTGGCGCGTTCGGAAAGCCCCGGCGATCATCTCAAGCGCACGCGCGAGGACCTCGCCACGCTGCTTGGCAGCCTACGCGAATACTACGACGCGGCGGCCACCGAAGCGGGCGTCGAATTCCGCGCCGAAAGCGAAGCGAACTTGCACGCGGATGTCGACAAGGCCCTTCTGCAACGCGCATTGGGAAATCTGGTCTCCAACGCACTGGCCCACTGTTCCGCCGGAGATCGTATCCAACTCCGTGCGGTGCGGCAAAACGGGACCGTTCGCATGGAGGTTCACGATTCGGGCTCGGGAATTCCGTTGCACGCCCTGCCGCGCGTCTTCGACCGCTTCTACCGCGCCGATCCGGCCCGCTCCCGACATGCCGGCGGCGCCGGCCTGGGACTCGCCATCGTGCAGCAGATCGTCTTCCTGCATGGCGGAACGGTGGAGATTTCGAGTGAGCCCGGCCGCGGCACTACCGTCTCGGTTGTGCTGCCGCAATCCTGACGCCGGCCGAGATCACTCCGGCCGGGTTCCCTGCTTCAATAGCAGTTGCACCTGGCGGAGAAACGGGGTCGACGAAAACGGCTTGGCCAGGATCTGCGCTCCCGGGCCTAACAGCCCCTTTTGGTCCAGCGCATCGTGCCGGTACCCGGAAACGAAGAGCACTTTCATCGACGGGTGGCGCGGCCGCAACCGTTCCGCCAGTTGCGGACCGGTAATACCGGGCATCACCACATCCGTGATCAGCAGATCGATTTCGTTCTGATAGACGCCCGCGATCTCCTCGGCATCCTCGGCGTTCCGCGCCGATAACAACTGATACCCTTCGCGCTCCAGAAGCCGATGCATCAGACGGCGAACGCCGTCCTCATCCTCCACCAGCAGGACGCTGGGAGCGCCGGCCAAACCCGTCCCGTGGAAGGCGCCCACCGACGGCCACAGAATCTCGAAGCGGGTGCCTTTTCCGGCGGCACTCTGCGCTGCAATGTACCCGCCGCTCTCGGTCACGATGCCATGCACCAGCGACAATCCCATGCCGCCGCCGGACGGTTCTTTCGCGGCGTCGAAGCGCGGCTCGAAGATGCGCGCCAGCGTCGCCGGGTCCATCCCGTCGCCATTCTCCGACACGATCACCTTCACGAAACTACCGGGGCGATATTGCCGTGCCAGAGGGTCGGCCGGGGCGATCTCGAGGGTCGAGGTTTCGATCCGCATTTCTCCGCCCGCCGGCTTTACCCCGCCGGCATAGCGGGCGAGGTTGAGAAACAGCTGCCGGAGTTGCGTGCGGTCGCCGCGGAGGTAGCCCATGGGAGATGCGAACTGCGTCGCGATGGTGACACTGCTTCCCAGGGTTTGCGCCAGTAATGGGCGCACGTCGCGAACTACTTCGTCTATCTTCAGCACCTCGAATCCTCCGCCGCCATGCCGGCTGAGCGCCAGAAGCTGGGTGGTGGTGCCGGCGGCGAGCGAGGCCGCCTGCCGGATCTCCGCAGCCTGCTCCTTGGCTTCCCCGCTCAAGCGGCCGATCAATTCCTCGGCGTAACCGAGGATGACCATCAGCTGATTATTGAAATCGTGCGCCAACCCTCCCGCCATATTGGCAATGGCGTCCATGCGCTGCGACTGCAGCAACTGCGCCTCGATTTCCCGGCGCCGTGCGATATCCCGCACCGTGAGGACCGATCCCAGCACCTCGTCGGCCGCGCGATTCTCGAAGCACTCCACTTCCACCTGAGTGCGCGCGCCGGCCTGCGAAACCAATGTATAGGTTCGCGTCTCCCGTTCCGCCAGCTCGAAGACGGGATTGCTGGCCAGCTGACCGGTGACTTCGTCGTAGAGCCGCAGCACGTCCATCAGGCCGTGCCCCTGCGCCTCGCCATCCGGCCATCCGGTGAGCCGTTCCGCAGCCGGATTCAGGAATGCCACCTGGCCGTCGGAATCGGTGGCTACGATGCCATCCCCCACACTCCGCAACGTGGTGGCCAGCCACGCCGCGCCGGTGAGCAACCGCCGCTCCATGGTGGCTTTGTGGATCGCGTTCCGGATGACGATGCGCAGATCGGCGTCGGAGACCGGTTTCAACAGGTAGCCGAGCGGTTCGGTGAATTTGGCGCGCTCGATCGTCTCCTCGTCGGCGTGGGCCGTCACGAATACCACGGGAGTGCGCATCTCCGATTGCAGCGCCGCAGCCGCGGCTACACCGTCCATTTCGCCCCTCAGCCGGACGTCCATCAGCACCAGGTCGAAGCGGGTTGCCCGCGCACGCGCCAGGGCCTCTTCTCCGGAGGGCGCGATCGCCGGAGGCGGATAGCCCAGCCGGGCGATCCGCCGCGCCAGATCGGCAGCAATCAGGCTCTCGTCTTCGACTATCAGGATTCGTTTTTGGAGATCTTCGCTTGCTTTCATTGCGGTTGGTTTCTCGCGCAAGGTGTAGCACGCGCTTTCGCGCCGTGCCGGCGAGTGGCTCAAAACTCCTTTCGAATGAGCGAAAGATTTTTGAAATTTCTTGTGACCGGAAACCGGCCGGGGACCGCTCCCTCACGGTCGCGGCCCGGTATCGGCGGATTCCGTTTCCGGGCCGCGCGCGTGAGCAAGCGGATTCATCCTGGCCACGTCGTTACCGGCGGGCGCGCTATGATGAGGATTCCCTTGAATGATCGTCACCGCCAACACTCTGCGCTTCGATTCCCTGTCTCTCGATAGCGGCGCCACCCTCGCCGCGGTGGAAGTGACCTACGAGTCCTACGGCGAGCTGAACGAAGCCAAATCCAACGCCATCCTGGTGCTCCACGCCTTTTCCGGCGATGCCCACGCCGCCGGCATCAGTCCCGAAACCGGCCAGCCGGGATGGTGGGACAACATGATCGGCCCCGGAAAGGCGTTCGACACCAACAAATATTTCGTCCTCTGCTCGAACGTGCTGGGCGGCTGCCGCGGAACTACCGGGCCGGGGTCGATCGACCCCGCCACCGGATGTCCGTACGCCATGTCTTTCCCGGTAATCACCGTCGGCGACATGGTCCGCTTGCAAGCCAAACTCTTGGACGCGCTGGGTATTAAGCGCCTGCTCGCCGTGACGGGCGGGTCGATGGGCGGTATGCAGGCGCTCGAATGGGCGGTGGCCTTCCCAGACCGGGTGGTGGCCGCTATTCCCATTGCCAGCACTACGCGCCACAGCGCCCAGCAGATCGCCTTCAATGAAGTGGGCCGCCAGGCGATTATGGCCGACCCAAATTGGAACGCCGGCAACTATTACGGCAAGGAACTACCGGGCCGCGGCCTGGCCGTGGCGCGCATGGTGGGGCACATCACCTACATGAGCGACGACTCCATGCGCGAGAAGTTCGGCCGCCGCCTCCGCGGCAAGGAGGCATTTGGGTTCGATTTTGAAGTCGACTTCGAGGTGGAAAATTACCTACGCTACCGCGGCAGCCAGTTCGTCGGCCGATTCGACGCCAATTCCTACCTCTACATCAGCAAAGCAATGGATTATTTCGACCTCACCAACGGCCAGCGGTCGCTGACGGCCGCCCTGGAAGGCGTGCGGGCGCGCTTCCTGGTAATCAGCTTCAGCTCCGACTGGCTCTACCCCAGCTACCAATCGCAGGAATTGGTGCGCGCCCTCCGCTCGCGCAATTGCGACGTGGCGTATGTGGAGCTCGAGTCCAACTACGGACACGATTCCTTCCTGGTAGACGTGGCCGAGCAGTCCGGTCTGGTGCGCGGATTCCTGGCCAGCACGTTCGAGAAACTGGCATGAGCGCGCAGACCGTAAAGAAGCAGGCCTTCGTGAGCGAGCTGTTGGGGCGCAGCGACTATGCCATCATCGGCGAAATCGTGGAGCCCAACTCGAAGGTGCTCGATCTGGGATGCGGCGAAGGCGAGTTGCTCGAATGGCTGGCTCAGACCAAGGGCGTGGACGCGCGCGGCGTGGAGATTTCGAGCGCCAAAGTGCAGCGCGCCATCGGGCGCGGCGTCTCGGTCTTCCAGAGCGATATCGACGCCGGGCTGGCGGACTACCCCGACCAGGCCTTCGACTACGTGATTCTCAGTCAAACGCTGCAAGAGATGCGCCACCCCCTGCAGGTGCTTCGCGAGATGCTGCGCGTGGGCCGCCGCGGGATCGTGGCGTTTCCGAATTTCGGCCATTGGCGGGTGCGATTTTCGATGCTCACAAGCGGCGGCGCGCCGCGTACTCCGCTATTTCCTCACGAGTGGTACGATTCGCCCAACATTCACTTCCTGACAGTGTGGGATTTCGAAACTCTGGCGGCCAAAGAGGGCATTCGAGTGGAGCGCCGATATTTTCTGGCAGGAAACAGGAAAGTGCTGACGCTGCCCAATTTGATGGCGGAGGTCGCGGTGTATTTGGTATCGCGGGGGTGAGGTTCACATCTTTGCGGGAGGCTCGAAGGATCGGGCTTAGCTCACTGACCATTGTTGCGGGAAGCGTATCTCGGGCACAGTCCAGCAACCTGTGCGACGCGGGTTGAAGGACTAATGTCCAGTAAACAATCGCCTAATCCAAGATCTCCTGCCGAGTTTGGCTTGCGGAAGACGGCAGATTGGGCCAAACGGATTCGACGTCACTACCATACTCGTTCGGCAAGTTGAACGCGACGGTTGTTTGTCCTTCAGGGTCCTCTTCGCCAGCGAGAACAAACTTATAAACCAACTCGATTTTCCCGCTACATTGCGAGTCGAATTGCGCCCGACTTAGGACAGACTCGATCTCTTTTGTCAAAAGCCCGTTCCCTTCAAGCACTGGATTCAAAACTCGTCCATCCTGACTGACCTGAAAGTCCGCTTTCACGACGCCGTACACGCCAGCCGCTCGTGCTAAACGAGGATAGGCAGGCTTTTCGACAAGTGGAGGGCAGGTCGACACCTGCGCTCGGTCTTGGGCGAACGTTTCAGGTAACAGGACAGCGCCCAATACCAGGAGTACTCGAATGCCGTCCATAACGAATCCTAGTATACGCCTGATCTCCGGACGGTTGAACTGACTTGAAATCTGCCGTCGAATCCTGGTCAAGAGCGCCTGGACGGCTCCGATTTCGCTTTCCATTTTCGATAGTTCCCGGTCCACGTCTGCGATTTTAGCGTCGATCTATTCTTTTTGAGGTTCCAGCCTTGCCGAGGTCTCTTCGAGTGGCGTGATTTCGGACTTCCTAACGGCAAGAATCGCCTTGGTGAACTGGACTTGTCCCCCAAATTGAGACACACAGTTAAGAGTCAAAATACAGAGAACGGAAATTTTGACTCATGGGAATTTCAAGACGAACGTTTACGCGCGAGGTAAAACTGGCCGCGGTGCGA
>Ga0182018_10002115_pt1 | contig 20649 bp, 16 predicted proteins | sample 812P2MmetaG_FD_120490 | JGI IMG/M metagenome (GOLD analysis project Ga0182018, IMG submission 120490) | Permafrost microbial communities from Stordalen Mire, Sweden - 812P2M metaG | ecosystem: Environmental > Terrestrial > Soil > Wetlands > Permafrost | place: Sweden: Stordalen | collected...
CGACTGCACACCCCGACAACATGGACTGCTGGGCACAGGAACGTGGCCTGTCGACCCCAGAAGCTCACCCTTCCGTGCCCTGATGACCCCCCTGTCGGGCTCTCCATCCCGGCATGCTCAGGTCAGCGATGCATCCTGATGGATGGTGAAGGGTCTCCTGTCCTATCCGACAGCCCGGCATGCAAAGTCCACCCGCGCGCTCTGTTGGACAGTGAAGGTTCGCCTGTCGGGCACGGAAGACCGGCCTGTCCTCGCCATAAGGCCTTCCTGTCGGGTCCAGAAGGCCCCCCTGTCGGACCTCACAGGGCCCCCTTCCCAACGTGACCTCGACCGCGCAGGGTGTGTGCGTGTGTCTCAACGCGAAGTAGAAATCCACTCCGCACGATCCAGCTCTCGTCCGCTCATCGTCAGGCATTCGCAAAATACGCTAGCGACAAAGTCACCGAGCTGACCAAGCGCAGACAGCACCGCCGTACGCTGCTGGGATGCCTGGCTGTGCTCCGGTCTCAGTCGCCTGCGGCATCCGAATCGGGAGATCCGCCATCTTCTCCCGAGTCCGACCGGGACCCGTCGGTGGACGCGTCCTGTTCCTGGCCGGCACCATCGACCATGCTCCCATCCGCGCTCGCCTCGCTGCCGCCGTCCACGCCCGGCCGCCCCGCCTCCATGTCGTCCATCGAAGCGTCCTCGCCGGGCAGGGGCGGGCACACGGGGTCCCCGCAGAGCGTGGCCACAGGGGTGCCGCCGTCCTCGACAAATTCGCCGCCGCCGCCGCCGCTCCCAGGTCCGCCGCCGCTGGCGCTGCTCCCGAAGCTTATGGTGCCGTCGCTGCTGGATCCGCCGCCGCAGCTCCACCCCATCAGCGCGCCGCAGAGGACCGCAGCGATCCGGATCGCGAGCATGCGGCAACCCGCGGTGGCGCTGACGGGCTTCGAAAGCATCGACGCACGAGGCTACGCCGGTCGGGGACGTACCGTCAGCACTCGTCGTTCGCTGGTACGCTCGTTGCTAATTTCGTGGTTATCGGGGGTCATCGTCATGGTCGAACACCGCTGTCGCCAGAGTGAAGACCCTCGGAGTGAGATCGAGGTGCGTCAGGAAGTCGCGGCTGACCGCGTGGCGCCGCGGCACGCCGCCCTACCCAAAGTCCTGCCGTTCGTGGTCGCGCTCGCGGTGGCCCTCGTCTCCGGGACGGCGCTCGCGCGTGGGGGGCACGGTGGCGGTGGCGGCGGGCATTCCGGCGGCGGCGGCTCCCACGGGGGTGGTTTCTCGGGCGGCGGTCACGCCTACGCGAGCGGCGGCCACGTCGGTGGTCGCTACGGCAGCCACCTGTTTCTCGGCGCCGGCGCCCTCTGGGGAGGGGGAGCCCACTGGGGCACGGGCTTCTGGCTCTGGGGCGGGAGCGCATGGGTGCCGTACCCGGGCCGCTGGTGGGTATCGCCCGCGTACCCGGGCTGGGTGTGGATGGTCCCGCAGCCGGTTTGGGACGGCACGCAGTGGCTCTCGCAGGACGGCTATTGGACGACCGCCGACATGCCCCAAGCGCTGCCGCCCCCCCAGGAGCCCCCGGTCGACGGACCGGTAGAGGAGCCGCCCCCTGAGGAGTAGAGGTGGGACGAGACCCCCGCGCACGCCTTGCCGAGGGCGTCCCGACGAAGCATCTTTCCGGGCGTATGCACGCCGCGTCCGCTCACGATCAAACCCCGGCTGACACCCCGGACACGCCAGGGCACACCGCGCACGGCGGAAGGCGCGCCGCCTCGCCGAGATCGCTGCAATGGCCGGTCGCGATGGCCAAGGCAGCCCGCCGGGCCGACGCGCCTCCCCCGTCTCGTTGCTGTAGTCTCGCTGGGCACAGCAGAGGGCCCCGCGAAGGAGACGTCCCATGATCAAGATCGGTGATCGCATCCCTGACGCCACCCTGACCGAGTCGACCGAGTTCGGCGAAGCGTGCCCGGTCGCGCCCGAGAACGTATCGGTCGTCGCCGCGACCAGGGGGAAGCGCATCGTGATCTTCGGCCTCCCTGGGGCCTACACCCCGACTTGCTCGGCGAAGCACGTCCCCGGCTACGTTCAGCACGTGGCCGACCTCAAACTGAAGAAGGTCGACGAAGTGTGGTGTGTCTCGCTGAACGACGGCTACGTAATGGCCGCCTGGGGACGCGAGCAAAAGGCGATCGGGAAAGTGCGCATGCTGGGCGATGGCAGCGGAGAGCTGACGAAGAAGCTCGGGCTCGAGGTCGACTTGAGCAAGGCGGGGCTCGGTGTGCGCATGCAGCGTTTCTCGATGCTCGTCGACGACGGCGTGGTGAAACAGCTCAACGTCGAGGCGCCCGGCAAGTTCGAGGTGAGCGACGCGGGCACGATGCTCAAGCAGCTTGGTTGACCGCTCACACGCGGCTCGATGCGGGTGGCGGACGCGCTCCCACGGCTGACCGGGGGCTCATCGCCGGTAACCGCAGTGTCGTACTCACTCAAAAGGGGGGGCGCCGTATGGAGGCGCCACGTAGCAGCACGAAAAGAGCCCCGCATCTGGACGGCAGCACGGAACGTATGCCGCGTCGGACGACTGCCCTGCGTCCCCCGCGTCGAGGTAGAGGGCTGGCGATCCGTCGATGGCCATCTGCATGCCCGTGGAGCCTCCGCCCTCACCGGCTCCGCCATCGCTCCCACCTGACCCCAGCGCCTCCGTTGCACCATCCGTGGCCGACGTGACATCGCCGTTGCTCGCGTCGAGGTCGCCGGTGTTCGAGGCCCGTCCTCCGCATGCCGCCGTCATCCCGGCCGCGCCAGCGCTGAACGCGAGAAGGGCCGCCCGCGAAAGGCGCCTGCGTGGCGGCTCGGGCGCCGGCAGAGCGCGCAGCGACGCGGAGACGGACGCACGGCAGAATGGGCACGCATCCTCGCTCGCGCGTACGTGACGGGCGCAGGCGGGGCACGGCCGTAGACGCGTCTCGGTCATGCTCTCATTGTACGGCAGTCCGGCGTGACGCCGATTGACTTTGGACCCGAGGCCGTGCGCGCGCTGGAGCGCGCCCCGGCGTCCCTCCGCGGGAGCGGCTGGCATAGAATCCCGACGTGACGTTGAAGGAACTGATCGAGAGCATGCGTCTCGACGTCCACGAGACGGCTCGCGCCGCCCTCATGTGTTTCGAGTGCGGTGCCCTCGTCCAGATCGAGCGGGACGACAGTGTTGTGCGGGACACGTTGCTCGGCAACCCGCCACGATGCGCGAAGTGCAAGAGCCTGATCGACGTCTGGAAGAACACGCGGTTCGCGATGGCGCAAGACCGGGGTCTTGTCCTTGCGGCCCAAGTCGGTGCTCGACAAAGGCGATCCTGTACCCACTTGTCGTCGGCGAGACGGCGGCGTTTGGGATGATTTCCGGCCTCTCGAACTCCTTGGGCTAGCGAGACCGCTCCCAATCCATTTGGGGTCGCGGTAGCCTGATAGTACCTTATGCGCATCGCGGGCCGGTTCGAGATCCGCAGGCGCCTCGGCGAAGGGGGCATGGGGGTGGTCTACGAAGCGTTCGACGAGAAGCGCCGAGCGCCTGTGGCCTTGAAGACGCTCACGCATCTTGACGCCACGGGGATCTACCGATTGAAGGCGGAGTTTCGTTCCCTCGCCAGCGTGGTGCATCCGAACCTGGTGCGGCTGCACGACCTGATCGCCGATGGGGACCGGTGGTGTTTCACGATGGATTTGGTCGCCGGAAGACCTTTCCTCGAGCACGAGCGGTCGGACTCAGCAATCGCACATGCAGCGAGGCTAACTTCCGATGCCGGTCCCGAGACCACCGTCGGGGCGCAGGCGGGCAAGGACGGAACCTTTCTCGAAGAGCCCCTCCGGGACGCCCTGAGACAGCTCGCAACGGGGGTGCAAGCCATCCACGCCGAAGGAAAGCTGCACCGGGATCTCAAACCGCAGAATGTGCTGATTACCCACGACGGGCGGGTTGTGATCCTTGATTTCGGACTGGTCAGCAGCCAAACAGAAAGGCCGATTGGGGAGACCGCCGAGGACGTCATATCTGGGACCCCGGCCTACATGGCTCCCGAGCAGGCCGCAGGAGACAAGGCTCTCCCCGCCAGCGATTGGTATGCCGTTGGCGTGATGTTGTACGAGGCGCTCACGGGGCAGCTCCCGTTCCTCGGGCCGCTCCGTCAGATCCTCTACTTGAAGCGGACCACAGACCCCGTTCCGCCACGTTCCCTGTGCCCGGGGATTTCCGAAGACCTAAATGCTCTGTGCATAGCGTTGATGCACCGGGACCCTGCGCTCCGCGGAACCGGTGCGGACATCTTGAAGACGGTCTGCAACTGGGAGAACCCACCGGCTGTATTTAGTGCGTCCGCGGATGGGACCGTCTTCGTCGGGCGCTTGGAGGAACTGCGGCAGCTCGAGGACGCCTGGGAGGCGCCTCGTAACGGCGGCCCCACTGTCGCGGTGAGAGCGGCCCCTCCGGAATCGGAAAGAGTGCTCTCGTCCAACGCTTTCTAGCGAAGCGAACGCCTGGCTCGGGCGCCGTTACGCTATTAGGGCGTTGCCACGAGCGTGAATTTGTTCCGTTCAAGGCGTTCGATGGTGTGATTGACGAACTTGGCCGCCACTTGCGTAGTCTGCCGAGAGAGAGGGCTGCGGAGCTTCTCCCTCGTGATGTTCACGCGCTCGCGCGCGTGTTTCCGACGCTTCGGCGAGTGGAGGCCGTTACGAACGCGACGACCCGTGATGCCCATCAGTTGGATGATGTCGTTGTCCGTCGTCGCGCGTTCGCTGCCCTAAAGGACGTCTTTTCCAAGCTTTGCGACCAAGGACCCTTGGTGGTCTTCGTGGATGACCTGCAATGGGCGGACGAGGACAGCGCCGCACTTCTCGAGGAGCTTGTGGGCCCGCCCGAGCCACCCCCCTTCCTCTATCTCGGCTGCTTCCGTCAGGACGCCGAGGCATCCGTAATGGTGCAGCGGGTCCTCGGCCTCGGCGTCGGGGCCGCGCCTGCCGACGTGAGAAGGGTTTCTCTCGGTCCGCTTACCGCCGAAGAGGCTTCCGACCTTGCGCGCAGGATGCTTAGCCACCACGGGGACTCCGTCGCGACAAATCGATCCGCCGAGATCGCGAGCGAGTCGGGCGGTTTGCCGTACTTCGTGGGCGAACTCGTACGCTTCTCGGAAACGCGACCAGAGGGTGACGGCTCGGCTCGTCCGACGTCCGTCTCTCAGGTCGTCACCGCGCGGGCGGCAGACCTTCCTGAGCCGGCTCGCCGCCTTCTCGAGGTGGTAGCGCTCGCGGGACGGGTGATCCCGGCCGAGCTGGCGGCGGGGGTCGCGCATATTGCGCATCATCACGACGCGCTCGACACTCTCCTCGGCGCCAAGCTGCTTCGCCGGGCCGGCTCTATCGACGATGTGGTCACTTACCACGACCGCGTGCGCGAAGCGATCGTGGCAGCGCTCGAGGAGAACGCGACGCGCGGGCTCTACGAGAGGCTGGCCCTTGCGGTGCATGCCACGGACCGACCCGAGGCCGAGTGGCTGTGTCAGCTTTATCAGGGCGCGCACATGACAAAGGAGGCTGGCGCTCAGGCCGTCGTCGCGGGTGACAAGGCCGCTCAAGGCCTGGCCTTCACGCGTGCGGCGGACCACTACCGCTTCGCCCTCGGCGCCCTCGAGTTAGAGGGCGCTGCGCGAGGCACGTTGCAGCGCAAGCTCGGCGATGCGTTGGCCAACTGCGCGCGCAGCGTCGAGGCGGCAGGGGCCTACGACGACGCCCTGCAATGTGCCCCGCTCGACCAGACGCGGGATCTCGAACGCTTGATGGGGGAACACCTCGTGCGCGCCGGCCAACTGGAGGACGGCCTGCGCGTGTTTCGCAAGGTGCTCCGCCGCGAAGGGATCCGGTGTCCAGAATCCACCGGCGCGATCCTCGCGTCGCTGCTTCTGGCACGCACGAAGGTCCGGCTCCGTGGGCTAACGTACACGCTGCGCGAGGAGCACAAGGTCCCCCCCGGGCTAATGCGACGGGTGCATGCGCTCAGGGCCGCGTATCCTGTTGGCGGTATCAATCCGCTCCTCGGCGCGCTCATCATGTCTCAGTACGTGATCGCCGCGCTGGACTCGGGCGTACCGGATCATGTCATGCATGTGATCGTCGGCGAGGGGGTGTATGCCGCCGTCTTCGGCGGCCAGGAGGCCGCTCGCAAGGTGGAGTCCCTGGCGCCGGAGGTCCTTCGTCTCGAGCAGGCAGTCGGCACGCCGGCCGGCGCCAGTCGCACGAAGTACTTTGAGGGGATGACGGCCTTCCTTCTGGGTCGATGGAGAGCAGCCGTGACCGCAACGGCCGATGGCGAGAAGCGGCAGACCTTCGGCCTTACCTGGGAGATAACCGACCTGGTTGCCAAGAGCTGCCAGTGTCTGTTGAACCTGGGCGAGCTTGACGTCCTCCGCGATCGCATCCCGCGCCTCATTCGCGAGGCCCGCGAGCGTCGAGACGCGCAGGCACTCCAGCAGCTTTTGGCGCTGGAATCTAGCTTGTATCTTGCGGCCGACCAGCCCGACAAGGCCGGGGACGTGCTGTGCGAGCTGGACCCCTTGTGGAGCCAGGACCGCCTCCCCGCGACTGCGCTCCTCGCACTCCGGACGAGGGCCTCGCGTTCGCTTTACGTCGGGGACCCCGTGACGGCTTGCAGGCAGATGACGGAGGCATGGCCACGCTACGAGCGTTCCGGTCTTGCGCGCGTGCAGGTGGCAAGGGTCGCGATGCAGACCGCTATGGTGGGGTGCTCAGTCGCTCGTGCGCTACACGAGAAGGCACCGGTTGCGCGAAGCATTCGGCGCATCGCTGATTCCCTCTCAGGTGAGGACCTTCCCTGGTGTCTCGGCAACGCGCTCCAGGCGCAGGCTGTACTGGCCTTCTACGACGGTCATCGCGCCAGGGCGGTCGACCTGCTGGCCCACGCCGCCGACGCCTTCGACCGGGCGGAGATGAGACTCGACGCGGCAAGCTGTCGCCGCCAGCGCGGCCGAATCGAGGGCGGAGTGCACGGAGAGGAATGGATGCGGTCCGCCGATGCGCAGCTTGTGGCTGCCGGCGTGCGCAACCCCCAAGCGTGGACCGCTATGACGGCAGCCGGGTTTGGGTCGTGACGACGACGGCCCCGGCGCGCGTGGGCGAGTCGTGACCGAAGACACGAACGAGGTGACCGCATGTGCCTTCGCCGTCTCGCCCAGAGCAGTCGTCGCGCAACGGTCGAGACGGCGCGGGGGTACAGCTCGTCGACCGTTGCCGCCTTGGTGCGCCCGACCTAGGCGACGGTGATGTCCAACCAGCCCGACCCCTACGAGATCCTAGCTCTCGCGCTTACTGGCCTTGAGCAAGTAGAAGAGTGGACGCACGAGAAAGGACTCACGCCTGCGGATGGCTGGGGAAGCACTACCGGCCTTCTGCGCGACGCAGCGGCGAATTTCCCGAATGCCATCGGCCGCGCGACGCAGCACGCGCTCGCCCTTGGTGGAGCCCACCTCTCCACGATCCATCCGATTCTTCACCGGCTCCAGGATTCCGGCGGCGCCAAGTTCGAACAGGTCCAGGGTGTGCAATTGCAGGGGGCGCAGCAGGATTACGTGAAGCGGTTCAAGCCTGACGTAGAAACCTTCCGCCTAGCGCTGGGCATCCTCCGTAACGATTGACCCCGGTCCGGATCGACGAGGAGAGCTTCGGGCGTCTGTCGATGGCGTTCTTCGCGCGCCGTCCGAACTCCCGGGGGGAAACGCCCCGCCTCATTGATCCGTTTGACTCCGTCGGGTGCCCTTTAGGAATGCGTCATGCCGAGGCAACCACCAGTTTACGCGCCGAGCTCGGCCAGCGAGCCATCGGAACGCACAGATACGGAGGGGCCGCGGCGGACCGAGTCCGGCACCCGCCCTCGGGTGCGCCCGCCCGCGAGCCATGTAAGCGGAAAAATCCCCGAAACCGGGATCGGCAAGGTTGACGATCGCACGATTGCGCATGAGACGAGGGAAGACACAGTCCCGCCGACCCGAACGCGCCTTCAGCCGCTCGGCGCGCGCGACCCGCTCCTCGGACGCGTCGTCGCCGGCAAGTACCGAGTGCTTGGCCTGGTCGCGCGCGGGGGTATGTCCCGGGTGTACCGCGCGGTGCAAGCGCCGCTCGGGCGAATCTGCGCCCTCAAGATCCTCGATGTGGGCGATCCCCCCGACGCGGGCGAGACGTGCGCGCGGGATCACGTTTTTCGCAAGCGGCTGCTTCGCGAGGCGAGCACGATGGCGAAGCTGCGTCACCCCAACACGGTGACCGTCTTCGATTTCGGCGAAGTCGACGACACTGTCTCTTACATCGCGATGGAGTACTTGCACGGGCAGACGCTCGCGTCCGCGATTCGTCAGGCGGGCCATTTCCCCGAGCACCGCGCCGTGCGGGTCGCGCGGCAGATTGCCCGCTCGCTGCGCCAGGCACACGCCGCGCGCATCGTCCACCGCGATCTCAAGCCGGCGAACGTCTACCTCGTCGACGACGTGGACGAGCCGGACTTCGTCAAGGTGTTCGACTTCGGGCTCGTGAAGGACATTTCCGAACGCCGTCAGGAGGACCTGACGCTCCCCGGGCTTTTCCTGGGCAGCCCGAAGTACATGGCGCCGGAGCAAGGCCAGCGCCGCTTGGTGGACGTTCGCACCGATGTCTACGCGCTCGGCGTCGTGATGTACGAGATGGTCACCGGGCGCACGCCGTTCGAAGGCCCGACGATCCTGTCGGTGCTCCTCGCGCACGCCAACGAACCGGTGCCTGCGCTGCGCGAGACGAACCCGGAGGTGCGCGTGTCGGCCGCCTTGGAGGCCACAATCGCGCGCGCGCTGGCGAAGGACCCGGGCGATCGATTCCGCTCAATGGGCGAGTTTCTCGCGGCGCTCGACAAGCTCGACGCGGGGCGGCCCGGCAACCTCGTGGGCTCGGCGCGCCGAGGTGCGGCCGCGCGGCGGCGACGGGGCGCTTACCTCGCGGCGCTGGTGGCCCTCGTCGGTGTCGGGCTCGCGATCGCGACGTTCTTTGCGCTGCGGTGACCGCGTCGTGAGCGTGGGTGGACCGAGGGCCGCGACGAGGGCGTGCGGGGCGACGACTCGCCGGACGGCTGCGACTACGTTGCGCAACGCGCCTCCGATGCGCTCGATGCGGACCGGATTCGGGCTCAGGGCTTGGGTCGCAGATTCGGGACGCTGCCGGGGCCGAGGCGCGCGGGAGCGGAACGCCGTGGGACGCTCGCCGCTGCACCCGGCACCGGCGAACGCGTCGAGCTCGCCGCGGGAGGCGGAGTGGCCGCCTCCACCACGGCCTGGGCGGAGCCGTCGAACGCTGGCGGCGCTTCCGCAGTCGGCTCTCCCGGCGCGAAGAGCGCATGGACCGACTGCAGCAGGCGCGAGCCGTGCGCGAGGTCGCGCCAGAGGGCGAAGCCCGCGCCGACGACGACGAGTAGGACGATCCACGGCAGAGCCGGCGTGTTTTTCGGGATACGGATGGACTCGTCCATGCCGAACGGAGGCGGTCGCACGATGTCGCGCTCGCTCAATTCGATGGTGGGCTCGCGGTTCCCCGTGGGTCGATCGGGGGCGGGGATGCGCGGCGGGAGGGGCGGCGCAGGCCGTCGCGAAGGAGCATCGGAAACGCTCGCATCGAGCTCGGCGATCGCGCGTCCCACGTCCTCGCGCATCGCAGACGCGCTCTCGTAGCGGTCTTCGCGCTTGAACTCGAGTGCCCTGTCGATGACGCGCGCAAAGGGCGGGCTCACGTCCGGCGCCACCGTTCGGATCCGCGGCGCGGGCAGGCGGGCCATTTTGGTCACGAGCTCGACCGGATTGTCGCCTTCGTGGATGCGGCGACCCGTGCGCAAGCGAAAACCCGTGGCCGCAAGCGCGAAGAGGTCGGTGCGCGAGTCAATGTCGCTGAGGCGTCCAGCCGCCTGCTCCGGAGACATGAAGGAGGGCGTGCCGAGGGCCAGGCCGTGGGTGGTGAGCGACTGGCCGGAGAGCAGCCGTGCGAGACCGAAGTCGAGGATCTTGATCCGTACGTTGCCCGCCTGGCCGTCCTCACGCGCGAAGAACAGGTTCTCGGGCTTGAGGTCCCGGTGCACCACCCCTGCCTCTTGCGCGGCTTGGAGAACACCCAAGACCTCGTAGGCGATCGCCAGGAACTCGCGCTCTCCGACCGGCGGGCCACGCTCCAGACGGTCTTGCAGCGACTCGCCCTCGAGCATTTCCATGACGAGGTAGGGAGTGCCTGCGTCGGGACCGTCCGCGACGACGTCGTCGTCCAGCACCTTGACGACGTTGGGATGCCCCACCTTGTTGGCCGCGTAACCCTCTCGCCGAAAGCGCTCGCGCACCTCCTTGTTCCGGGCTAGCTCGCGGTGAAGCACCTTGATTGCGGCGCGAGCCCCGTTCCGATGACGGCCCGCGTAGACCGCGGCCATGCCGCCGACGCCGAGCAGCCGCTCCAGTGTCCACTTGGCGTTGAGCACCGCGCCGACGCGCGCGCGTGCGTCGCTGTTGCTGTCCCTGGGCACGCGAAACCGATCGTAGCGTTTGCAGAACGCCCGGTCACCCCGCGGACGGAAGCCGCTCGTCTCGACTAGGGGTTGCCGGTCGCGGGTGGAGCGATCGCGGACCGCACCTCGCGCACGACGGACCAAAGCCTCGGGCGAAGGCGATCACGGTACCGGTACGCGCCACCGGCGGCCGCCGCCGCGAGCAAGAGAAAGAGCAAGAGGAGCCAGAGGGTGCCGCGTCGCTTCGGCAGGCCGGCCGGGCCGATCGAGGCTTCGCGGGCCGTTTCGTCCTCGCGACGGACGCGGGACGGGGGCTTGGAGATGAGGTCGATGGCGATGCTTCGCTCGACGGCAGGCGCCGCGATCACCGGCTCCGGCTCGGACGGCCCGGCAGGCGCTTCGGCAACGCCCGGCGGGCCATCCACGTGTTCCCACGCTTTCTCCCCGCCGACCTGGATCGGCCGCGTCGCGACGACTTCCAAGCCGACGCCGAGGACGGTTCTTTCGCGGGCCGGTGCGACGACGATGATCGGCGCCGCCGGCGCGGGAACCGGGGGTGGTTGTCCGACGCCAAGAACGGTGGGCTCGCGCGAGGGTACAGGCCTTGGCGGACTGCTGCGCACGGTGCTCGGCTCCGCGGGCCCGCGTGCGACGAGGACGCGATCAATGGCGGCGAGCACCGCGGCATCGACGTCGACAAAGCCGACCCCCATCCCAGGCGGCCGCTCGCTGCCGACCCCCCGTTCCCGCACCCAGAGGACGCGCCCCAGGGCCGGCCACGCGGAGGGCTCGCCCGCGACGTGGATCTCGAGCAGCAGGCGCTTTCCGATGGGCATTGGCCTCTCGGTCTGGATGAAGAGACCCCCTTTGCCCAGATCGAGCAGAGGAGACGTCAAGCGCTCCCCCGTCGCGCTTTCGTACGTGACCCGCGCCCCGGCAAGGCGGGCACGTGCTGCGCGACGCCGCTCGCCGGACATGCGCCGATTGTACACCCCTTCGCGTCGCGGCCTCTTCGGCGGGTCCCGCAGCAGTCAACGAAGGCGCTCGCGCATGTCGTTAGCCGGCGAAGCCCGAATCGGGTGGCGGGTTTCAGGAGGTGATTCGCCACAACGCAAGGCAGGACGCCAAGATGGCTTCGTCGTCGCCTGGGCGGCGGGGGCTGCCGAGCACGGCGTTTCGTGCGGCGCGCGGAACGTAATCCGAATGGGTGAGAACGAGGCCGTTTCCGGGGCGTTCGTGCGACTCGCGGCACACGCTTTCCTCGGGCGGCGCGGATCCTGCGTGGTTGAAACGCTGGAGCGGAGCGGTCCCGGATCCCGGATTGCCCCGCGACGACAAAGACAAGCGTGAGGAGAGCCTTAATGACAACCAAGAATCGCAGCGGCCATTGCCGGAGTCGGGCGCCGGCACCGCTCGTGACCCTCGCCATCTTCGCGGCGCTTCCTTTCGCCTGCTCCTCGCAGCCGGAGAGCGTGAGCGCAACGCAATCGGCGGTCAGCGCGCCCACGCTGGGCGCGGCGGCGAGCTTCTTGGTCCTCGGTGGCTCGACGGTGACCAATACCGGCCCGACGACGATCATGGGGGATCTCGGTGTCGCGCCGGGTCTCGCGATCACCGGATTCCCACCGGGTGAAGTGATCGGGGGCGCGACACACGCCGGGGACGCGACCGCGCTTCAGGCTCAGAGCGATGTCACCGCCGCGTACATCGTGCTGGCGGGCGACCCGTGCGCGCACAACCTCACGGGTCAGGATTTGGGGGGGCTCACGCTCACCGAGGGCGTCTACTGTTTCTCCTCGGAAGCCCAGCTGACGGGGAGTCTCGTCCTCGACGCCCAGGGCGACCCCGGCGCGGTCTTCATCTTTCAAATCGGGAGCACGCTCACGACCGGCAGCAACGCGTCGGTCGTCTTCATCAACGGCGGCCAGGACTGCCAGGCGTTCTGGCAGATTGGCAGTTCCGCGACTCTGGGAACCAACGCCGTGTTCGCCGGGAGCATTCTCGCCCTCACGAGCATCACCCTGAACACGGGCGCAAGCGTATCCGGGAGGGCTCTTGCACGAAACGGTGCGGTGACGATGGATGACAACCAGGTCTCCTCCACAACGTGCCTAGCTGCCGGCAGCGACGCGGGGGTAGATGGCAGCGTGGCGGAATCGGGCGGCGGTGACGCGACGGTAGAGAGCAGCGTGCCGGAGTCGGGCAGCAGCGACGGGGGGGAAGAGAGCAGCGTGGCGGAATCGGGTCGCGGTGATGCGGGGGTAGACGCTGGGGTAGACGCTGGCGGAGGGGAGGCCGGCGAAGCGGGCGGGAGCCTCTGTTGCGGCGGGGTTCTCTGCGGAGCGTCATGCACCAACCTGAGCGGAGATGTCTCCAACTGCGGCTCCTGCGGCCACGCGTGCGGATCAGGCGAGTTCTGCGCCGGCGGGTCGTGCGTCCCGTGCTCCCCCGTCTGCGGCGGAGCGTGTGTCGACCTCACCGCCGACAGCGCCAACTGCGGCTCGTGCGGCAATGCCTGCCTCGCTAGCGAGGTCTGTACCGGCAGCGCATGCGTGACGTGCTCAACGCTTTGCGGAGGGGCGTGCGTGGACCTCACGGCCGAGGCCAACTGCGGGTCGTGCGGCAATGCCTGCCTCGCCAGCGAGGTCTGTACCAACGGCGCATGCGTGACGTGCTCCACGCTGTGCGGCGGAGCGTGCGCTGACCTCGCCAATGACAACCTAAACTGCGGCTCCTGTGGCAACGCCTGCCCGCCGGGCGAATCCTGCGGAAGCGGCTCGTGCTCTTGCCAGTAGGTCGTAGACTCGGAATTCTCGGGCTCTGCGCAAGCGTCTTTTGGGGTTGCTCAGGTCCGAGCGGGACCGGCCATGGGAACGGTCAGGCCGAGAATCACGCTATGCCATCATCGAACGGCGGCTCAAGCGCGAGCGGATCGGGATTGAGAAGCGGGACGAACTCGGAGCCGAGCAGCGGCGCGGACTCGGGCTCGGGCTCGGCCAGTGGGGCCGACTCGGGAGTCGACAGCGGGGACAGCGGCGAGGTTGTTCCGCCGAGTTGCGCGTCAGTTGGCGCTGGGATGACCGACTGCGGCGCGAATAGCGAGAGCTGCTGCACGAGCCTGGAAGTGGCTGGCGGGACGTACTCCCGAACGTACACGCCGAACTGGAGTGGCGATGGCTCTCCGCCGCCGGACAGCGATCCGGCAACGGTCAGTGGCTTCCGGCTCGACAAGTACGAGGTGACGGTGGGGCGCTTCCGTCAGTTCGTGAGTGCGTGGAACGACGGGTCGGGATACGCGCCTGCGGGAGGCTCGGGCAAGCACTCGCACTTGAACGGCGGGCGGGGACTCGCGAGCAGCGGCAGCCCCGGCACGTACGAGACGGGCTGGGTCGCGTCGGACGACAGCAACGTCGCGCCGACCAACACCAATCTGGCTTGCAAGGCCCTATACGTGACGTGGACTCCTTCCGTGGGGAGCCAGGAGAACCTGCCGATCAACTGCGCGAACTGGTACGAGGCGTACGCGTTCTGCATTTGGGACGGAGGATTCCTCCCCAGCGAGGCCGAATGGGAGTATGCAGCGGCGGGAGGGAGCCAGCAGCGAGAGTATCCGTGGGGATCGACGGATCCCGGAACTGGCGACCAGTACGCGATCTACGGCGACGGCTCCGGCATGTGCTCCTACCCGGGCCCCGGGCTGGTGACCTGCACGGGCGTGGCGAACATCGCGCCCGTGGGGACCGCGGCGCTGGGAGCGGGGCTCTGGGGCCAGCTGGACCTGGCAGGGAACGTCTGGGAGTGGAACCTGGACTGGTACGCCACCTATGTTGACCCGTGCGCCGACTGCGCCAACCTCGCACCCACCTCCTCCCGAGCGGTCCGGGGCGGCTACTTCTACGTCCCCGCGACGATCCTGCTCCCCTCGGACCGCAACGGCAGCACCCCGGCGTACCGCAGCAACTGTCTCGGATGGCGTTGCGGCAGGACCCCGTAATGGTCCCAATTCTCGATTGCGCCGGATTCACGCGCCCGCGTTGCGTTAGCGTGGTGCCCCCCCCGGGGGGGTGTGAACGTGGGCCAGCCCGACGAACCGAAGACCGACTCGTTCTTCGGCGCCGTCGCGCCCGTGGACCTGCGCTCTCCGGTGGCCTCGTCGGAGCCCTGCGGGGGCGAGCCCTTGCGCCTCCGCGCCGGCGACGTGCTCTCGGATCGCTTCGTCATCGAGCGCCTCGCCGGCAGCGGTGGCATGGGCGCCGTCTACCGTGCCCTTGACCGCCTCTCGGGCTCGCCCGTAGCGCTCAAGGTGATCGCGCAGCGTGGCCGGTACGAGCAGCGCTTCGCGCAGGAGGCGCGCGTCCTCGCCGAGCTGAACCATCCCGCCATCGTGCGCTACGTGGCGCACGGGGAGACGGTCGAGGGGCAGCCGTACTTGGCGATGCAGTGGCTCGAAGGCGAGGATCTCGCGCAGCGTCTCGCCCGGTCACGCCTGACCGTAGGCGAGAGCCTGGAGGTGGCGCGGCGCGTGGCCGAAGGGCTGGCGGCGGCGCACGGGCGCGATGTCGTGCACCGGGACGTCAAGCCAAGCAACGTGCTGCTCGTCGACGGCCAGCCGGCGCGGGCTACGCTGCTCGACTTCGGCATCGCACGCACGGAGCTCTCGGGCGTCGCGCTGACGGCGGGGCCGATGACGGGCACCGGAATGATCCTGGGCACCGTCGGGTACATGTCGCCGGAGCAGGCGATGGGGGAAAAGACACTGGACGCGCGCACGGACGTGTTCGCCCTCGGCTGCGTGCTGTTCGAGTGCCTGATCGGCGAGCGCGTGTTCTCCGGGGACCACATCGTGGCGGTGCTGGCCAAGGTGCTTTGCCAGGAGGCTCCGCGCATGCGTGCCCTGCGCCCGGAGTTGCCAGAGGCCCTCGACACGCTCGTGGCCCGGATGCTCTCGAAGGACCGGGGCTCACGCCCGGAGCACGGGAGCGCGGTGGTGACAGAGCTCGTGGCGCTCGGGAGCGTTGCGGGTGGAGCTCCCGAAGCCGGCCTTCGCCCCGCCGCTGGACTGTCGGTCAGCGAACAGCGCATGACGAGCGTGATCTTCGCCGTCGTCCCGGACGAGCCACAAGGGGTGAGCGATCTCGTTCGACCATACGGCGGGGACATGGTGCGTCTCGCCAACGGCGCGCTTTTGGTCACGCTCGGCGGGCGCACGACGGCGAGCGAGCAAGCAGTGATCGCGGCGGCATGCGCTTTGGACCTCCGCGATGCCCACCCGTCCGCGCGCATCGCGCTCGCCACAGGGCGTGCGCTGACGACCGCTGGGGGACTTCCCGGACCCGTGATCGACCAGGCCGCGTCGCTGCTCGTACACTCGGTGTCGCCCGCGATTCGACTCGACGAGGTGACGGCGGGGCTTCTGGGGGAGCGCTTCGAAGTGCGACAGGACAGCCAAGGGCGCGCGCTGATGGGCAAGCGCGGCGAGGCCGAGAGTTCACGCACCCTGCTCGGCAAGGCGACGCCGTTCGTGGGCAGGGACAGGGAGCTCGGGATTCTCGACCTCACCCTTCGCGAGTGTGTCGACGAATCGGTCGCACGCGCCGTGCTGGTGACCGGACCCGCGGGGCAGGGCAAATCAAGGCTGCGCCATGAGTTCGCGGCCAGGGCTCGGGAGCGGGGGGACGTCCGGGTGCTCATGGCACGGGCGGACCCGGTTGCCGCAGGGTCGTCCTTCATGATGGTGCGCCAACTCGTGCGCCAAGCGGTCGGCGTGCGCGAGGGCGGTCCGGTCGAAGAGCAGCACGCCAGGCTGCGAGCGTACGTCGCCAAGCTGTGCAACGCGGAGGACTCCGGACGAGTCGCGGACTTCCTCGGAGAGCTCATCAGCGCCCCGTCGTCAGGGCGGCCAAGCCCGGAGCTTCGCTCGGCGCGCAACGACCCGACCATCATGGCCGAGTGGCTACGCCGATCGTTCGGAGAGTGGCTTGCGGCCGAGTGCGCCGCGAGCCCGCTGCTCTTGGTGCTCGAAGACCTGCACTGGGGGGACCTGCCGAGCGTGACATACCTGGGCGAAGCGTTGCGGGCGCTAGGCGCAAGGCCGCTCATGCTGATCGCCCTGGCTCGCCCCGAGGTGCACGACGCCTTTCCGACCTTGTGGAAGGGGTCCGCCTTCCCCGAGCTCGCCCTCGGCGGCCTCACGCCTCGTGCGGCCGAGCGGCTGGTGCGCGTAGCGCTGGGCGAGGGTGTCACGCCGGACACCGTCTCGCGCATCGTCGAGCGCGCCGACGGCAACGCCTTCTACCTGGAAGAGCTGACCCGCCGAGTCGCGGAGGGCGGTGGCTACAGCTTGCCCGAGACCGTGCTGGCGCTGGTGCAATCACGCCTCGAACGACTTGAGCCCGAGGTGAGACGGCTGACGCGTGCGGCGAGCGTGTTCGGCAACGTGTTCTGGCAGAGCGCGGTGGCGGAGCTGCTCGGGGGAACCTCGGAGCCTCGCGATCTCGACGGCTGGTTCCGGTCGCTCGTCGAGCGCGAAGTCTTCACGGCGTCGCGCGAGAGCCGCTTCCAGGGCAAGCGCGAGTACACGTTTCGCCACGGTCTCCTACGCGACGCCGCATACGCGATGCTCACGGAATCCGACCGGACGAAAGGACACGCGCTCGCCGGCGCGTGGCTGCAAGCCGCGGGCGAAAGAGATGCCTTGACCCTGGCCGACCACTTCGAGCACGGAGGGGAGCCCTCGCGTGCCGGTGGCTGGTTCTTGCAGGCAGCATCGGCGGCAATGCAAGGCGGGAACCTCGAGGCGGCGCTGAGGCTCGTGGATCGGGGCCTCGCTTGCGATCCGGCAGATGTGGTGCGAGGGCTATTTCTTTCGATGCGGGCCGGTGCGCTTCAAATGCGCCAGGAATGGGCCGGTGCCGCCGACGCCGGACGCGAGGCCATGAGGCTACTGCCCGTCGGAAGCGTGTGGTGGTTTAGCGCCGCATCGTTGGTTTTCATGGCTGGCGGTTTTCTCGGAGACCCCAACCTCACCGTCCCAGCACTCCACGCGATCATGAGCGTATCGGTCCAACCGGAACCGTCGGGCCCCTACGCAGACGCCGTGGGCAGTGTCTGTACGGGGCTTTCCTTTACGGGACAATTCGAACTTGCTCGTTCCTTCCTAGAACGCGCAGAGGTGTTGGGAGAGAACGTCGCCGACCCCGATCCAGCGTTCGTGCAGGGACTGTTGATGGCGCGCGGCTTCGTGGAGATCACCAGCGGACAGATCGGGAGGGGAATCGTCAGTTTGTCGCAAGCTCGGACGTTGGCGCATCGCGCGGGCGCCGTTCTGGGCCAAGTCGTAAGCGCCAGGCACTGCGCACAGGCGTTTGCGGATATCGGGGACCGCGAGCGCGTCGATGCCGCCGCCCGTGAAGTGAGCCTGTTTTCCGAATGCAAGTTTCATGTCGATTGGAGCACATTCTACGTGGCGTATGCGAGGGTGGTCCAGAGTGCAACCGGCGCCATCGAAGCGATCGCGATACTGCGAAGCCTGCTCGATCGAGCGGACCCTCTCCTGGTGTCCAGCGCTCGAATGGCCATTGCTCTTTCGCTTGCCACAATCGGCGACTTCGACGGGGCCGACCGAGAGGCCTCGGCCGTCCTCGGGGAGGCCTTCGTGCCTCACACGACGCAGATCGGTGCTCTCGCAATCTTGGCTCATGTGGCGCTTCATCGCGGTCAACCGGCCGAAGCACTCAGCCTGGCAGAGCTCGGGCTCCATCCTCCCTCGTCAGGCACGAGGTTGTTGTCGGTGGAGTCTTTCCTTTACGTGACGCGCGCCGAAGCGCTTCACGCGCTCGGCAGGATGCCCGACGCGCACGCCGCCATCCGCGAAGCCCGCGAGCGCATCGTGAGCATCGCGGCGACGCTCGAGGACCCCGAGATGCGCACCTCCTACGTGACGAACATCGACTCGAACGCTCGCACCCTGGCCCTCGCTAGGGAGTGGCTCGGAGAGTAGTTGCTCGAGCGCACTCAGCCACCGCTGCGACTCGCGCTATCGGGTGGCTCCAGACGCGGCGGGTGCCCGTGCTCCCCATGTGGCAGGTGCCGGGCATCGCGTCCGATCTGGCGGCTACCTCGCGCTGCTGTCGATGCTGGTCTTCGCTCCGCCCGTCGCGATCGCCCTCACCCTCCTCGGCGTCGCCTCGCTCGGGCGCGCGCCCTACGTCGCCTTCAAGGCCGCCTTCTCGAGCTTGGTCGCCGAACCCGCCGGCAGCCAGATCATCACCGTCGTGCCACGTCCTTCGCTCGATTCGACGCGCATGACGCCCTCGTGGCGCTTGATCGCGTGCAATGCCAACGACCGAGCCCTGTTCCCTCTTCCCGAGTGGTCATGCCGACTGTGCCGAGCCGAGGCATCAGGCTCGCCGGACACCGACCACCGAGCGCGCCGTACGCTGCAAGGGACGCATCGCTGAAGCAATCCTTGCCCGCTCGGCATCGCGCGGACAGAATGCGTGTCCGCGTGCGTCGGCTCTCGCTTCTTCTCCTCGCATTCGCCCCCACTTGGCTGCGGCCAGGCTTTTGTGGCTCGAAGATTCTCGCGTTGCTCAGAAGACTGCGTCCGCTCCTCCCCACAGGAAGGTTTGCCATGAGAGCTCGCTTTGATCTTGTTCTGCCCGCGGCTATCGCTCTGCTGGCATCATGCTCGTCCTCGAGCGACAACAACACGCGGACCGGACCCGACGGAAGCGCGGGTTCCAGTTCCGGCCAGGGCTCGTCGGGCTCCACGTCGGGGTCCAGCGGTTCCAGCTCCGTGATGGCTTCGGGTTCGAGTTCTGGCTCGAGCTCCAGCTCCACCTCAGGAAGCAGTTCGGGGAGCAGTTCGAGCTCCGGTTCGTCCGGTTCGAGCTCCGGGTCTTCGTCTTCGAGCTCTGGCTCGTCAGGCAGCTCCGGAAGCTCGGGATCGTCGGGTGGCTCGGGGACGTGTACGGTGGGTAGCTTGCCGAGCGGCGGCACTACGTGCACCTGCAGCAGCGGTTCTTGCAGCAATTGCAATAGCTACAGCGGCGGCGCCGCCGACGGTCTAAATTGGGGTATTTGGGAAAGTGGGAACGGGGGAAGCATCACCTACTTTAGCAATGCTCATGCGTTTAGCGCGTCTTGGGGCCCCAATAGCGCTGATTTCCTGGCCCATGTCGGGCTGGATTACGGCGGCACCCAGAGTTACACCACTTATGGAAAGATTGTGGCACAATTCGCCGAATCAAAATCGGGAACTGCCGACGGCTATTCGTCTATCGGAATGTACGGATGGTTACAAAATCCGTGTGTCGAATGGTACATCGTCGACGACTCATTCCAGACTATGCCCACACAGACGAGCAGTACCACGACCACGATCGATGGGGGTACGTACTACCTGATCAAGAACACGACGACCGGAACCGCCGGTGCGAATGCGTGCAGCGGTAGCGTCTCATCGTGGACCCAGATGTGGAGCGTCCGGAGCACCGCCCGCACGTGCGGGACAATTACCGTGAGCGACCACTTCGCGGCGTGGGCGAATCAGGGCTGGAACGTCGGGGACGCGAGCTCGATTCACATCAATCTGGAAGTCGGGGGTGGTACCGGAACCATCAATTTTCCGACGGCAAGCGTATCGACCAATAACTGAAACGTGACGCGCCATTGGAACGCTGAGAGCATCGGCCGGAGTATGAGACACCCGCGTGCGCGAGGAGCGCGCCCGGAGTCAGGCGATGCATGGCGTTCTGGATCCCCATCGCGGTGACGAGCAGCGCGACGATTGCGGTACGTCCAGGACCCGAAACGGATGCATGGGTGAATGCCCCGACGATGGCGGCTGTGCCGAAGAGCATGCTCTTCGCGGCCAGGAGGGTGCGAGGGGATCGCCCGGTCACGTCCGTGGCGTAGAACCGATGAACCCATGTTGAAATCAGCACGGCCGCTACGAAGATGGGAAACGTGGCGAGCTTGAGCCACTCGTCGCCGCGTGCGCTCCGGGCCAGGTCTGCCGCGAGCACGACGAAGTTGCCGGTGACGTGGGCACAGAAGATCCCGTCCGCCCCCACGAAGGTTGACGCGTCGGCGAA
>Ga0182018_10002116_pt1 | contig 20647 bp, 11 predicted proteins | sample 812P2MmetaG_FD_120490 | JGI IMG/M metagenome (GOLD analysis project Ga0182018, IMG submission 120490) | Permafrost microbial communities from Stordalen Mire, Sweden - 812P2M metaG | ecosystem: Environmental > Terrestrial > Soil > Wetlands > Permafrost | place: Sweden: Stordalen | collected...
CCACAGCACCTGGCCGCCGGTAGGTTGGGTCAATCCGGTGAGCATGCGCAGCAGGGTCGACTTACCCGATCCGGAGGGCCCCAGCAGCGCCACGATCATGCCGGGTTCGATTTTCAAGTCGGTGGGGGCAATCACCTGGATGGGGGCGCCATCGGGCCGCTCGAAGGATTTCTCGATGGCGTGCGCTTCGATGATCGGCTCCGCGGCCGGCGCCACGAGGGCGGCCGTTTCGACGGTCACGGACGGCGGAGTGGCGGGCTGCTTACCTGCCAGCTCGTCCATCAAACGGGTATAGGCTTCCTCCGGCAGTTCTTCGATGAACTGCATGCGGTCGTCGGAATCCATCTGGTCGACGATGGCTACCATCTCGGCCTGCGGTCGAGAGTGCAGCAGGACGTAGGCGTGGTAGTAGGGGAACTCGGCCACCAGCTTGGCGGCGAATGGGACGGGCATACCGCGGAAGATGGCGCGCTGGTCTTCGAAGGGGATGTCGAGGAGCGCGTCGGCGGCGACGGCCGGGTCCAGGCGTTGTAGTAGGTCGGCGGCCTTCTCCGAGCCTCCGCGGGCAAGGATCGAGCGCAGCTTGTCAGTCGATGGCGGATTCATCCGGGCACCAAGAATCTACTATAGTGCGGCGGACGATGACGCAGCGATGAATGTTTTTGGTGGCCTTATGCCCGTGGCGCCTGGAGTTCGGCCATTTTTCCAGCGCGAGGAGGGATCGCGGTAGGGATACCGGTTGCCCGGCACCCCCCGCACAGACCCCGTGCGGGCGCTCATGAGCGCACACGGTTCTTATCTTGGATGTTTGGCGCTAACCGCGGCTCCATCGCCCACCCTGCCTTTCCCCTGTCAACGCTTCCCCATCCGCCTTACGGCCGATCCTGCTCCGCTTCGGCTGACCATGCATGACTCGGGGCCAAGATGGCTCGCTACACCTTTCTTGTAAGGCTCTCTCATCCACTACTCAATGCCGGTTTATCCCGGCGCACCAAGCTAAAGCATGCCCCACATCAGGCTTCCCGCTTCTCCCGCACCAACTCCCCATACCCCTCCACCAACTTGCGTGTGATCGCGGCCATGTCCCAGTGCGTTTCCACCTCGGCGCGCGCGCGGACGGCCATCGCGGCGGCAGCGGCGGGATCCTCGAACAGCTTCAACACCCGCTCCGCGAAGCCCGCCGGACTGTCCGACAGCGCGCAAAACTCGCCGTCTTTCTCCGCCAGACCTTCGGCGCCGATATTGGTCGAGACCACCGGGATGCCGGCGGCGAAGGCCTCCAGCAGCTTCACGCGCACTCCCGAGCCGCTCAGAATCGGGCAGACGAAAACGGCATACCGCGAGAGCGGACCGCGCACGTCGTCGACGTAGCCCAGCATCTCCAGATGGCCGGCGCTGTCGGCATAGGTGTGCGCCGGCGGCGGATCGGATCCCGCAATCACCAGGCAGGCCTCCGGCCGGCGCGCCAGAATCAGCGGCAACACGTCGCGCACAAACCAGTCGACGGCCACGCGGTTGGGGTCGTGACGGAAGCTGCCCAGGAAGAGCATCGTGAGAGGCTCGCGGCCGTCGGGGCGGAATTCGTAGTTTGACGCGTCGATTCCCGCTCGCAGGCCGTCGCGCAGTTTCGGCGCGAGCGCGGGCAGAAACGACAGCAGGTAACCCCGATTCTGTGGCGTGCAGACCTGCACCTGGTCGAAGGCCGGCAGCGCCCGCAGTTCGTAGCGCAACGCCCGCAGATATTCGATGCGCGCCTTCGCCTCGCCGGCGATGCCCACCATGTGGCCCAGTCCGCGGCCGATCGACTGGAAGTACACGTCATGTTCGAAAAGAGCCGTCACGATGTGCCGGAACTCCCCGTGATACTGCGCCATGGGCGTGTATTCCAGTTGCAGCACGTCGATGCGCTTCAGGTACAGTTGCCGGTGGATCAGCCACTCGAAATCCTCATTGGCGAATTCCCGCACGGCAAACGGCAGGAGCGAGCCGCTGCCTTTGGGATGGCCGGTGGGACGCACGATCCACTCAGCCGATGCGCAAAACGCCCGCAGTTCCCGGTTGGCCTCCTCCTGCCCGGGCCAGTCCAGCATCTCCACCACGTGGACTTCGGCCAGCCGCGACATTTCGCGCAGCGTCTGGTACATGAAGACGCCGCCGCCATGTGTCGGCGGGCAGATCGGATACGGCGATACGAAGAGCACGCGCAAGCGTTCGGGGCTACGCTCCACGGGAGAGAATCGGTCGCGGAAATAGCCGCCGAGAGGACGCCGAAAGGCCTCGGTGTCGTCGATCCGCGCCAGCGACCGCGCTCGCCATCGCGACCCGACAGCCTGCGGCAATTGCACGAAGGCACGCCACAAGGTGTAGGGCGTCGGACGGCCGGGGATCTCGCCGAAGACTACGCTGAGCACCGCGCCCGCCCAGGCGAAGAAGAAATGCGCCACCAAACGTGGCCACTCGTGAATGTTCTTCCAGCAGAAGAGTACGAAGTTTTTCTTGAGTACGGTCTGGATGTGGTCTTCGGTGAAACGCTTGCCGATGGTGCCGCGATGCTCGTGATACACCCTGCTGTGCGGCTGGTAGAGCACCTTCCAGCCACGCTTCCAGGCGAGATAGCCGAGGTCGGTATCTTCCAGGTAGAACGGCGCCAGTAAAGGGTCGAATCCGCCCAGTTCGAGGAACTTGCGGCGGTCGAAGGCGCAGGAGCCGCCGCCACCATAAAAGCAGGGGTAGAGGCAGTCCACCGCTGGATCGATGCGGTGACGCACGCGCAGGCCGCCATCCTGCCACCAGGCTTGGGTGAGGCCGGTCTCTTCGCGCAGCTTGCGCGGGTCGCTGAAAAAAATCTGGCAGGAGACGGCAAAGACATGCGGGTCGGCGAAACCCTCGATCAGCGGCGCCAGAAAGCCTTCCTCCACGCGCATATCGCTATTCAGAAGGACCACGATATCGTTGGCGGCCGCGCGGAATCCCGCGTTGGAGCCGCCGCCGAAGCCCAGGTTGGCGGCGAGCGCCACCACCTTCACTTGCGGAAATGCCGAGCGGACGAACTCCGCGCTGCCGTCGGTGGATCCGTTGTCGACCACCACGATTTCGTTGGCGGGATTGCCGGCCAGTGCGGCGACCACCGAGGGCAGATACTTCGCCAACAGATCCTTGCCGTTCCAGTTGGGGATCACGACAGACGCGGCGCCGGCGGACCGAGGGCCGTCCGCGGAGCACGGCGTGGCGTGGCCGAACAGCTTCCAGAGCAGGTCCGTGAGGGCCAGCGCCAGCGCGCCGATCGCCATCAAGAATGGCGAAAGCAGCAGCAGCGGCAAGGCCCGCAGCAAGCGTTTCAGAAAAGCCATGTCAACTCGTGGGCAGGACCGGGCCTAAGCCGACCTTGCGGCCCAGCCTCACCCAGCGCGAGGCGCGATACAACTCCACTTGCTGCGCGAGGTCGGTGGCTTCCTTCTTCAAACGCAGCGCCCACAGGGTGCGCTCCTGCAATTCCTTTTCGGTTTGCTGCAGGGCGTCTTCGGTGTGGTGGAGCGCTTCCACCGCCTTCACCAGGTCGGCCGTCTGTTTGTTCACTTCGACGATGAGCGCGGCTTCCACATCCAGAGCCCACTTGATTTTGGAGCGGATGTCGGTTTCGAGCTCGCTCACCTTGGCCTCATACGATTCCGCCATCTCGCGCGCCTTCTCCTGCTCCTGCGCCATCTCGGTCTGCAACGCGGCGACGCGCGCGTGCCGGTCTTCCAATTCGCGATTGAGATCGCCGGCCCAGCGATTGCTCTTCTCCAACTCGCCTTCGAGCTTGGCGTATTGGCGAGTCATTTCGGCGAGCTCGGACTGCGCGGCGGCCAGCCACCGATTCTTTTCGTCCAACTCCTTTTGGAGAAGGTCGATGTGATGTTCGCGTTCGCGCAGTACGTTGGCGGCGCGCGGCACGTAAACGAATGTCGGGTTGCCGGTCTGCGGCCGGTTGGCGCACACCGCTACGAAGAAGTGCGATTCATCGGGCGCAGGGTCGCCGGCGTCCACGCGTACTTCGGCGGTGTGGCCGGCTTCCTGCGGCTGGAACGTGAAGCCCTCGACGTGATTTTCCAGGAACAGGGAGACGTGCGGGAAGACGGCGGTCAACTCCGCGCGGAACTCTTCGAAGTCGAATTCATGCACGTGAAACGGATTGGCTCCGTCGGCGCCGCGCGACTCGGTGTAGTAGAGCTTGTTGGGAGTGGAGACCACCAACTGGCCGTTGGGCGCCAGGACGCGGCGGACTTCCCGCAGAAAGCCGCGCCAGTTCTCCAGATGCTCGATCACCTCGAACGCCACCACCAGTTCGAAACTGGCATCGGCATGCGGCAGCGCTTCGCAGGAGCCCTCTTCGAAGCTCACGTTGGCGGCCGCATAGTGGGCGCGGGCAAACTCGATGGCCTCGGGGGCACGATCCACGCCCACCACCCGCTCCGCGGCGCGGGCCAGTTCGGCCGAGCCGTAGCCGGCGCCGCAGCCGGCATCGAGCACCCGTTTGCCGCGCGCCAGGCGGGCGGCGAAGGTGTAGCGCGCCATGTGTTCGTTGAGCAGGTCTACGTCCACCTGTCCGGGGATGACGCGCTCGCCGGTGAATTCAGACAATTCGTTTCTCCAACAGGGCAGCCGGCTCGCTCTCGCGCAGGCGGGCGTTCACTTCCACGCGGCACGGCAGATGCAGGTATCCGTACACTTCGTTCTCCGAACGCGCCATCTGCACCACCAGGGCGTTATCGATCCAGTCGCACATCCGGTAGGCCGTCAGCGTTCCGTCGGCAATCGCCGGTGAAAAGGAGAAGGAAGACGGATAGAGTTCGGGAAGGTCGAGGTGGAAATCCACGGTGTACACATCGCCGGCCTGCAGGGGTTCCAGTTGATAGCCTTCGCGGATGGTATTGGTGCCCGAGAAATCCACGCCCAACTGGTTGCGCAACATGAATCCGACATTCGGCAGGGCGACGTACTCGCGGGCGCGCACGCTGATGCGCACCACGATGCGTGTGGAGGGGTCGATTTGCCGGAGCGGCTCGCCGTGTTCATTAAGCACCGCGATGCCGATCACCTGCGCGCGGGCGTCGCCATACCGGTGGTCGATATTGGGGATGTTCTCGACGATCTCCGGTGCGCACACGCGGGCGCCGGCCGGGCGTTGCTCTTCGTGCCGCGCCTCGCGCCGGAGATAGCCGGAGTCCTTTTCCACCATGGCGGCGAGATACTGGGAGATCACGCGATCAGGCTCGCCGACTTCCACCAGGCGGCCTTTATCGAGCCACATCACGCGATCGCCGATGGCTTTGACATCCGCGGTGGCGTGCGACACGAACAGGATAGTGACACCGTGGGCGCGCAGTTCGTGGACTTTGCGCATGCAGCGCTGACGAAAATAAATGTCGCCCACGGCCAGGGCCTCGTCCACCAGCAGGATTTCGGGGTCCACGTTGATGGCCACGGCGAAGGCCAGGCGCACCACCATTCCGCTGGAGTAGGTCTTCACGGGTTGGTTGATGAACTCGCCGATCTCGGCGAAGGTCGCGATGTCCTGGTAGCGCTGGTCGATCTGCCGGGTGGTGAGTCCCAGAATAGAGCCGTTGAGATAGACGTTGTCGCGCCCGCTGAATTCGGGGTTAAACCCGGCGCCCAGTTCCAGCAGAGCCGACACGCGTCCGTGGACGGCGACGGTTCCGCTGGTGGGATGGAGGATGCCCGCCACCATCTGCAGCATGGTGCTTTTGCCGGAGCCGTTCTCGCCCACGATGCAGAAGGTCTCGCCGCGTTTCACTTCAAAGGTAAGATCCTGCAAGGCTTGGAAGTCGCGATGGAAATTGAGGCGGTTGAGAGACAACAATTCCTTGAGCCGGTCACCCGGCGATTCGTAGATCGCGTAGCTCTTGGAAACTGCCTGAAATTCGACGGCGTTCACGGTAGGACAAGAAAGACCAGTGTAACGGAAGTCGGCATAGAGGTGGGATTACGGAAAACGCGGTGGGAGAAAATTGAAAAGGGCGACCGTCGACTCCAAGCGTCACCCCGCGAGTTATAGTGACTGCGGTTCATTGACCGCGGCGCCAACTGAAACTGCAATGGCGCGTCAGAACTCGCGACTGGTCAGCCGAGGAAGCCGAAAGCCGCCCGTCTTGTGGACTGGTTCTATGTAACTTCCTCCTTAGCAATGGCTCCCCCGTGAAGGGGATCGCGTTAGAAGCGGATCAATCCGCTTCCTACTTCACTATGCGCCTCTGGGGGGTGGAAAGTCAAGGGTGAGAATTGTCCAACGCGTGATGAGCCTGAAACAGGATTTTGATTCCACCGCGGGGGCGAGCCTGAAATCAAACTGTATAGGATGCCGCGAATGAATGAGAATTCGCATGGGCAATTTTGAGAGACTGACACTCGCCGAAATGGGAGAATTCGTAAACGACCAGCCAGCAGGTCACCTGGTCGGAGAGCCCGGGGCAGGCAGAGTGGTGGGTGGGGTCCGGAAACCATCCGCGAACAACATCCGATTCCAGTGTTGGAGACGATGCTGCATCAGTTTCCCTTCCGGATTCCGGGATTTCAGTGCGCGACAACGGCTCGGAGTTTCTCAACCAGCGGCGGTGCGGCTATTGGACAAACTGCTGGTGGAGGAGTTAACGAAGTCGCACGCTTACCGCACCACCGACCACGCCCTGGTGGAAGGCATGAAACGGGGCGTGAGAAGCAGCTAGGTTATGGCCCGATTGGCGCCCATCATGCCGAGGCCCTTCAGAAGTTATACGCGGCCTACTTCAACCCCTACCTGAACTTTCATCGACCATGCGGGGACGCCACCGTCGCGACCAATGCGGGGGAAAACGCAAACCAATCCCCCGCCATCTTCGCCAGTTTGCGGATGCACGCCTTTTGGCATGACGTCAGCGCTTAACCGATCGGCCCCAATCCACGTCACGCCAAAGCGTGGAAGTGCGAAAGACTGAATCGCCGCCCTGCGGCTCCCTATCAGCGGTGGCCGCGACTTTAACGCCTAGGTTGGGCCCAACGGGGCTAGCCCGCGAAGCGGTCCGCGCGCTACTCCAACCGCCCCGAGAAGAGAGTGTGCCGGCGCCCGGAATTCGAGCGCGATCGGCAGCCCTCGACATCCACCAGAAACCCCGCGCGGATCATGAGTTGTTCGAATGCCGGATCGGGCGCGGCGGACCAGAAGGCCACGCAACCCTCCGGCCGTAAGGCGGCGCGGATCAGTTTCAGGCCCGCCGGGCGATAGAGCCGGTGATTGCCCTCCGCGCTCAACGCCACCGGCCCGTTATCGACATCCATCGCGATACTGTCGAAACCACCCCGTTCCGCGCGGAGCACTTCTTCGACGTCCTGTTGCAGCACGGTCACCCGGGGATCGGCCAAGGCATCCGCCGCCAGAGGGAAACCGGGGTTTCGATTCCACGCGATGACCGCGGCAAGGATCTCGGCCACAACTACCGAAGCGTCGGGGGCGACTGCGGAGAGCGCCGCCCGCAACGAGAACCCGAAGCCCAGTCCGCCGATCAGCACGCGTGCACCGCGCTTCTCTTTCAGGTTCGCGCAAGCCAACTCCGCCAGCTTCTCCTCGGAAGCATGCTGGCGGGTGGACATGAGGGCCACGCCGTCCACCCGAATGGTATAGCTCCCGTCGTGCTCATGGAGCGAGATCGTCTTGCCGCCGGGTGCGATCGCCTGGTCGACCGCGGTCCATTTCTTCATGCGTGCCTCGGATGCCGCTGCCTCTGCTCCCTTACGGTCGCGGCTCGGTGAGAGGTCAGGGCTACGCGCCGTGGTATTCCCGGCTCTTTTCGTCCCAGCAGATCTTCTGATTCCTGCGGTACGAGAGCGTGGCGAGGTGTCCGGAGATGGCTGCGCGCTGGCCGGCCTCGAGCGGCGCGATCACTTTTTCGCGCCCGCGCACCGCCTCGAAGAAATTGACGATATGCGCCTCCACGGCATGGTTGTCGTTGCCCGGCAGCGCCATGCCGAGTTCCTTGCGAGCGGCCACGAGCTCCGGCGCTTTGCCGCCCAACTTCTCGGGATAGAAGTTCAGGAACTGGCGGTTCAGCACCTCGATGGTGCCTTCGTTCCCCATGAACTGCTCGCCGTAACCGTAATGGTCGTTCCCGAAATAGCAACTGTAGTCGATGTGGAATCCGCCGGGGTATTCGAAGATGGCGCTCATGGTATCGGGCACCTCGCGGTCGTCCTGGGTCCATCGCAGAATCGCTCCGGAAGCCATGCAGGAAACGGGCGCCGTCTTGCTGAGGACGAATTGGGTGATGTCGGTCTGGTGCACCAGCAGGTCTGTCGAGATGCCGCCCGAGTAGTCCCAGTAGAGGCGCCATTGAAAGAAACGGGGCTTGCTGAACGGCCGTTGGGGAGCGTTCCCCAGGAAACCAAGCCAATCGGTATTCCGTTCGTTGGCATCGGCGGGGATGGCATAGCGCCAGGCGGGCGCGTCGTCGAGCGAGTTGCGGTACCAGAAAGCACGGGTGTAGTGCACTTCGCCGATCATGCCGGCGGCCACCATCTCCTTGGCCTTGATGTAGAGCGAGTTACTGCGGTTCTGGGTCCCCACCTGCACCACTTGCTGCGAATTTTCGGCGGCTTTCAGAATCTTCTCGCCTTCCTCGATGGTGTGAGCCAGCGGCTTCTCGGCGTATACGTGCTTGCCGGCCCGGAGGGCGTCGATGAGCATGGAGCAGTGCAGATGCTCGGGGGTGGCGATGAAGACGGCGTCGATGCTTTTATCCTGTAGTAGCTCCCGATAGTCGGCGTAGGTCTTGGGCGCATTGCCGCCCAGAGTCTGCACGCGGGCGACGGACTTCGCCACGTTCCCGGTGTAGGCGTCGCAGATGGCCGTGACGGTGGCCGTCTCCTTATTGCGGGCGAAGAAGCGCTCCAGCAGATAGCTCCCCCGGATTCCCGTTCCGATAATGCCGACCGTGATCTTGTCGTTGGCTCCGACGGCCTTCGCGAAGGGCGCCGCGAGCGCAGCCGCCGCGGTACCGCCAAGGAACTTTCGCCGGCTGACATCCGCCGGCCATCGCGTTTGATCCAACTTCGTTTCTCCTGGAGGCACAGGCCTCGATAGCATTTACCGATTGGAGGAAAATAGGGCAAACCTGAGCTTGCCCTGGATTTCAGCGCAAACAGGGCAAGCTACAGCCTGCCCCACCCGCTCGATTAACCGCGCCGTTCCGCTTTTTCAGCCTGCACCATGCTCCAAAGAATGTCTGTAGACCGCTCGTGGTCCCATTCCGGCGTGGGCGCGAAATACTGGGTGTTGTCCTGCAGATGCTGCTTGCAGACTTCATCGTTCAGGGTAACCCCGAGGCCGGGCTTGTCCGGAACCTTGATAAATCCCTTGTTGATGATTGGCTTGTCGATGCCTTCCACCAGGTCGCCCCACCAGGGGACATCCAGCGAATGGTTCTCGCAGGCCAGGAAATTGGCGGTGGCCGCGGCGCAGTGTACGCTGGCCATCGCGCCCACGGGAGTGCCGGCATAGTGCATCGCCATGGGCACGCCTAACTCCATGGCCCGTTCCCCGATCTTGTGCGTTTCCAGAATTCCGCCGGAGGTGGAAATGTCCGGATGGATCTTGCTGACGGCGTGCTTCTCGCACAAATTGATGAAACCCTCCTTGAGGTAAATGTCCTCGCCGGTCAGGATGGGCGTGGGGCTTTCGGCGGTGATGTGCGCCAACATATCGGTGTACTGCCAGGGAATCACATCCTCCATCCAGGAAAGGTTGAACTTCTCGTAAGCCTTCCCCAGCCGGATGATGGAGTTCACGCCAAGATGGCCGAGGTGGTCCATGGAGAGCGGGATCTCCATGCCGACGGCCTCGCGCGCGGCCTGCACATAGGCGGAGAGCATCTCGATGCCCTTTTCGGTCACCTCGCTGGCGATGAAGGGATGCGGCAGCCTGGTTTGCTCCCACCGGGTGAGTTCCGAGGGACCGGTCAACGTGCCGGGGGTCCTTTGCACCAGGTTGATCCCCACGTCCATTTTCAGCCAGGTGAGGCCCATCTCCTCTTTGCGCGCCTTCAGGCGTTGCGCGAAGACTTTCGGGTCGTTCGATTCGTCGGTGTCGGCATAGATCCTGACGCGCTCGCGGAACTTGCCGCCCAACATCTGATAGATGGGAACGTTGTACACTTTTCCGGCAATGTCCCAGAGAGCCTCTTCGATCGCCACCACGCCACCCGCCTGCCGGCTCACCCCGCCGAACTGTTTGATCTTGTCGAAGAGATAGGTAATGTTGAGCGGATTCTCATTCAACACGCGGCTCTTCAGAAACAGCGCGTAGGTGGCGCTGGACCCGTCGCGGACTTCGCCCAGCCCGTAGACGCCCTGATTGGTGTCGAGGCGGATGATGGAGCAGGGGCTTGGTCCCGGTTTCCTGATAGTAGCCACACGGAGATCGGTGATCCTGAGCGCAGACGGGCTCGAGTTCGTGTTGACGTTCCGCTGCGCCGGTTGTTCGGCGGCGGCCTCCCGCGAGAGAAGCGCACCGCCCATGATTCCGGCCGAAGTCTTGAACAGATCTCGCCGGCCGATTTTGCCATTGCGTTTGAACATTGCCATATTTCCCTTCCGGTCGGCTGGGATACCCCAACGAACCTCCGATACTCATTCTGACAGATTCAGGTCTGTTTAGCAGCGCACCGGGGGTGCCCCCGCCGCCGCCGGCACCCCGGCACTGGAAATGAGTTGCCGACGTGTCAAAGTACCCCTCTGCTCTGAAAAGTCACATAGTATTCCCATGCGCACAGAAGTACAAGCCGTTTGGCGAGCTTTTCGTACAGACTATTGCACTTTACGGGTTTGGTTATCCCAATTTGCGGAAGGCGATGGCAAAATCGCTACGTTTCTTGAGATGCGGCGAGCTCGACTCGCGGCTTAACGAGAATTACTGTGAATTCCCCTTGTTTCGAACGGCAATTGGGAACAAGCTGGAAGTGTATCGTCAATACGATCCATTCTTGCCGAAGGAGTCTTGGACCATGTCTCGTCTACGTTGGATTCCATTGCTGGCGCTGATGGTATGCCTCAGCACAGGTATGGCTTATTCGCAGGCCGTTAGCGGAACCCTGCTGGGAAGCATTACGGATGCTTCCGGCGGCACCGTGAACAACGCTAAAGTCACCATCACCGAGGAAACCACGGGAGTTTCCCACACCATTCAAAGCAACGACAGCGGCAATTTCACGTTCCCCGATTTGGCCCCCGGCCATTACGCCGTGACGGTGGAAATCGCGGGCTTCAAGAAGGAAGTCCGTAAGGGCATTGAGGTCCGGGAGAACGAAACCAGCCGCGCCAACCTGCAATTGTCGCCTGGCAGCATCACCGAAAGTATCGAAGTGACGGGCGCGGCGCCGGCCCTGCAAACCGATCGCGCGGATGTGAGCCGGTCGATCGATTCCGTGGCGGTGGCGAATTTGCCGCTGTCGATGAACCGCAACTACCAGTCGCTGATCAACCTCGTGCCCGGAACTTCGCCGGCTCAAGAGCAGCATTCCCAATTCTTCAACGCGAGCAGCTCGCTGCAAACCGAAGTCAACGGGCAGCCGCGGCAAACCAATAATTATCAGATCGAGGGCATCGACGATAACGAGCGCACCGGTCTGCTGCAGGTTCTGATTCCGCCCAACGAATCCATTCAGACGGTGGACGTCTCGACGAACAATTTCGAAGCCGAGTTGGGCCGCGCGGCGGGTGGCGTGACCAACGTCGTTCTCAAGTCCGGATCCAACGAAATTCATGGCGCCGCTTACGAGTTCCTGCAAAACAGCAAACTCGACGCCCGGACGTTCTTCAACGCCTCGTTGGGGCACGTCGCCTACAATTATTTCGGCGGCAACATCGGCGGTCCGATCAAGAAGAACAAGCTGTTTTTCTTCGCCGACTATTTGAGGATCGACGACTACGAGGGCCAAACCAGCCTAGTAACCATTCCGTCGATGGCCAGCCGGACCGGCGACGAGAGCGCCGCCCCGACCGTAATCTATGACCCGGCCACGGGTCTGCAAAACGGTACGGATGCCGGGCGAACCGCATTTCCAGGCAACCAGATCCCGAGCTCCCGCATCAACCCGATTTCGGCCAAGATCCTGGCGCTGGTGCCCGGTCCCAACCAGACCTTCAACGCGGCGGCCCCGTCGAACAATTATTTCGCCGCGCTGCCGTTCCATAAGACCCAGGATTCGGTGGATGCCAAGATCGATTACAACATCTCCGATAAAGACCGGTTGAGCGGGCGATTCAGCTTCCAGCGGCCGGTGGTCTTCCAGGCTCCCTTGTTCGGCAGCGCCGGCGGCGACGGTCCGGGCGGAGCTTTCATGGGAACGGGAATTCAAAAGACGTACAGCACCGGCATCAACTACGACCGGGTGATCTCCCCGACGTTGCTCACTGAAGTCCGCATCGGCGTGGCGCACTATAGCAACAAGGCCTATCCGAGCGATTTCGGCACCAATGATGCCACTGCTCTGGGCATTCCGGGTGTCAACCTCGCTTCCGACCCATTCACCAGCGGAATTGTAGGCATCAGCCTTGGCGGCCCGTACTCCAGTCCGTTTATCGGATATTCCGCCAGCCTGCCCTGGGATCGGGCCGAGGCGAACATCGATATGGTCAATAGCTGGACCAAGATCAAGGGTAACCACACCTTCAAGTGGGGCGTCGACGCCCGCCGCGTCCGCGACGACTTGCTGCAGGACCAGACTTACAGCCCGCGCGGCGTCTATAACTTTGGCTCCAACCAGACGTCCATCGTAGGCGCTGCTACGAGTTGGGGCAACGACATGGCCAGCTTCCTGCTGGATCAGCCCAGTTCGGCCGGACGCGACCTGGACACTTATTTCCCGGCTTATCGCGACACTTGGTTATTCGCATTTGGCGGCGATAAGTGGCAGATTTCACCGAAGCTGACGTTGGATTTGGGGCTGCGCTGGGAGCTATACGAGCCGGCTACGCCCCACTTCCCGGGCGGCTTCTCCAATTACAATCCATTTCTCAACGAACTGGTCGTGGCGGGCGTCGGCGGCAATCCCAGCAACCTGGGGATGAAGCCGGATTATAAGTACTTCGCGCCGCGCTTGGGACTCGCTTACCGCATCACCGAGAAGACCGTGTTGCGCGCCGGCTTCGGCATCAGCTACACCCCCTTCCCGGATAACACCTATGCGTATAACTTCCCGGTGAGAGCCAACAACGCTTACAACACCAGCGCCACCGGCAACGGCTACGGCCCCGCCGTATTGGGCGATGGGGTCACGCCGGCAAGCTTCGCCGCGGGATTCCCGGCGCCGGTGCCGATCGTGATTCCGTCCAACGGAATTATCACGCCCACCGGCACGCTGGCCAGCTCGAACGAGTTTGTGATTCCCACCGATTATAAGAATCCCTACGTGGAATCGTGGAATGTGGCCCTGCAGCGGTCGGTGCCCGGCCATTTCACGCTGGATGTGGCCTATGTGGGCAACCACGGAGTCCGTACGCCGGATAACTACAACTTAAACGTCAGTTACACACCTAACTCGGGCAACGCGGGTGATTTATTCTTCCCGCGCACGCAGAGCTACGTGGAGTACTGGCGCGGATTCTCTTCCATGTACAACTCTCTCCAGGCGAAGCTCGACCGGCGGTTCTATGGCGGTCTGGCGATCACCACGTCCTTCACATGGCAGAAGGCCATGGACATGCAAACCGGCGACGACGGCAACCTGCTGTGGTATATCGATCCGCAGCGCAACTGGGCGCGCGCGGATTTCGACCGGACCTTGAGCTTCGTCCAGAGCTACGTCTACCAACTGCCGTTCGGGCCGGGCAAGAAATTCCTGGATCACAGCGTGGCCGGGAAAGTGGTGGGAGGCTGGCAGGTTTCGGGCATTCTCACGTTGCTGACCGGCACGCCGTTTTACATCAGCGCCAACGGCGGTGCGCTCAACACGCCGGGCGAAACGCAGACGGCCAACCAGGTGGCGCCGGTCGAGATTCTGCACGCCATCGGCGCCGGCAACCCGTGGTTCAGCACCGCCAGTTTCACCCAGCCGGTGGGCGCCGGCGTGTTCGGCACTTCCGGACGCAACATTCTCAGCGGTCCGGGCATGTTCCGGCTGGATTTCTCGATGTTCAAGGTCTTCCAGTTCAGCGAGAGATTCAAGATGGAATTCCGCGCCGAGGCTAACGATTTGAGCAACACTCCGGCCTTCGGCAATCCGAACGGCAGTTGCTGCACCAGCAACAATGCGAATTTCGGAGCCATCACGGGCACCGTGGGCAGCGGCTCCGGCGTGAATGGCGTCGGACAGTTCGGGCGTTCCATACAATTCGGCGCCAAACTGATGTTCTAATCGGGTAGGCAGTTACGAATGCCGGGCCGGTCGAAGCCGACCGGCCCTATTTTATTTTATTTCCGCCTTCAATTTCTCTATCATGCCCCGCACCTCGGGATCGGGCTGGATGCGCTGGGCCGCTTCAAGCTGAGCAATCGCCTCGGGAATGCGGCCGGGCATATCGGACAATGCCACTCCCAGGTTGACGTGCGCGTCGGCGTAATTCGGATCGATGCGGAGCGCCGCCTGGAAATGGCCGATCGCCTCGCCGAGGCGGCCCGGATCCTGCGACAATAGCACTCCCAGATTATTGTGAGCTTCCGGATAATCCGGCCGGATGCGCAGGGCGGCTTCCAGGTGCGCAATCGCTTCGAATCCGCGGCCATTCGTTCTTGCCAACGCCAGTCCCAGGTTGTATTCCGCTTCCGCCAGATTGTGGCGGGCATCGGTGTAATCCGGATCGAGGCGGAGCGCGACGTCATATTCGGAAATGGCTTCGTTCCAACGGCCGGCCTGAGCGTAGGTGTTGCCGAGGTTGTTATGCGGCACGGCCAGATCCGGGTCGATGGCGAGGGCGGCGCGATATTCGGCCATGGCCTCGGATAAGCGGCCCAGTCTTGCGAACGCGCTTCCCAGGTCGGTATGGGCGCGGGCGTAATCCGGCTTGATCCGTAGCGCAGCTTGAAAATGAACGATGGCTTGCTCCAAACCATCGGGTGTTTCGGCCAGCGCGACGCCCAGGTTGTGATGCGCCAGGTAGTTTCTATCGGTCACATCCACGGCATGTTGGAACAGGGTGCGGCTATCCCGCCAATATCCGGTTTGCACCCAGGTGACGGCCACCGCGGCCGCACAGGTGGCGGCGGCGAGTGCGGCGAGGGCCGGTTCCGCGCGCGGCACAAGGCGGATAAGATCCGCCGCGCCCCATGCCAGCATGATGGTGAGGCCGATCATGGGCAGATACGTGTAGCGATCCGCGCGCGACTGCGCCCCCACCTGCACCACACCGATGACGGGCGCCAGCATGATCAAGTACCAGAGCCATCCCACCGCCAGGTAAGGCCGCTTTCGAACCGAACGCAGTACCAGAATTAAAATGGCTCCAAGCGCCAGCGCGGCCGCCGCGGCCTGCCACACCGGCACCGCAACCGGGTAGGGATAGAACACCGCTAACCGCGCCGGCCAAAACATCCTGGCGATGTAGACCACATAGGAAACCAGGCCGTTCTCCACCCGGAGCAACCAGGGAAATTGATCCGACGTCCTGACGGCTCCGCTGGATTGTTGTACCAGGTACGTGGCCCCGGCTGCCGCGGCGGACATGCCGAAAAGCGGAAGTTTCTCGCGCCATCGTAGGCCGCGGCCGAGCGGCCAGATATCCACCAGCAGAAACACGATCGGCAGGGTCACGATCATGGGCTTGGCCATCAGGCCCAGACCCAACGCCAGCGCGACCAGCAGATAGCGCCTCAGCGACGGGCGCTCGACCCATCGTAGGTAACTCCAAAGCGCCAGCAACGCGAAGAGAGCGCTGAGGACGTCCTTCCGTTCCGCCACCCAGGCCACGGATTCGACATGTAAAGGATGCAGCGCGAAGAGAAACGCGACCCACGCGCTGGGCCAGAGGCGCCCGGTCGAGCGATGCAGAAATGCGAAGAGCAGCAGCACGGCCAGCGAATGCAGCAGCACGTTGGTGAGATGGTGCCATCCGCCGCGCAGGCCGAAGAGTTGACAATCGAGCATGTGCGAAAGGCGGGTGAGCGGAAACCAGTTGGCGGCGTCGTTCGAAGTGAATGCCCAGGCGACGTTCTCCGCGGTGATTCCGCCGCGCACGTGCGGGTTGGCGGTAACGTAGTCCGGGTCGTCGAAGTTGACGAAGTCGAAGCGGCCCACCTGCGCGTACACGGCAAATGTCGCCAGGAACACGAAGACATAGATCCACAGAGTCTGGTGTGTCCGCGGAGGCTCGGCGGGCAGCCGTTGCTTGGGGGCCGGTTTCGCCATCTCACGGACCTATGATCCGATGTGCCGCGGGCACTCTGGCCCAATGCCACCTACTTTTCCCACAGTCGAACATCTGCATAATTGGTGGGGCAGCCAATCATGGCTGCAGCCGGCTTTCAGCCGGCCTTTGCGCGGCACAAGGCTCGTCTGTGGCCCGAAAGAGCCGCCTGAAAGGCGTCCCCAGAGGGGACCCCGGGCAAGATTGCCCGCCCCACAGTTTATGCAGACAGCGTCCGACGAGAAAAATAAGTGGCGCGGGCACTCTAGACTTCCAGTTTCCAGGGGCTGCGGTAAGCCGTCGTCAGGTATGGCTTGGCGGCCTCCTGTTGCGCCGTCCAACTCTTGTCGTCCCAATCCACCCGCGTCTTGGCGCGCATCGAGATGTTCGCCAGTTGGCATGCCGACGACGACCGCACACAAGTTTCGATATCGCTGATCGGCTTCTGACGCGTCTTGATGCATTCGACGAAGTTTTTCCAGTGTGGCTCGTTCATCGGCGTCATGTCCGGGATGTTCTCCCAGGTGGCGCCCGACAACTTGGATCCGGCATTGGGAATCACCCAGACCCCACGCCGATTGAACACCATGGTTCCTTCGGTGCCGTGGATCGATGTTCCGGTTCCCTGGTTCAGCCCGAACATCGGCATGGGGTTGCAGGTGCGGCTTTCGTAGGTCACCAGGAACTTCGGATATTCGAAGGTCACGTGCATAGTGTCGGGTGTGTCGCAGTTGTCTTGCACCCAGAACTTCTCGCCCATCGCCGCCACCGACTTGGGCATTACCTCGCCGAAACACTGGTGGAGCGGATCGATCAGATGTACGCCCCAATCGGTCATCGCGCCGCCCGCATAGTCCCAAAAATAGCGGAAGGTCGGGAAGGTGATGCGTTCACCCCAGCGGTTGGGGTTGAAAGGGACCGCGGGCGCGGGGCCGAGCCACATGTCCCAATCGAGTCCCTCCGGCACGGCGGCGTCGGGCAGATTGCCGTAGCGTTCGCGTTTGGTCAACTCGCTTTGAAACGTGTGGCAGAAGGTGATCTCGCCAAGGGTGCCCGAGGCCACCAGTTCCTTGGCCTTCAGGAAATTGCCGCCGGAGCGCTGCATGGTGCCCGCCTGCACCACGCGATTGTACTTGCGTGCCGCCTGCACCATTTTAAGGCCTTCGTCGGGGCCCTTGCTGGCGGGCTTTTCCACGTAGACGTCTTTGCCGGACTTGCAGGCCTCCACCGTCATGTAGGCGTGCCAGTGGTCGGGCGTGGCGATGCAAACCGCGTCGATGGACCGGTCCGCCAGCACCTCGCGAAAGTCCTTCACGGCTTTCACCTGATGGCCGCCCTTGGCGGCGGCGGCGACGGCGCGGTCGCGATGCGGTTGATAGACATCGCACACCGCGACGGGTTGCACCTGGGGCATCTTCATGGCGAACCCCAGGTTGGAGCTTCCCATGGTTCCGACGCCGACGAAGCCGACGGCGATTCGGTCGTTGGCTCCCTTCACCCGCCCGGTGAAGAGAGAGGTAGTGAATACCGTGCCGGCCGCGGTGAGAACGTCGCGCCGGAGGACAGGCTGTTTCGGGTCCATAAGTAGATGATAGCCGAGATGGGGCATGGTTGAGCCTGCCCGCTCGTCTATCGTGCGCGCCTTTCAGGTGGCTGTGGGGAAATTCTGGGGCGGCTTCCGGGCGGCTCGCCAGCCACCGCATGGGCGGCCGAGGCGATCAACCGGAACGTCACGGTTCCGTCGTCTGGCCCGTCCGGCGATGTCAGCTTGACCCCCATAAGGCAGCGGATCTGTCGATTCTAGCCATAGGCACCTCAACGAAGATGCGTAGGCTGTCGGATTAATTAAGATATGAGGTCCTTTTTATTATTATATTTATTACGTCTCTCGGCCTGATAGCACACCTGCCTTGGGCGCATAACGATCCGCTCCAAAGCCTCTTTAGATTTACTTCCACTTTCATGGTTTTCAACAACTTGGGGAATCTGCTTTTCGCTCAAAGGCAAACCAAGTCGGCTCAACGCGAGGGGTTTTGTCACGGTTTTGCCACAGTGCTGGCAGTGGCGAACCCTTCAGCGTTTCGGGTTCAGCGGTTGACTCGATCTTCCAGTTCTCGCAGATCTGCCATTAAACTATCGAAGGGCGGCGGTTCGGTGAAGAACATTTCACGCATGTCCCGATAGTCGCTTCGAATCCGCGCAGTCTTATCGTCCGGAGGGCATAACCGAAGGCTTCCGGGTTTGGCCAGATCGTACCGCGCCGCAGCCTCGCGGAAAAAGACTTTCTTGTGCTCCACGACGCTTGCCAGCAGCCCGAAGTCGGTTATCGCATTCTGCCCGTAATCGTGCCGGTACAAACGGGCGAGGTCATAACAGTGGCGCGAGAGCCGGGGTTGCATCTTCCCCGAGTGGAATGCTGCATGGAGCAGCGTCGCCTTCTCCCAGAAGGTGCGTTCAGGTCGCAGAACGTGCACTTCGGCAGTGGGCTGAGCGAGGAGGCCGGGGAGTGCGTCAGCAATGTACGGCTGAATCGGCTGCTGTTCAGACGGCCATACATCCCCTCGGCAGCCGAACTCCAGCCGAACCACGGGGCGAACGTAGTTGCCCAGGTCGTACAGGTCCTCTTCCAGGCCGAGCGGGTAGGTGAACAGGAGGCTCTGCCGATCTGCGTCGGCTGGATCTTCGCTGATCTCCCAATCCACCTCCCCGAGGACGGAGCGAAAGGACTCCTGGAGTTCGTGTCGCACGGTGCCACGAACGGTCTCCGAACACTTGCCCGCCAGTTCATCCAGTTTACGATTGCGCTTGTTTGTGCCCGCGATGTTGGGAGGGTCCTGCTCTCCGGTGAACCCGAGGGTATGGCGGTCGAGAACGATATCAACATCTTCAGAGAAGCGCTCAATGACGTTGTAGACCTTGGACAGCGAGGTTCCGACTGTGATACATGTTTCTCCCCGGTTGCTATGATCTCAGCCGGTTTACCGCCGTTCGTGCTTTGAGAAACGACTATTTCGTCATTCCCGCGTGTGTTGATATTACCTCTGGCGCCGGGATTGGCGGATTCAATAAGAGTTTTCAGGCCGCCCTTCACCACCGCAGAGGTTTTGCCCTTTCCGGGTTCCTCGCCGCCTTGGTATCTGGCGATTAGCTCAATCGTCGTGTCACCTGTGATAGGGCTACTGGTTTTTTGAACGGCACGAGCTTCTGTGCCGTCGGCGCTGTACGTGATATCTCCAAACGACGTACCTTTAACGATGGCACCTCCTGCGGCAGGGAACTCCACGGTGAGTTTGGCTGGACCCAAGGGATTTGCGGCGGCAGGGTTCCCCAGCGAACCCGTTACGTTTGCCAGTCCGGCAGGTTGAGCTTCCCTCTGCGCCGCGTTAGGATCATCCACGGTCGCAGGCGCGGCAGGCGGGGCGGAGGAGTATTCGCCGGTGCGGTCGCGCCTCCGTTTGTAGGATGGAGGTATTCAGTGGCCGCGTTTCTCACACCGCTAAAGCCCGGTTCCTGCTGCGGGGCAAGGACACTGACATTGGCACCATTAACGCTGGCCATGCCGATCATGTGGCCAGCGAGGTCGTCTATCCGTAGCATCCTGCCCCGCGACATCGGCGTGACGCTGTATTCGACATCGCCTACTTTGACTTTCGCGGGTGCTGATTGGGGGTATGCTGTGGGGACAGTTGTCACCAGCAACAGCGGCAACACGACTTTGAACGTTCTGTTGAGACGCAACATTTCTTCCGTAACTCCTTTCGTTCCACGAGCCTCACGGCCTCGTTGCGCAGAACAGGGGTGTTTTGCGTGCGAAGCCATTGTCACTCGGATCATACAGAATTATACGCCAGATTCCGAAACCATGGACAATTGGCGATCTCCGAAAGTACGGCCATCCGGCTGCTCGCAAAGAGAATCAGGGCGCTGAGGGTGGAAAAGGATTGGAGCCAAGAGCAATTGGCCGAACGCGCCTCCATTCAGCGCAGCTACCTCGCGGATTTGGAACGGGGGTCGCGGAATCCGTCGGTGCGGACGCTGATCAAAATCTCGAACGCTCTCGGGGTTTCGATACGGCATCTGTTTCCGTCCGATTAAGCGCAGCAGAGTGCACGGTGGTATGAGGACCAAATTTCTGTTTAGCGATGGGGAACACCTCAGTTAGCTTCCGTAGAGCGAATTATAAAGAGCCTCGTCTTGCAGGGTTTCCTCGTCTTGTTGTTGCGGCGTGGGTTTGGGCTGCGGGCGCGGCGGCGGCTCGGCGTCAAGAGGTATGCCAAGCACC
>Ga0182018_10002117_pt1 | contig 20642 bp, 15 predicted proteins | sample 812P2MmetaG_FD_120490 | JGI IMG/M metagenome (GOLD analysis project Ga0182018, IMG submission 120490) | Permafrost microbial communities from Stordalen Mire, Sweden - 812P2M metaG | ecosystem: Environmental > Terrestrial > Soil > Wetlands > Permafrost | place: Sweden: Stordalen | collected...
CCGCGAGATCGAGATTCTAGTACTCCTCATGATCGCAATTGCTGCGGTTGGAGTCGTGGCGAAACGCTCGAATATTCCGCCAGCAATTCTTCTGGTGTTGAGCGGTGTCGCGCTAGCTCTTGTTCCGGGCCTGCCGGCAGTGCGGCTCCCGCCAGAGCTTGTCCTGCTTCTCGTGTTGCCACCCCTAATCTACTCGTCTGCGGTTGCGATGAGTTGGCGAGAGTTTCGATTCAACCTGCGGCCGATTACATTGCTCGCCGTTGGTTGCGTCGTGTTCACGACGATGGCCGCCGCCGCGGCAACGCATTGGCTCTTGGGCTTGTCTTGGCCCGTAGGATTCGTCTTGGGCGCAATAGTTTCGCCACCGGATGCCGTGGCGCCCTTATCGATTGCCCGCAGAATGGGGCTCCCCAAACGAATCCTGGTCATTCTAGAAGGGGAAGGCCTCGCCAATGACGCCACAGCGCTGATCCTCTATCGATTCGCAATAGTGGCCGTGAGCGCTGGGGCATTCTCGTTCGCAACGGCGGCCGGAATGTTTGTCGTCATTATTGCGGGAGAATTGCTGTGGGGAATTGCTGTCGGCTGGATGATGTTGCGCCTGCGTCGCTGGGTCGCCGACGCGCAACTCGAGATCGTACTATCGATCTTGACGCCCTACGTCGCCTACTGGCCACCTCAGCATTTGGGCGGTTCCGGCGTACTTGCCGCGGTTGTTGCTGGACTTTATGTCAGCTGGAACGGCCTAAGCATGATCAGTTCCGCGACGCGGCTCCAGGGCATCTTTTTCTGGGATGTCCTTGTGTACCTGATCGAAGGCATCGTATTCCTTATGACTGGCCTCCAGGCTCGCACATTGCTTGTGGGCTTGGGCACCTATTCGCTGTCCGCCCTGGCCGGCTCGGCCGCCGTTGTCACTGTCGTAGTGATCCTGGCCCGATTTGTATGGATTTATCCTGCAACCTATCTTCCGCGCTGGCTGATTCCTGCGATAGCGCGCAAGGACCCCTCGCGGCCTTGGCAGTGGCCGTTTGTGCTTGGATTCACCGGCGTCCGCGGTATCGTGTCTCTAGCCGCGGCGCTTGCCATTCCACTCACGATGGATAGCGGCCGGCCATTCCCCGATCGCGATCTGATTCTTTTCCTTACGTTCGCAGTTATCTTGGTAACGCTCGTGGGACAGGGCTTGATGCTGCCTGCCGTAATCCGGTTGCTCGGGCTCGCCAACGCCGGTGAACAGGAGCTCCACGCCGACAGGACAGAGGAGCTGGTAGCGCGCCGACACGCCATCGAGGCCGCGATCAAGCGCCTCGACCAACTTGCCATGGAACGTGGGCTTCCTGATGACGTCGTTCGGCCGCTTCGAGTAGAGCATCAGAACCGCCTCAATCATTTTGAGCACGCATCTCCGTGGGCACAGAATAATCAGCACACGGTAGCGCTTCCCGACGAAATCGAGTTGCTGCTGATCGCAGCCGAGCGGGAGCAGATCAATGAGCTCTATCGCCAAGGGACATTGCAGGATGAGGCGCGGCGCCGACTCGAGCGGGAGTTCGACCTACGTGAGGCCAATTTTGCGAACCACCAACATGAGGATTGAGGGCGTCACTCTGAAGTCGCGACGCGTACCTTAGACGAGGCCGCGAAGGAAGTCGCGGAATCCGTAGAAACCGACGCCCAAACCAAACTCGGGAGTGAATTTTCCGCCCCTCCTGCAACACGGAGCGATTGACAATGCCACTACCCAGGTCACCGGTAGGCTGGCAATGTCCCATGAGTACCAATTCCAACACGCCGAAAATCCGTCCGATATTAAGTATGCCGATCTCGATCAATCAACGCATTACAGCCGCCTAACTCTGAAATATATCGGACAGTTCTATGCCAGGTTCTCTTTGTATATTAGGTGCTTAGGCGGGATTTAAATGCAGCCTACGAACCAGGGGGTCGGGAGTTCGAATCTCTCCGGGCGCGCCAAATAATTCAAATAGTTATGCGCTTACGTCAATCTCCAACTGTCCGATATTTTCTAACGCAAAGTCTCGCACGCGGCATTTTGCGCCGATACGTTGCCTTCGTGGTTGTTGAGCTGGCGTGCCCCAAGAGTGCAGTTGCTTCCTCGAAAGTTTTCTTATCGCTGGCGCACTTCGCGCGCAAATCATGGAACGTGAAGCGCTGTGCTGCTTGCTGGTGGTGATTATGGGTTGCCTTGCGCACGGACCTAGCCCCGCGCAGCACGCGCGCGACGGTGTAACTCGGCGTGAGCCACATCCTCAACGTGCGTGGCTATCCAGATCGTGTTGCCGGATGGTTCAATAACGCCGCCGGAGCGGTCGCCATAAAACTGGTTGGTAGGCGGCGCCACAACCTTGCCGCCTGCCTTTACGGCGCGCTCGAAGGCCGCGTCAACATCCTCGACATATATGTGCAGCATGATGGGCGTCGGCGGACGGTCCGCCTTCGCTTCGCTGAGCATGATGAGCGAGTCGCCGAGCCGCAATTCCGTATGGCCAGGTGTGCCGTCCGGCTGCAGGAGCTGTTCAGTCACTTTGGCACCAAAGACGACCGCCATAAAGGTGATGAATTGGTTCGCACCCTTCACCGCCAAGTAGGGCGTCACAGAGTGATATCCATCGGGAATCGCTTTCACAGCCATAGCAGTTTCCTTGGGCGAGCAATCAGTCTTATAGCTGACCCGAAATCACCTGCGCAAGCTCGTTCTCGGACTCGGTCCGAACAAACTTATTTGCCTCACCGATCCAACCCATAAACGCGCACATGTGGTCGCTCTTGGCGGGCGTCATCTGCTTCTTACGATGCTCTGGCCAACCGGACCAATCAAAAGCGCCGCGCCTGACGGCTGCGAAGGTTATTGGAATATCGAACTCACCGGGTACGGCCATCATGGCCTGAAGCAGAGCGAGGCGACTTTCCTCTTTCCAACGAGGATATTTTGTCCCGTCCGAAACACGCTTCGCGTGAAATGTGAAGTCTTTGTGCAATGTGTGTTGGTTGTCGTGTCGGTATTCGCTCGGAATATGGTCGTCCCAAAGCTCTCTCACACGCCGCATGACGGGAAACCAGTGAATGTCTGGATTCACGATTAGCCCAGCTACAACGGATACGAATATCGGGCCAGACCATAGAGTCGTAAGCTCGTGAGCCAATGATCCTCAGCGACTGGCGGATGCTTATTATTTTGTTTTCCGCTTGGGCCAATTCCATGCATACCAAACCACGAGTCCCGTCAGCGCGATCTCGATGACTCCGTAGAATATATAGAACGCCCAGCGCCACATCGTGATGAGAATGATCGCGGTATAAAGCGCGCCCAAGACAATGTTCAGCCAGCGATTGAGATTGGGCTTCACTACTAGTGACAGAAAAATCATGAGGCTCGGGATCGCTAGCGTCACAGAAGTCCCCAACAAGACCATTTGAGTCACCGAGGGGCCCCATCTTCCCTGCCAGCATTCTTTGCAGCGACCCCGGCACGTAGAGGCCGAAATAATCCGCATAGATGTAACAGAACATGACGCTCGACCATAAGGCCGACATCTTCAACCTCACATGGATCTTGATGTCGTCCAAATCTGTACCGGGTTGTTCGATTGAGTTCAAGTGATGATTTCTCCTTCGTTGAATCCGAACTTAGCTCCTAAACCAATAGATCTATGCCGAATTTCCGTTCATTGGCCTGTAAGTAACCGTCGCCGTTGCATCACCGGTTAAGTGTCGCTTCGTGACCCCTCTGCGGACCATCGCCACCGGCAGCAATCGGGAATGGAAATTGGTGCGATGATGCTACTAAAGCAGGTGCATCTTGCGCTGGAACGACTTGCACCAAAGGGTCGGGCTCTAACGTCTTGAAGAGCCATTTCCCTTCTTTACGCCGCTCAACCCACGCTTGCAGCTATGCCCCGGTCTCTGCCCGCATCCATTCAATCAGCCGGATTTCGTGGGCAGTCAACGCCGCGAGAATGCGCTGGTCTTCCATGGGCCCCATGGCCTCGAGCGCCTTGAATTCTGCCACATACCCGGCATACGACTTGATGGATTGCTGAATCAGCTTCTTACAATCGCTGCCGGCGTCCCTGCGGGCGTCGAGTGCGCCGCGCTCCTCGAGTATGGTCTGCGCTCGAGGCGTCAGCTGATATTTCTGCAGCAGTGCACTTAGCTGAGTTGCTGTTTCCCGTTCCAGCGCCGCGCACCTCTCCAAGAAGGCCGACTGCTGAGGGTACGCCAAGGCCAAACCGTCAAAGTACGCGGCGCCCGCTACTTCGTCTTCGTAGGCCTCGAGGATTTGCAAGATGTATTGAATGCTTTCCATCCGGAAGAGAGTCTAACGGGGCCGCCGTCTTCACCGCCATGCGATGAGCGATTGTGCGGCCCGATAACGGTCTTGTATGGGCCGACGGACCCCGACTAACGAACAACGCCCGAAGTTGACCCGGAACCGCCAGTCGTGACGGGCTGCTTTCGGGCAGCTCAATGGTCATCGGAGAGAGTCTGCCGAACCTACTCCGGCAGCCTCATTTTTTGCAGGAACGCCTTGTATCGGGGATCGCCGACCAAACTGCCCAGAAGTGGGTCCCCCTTGATCCACGTCATTCCATCGCCGTACGCGTGGAATGCTCGATCAAGCCAAGCGAAGGCCCGATCGGGGTCGCGGCGCGCGGCATACACTATGGCGATCCAATAGCCCATTTCGTCGCCGAACATCTGCTCCGCAGTCTTAAGTTCCTTGTCCGACTCGTTGCGCTGTCCCAGCATCTCCAGGGCTAGTGCCACACCGACGTGGTGGAACCGCGGGGCGGGTTCCTTCTCCATCTCCGCGAGCGCTGATTCGAGTTGGCCCCTGGTGATTAACACAGTCCCAAGAAGACAATGGAATTTTCCGGATCCCGGGGCAAGATCCAGCGCAGTTCGATAGTTGGCTTCCGCCTGCGCGAGCCGCCCGGAGCGGTACGCCGCATAGCCCCTCGCGATGTAGTTCCATGGCTGGAGAGGATCGAACTCAATAGCCTTCTCTGATTGCTCGACTGCTTCATCAAATCGACCATACGTCGTTGCCAGGTATCCCGCCAGCCTGTGTGCCTCCGCATTTCCAGGCTCGAATGCAATTGCCTGCTTAAGTTCTGCATCGGCTGCCCGCCAACTCCAATCGACTTCATACAGGACGCGCCCCATTACCACGTGGATTGGCACTAGGCTCGGTTCCAGCTTTCTGGCGTGGTCCAGAGCGGAATAAATCAGCTCGCGGGTCTCATCGTGAGGCAGGGGATTAAACAAGTTATAATCTGCCGCCAGGAAGCTTGCGAGGGTTAGCCATCCCTGCGAGAAGCCTGGCTCGAGCTCTACCGCTTTCTGTAGGTACTCGATCGCCTTACGCGAGTTATCCAATGTGCCACGGTAGTGCATTTCCTTGGCCTGCAGATACAGCATATATGCATCGTGGTTGGCTGCGGGCGTCGCTCTCGGGATCGTCCCTCCTAGCACTGACACCTTGAGCCCGTTAACCACGGATTTCGCGATCTCATCCTGGATCTGGAAGATGTCATCGAGCTTGCGATCGTAGGTTTCCGACCAAATGTGATAGCCCGTGTCCACACGGATCAGCTGTGCCGTAATTCGCAGCGTGTTACCTGATTTTCGGACGCTCCCTTCAAGTACGTGTGTGACGCCAAGCGCCTTGGCGATTTCGGCGATGGTCGCTTGCTTGCCTTTGAAGTAGAAGGACGAAGTCCGCGCTGGCACCCTTAGTTCGGGGACCTTCGTCAGCATATCGATGAGTTCCTCCGACAGCCCATCGGAGAAATACTCCTGGTCCTTCTTCTCGCTCATGTCGACAAATGGCAGCACCGCAACTGATTTGTCGGTAATCGCCGCTACGACAGCCGGCTGCGCAGCTTTGTGACTCTGCGACCAAAAACGCACACCCAGGGCAACCGCAACACCGACGCTGATGACGACGACCACCCCAGCGATCAGCTTCGCCCTTCCCCTGGTTCGCTCTAGGGGTTTTGCAGAAGCCACGTGAGCCGCAGCCACGGTCTGTCCCGATCCCTGTCCGGCGGCCTCCGCCAACTTCGCTAACGCCGCTGGCAACCCGATCGCTGGCACATCGATCCACTGCGAGTTCGACAGGAAATACTCAAGCCCCGGATTGAGCGCCGCACCATCAATTCGAAACGCAATGATCGGCTTGTGTTTGGAGGCCGCCCGCTCAACTTCCCGGGCAACATGGTCTGATCCTATCGCGCTGGCGGACAGCACCAACACAACGTCTTTCGACTCATTGATCGCGCGAACGATCGCATCGGCGTACAGCGATCCGGCTTTTACGTTCCGTGGCGCGATCCAGCAAGCAATACCCCGTCGCTCTAGCGCGTCGACTAAGGCAGCTGCAATGGCCGCGTCCTGCGAGGCGTAGCTAATGAAGACGGCGGCTGTGCCGACGCTCGCCTCCTGCTCGCCACCGCCTTCTGCCATGTCGAGTGCCCCGCTACCCCTTCGGAATAGTCGCGGATGTTCACTGGGTTAGCAACCGGCGTGCTTTTCTGGGCCGCGGAACGTGTGCTATGCGGCCGGATTCGAAGGGTGATAAGGACAGCTCTTGGGCCGACTGCAGTCCTTTTTTCGATTTTCTGCGGAAGCGGCACAGGCGTTTCTGGCGACAAGATCAGTAGGAATTTCGATGGCCAGAGAACAGCACTGCCGATGCGTACCTGATTCCGGCCGTCCGCCTGCGCGATTGCAATTCGCTTCTGGTCCGCCGGGGGCTTGGCGATCCAAAAGCGCTAGTGCCCGAGCCAAAACGCGTCCGATATTAAGTATGCCGATCTCGATCAATCAACGCGTTAAAGCTGCCTAACTCTGAAATATATCGGACAGTTCTACGCCAGATTCTCTTTATATATTAGGTGCTTAGCAGAAACTTAGATGCAGCCTGTGAACCAGGGGGTCGGGAGTTCGAATCTCTCCGGGCGCGCCAAATAATTCAAATAGTTAGCAGCGTCGTCGCGCGCGTGTCCGATATCCAGCCAGGTACTCTATAGCCCAGCTAGCAGGTATCTCGGCGCGGGATATAGCACCTGGTGCTATAACGACCGCGCGCGCTGAGTCTTCAAGACGCGAACATTGGATAGGTATCATCGTCGGCCGGTAAATGCCGGTAGAGAAGGTCCACCACTTCGTATCAAGTTTGCGGACGCTGGCGCGATTCCATTCATCCACGCGGCAATTGTTGGACAACGTCGCTCGGCTCACGTGCAGCCGAGGATTACCAGGACAGTGGAGTTCACATACGAATTCGCAGTTGACTTACTGGACAGACCCTCGCTGCGCCGATCACCGCCTGCCAAAAAAAGCCCGTTGCCGCGCATAAGCGCGCCAACGGGTCAATGCTGAGTCCGTTGAACAGTCACTCGCGTCGAGTGGCGTTCGCTAGGGGGAAGGTCTGGACTCAGGCGTTAGACGTTACTCGCTAATACGCGTCTATTCTGTGCGGCGCCGAACATTGGGACCCTCGAAAACTAAGGTGGGAGCGGCTGCGCGAACCGGGCCACCACGTCGGCACCCACTCTGGGGGTTCGGATTCTTCTCGTTAGTGTCGTCGGCGCGTTCATTGCGCCAATCGTCGTCGCGTAGCGCACGCTGTCGGAGATCAGCAAGTCCCTAACGATACGGCACTGAGTGCCCTTATCCCACTCGCATTCATAATGGCTAAGCTTGACTTCGAATGTCGTATTGACTACACGGGCGGCCACAGGAACGCCAACGGCATTGTCGAAACGACGAACCAGAGCGTCTGGCGGGTATTGCGAATCACCGTATGCTTCGGCATCCGTGCGCCAGCAGAGTGTGCGGAAAAAAACCACAGGCAGTGTATGAACTCATTGAGTCAATCAAAACCGCGGCGCGCCCGGCGCATTTTCGCAGGATTTCGATGTTTCTGTTCGTGATGGCCCCTCAGGACTGCAGGCATGGCTCGCACGGGAAGAGTCACTCGCCACACGACGCCTTTTTAGCTGTCATTCGCGAAAATCAATAAGGCATAATGACCTGGATGCTGACGAGCCACTCGGTGACTAGCTGCATGCAACCTGTCGGCGGGCGACCGTAGAACGGCGCGCCTGGATTCTTTCAACTGGGATGAAGGACTTGAATGCGCCGCAGGAATCCGCTGACAAAATCCCGGCGACGCTGACGCGACCCGGCGCTGCGCGCTTCTGGCTGGCGGTGCTGCTGACGGGCATAGGGGCCGGCATAGGCGCGGCGGTTCTGACACGGCTGCTGCAACTCGTACAGCATCTGGTGTGGCCTGGTCCTGATCTGCTTGACGCCGCGGCCCGCGCCGGAGCCTGGCGGCATTTTTATGTTTTGTTGACGGCTGGCCTTCTGACGGGTGCGGGGCAGATTGTCCTGCGTCGTCTGACGAGCGGCAACGGCATTGATATTACAGAGGCAATATCGCGTTTCGCCGGGCGATTGCCTGCTCTACGTACTCTCGGCAGTGCTGTGCTGTCGGTAGTTCTCGTCGGCATGGGTGCTTCGCTAGGTCGCGAGGGTGCGCCCAAGCAGGCCGGGGCTGTGATCGCGAATGCCCTTTCAGATAGGGCGCGCCTGTCTGACGAGCAACGGAAGCTCCTGGTGGCATGTGGCGCCGGGGCAGGAATGGCCGCGGCCTATGGTGTCCCTCTGGGAGGCGCGCTATTCGCTGTCGAGGTGCTGCGCGGAGTGCTGGCGTTGCGACTCGTCCTGCCGGCGTTGCTTGCCTCGGCCACTGCAACGGCAGTCTCGTGGCTTGTGCTACCCAACGCCCCCACGTACCTGATCCCTGCTTATCCAACGTCCCCATCGGTTGTTCTCTGGGCGCTTCTGGCGGGGCCAGTCGCAGGGCTCGTCTCGGTAGGTTACGTGTGGCTGATTGCCTGGGCGGACCGCAACAAGCCCAAGGGCTGGCGACGGCTCGTCGCACCGATATTGGCACTGGGGCTGCTCGGCATCGTTTCGATTGAGTTCCCGCAGCTGCTTGGCAACGGCAAGGATATCGCCCAGTTGGCGTTTACGAACGAGGTTACGCCCATTCTGCTGTTGACCCTGTTGTTCCTCAAACCTGCAGCCACCGTCATGTGTCTCGGCAGCGGCGTCCCGGGCGGCTTGTTCACTCCGACGCTCGCGTTGGGAGCGTTGCTCGGGGGCGTTCTAGGACATGCCTGGGGTTGGCTCTGGCCGGGCGTGCCGCCGGGCCTGTTCGCCGTGGTCGGTGCGGCGGCGGTCTTGGCGGCCGCCACCCATGGACCCATTTCCGCCGTGCTGCTGACGATCGAACTCACCGGCCGGGACCGATCTTTCATATTGCCGCTCCTGTTGGCGGTGGTCACCGCCACTGTCGTCGCGCGCACTCTCGACCGCCGCTCGATCTATGACGCGCGCTTCACCGACAAAGAAGTGAAGAACTTGCAGGCTGCACGGGCCCCCTCGCCGTCGTAAATTGTCCGTGCGGCTAATCTTGTCCCGATTTCGCGTTTACAAAGAAACGTACTTGACCGTCACTCACCAGAGTTTGGCGGTGCCGGCTGCGGGAGGACTGTGCCGGAGGCGACCGTAGGAGCTTTGTCAACCTGCGCCGGCGTTTGGCGAATTGCCATGAGCCATTGGCCGACCAGCACGATTACCATGAAGATCACGTAATAGATCACGGATGCGACGGCCGGGGAATGGGTCACCGCCCCGACGCCGGGCAACGTTGAAGCAGCCCGGCGCGGCAAGAGCGCGATCAAACGGGGAACAATCATTCCGGGGTCTGGACGCGCCGCGGGTCCATCAGGAAGTGCTGCAATCAGCGAGGCCAACTTCCGAGTCGCAGTCTTCGAACATGTTTATGATAATCAATGCACGTCTCGTCAGGAGGGTGGGTTGCAACCTGGGGATCATTGAAGTCGCGGACGTTGGGAAGAATCGGCGCTCAAGGAGGTGGTCAGAAAAATGCTAAGTTGCGGCTTGGAACGAGGATTGATCGATGCGCATACTCGTCGTTGAAGATGACAAGAAAATCGCCGCCTTTGTCGTCAATGGACTGAAGCAAAGCGGCTTTTCCGTGGACCACGCTTCCGATGGCGATCAAGCGCTGTCCGACTTTCGCTCGGTGGCTTACGATGCTGCCGTGCTCGACGTTATGCTGCCGAAGCTCGACGGGTTGTCGCTCCTGCGAGTTCGACTACCTCTACGATATGGGTGACGATTGGCGGCACCGCTTGGTGGTCGAATCGGATGTTCGCACACCTGCGCGGATATTTGACCGCTTGCCGCTTTGTACAGCCGGAGAAAATGCTTGCCCACCAGACGACGTCGGTGGCCCGCACGGCTACGCGGGGTTGCTGGCTGCCTTGGCGGACCCCAAGACGAGGATCACGCAACTATGATGACTTGGAGCGGTGGGGTATTCGATCCACGTGGCTTCGATTTGAATCACTTAAATCGAGAATGGCGCGTGGCCAGTGCCACGGGTCGATCTCGTTGACAACGGCCGCTGTACAGGCGCGTGTCGAGGTTATGCTCGCAAGGACAATTCGTTGTGGCTGGCGCCACTGCGCTTCAGCGCGACTCATCTCTCAGTCGCCGATCACGCCCGTAACGCGCGCAGAACTGCGCGTGGCTCACGCTCCATAATTCGCAGCAAGGTCTGCGCCGGGCCCGTCGGTCCTCGACGTCGCTGTTCCCAATTCTCGAGCGTGCGTTTGCTTACATTGAGGAATGCGGCCATTTGCGATTGCGACAAGCCGAACTGTTTACGAATGGCTTTCACATCGGGCTCGGAGATCTCGCGCCGAGGCAGATTTTCTGGCTGATCCCGGTAGGCTATAAGTCCTTCGCGAATTTCCTCGAACAAATTGCGCTTCTTTACCATGTATCAGTCCTGGAAATCAGTCACGAGGGTGCGTAGCGCCCTAACTTCGTCCGGCTTCAAATCGGAGACCTCGGACTTGCGATAAAGCGTCAACGGCAGCAGGTGACGGCGATGGGTGATCCAGTAATAGATCACGCGCAAACCGCCACGCTTGCCTTTGCCGTGCGCTGCCCAGCGCACCTTACGGATGCCTCCAGAGCCACGAAGCAAGTCTCCAGATTCAGGGTTGGCCATGAGCGCCAGCTGCAATAGCCGGTACTGATCATCGTCAAGGTAGCGTTCTCGAATCCGCGCGAACACCGGTGCTTCGACGAAGATCAAGAGTCACCTTTATACGCCATTGGCGTAGTTTATGCAATGCGTTTCAGTAGTTCGTAACGACTTAGTTCGTCGAACGTAGAATATTTACCAACTTAAACGCTTCGCTTAAAGCGAAAGTACTCGCCCCAAGGAAAGGATTTCATTACTTTCAAAGTGGGCACGTATCTATGTCATCGGGCACGCTTGGCGTCTCTGCTCCGACCGGGGTTGCACGAATGTTTGCTCAGGGTAACCGCCATTGATCTATGGAATAAACTCGGGGGGCCAGTCTCGAATATGCTCGAGAGCACACCGCACAAATATGCATGTGTCGGCGCATTCCCTGGACGCACTCGCGTGCGGCGTCGCAGCGACGTGATGGCAGCTCAGCCAAGGGGCTCCAGATGAGCCGCGACGATACGACCACGCGACGCGGTGAGTCGCCTCCGCCGGACCTCGATGTGGCTGTGGTTCGCGCCCCGGTCGTAATCCGCTCGATCGAGCTCGGACGTCAGATTGGCGTTGGTGGCATGGCGGTGGTTTATGAAGGCCTCGACAAGGGATTTACGCCCGCACGCCGTGTGGCGGTGAAGCTGATGGATCCGCGCCTGAGCGCGGATGCGGGTTTTCGCGCACGCTTTGAGCGCGAGGCCTCACTCGTTGCCGAGTTCCGGCACGAGAACATCGTGCATGTGTATTCGAGCGGGGAGGTGGATGGCGCCAAGTACCTGGTGATGGAGTATTTGGCCGGCGGCACGCTTGCGGAGAGGATGGAGAGCGGCCCGCTGCCGGTGGCCGAGGCGATTAGCATCGGAGCACTGCTCGCGGAGGCCTTGAGTTATTCACACGCCAGAGGGGTCGTGCACCGGGACTTCAAGCCCAGCAATGTGCTCATTACCGCCGACGGCAAACCGGTGCTGTCGGACTTCGGGATCGCCAAGCCGACCTTGACTGCTGAAACGGCGCTGACGAAGCACCCGGTGGTCATGGGCTCGGCGCGCTACATGGCCCCCGAGCAGAGCCTCGGCAGACCTGTGACGGACCGGGCCGACCTCTACAGCTTTGGCATGACGATGTTCGAGATGCTCACGGGGCGCCAACCGGAGCTGCCCGAGGGCGTGCTGCGTGACCTCAAGCACGGTGGCGCGATCCATGCATTGCTCGTACCGATCTCGCCGATCCTTGGGGACCTCATCTGCCGCTGTCTGCTCTTTGATCCTGAGGCAAGGCCGACCGCCCAGGAGTGCGCACGGGTACTGCGCAGCCTATGGATGGGAGCTGCCGGCCCGGCGGCCGCAAGGCAGCACCTGCGGATATTTGTCTCCTCGCCGAGCGATGTGATCGCGGCACGCGAAGTTGCGGTTCAGATCATCGAGAAGCTGGCGCAGGAGCATGCGCGCTTCTTTACCCTTGAGCCGTATCTGTGGGACTACGAACGGATGCTGGCCTCAGGGCAGTTCGAGGACGTGGCCGATCCCCCGAGCCGTTTCGAGGCCGTGATTCTGATCCTCGCCTCGCGGCTGGGGGCGCTGTTGCCGGAGCGTACGGCCCGGCGCGAGTACCGAGGCATAGGCGGCCGGGCACCGCTCCCGGGGACTGAGTGGGCGTTCGAGGAGGCGCTCATCGCCACGCGGGAGCGCGGGGTTCCTGAGCTTCTGGTCTATCGCAGCCAAGGTAATGTGGAGGTGAGCACCCGCGATGCTCAGAGCCGCCAGCTGCAGCTCAAGCAGCTCGAAGCGCTCGATGCATTCTGGGCGCGCTATGCACAGGACACGACGGCCGCCGGAGGAAAGTACGCCCAGTTCCGCTCCCTTGAGGAGTTCACCGACCGCTTCGAAAGGGATTTGCGCAGCTGCGTGGAGGGCTGGATCAAGGAGTTGAGTCCGGTAGAGCGCGCCGCGACCGTGCGGCTGTGGGCCAAGGCCCCTTTCCGCGGACTCGAATCCTACGAGTTCGAGCATGCGCAGATATTCTTCGGGCGCGATGAGGTCATCGGCGCGGCGCTGCTAAGGTTGATCGCCAACGCTCGAGCGGGCCGGCCGTTCCTCCTAGTGCTGGGGGCAAGCGGCTCGGGCAAGTCCTCATTCGTCAAGGCCGGCATGGTGCCGAGACTCCTCGGGCCGCAGCGCGTCCCCGGAGTGGCCTTCCTGCGGCGGGTCGTTTTTCGCCCGAGTGATGTCTTGGCGCGGGAGGACCTCTTCGACGCGCTCGCGCGGCGCCTCACAGAGCGCGAGGCCGAGGGCACAGGGGTTCCGGAGCTTCTGGGGACTTCGATGCTGGTGCAGGAGTTCGCCGGCCACCTGCGCGAGGCTTCGCGACACCCGCATATGCCCCTCGCGATGGTGCTCGACCAGCTCGCCGAGCTCGCCCGCAGCGAGGGCAGGATGCTGCGTTACGAGCAGGGGATGCTGCTTCTTGTCATCGACCAACTCGAAGAGCTCTTCACCGGCGAGCGCGTGCCGCCCGAGGAGCGGGGGCGATTCGTACAGCTGCTCGTCGGCCTGGTGCGTTCGGGCCGAGTCTGGGTCATCGCCACCATGCGCGCGGATTTCTGGCACCGGGCGGCGGAGACCCCGGACCTGATCCGGCTCGCCGATAGCGAAGGCCGGCTCGATCTGCTGCCGCCGACCCCCTCCGAGGTGAGCCGGATGATCCGCGGCCCCGCGGAAGCCGCGGCCATCCACTTCGAAACGCACGCCAGCAGCGGTATTCCGCTCAATGATGTCATCGCCGAGGCCGCGGCAGGCGAGCCAGGCGTGCTGCCGCTGCTCTCGTATCTGCTGGATCAGCTTTACCAGAGAGACATCAAGGAGACGGGAGGAGACACCCTCACCTACGCCAGCTACGAGGCTTTCGGCGGTCTCAAGGGTGCCATCGCCACGCGGGCTGAGGCCGTGTTGGAACGATGCGCACCCGAGGACCGCCAGGCACTGGGTTCCGTGCTGTTCTCCCTCGTGGAGATCGGCGCTGCCGAAAGTAATGTAGAACGCGCCATAGCGCGCCGTGTGCCGCTCTCCACATTCCCCGCCTGCAGTCCCCAACGGCGATTGGTCGAAGCCTTGCTCGATCCGGGTGCCCGGTTGCTCGTGAGCGACACGGAAAAGGGGGGAAGCCCGACCGTTCGCGTCGCGCATGAAGCACTCATCTCCCGATGGACCCAAGCCCGCGACTTCGTCCAGAGTAACGCCGAAGCGCTCAAGATCCGGCATCGCATTGAGGAGCGGTATGCAGTGTGGCGCGGGCTCAAAGAGGGAGGCCTGGAGCCGACGCAACACGAGACGGCGCCGTCGCCTTCCTCCATCGCGAGACTCGCGGCGTGGCGCTCGCGTTTTGGCCGGGAACACGGCCTCCTCTCGGATATTGACCTGGCGGATGGACGGCGCCTGCTCAAAGAGCGCCGAACAGACACCGAGCCCCATCTCGTCGCATACATCGAGCGCTCGATCGCCGACAACAAACGGATTCGCACGCGGACGGTTCGCGTGCTCGCCGTCGTCGCGAGCGTGGTGACACTGCTCGCGATCGTCGCATCCGGCGCGGGGTGGATCGCCTCTCAGAGACAGCACGAGGCCCAGTATCAGGCTACTCAGGCATTGCAGGCCCAGGCGCGGCTGCTCACCGAGGCCGCCGCCCAGCGCATGAAGGACTCGGACGTTGCGGGCGCTCAAGGCATCATTCTTGAAGTGCTAACGAATCCGCGATTCGCGCAGGGGCACACTCCTGCCGCCCTCAGTGTCTTCCAGGAAATCCGCGCGGCAGACGCCCAGCTTGCCGTGCTGTCGGGTCATGGCGATCGCGTTTTTTCCGCCGCGTACTCGCCGGATGGCACCCGCATCGTCACGGCATCCGAGGATAAGACCACTCGCGTTTGGGATGCGCGCACAGGCGAGCAGCTTGCGGTACTGTCTGGCCATAGCGCTCGGGTCAATTCTGCCGCTTATTCGCCGGACGGCGCACACATCACCACCGCATCATTGGACAAGACCGCGCGGATCTGGGATGCGCGCACAGGCGAGCAGCTTGGCGTACTGTCTGGCCACGGCGATCGGGTCAATTCTGCCGCTTACTCCCCCGATGGCAGTCGCATAGTAACGGCGTCCGACGACAAGACAGCGCGCGTCTGGGATGCACGCACGGGCGCACAACTTATCGTGCTTTCCGGCCATGGCGCTTTCGTCGAATCGGCTGCGTACTCGCCCGACGGCACTCACATCGTCACAGCGTCTGATGACAAAACGGCAAGGATCTGGCACACACGCTCCGACTCCGAGCTCGCCGTGTTCTCCGGCCATGGCGATGGCGTCAATTCGGCTGGTTATTCGCCCGACGGCACCCGCATCGTCACCGCGTCATTTGACAAAACCGCGCGCGTCTGGGATGCGCGAACCGGTATCGTGCTCACGGTGTTTTTCAGCCATGGTGCTCGGGTCAGCTCTCTCGCCTACTCGCCCGACGGCACTCACATCATCGCCGCCTTGAATGATAAGACCGCCCGGATCTGGGATGCTCACACGGGTTTCGAGCTCGGCGTGCTATCCGGGCATGACGCGTTCGCATCGGCCGTCTACTCGCCCGACGGCACTCGAATAGTCACCGCATCTTTGGACAAGACCGCGCGCGTCTGGGATGCGCGCACGGGCGCCGAGATTACTGTGCTTTCCGGCCATGGCGCATTTGTCGCATCCGCGTCGTACTCGCCGGACGGCAATCGCATTGTCACTGCATCCGAAGACAAGACCGCGCGCGTCTGGGATGCTCGTACGGGCGCACAACTTAACGTGCTGTCCGGCCATGCCGCGTTTGTTGCATCTGCCACGTACTCGCCCGACGACACTCGCATCGTCACGGCGTCGAAGGATCATACCGCACGGATTTGGGATGCGCACACGGGCCGTGAACTCACCGTGCTCTCCGGCCACGACGGTATCCTGACTGCCGCAACTTACTCCCCCGACGGCACCCGCATCGTTACCGCATCGTTCGACAAGACTGCAAGAATTTGGGATGCACGCACGGGCATACAACTCGCAGTGCTATTGGGCCATGGCGGTATTGTATATTCTGCTGCCTATTCGCCCGATGGTAGCCGAATCGTCACCGCATCGGACGACAAGACCGTACGGATTTGGGATGCGCGCGTTTCAGGTGATATTTCGGCCCAGATCGCATGGTACGCGTCGGCGTATCCCGATTCACTGTCGGACCTGGATCGAACTCGGCTCGGGCTGTTGTCCGATTCGCGCGCAACGATCTGGCCTGCGCGCGGATCTGCGTGCGACAAGGCTGCCGCAGCATTCTATGATCCGGACCGTCTGGCACCTGGGGTTGCACAATCCAATGTTAATGGGGACATCGCCCGCTCTGCCTGTTTCCAAAAAACTGCAAACGCTGGAACAACATCCCGATTGGCCTATGAGAGGGGACGTGCTTTGCTGGGGAAGTCCGATGTGCAGGGCGCGAGGCAGCAATTCGAGCTCGCGGTATCCGAAGGCTATCGGGCTGCACGCGTCGATCTTGCAAACCTCCTCGTGGACCCTTCAGCCGGCATGCTCGCCCCTGAACGTGCGGTGTCGCTCTACCAAAAGGCATGGCAAGAGGGCGTGCCGATCGCGGCCTTCGAACTGGGACATCTCTACGAGGTTGGTTTTTCAGGCTCACACGCCGCTGCGCCGGGCAGGCTCGAGTCAGATCTCGCAAAGGCTTGGTCTTGGCATAAGAAAGGAGCGGACGTAGGCGAACCGAACGCGCTTGCGCGATTCGCCGAGCGGGACGAGAGAAATGCAATGGCGGAGACCGAGCCGCAGAAGAGAAATGCACTTCTACTCCGCGCCTTTAGTCACTATGCGGCTGCCTGCGAGCGCGCTCATGATGAGGATTGGCGGGACGATGCGTGGAGGCATTGGCGCTATCGACGTGCGACGCTCGCACGGTTGCTCGCGCGCGAAGGGAGGATGCAGCAGGTCGCGGATGCGTACCAAAAAGAGCGCGAAAAGTGGAGTCCACAGGCACCGACGATGTGGGAGACGATTGAAGGTAAATTGCACCTGTAGGCGGCAGAGCCTGGGGGGGCGCGTTTTTGGGGGACGAGCTGCTAGCCGCCTTTTCTCACCGTCCGTGAGATTTTGTGGTTGATCGGTGAGGTGCGGCTGATCGTGCGCGGCAGTCGCGGTTGATGGATGTGCGCGGTGGTGAGGGGCATTTTCGGCCGATACCGATCCGCCACCGTGCGCGAGGGTGGTTCAGCGATTGAGTGCGGCGGTGTCTGGTTCGTGGGTGCGGCTTAGCGTGCCGCAACGCTCAAAGCGTGGAAGGCGGCGATGAACTCGCGCTGGTTAGGGCAGGCCTCGCTCATCGCGAGTTTCACGCGCCGTACGCTTAACGTGACGACGGCGCTGATCTTCAGCAGTCGCACCCGGAGCGTGTTCGCACAGGCGCGGGCGAGCGCTGTGTTCTTCAGGCCAATGCGGCGCAGTGCATGCATGAGGACGTAGGCGGCGGAGGCAAACCACAAACGCAGTTGGTTGGCCCGGAACGTCGCCGCCGAGAGCCGATCGGCGAAGAGATCGAGCTGGTGTCGTCCGCAAAAACTCAGTTATGTGCAGGCGGGCGCAAGGGAGTATTCGTGATGCAGCCCGCCAAGGATCGGATTGGCACTGACGGCATACGATTCTCCGCGACGATAGCGCGAATTTGGACATGGGTGGACGAGGGTGCTGCCTAGATCGGGAATGCCGGGACTGTGCGGCGATGACTTCAATACCCGAACCCCCGAGCGCAGAGCGACCAAATCACTCTGGATCCTCGCAGTGAGGACGACCTTACAGAAGACCCTAACATCCCTGCGGCTTTTTACGATTGGGCCCGGAAGCAGAATGTTAAGCATTTTGTGAAGCTGCTAAACGAAAAAGGAGTGTTCAGCGCTCATGAGATAGCGCGCAAAACTAATCTTCAGAACTGCTGCGTCAGCTCGACGAACAGCCCGCGGCGCGGCCCATATTGGGGGGCGAATTCGCCGATGCCGGTCGCCTCGCGCAGCACGTAGCTGCGGTCGAAGAGATTTATGACGCTCAAGCGCAGCGTCAGCGGTTTCTGCTCACCCCAAGGGAAAAAATCCCGGTCGACCGCGGCGTTCCACTGCGTATAGCCGGGCGAGTGCTGCTCGTTGGCGAAGCCCGCCCGCAGCCCGCTACCGTAGAAGCCATCGATGCTCGCGAGCATGTTGTGCCAGCGGTAAGAGATCCCGGTCGAGGCGCTGACCGTCTGGGCATCAGAGGCGTAGGTGTAAGTGGTCGCGAGGTAGGCGAGCTCCACCGGATCCCCAATGAGGTACTGGTTCGAGACCACGCTCTTGACCATGGTTATTTCATGCGAGACATTCGCGTATGCGCGAAAGCCTCCCTGGTAATACTTGATCTTGAGTTCAGCTCCGCGGCTGAAGCCGTCCGCGTAGTTGAACTGATCCAGCACCACCGCCTGGCCGAACTGCCCGTCATCAAGCGTGTCGGTCGAGCGCTTGTAGTGGACATCGAGGCCGGCGGTAAGGCCGGGTAGTAGCAACTGATCCACACCGACGTCGAAATACGTGGCCCGCTCGGGCCGCACCGGATCATCGAGTGGGATCGCCGGCTGTTGTACCGTGTTTTGAAACAGAGCGAGGTTGTTCTGCGTCGCTTGCGCCTGCATCGGCGGGGTGAAGTAGCGCGACACCCCGGCATGCAGGGTGGTATCAGGCACGGGCTTGTATAGGAGCGCAATGCGCGGACTCACCTGGTTGGCCGAGACGAATTGGTTCATCTGGTCGAAGCGTAGACCCGTGTTGAGGGTCAGATCCGGACGTATCCGCCACTCGTCCTGAACGTAGGCTCCCGCGATCCAACCGAGCTTCGGGGTGTAGTCATTCAACGTTACAGGCGTGGGCAACGGGTTGCCATCGGCGTCCAGCGGCAGCACGGTAGCGAGATCCTGGACCTGTGTTTTCTCGATGCTGAACGTCAACCCGGCGCGCAGCGTATGCGCCTCACTCAGATGGTCGGCAGCGTCGAATTCGACTCCGTTGAGCAGGCTCTTGCGCACGACGTTCGAGGCGGCATCATTGAAAGCCAAGTCGCCGTACACGTCGGGCACGAAATCAATGGTGGCGTAGCGTGTGAAGACCGACAGCTGGGTGTCGACGTTGTCATGGTGCGTCTGCATGGCGACGATGCCGAAGAAAAAACGGTCGGTTTCGTTCTCGTTGAGACTGGTCGAGGACAATGTGCTGGAGCCGAAATCTCCCAGCGGCTCTTCGCCGACGAGGTCCGGAATCTGGAAATGGCCGATGAAGGCTCCGCTCATGTAGGTCAGGCGAGTCGAATCCCCAAAGAGGGTCGATCCATAACCGAAGAACTTCTCCTGGGCCGTGCGGTCGTGGATCGGGTCCTGCGTCGGCATGGCATTTTCCAGGCCCTGCTCGCTCTGCAGGTAACGGCCGGTCAGAAAATATTGCGTCTGGGCCGCCCCGCCGCCGTACTCGATGCTGGGCGCAAGCGTTCCCCATGTGCCCCCGTAGAGGTCCAGATTCCCACCCGGATCGAACTCGGTCTTCGTGATGATGTCGACCACGCCCGCGGTTCGCAGTCCGTACTGGGCAGGCAGTGCCCCGTCGAGCAGGTTTAGGTTACCTATAAAATCGGTTTCCAGGACGGGACCCAATGCCGAGACTCCATCCGGGAGCTGGATGCCGTTGACGCGGTATTGGACGTTCGAGTATTCGTTACGAACGTGGAAATCGGGATTGCTGATCGCGGAGTCATAGGAAACACCGGGAATCTGAAGCAGCACCTTGTCAAGCGGCGTGTTCTTGCCTTGCGGCAGCGCCTGCAGGGCGTCTTGATCGATGTCGTATGTGGTCGCGCCGAGCTTGGGCAGCAGATCCTTGTCGCGCGACTCGTCCAGCGCCTTGTTTTTTATCCAGAGCGATTCCGTGAGCCTGCGCGCGGTGACCACAATTTCAGACAGCTCGGCGTCGGCAGGTGCGCTCGCGGGAGCCTTGTCGCTGGCAGGGGAGGTCTGCGGAGGCGGAGGTTCAGCCGCGCGCGCGGGGAGCATCGCTGCCATTGCGAGGCCCGCGCCGCACAACGCGAAACCGATAATCCGTGCCATTGCAGCGAAAGGTCCTTTTGAAAGTGCCCCGTTTGCGGCGCAGGCGTTTGCAAGCCCGGTAAAACTCCGCTCTCAAGCTCGCGCATTCTTATGCTAATGCGAATGTTAATGATAATCATTCGCATACCAGTGTCAAGCATTTCTGCGGCACACAGACGCGGCCTGAGGTGTCCATGGCGAATTGCTAATCAAGCGGCGACTGGTGTGTGGAAAAGGCCATGACAGTGTGCTTGCCAGGAGAACTGCCGTAGCAGGGCGATTCGGGGCGCAGGAGGCCTCGCTGTTCGGA
>Ga0182018_10002118_pt1 | contig 20637 bp, 14 predicted proteins | sample 812P2MmetaG_FD_120490 | JGI IMG/M metagenome (GOLD analysis project Ga0182018, IMG submission 120490) | Permafrost microbial communities from Stordalen Mire, Sweden - 812P2M metaG | ecosystem: Environmental > Terrestrial > Soil > Wetlands > Permafrost | place: Sweden: Stordalen | collected...
GGTAGCAAATGTTTGGAGCGTTGGGAAGCCCCCCAAGCTACACCGCGCTTGGGTGGCAAGATCAAAAAACCAAGAACTATATTGGATTTTTTCTCTGGGGAAACTATAAGACACGGAGAAAACAAAGTCAAAGGCAAACTGGAGCTCACGGAGGTGGCGGAGGACACGGAGGCAGAAGGTTCCCGGGTTATCGGCGTCCTGCCTGCAGAGCAGCAGGGGCGTATGACTTCTTTGCGGCTTTGCGGCTTTGCGGGAGAATTTTTCTTGGGGTTATCTCACACCATCAGAAAAACCGCCGGCCGTTCTGTACCACCGGCCGCCGGCAAGCCCCGCAGAAATCCGCGCCTTTGACATCCAGCCGCTCCACCGCATGACTCGACGCCATTACGCAGCGCCAGTCCGCGCAGTGACGGAGTCCGAAGGTGTGACCCAGTTCGTGCGACGCCTCTTTCACCAGCCGCTCCCGCAACAAATCGGCCCGCGCCGGCAGTCCGTAAAACTCTTCGTGGAGCCGCGCCGTCGAGACCACCGCACAGTTGCCGTCCAACTGCGCCTCTCCGAACACGAACGTCAACACCGGCACGTACAGATCGCACGGGGTGACGCCCAGAACGCGCGCGTCAGGATCGGCCATCCGCTCCAGCCGTTGGATAATCGGCGTCGAGTAGTACTGCCGGCGCCCCTCGTCGAACGCAAACGAGACATCGAGCGTCTCCGGCCGGATCTGGCAGGAAGTCCGGAACGTGCGCACCAGGCTCGCCGCCAGGTGTTCCAGATCGTTGAATCGCGGGGATACACTCAGCCCCTGCCCGCTACCGTTAGACAGCCCGAGCGGGATCAGATGAATCGGTTTCACCGCAGTCCGTAGCGTCGCAGCTTGTTGTATAGCGTGGTGCGGTCGATATCCAGAATCCGCGCCGCCCGCGAAAGATTATGCTGCGTCTCCCGCAGAATGCGTTCGATGTGCGCCCGCTCCATGTCTTCCAGCGTCTTGCCGCCGCGCGGCTCGTCGGCCTGGAATTGGAACGAAAAGTCCGCCCGGCGGATCTCGTTGGAACGGCTCACCACCAGCGCGCGCTCCACCGCATTCTCCAGTTCGCGGACGTTGCCCGGCCAATCGTGCTGCATCAGCGTTTCCAGCGCCTCCGGAGAAAGCTGCGGCATCGGCCGGCTGGTGGCCATGCAGAACTTGTTCAGGAAGTGATTTACCAGCAGCGGAATGTCCTCGCGCCGGTCGCGCAACGGAGGCAGTTCGATACAAAAAACGTGCAGCCGGTAATACAAGTCGGGCCGGAACGAGCCGGACTTCACCAGCGTTTCCAGGTTCTTATTGGTGGCGGCAATACAGCGGAAATCCACCTTGATCTGCTGGTTTCCGCCCACCCGCACAATTTCCTTTTCCTGCAGCACGCGTAATAGGTCCGTCTGCGTGCGCAAGCTGATGTCGCTGATCTCGTCGAGGAACACCGACCCGCCATCCGCCACCTCGAACTTGCCCTTCTTGCGATATTGCGCGCCCGTAAACGCGCCCTTCTCGTGGCCGAACAGTTCGCTTTCGAGCAGCGTTTCGGTCAGCGCGCCGCAGTGGATGGTCACAATCGGCATAAAGCGCCGCGGACTGGCGGCGTGGATGGACCGCGCCACCACTTCCTTGCCGGTACCGCTCTCGCCGGTGATCAAAACCGTGGCCTCGGTGGGCGCCACCATCTCGATCAGCTCCACTACCTTCCGCATGGCGGGACTCTTGCCGATCAGCTCCGTACCGGGCGACGCTTCCTGCAGATTCTCGCGCAGCCGCACCACCTCGCGCCGCGCCCGTTTATGCTCCAGAGCATTACCCACCAGGTGCGAGAGCTCGTCCGGGTCCACCGGCTTGGTGATGTAGTCGTAGGCGCCGAGCTTCAGCGCCTGCACCGCGGTCTCCACCGACGCATAGCCGGTCATGATGATGACCGTCAGATCGGGATCGGCCTCCCGCAGCCGCGCCTGCAGTTCCATGCCGTCCATGCCCGGCATTTTGATGTCGAGCAAGGCAATGTCGTACTCCGCCTGCTGGATCGCTTCCAGCGCCTCGCGCGCGCCGCCCACCGGCTTGGCCGAGAAGCCTTCGCTGGTAAACCACTTCCCCAGCGAATCCCGCACCACCAATTCGTCGTCGACGATCAGTATTTTGCCCTTGGTCTTGATTGCAGACGTGGGCTCTGTAGCCGTTGCCATCGCTTCCTCCCGTTTCCCTTGCTCGCTTCACTTACTCGACATCACTTACTCACCCCAGCCGCTACCGGCGCTAGCGGCAGAACTACGCGAATCTCCGTCCCCACACCCGGCGTGGAATCCACCAAAAGGTCGCCGCCGTGCTGCTGCACGATGCCGTGCGCCACCGCCAACCCTAAACCCGTGCGATTCTGGTCCTCCTTGGTAGTGAAGAAGGGGTCGAATATACGCGGCAGAACATCCGCCGGGATACCGCATCCGGTATCCTTCACTCGCACCACACCGCACTCGCCGTCCCCGTCCAACTCGGTCGATACCGCCAGTTTTCCACCCTTGGGCATGGCATCCGCCGCGTTCATCATCAGCACCAACGCCACCTGTTGCACCTGATTGGCGTCGCACAATACGGCCGGCAGATCCGCTGCCAGCTTTTCCGTAAGCTCGATGTTCTGCATGGAGAGCTTGTGCTGCACCAAAACGACTGCGCGATGCACCACCGTATTCAAATCGGTGGGCTCGCGAATGCTCGGCGCCTGCCGCGAAAACGTCAGCAGCGATTTCACCAATTCCCCGCACCGCTTGCTCTCCCGCTCGATGGTTTGCAACTGTTCGCAAAGGTCGTCGCGCCCCGGGATCTCGTGCTTCAGCAGTTCGCGCATCACCAGCCGCGCGTAGGTCAAAATTCCGAAGAGGGGATTGTTGATCTCATGCGCCACCGTGGCCGCCAACTTCCCCACCGACGCCATTTTTTCCGAATGCAGCAGGGTCTTGTGGACGCGCTCCAGTTCCGCCGTTTTGCGCCGCACCTCGGCCTCAATCGTGGCATGCACGCCACCCACTTCGGCGGTCATTTTATTGAATGAAGCTGCCAGATCGCCCAGTTCGTCGTCCCTGCCAACCGGCAGCCGGTACTCCAGATCGCCCGATGCCACCCGCCGCATACCCGCCGTCAACTCGTGTATCGGATGATGCACCACTACCCACATGAAGACCACCGCCGCCCCGGAGCCGAACAGCATCGCGCCTACCAGGAACCAGGTGAGGTTGGCGCGGTGCGTCGCCAGTTGCTTGTCCACCGCGGACAGCGACAGCGTGGTGTCGATGACCCCGAGAATGCTCCGGCCGGCGTCATGCACGTGGCAGGACGCGTTGGAACACTCGGGCGCGTTTTCGATGGCCTGCATCACGGCCAACATGCGCTGCCCCTGTTTGTCGGTGAAATAGCGCGTCCGGTCGCGGCGCGTCAGCCGCGCCAACGGCGCCGATTGCGCATGGCAGCCGATACATCCTTCGGCGGTCTTATCCACCGGCGTGCCCACTTCTTTTTCTTCGGTGGAATAAATGATCGACCCGTCTTTGTTGAGAATGCGGATGCGCCGGATTCCCGGTTCGCTGCCCACCTGGTGAATCATGTTGAGCAGCGCGTCCTTGTCATTGCGCAGCATCTCGTAATGCGTGCTGCGGACAATCAAATCGGTGATCCGGTTGGCCGCCTGCTCCACCTGGTCCTGAGAAAAATGCTGCTCGGAACGCAGGTTGACAATGCCGAAAAACGCAAAAAAGGCCGCCGTACTGGCGATCACGCAGATCGCCAGCTTGGCGGCCAATCCCATGCGAAATAGACGGGAGCCCTTCATTTTGGGCGGATTGCGGCGGTCATGTTATGCCACCTCGATCGATTCCGCCTCCGTTTCTTCCACTTCCGCCGGCGCGATCTCAGCCGAGTGCGCCTCGAAAATCGGGAAGTATTGCGCGACCAAACGGAAAATCAAAAAGCCCGCGGCCACAATCGACAGGGTGATGGCAACTTCGCTCCATCGCGGAATGTAATGCGTACCGGAGCCCGCTTCCAAACCCGTCGTGCCGACGTTCAGGCGATTGGCGATGAACCCGAAGACCACCATCACCGCACAGCCATACAAGCGGCCGGGGCTGGAACGGATCTTCTGCTGATAGAGCAGCACCGTGGGAACCACCATGAGCACGATTTCCAAACCGAAAAGCCACGTCTCGATGCGATTCTGGGAGAGCAGGCCGAAGACATGACGGTGGCTGAGATCCAGAAAGCGGATCCACAGGTAGACGCTCATCACCACCGCCAGCACTCTCGCCATGCTCATCAGCAGCGGCAGCTCCAGCGCGCGGCCGAACGCCCGGCTGCTGTGCCACGATTCGAAAATGGTCATCGCCAATCCCACCGCGATAGCGGAAACATAAAACAGCAGCGGCAGAATCGGGGTATACCACAGCGGATACAGCTTCTCCGGCACGATCAGGAACAGCGTTCCCAGCGAGCTTTGGTGCAAAGTGGAGAGCAGCACGCCCAGGATCATCAGAGGAACCGAGATCTTATGAATCCAATTGAGCGGCTTGTGCAAACCGAATTTCTCCAGCACCACCGGCAGAAACTCCAGGAACAGCACGGTGCTGTAAAGCGTGACGCACCACGCCACTTCGAACATCACCGAGTGCGGATTCCACATCACCAGCGGATGCCATAAACGGTCCGGCCGGCCGAGATCGTATAGCAGTCCCACCACCACCAGCGAATACCCGAGAAACGCCGTCAAAATCGCCGGCCTTAGAATCGGGCGGTATTTTTCGATGTTGAAAATGTGGACCATCGCCACCAGCGTGAAGCCCCCGGCCGCCAGCCCCACCCCGCACATCACGTCAAAAGCAATCCACAATCCCCAGGGGAATTTGTCGCTTAGGTTGGTAGATCCGCCTAACCCATAGAAAATTCGCAGATACGTGGCATACAGCCCGCTCGCCATGATGGCCGCGAATATCGCCCGCCAGACCGTGATTTTCGGCAGTTTGCGTATCATCGGCGTCCCTCTTTCCTGGCCACTTCGGCGCGGCGGTTGGTGATCCAATAGATCCCGCCCAGCAGCACCGTGCCGGTCGACACTACGTCAGGCACCAGTTCCAGCACCCGCCAAGTCGTCTCCGGGAGCGGCTCGTGCGGCACATTCGTCCGCAGCCCGATCTGCGCGAACGGCACCGCTGAAAGATACAGCACCGACGTGCCGCCCACTTCCTCGATGCCGTAAATCTTGTCGTAATATTGATCGGGCTTCTCGGCCACTCGCCGCTTCGCCTCGCGGATCAAGTCATCGCGGTCGCCATTCACCGTGGCGCCCACCGGGCAAGCTTCCGCGCAGGCTGTCTGCTTGCCCGCGCTCTGCCGCTCGTAGCACATGTTGCACTTGCGCATCTTCGGCAGACGGGCGGACCACTCATAGGACGGCACCTGGAACGGGCACGCCTGCATGCAGTAGCGGCAGCCCATGCATTTATCGGCATCGTAGGTCACCGGGCCGAGAGCCGTCTTCTGCAGCGCCCCCACGGGGCAGACCGAAACGCAAGCCGGCTGCACACAGTTCATGCAGAGACGGCGGCAAAACTTGTCGCCGTGCGTCTCAATGGCGGTCAGTTTGTGCGCCGAGATATGCTCCTCAGCGGCGATTTGGTCGTTATACGGCAGGCCCCAGCGTTCCGCGCAGGCCCCTTCACACGCCTTGCACCCTATACAAAGCGTGCTGTCGTACAAGATCGCTTTTGACATATAAAGGCCTTCAACTCCATTTTTAACAGATTTTCAATCAAATGTGTAGTAAAAACTGACAGGTGGCTGGCCTACGTCAGGAAAAACTCTGCCGTTACTTCCGCCCAATTGGCATCCGGTACGCCCGCCAGCAGATCTTCCGCCGGACGTCCGCCGTCGGCCGCAACTGCTCCCGCCAGCGCCGGTTGGCGTGCATACAGCCGCGCGGCCGCTTCGCGCATCCACTCTCCTACCAAGCCCTTCGGAATCAGATTCCGGGTGGTGTTTTCCTCGTCCGGAACATGAACCGCTACCAGCCAGCCCTTGCCGTACGGATCTTTCCGCAGCATGGATGGATTCTCCAACAGTTCGCGGTTGATTTCCATGACTTCGCCTTCGGTCGGGGAAACCATTTCCGCCTTCACGCCATCGCGCACGAATGTCAGAATTTTTTGTCCCTGCCGGATCCATTGGCCGGGCTTGGGCAGTTCGATTTTCTCGATTTTTCCTAGCAGCGCGGCGGCAAATTCATCTGCGCCCACGCGTACCACGTTCTTCCGTTCGCGCATCAACCAGCTATGCCCGGAGTGATACGAAACGGTTTGCGGAACATGAAATCCTTCCACCATATCGCCGCCGAATTCGACCGGGACGGGGTTCGTAGCGGCCACCGGAACGGTGCGCATCGCCTTGCCTCGATTCATCATGTAATCCAGAAGGATGAAAACTGAAAACGTCGCGAGAACCAGAATGACTGTCATGATCTTGTCCAACCTTTCCGCTTCTCCTAAGGGCACGGCGGCTGCCAAACGGTGCCGTTTTTTGCAGCTTTATGTGTCGCGATTTCATGCAATTAGGGGCTGTAGAGTTTCGCAGCAGAGGCTTGCTGTTGCAGATTACAACGCCGATTTATCAGATAGGCTAGCTAACACACTAAGGAGTTCACGACTTAGATTGCTTGTCGATAAATCCGACCAGCGGTTGTGAATTCCTACAGATCGAAGCGGCATCAGGACAGTTGCCTCGATCTCCCGCGCCGCGGACCAAATGGTCCGCCGCAGTTCTCTCCTCTTGCTGAAGGCAAACGAGTTAGAGGACGCGCCGGGACCGTATTGGTCCGGGCGTACGACAGAATCGGTCTGCTGGCCGAGGAACGATTGCACTTCGTCGCGGAGGCCGGGGTCGGCGGTGCCGGCCTGTTCCGGGAATCGGGCGCGCTCCACCGGGGAAAGGGCGATCCGGCATCAGTGCGCGTCCCTCTTTGCCGGCTCGGCCAACCAGATGATGCCTGTCGACTCGGTCTGACTGAATACGATCAGGTGCTGGCTTACGGAAATACCGTCGCCCCCCGTCACGCTCCTGCCATGTGTGGGGGAATATACGGCGACAGGTTTGCCGTCCGGCCGCATATCGGAGGTGAGCTTCTGCGCCCAGAAGCGTTGAGGCCTGCCCGGAGCGCCCGACACAAAGAAGATCAGCTTGTCGTCCGCGGAAAACCGCGGCTTATCGTCCCATTCGCCTTCGGTGACAGGAATCCATTCGCTCCGAGGCACAGGCGCCGGGCGAAACGGCGCCACATAGATGCGCGACGACGTTCCGTCGTGCGGCGTTGCATTGAACACCACCCAGCGCCCGTCATGGGAAAAGTGCGCCTGCCACAGTTCGAAATCCGGATCGTCGAGGAGAGTCTTTGCCGAACCTGAGGCGAGATCCACTTGCCGGACCACCCCTGCTCGAACCTTGCTCGGGTCGCCGATCGAGAAGAACAACACGGTCTTGCCGTCGGGCGACAGGTCCCAAAGGACAACAGAAAATGGCACGGAGACGCCGCCCCTCCCTCGATCCGGATTTTCCCAGATCGTCTTCATAAGGCCTCCGGAGACGGGTATGTAGACCAGAAAACCACCGTGGGCAGAGATAACCCCCTTGCCGTCCGGAGCGAAGACTGCGCCCCTCGTATAGTTGCCGGGCCCATCCGGCGAAAGTTCTTTTGCCCGCCCCGTCGCGAGATTCCTGTAGAAGACCCTTTGGCCGTTCGCCCGCGGCGAAAGAAACGCCATTGCCCCGCCGTCCTTCGACAACGACGGGCCCTGCTCGTCGTAGGAGCCCTCGGTGATCTGACTGGCATCCCCGGCGGCCTTGCCCGTGGCGTCAATGGGGAGACCCCAGACGTGGGACTTGGCGGATGAAACGGAAAGCACCATGCGCCCATCCAAGGAGGCAGATACGCTCAAGAGCCGGTCAGTGACCGATGTGAGTCTTTGCGGCGTGCCGGTGACCTTGGTTCCATCGGCGGAGATCGGAACGGCTGTAACCTCGTACACATCGGCGACCCTCTTCCCGATGAGCAGACGTGGAGGATTCGCGATCCACTGATCGATGTCATCCTCGCTAAGGTGCAGATCGGGATTGCGTTTCAATTCCTTTCGGCCGACCGTGTAAACCCAGACGCTGGCTGTCGTTTCGGTGCACTTCGCTAGAAAAAGAATCCGGCTCGAATCCGGCGACCAGACGGCGCCGCAAGGGCTAGTAGCAATCTCCGCCCCAACTTGCACCGCCGGAACGCTCGAAAGGGGCCGCACGAAAAGCTTACTTCCAAATTTATCCGCCTCCGGACCGGTCCAGTAACTCAGCCAGCGGCCGTCTGGCGAGAAGCTGGGGAAACGGCCCTCCGGCACCAACTCCCGGGCCGCGCCGCCGAGCGACGGCACGACATAGATGCCCCCTCCTTCGCGTTCCGAACGAAAGGCGATCTGGGCGCCGTCGGCCGAGAACGCCGGGTCGGAGTCTTCAGCAGGGTCGTCGGTGAGCCGTATCGCGGTGTCACTGTCGACTTGCTGGACCCAGATAGCGCCATCCTGGTCGTAGGCGACCAGCTTGCCATCGGGAGAAATGACCGCGTTGCTGGTGAGAGCCGCGCCGTTCGTCAGGCGCCGGAGTACGAATTCCGCCGGCGCAGAGGGGCTGGGGCGGCGCGCTCCCAGCCAATAAACGGCAACTGCCATTATCGTGGCTGCCCCCAGGGTCGCCCATTTCGACCATGCGCTGCGTTTGGGCCGCTCGACTTGCGTCGGCGAGTGCGGCAAGAACTGCAGCGCGAAAAGGAGATCGGCCGCTGTCTGGAAACGCAGCTCCCGATCCTTCTGCAAGCACCGCCGCATAATGCGATCGAACACCGGCGGCACGGAGGCCGGCAATTCCGGCGGGTCGTCCTTGAGGATGGCGCTCATCACCTCCACGGAGGAACCGCCCGCGAACGCCCGCTTGCCGCCCAGCATCTCATAGAAGATCACGCCGAAACTGAAAAGGTCAGAACGATGGTCCACCACCTCACCGCGCACTTGCTCGGGCGACATATAACCGGCGGTGCCCATCACGGTGCCTTCGTCGGTCATCTCGATCGTGGTGGAATCCTGCGACGTGCGCTGCCGCAGCGCCAGTCCGAAATCCAGGATCTTCACCCGGCCGTCGCGGGTGACCATAAGGTTGGCGGGCTTGAGATCGCGGTGCACGATGCCAGCCGCGTGCGCCGCGGCGAGGCCATCGACGATTTGACGGGCGATCTCCAGGGCGCGCGGCACCCCCAGCGGACCGTGTTCAATCGCCTTCGCGAGCGACTCCCCGGCCACCAGCTCCGTAGCGATCCAGTAGGTGTCGCCGTCGCGGCCGATCTCGTAGACCGCGACGATATTGGGATGATTGAGCGCGCCTGCGGCCCGCGCCTCCCGCTCGAAGCGGGCGATGCGGTCGGGATCGCGCGCCAGTCCGGCGGGCAGCACCTTAATAGCGACGTCACGTTTCAGGCGTGAATCGCGCGCGCGGTAGACCTCGCCCATGCCGCCGCGGCCGATCAGCTCCACAATCTCGAAATTGGCGAGCTTGGCGCCGGGGGACAGGGTCTTGATCGCCGACACCGGCGAGCTTTCCAGGAACGAATCGGCCTGCTGCGCGAGGAGCGACTGCACTTCGCCGCGCAGGCCGGCATCGGCGGGACAGGCCTGCGCGAGGAACTCGGCGCGCTTCTCGGGCGGCTGCGCGATGGCGGCCTGATACAGCCCCTCGATCTTCTTCCAGCGCTCGGCCTCCATCAGTGCGAACCCTTCTTTGCCGGCTCCAGGAGCCAGATGTTGCCGGTTTGTTCCTCCTGGTTGAACACCACCATGTCTGGGCCAACAGCCAGATCGAACGCCCCGATTTCCAGATTCCGTAGCGACCTCCTCCGCTCGTGAGAATGATAAACGGCGAACGCATCTCCGTTGGGATGCATATCCGGCCCCACGGGCTGCGCCCAAATGCAGCGGAAGCCGTCACGGTCCGACGAGAAGACGATCAGCTTTCCGTTGGCGGAAAAATGCGGCTTATCGTCCCAGCCGCTGTCGGAGATCGGAATCCACTCGCTCCGGGGTACGAGCCCTTTGCGAAACGGTACGGCACAGACGCGAGACGTATTACTGCCGTTCTTCGTCGCATTAAAAGTGACCCAGCCCCCATCCGGGGAAAAATGAGCGTTAAAAACCCCGTAATCCGGATCCTGAAGGAACGTCGTTTTGGCAAGGGAGTTCACATCCAACTCGTCCACGGGCTGGGAGATGGCGAACAGCGTGCCTCCGTCCGGAGACCAGTCCCAGACGCCTTCTCCGCGCAAGATCTTCTTCGGAAAGCCTCCCGCTACCGGGCCTTCGCAAAGGTAATCGCCATCGATCTGGCTCCAGCTATGAAACACAAGCCTGGTGGCGTCAGGACTGAGGACTCCTGCGTCCATCCATGTCAGGTCCCCAGAGGGAATTTCCTGATCCTTACCGGTTCTAAGATCCGCCAGGTATAGCCGGAAATCGCGGCGCAAAGAGGTGAAAAGAAGCTTCTGGCCATTTCTCGACAGGTAGTTCAGACTTTCGTGATCGGAACCTGAGGTCAACTGTCTGGGAGGGCCGTTCGAGTGGCCGCCGGCATCGATAGGAACACCCCAGACATGGTCTTCACCATGGAAGGCAGACACCACTACTAGCCCGTTACCCGCGGACGCATGGCGCTCGGAGCCGGTGCCGAAGGTCAATCGTTCCGCCGGTCCGGTGACTTTTGTTCCGTCTTCCGATATCGGGAGGGTGCGGATGGAACCTTCGTCGAAGATGCCGTCGCGATCGAAAGGAAGCAACAGGCGCGGAGGATTTGTCAGCCACTGATCGATGACAGGCTCGAACGGAAGTCCGGCTATAGGCGAGAGCCGGCCGTCGATTGTGGCTACCCAGCCGGAAAATTCATCCTCATCCTTCTTGCACGAATGTCCGTAAAAGATGATGCGGCGGCTATCCGGCGACCATGCGGGGGAGAACGCGAACACGTCGCAGCCGGGGCCGATCGGAATTGGCGCCCCCCCGGCGGATAGCCGTTGGACGAACAATTCACCGCCGTAGACGTCTTCCCGCGCTCTGCCAATCGAGTACATCAGCATTTGCCCGTCCGGAGAGAAGCGGGGATGGTTGCCCTTAGGGATCAGGAGGCGAGCGTTGCCGCCGAGTACGGGCACAAGATAGATGCCTCCGCCGTCCCGGTTCGAACGGAATGCTACCTGCGAGCCATCGGGCGATATCGACGGGTCGTAGTCGTCGGCCGGGTTGTCGGTGAGGCGAACCGCGCCGCCGCCCGCGACCTGCTGCACCCAAATGTCGAGATTGCCGGCATCCGCACGATCGGTGGCATAGGCGATGAATGTGCCGTCGGCGGAGATTGCCGCGCCGGTCGTGAGTCCGTTGTCGGCCGTCAGCCGTCGAAGGGTCATACCGGCGGCGATCCCGATCGGCCGCGAATGCGCCCCGAATAAGTAGGCGGCGATCGCGGCGGCCGCGCACACCGCCGCTACGACGGCGGCCCATGTCAGCCGGGTCCGGCGCCGCGGGGCCTTTGCAGGCGGCGGAGACGGAGACGAAGTCTGAAGCGCCCAACCGAGATCCGCGGCCGTCTGGAATCGCCGCTCCCGGTCCTTCTGCAGGCAGCGGCGCACAATGCGATCGCATGCCGGAGGCACGGAGGCCGGCAATTCCGGCGGATCTTCCTTCAGGATGGCGTGCATAACCTCCACCGGGGAGCTACCCGCGAACGCCCGCTTGCCGCCCAGCATCTCATAGAGGATCACGCCGAAGCTGAACAGGTCCGAACGGTGGTCCACCGTCTCGCCGCGTACCTGCTCGGGCGACATGTACCCGGCGGTGCCCAGCACGGTGCCTTCGTCCGTCATGGCCATCGTAGTGGAGTCCTGCGACGTGCGCTGCCGCAGAGCAAGTCCGAAATCCAGGATCTTGACCCGGCCATCGCGCGCGACCATGATATTCGCGGGCTTGAGATCGCGATGCACGATGCCGGCCGCATGCGCCGCGGCGAGTCCGTCGGCGATCTGCGTGGCGATTTCGAGGGCGCGCGGCAGGGCGAGGGCCCCGCGCTCGATCACCTTCGCGAGCGACTCCCCCGCTACCAGCTCGGTGGCGATCCAATAGGTATCGCCCTCGCGGCCAATCTCGTGGACAGCGACGATATTAGGATGATTGAGCCCGCCGGCCGCCCGCGCCTCACGCTCGAAGCGGGCGATGCGATCGGGATCGCGAGCCAGTCCGGCGGGCAACACCTTGATAGCGACATCGCGCTTCAAACGCGAATCGCGCGCGCGGTAAACTTCGCCCATGCCTCCGCGGCCGATCAGCTCCACAATCTCGAAATTGGCGAGCTTGGCGCCGGGGGACAGGGTCTTGATCGCCGACACCGGCGAGCTTTCCAGGAACGAATCGGCCTGCTGCGCCAGCAGCGACTGCACTTCGCCGCGCATGCCGGCGTCGCCGGGGCAGGCCTGTTCCAGGAACTCGGCGCGCTTCTCCGGCGAGAGCGCCACGGCGGCCTGATACAGCCCCTCGATCTTCTTCCAGCGATCGGCCTCCATCAGTGCGCGTCCCTCTTCGCCGGCGCCGCCAACCAGATGATGCCTGTCGACTCGGTCTGACTGAACACCATCAGGTGCGGGCTTACGGAAATATCGTCCTCCCCGGTCACGCTCCTGCCATGTGTAGGGGAATATACGGCCACAGGTTTACCATCCGGCCGCATATCGGAATTGAGCTTCTGCACCCAGAAACGTTGAGGCCTGCCCGAACGGCCAGTCACAAAGAAGATCAGCTTGTCGTCCGAGGAAAATCGTGGCTTATCGTCCCAGTCCCCCTGGGTGACGGGAATCCATTCGCTCCGAGGCACAGGCGCCCGGCGAAACGGCGCCACATAGATGCGCGACGACGTATTGTCGTTCGGTGTTGCGTTGAACACCACCCATCGCCCGTCCTGGGAAAAGTGCGAATTCCACATTTCGAAATCCGGATCGTCGAGGAGGGTCTTTGCCGAACCGGAGGCGAGATCCAGTTGCCGCACCACCCCATCTCGAATCTTACTCGGGTCGCCGCCTGTGTAGAACAACACGGTCTTGCCGTCGGGCGACAGGTCCCAAAGCACAACAGACCATACCACGTTGACGCCGCTCCCTCTCTCCCGATTTTCCCAGATCGTCTTCGTAAGGCCTCCGGAGACAGGTATGTAGACGAGAAAACCATCGTGGGCAGAGATAACCCCCTTGCCATCGGGAGTGAAGACTGCGCTCGTATAGTTGCCGGGCCCATCCGGCGAAAGTTCTTTTGCCCGCCCCGTTGCGAGATTCCTGTAGAAAACCCTTTGGCCGTTGGCCCGCGGCGAAAGAAACGCCATTGCCCCGCCGTCCTTCGACAACGACGGGTCCTGCTCGTCGTAGGAGCCCTCGGTGATCTGCCTGGCATCCCCGGCGGCCTTGCCCGCGGCGTCAATTGGGAGACCCCAGAGGTGGGACTTGGCGGCTGAAACGGAAAGCACCATGCGCCCATCCAAGGAGGCAGATACGCTCAAGAGCCGGTCAGTGACGGAGGTAAGTTTTTGCGGCGTGCCGGTGACCCTGGTTCCATCGGCGGAGATCGGAACGGCTGTAACCTCGTACGCATCGGCGACCCTCTTCCTGATGAGCAGACGAGAAGGATTCGCGATCCACTGATCGATGTCATCATCTTCTTTTTCAGAGCCAACGCGCAGATCGCGATTGCGTTTCAATTCCTTTCGGCCGACCGTGTAAACCCAGACGGTAACTATTGGGTCGGTGCAATCCGCTTGAAAAAGAATCCGGTTCGAATCCGGCGACCAGACGGCGCCGCAAAGAGTAGCAAGCTCCGCCCCGACTGGCACCGCCGCACCGCCCAAAACCGGCCGCAGGAAGAGCTTACTTCCAAATCTATCCGCCTCCGGACCCATCCAGTAACTCAGCCAGCGGCCGTCTGGCGAGAAACTGGGGAAACGGCCCTCGGGCACCAACTCCCGGGCCGCGCCGCCGAGCGACGGCACGACATAGATGCCTCCTCCTTCGCGTTCCGAACGAAAGGCGATCTGCGCGCCGTCGGCGGAGAAGGCCGGGTCGGTTTCGTCAGCCGGGTCGTCGGTGAGCCGGATCGCAGTGTCACTGTCGACTTGCTGGACCCAGATATCGCCGTCCTGATCGTAGGCGACCAGCTTGCCATCGGGAGAAATGACCGCGTTCCTGGTGAGAGCCGCGCCGTTCGTCAGGCGCCGGAGTACGAATTCCGCCGGCGCAGAGGGGCTGGGGTGGCGCACTCCCAGCCAATAAACAGCGAAGGCCGCTATCGTGGCTGCCCCGAGGGACACCCATTTCCACCACGCGCTGCGTTTGGGCCGTTCTGTTTGCGTCGAAGATTGTGGCAAGAACTGCAGCGCGAAAAGGAGATCGGCGGCCGTCTGGAAACGCTGCTCCCGATCTTTCTGCAGGCAGCGCCGCATGATGCGATCCAATACCGGCGGCACGGAGGCCGGCAATTCCGGCGGGTCTTCCTTCAGAATGGCGTGCATGACCTCGACCGACGATCCGCCCGAGAACGCCCGTTTGCCCCGAGCATTTCATAGAGGATCACGCCGAAGCTGAACAGGTCCGAACGTTGGTCCACCACCTCGCCGCGCACCTGTTCAGGCGACATGTACCCGGCGGTGCCCAGCACGGTGCCTTCGCCGGTCAGTTCCAGCGTGGTGGAGTCCTGCGACGTGCGCTGCCGGAGCGCCAGCCCGAAATCGAGGATCTTGAGGCGGCCGTCGCGCGTCACCATGATGTTGGCGGGCTTGAGATCGCGGTGCACGATGCCGGCCGCGTGCGCGGCGGCGAGTCCGTCGGCGATTTGCCGGGCGATCTCCAGGGCGCGCGGCACTCCCAGCGGACCGCGTTCGATCACCTTCGCCAGCGACTCCCCGCCCACTAACTCCGTGGCGATCCAATAGGTGTTGTCCTCGCGGCCGATATCGTAGACCGCGACGATATTCGGGTGATTGAGCGCGCCAGCCGCACGCGCCTCACGCTCGAAGCGGGCGATGCGGTCCGGATCGCGAGCCAATCCCGCAGGTAGCACCTTGATTGCCACGTCGCGCTTCAAGCGTGAATCGCGCGCGCGGTAAACTTCGCCCATGCCGCCGCGGCCGATCAACTCCACAATCTCGAAATTGCCGAGCTTAGCTCCGGGACTTAGAGTCTTGATCGCCGACACCGGGCCGCTTTCCAGGAACGAATCGGCCTGCTGCGCGAGCAGCGACTGCACTTCACCGCGCAGGCTGGCATCAGCGGGGCAGGCCTGCTCCAGGAACTCGGCGCGCTTCTCCGGCGAGAGCGCCACGGCCCCCTCATAAAGCTCCTGGACTTGTTTCCAGCGATCAGCCTCCATGGGCTGACTTCCCCCGTGTCAGCTCATGTTTCAGCCACACCCGGGCCATGTTCCAGTCGCGAATTACGGTGTTCGGATGGACGTGCAGCGCTTCCGCGGCCTCCTCGACGCTCAATCCCCCGAAGTAGCGCAATTCGACCACCTGCGCCTTGCGCGGATCCATTTTGGCCAGGTCTTCCAATGCATCGTCCAGCGCGATCAACGCCGCCGACTTCCTCGGCGAGAAGACCAGGCCTTCGTCCAACAGCAGATGCTCCGCCGCGCCGCCGCGCTTATTCCGCTGAAGGCCGCGGGCATGGTCCACCAGGATGCGGCGCATCAGGCTCGCGGCGATACCCACGAACTGAGCGCGATTCTGCCAGCTGGCGCGCGACTGGTCCACCAGCTTCATGTAAGCCTCGTTGACCAGCGCCGTGGTCTGCAGCGTGTGACCCTCCCTCTCCTTGCGCATCAGGTAGTGGGCGATCCGGCGCAACTCCTTATCCACCAACGGGACCAGCTCGTTCAGGCACTCTTTCTCCCCCGCTCCCCAGCGGAGTAAAAGGCCAGTGATCGGCGAGGAATCCGGCGAGCCCAAAATTTTTCACCCCCGATGGTGTCTGTGGCAAAAGTATATCGCGAATAAGGGCGAAACGGACGCCCTTAGGGATGAGGGCTTCCGAGGGGAGGCCCCAATGAGAACGCTGCTGATGACTGCTCTATGTTCCGTGGAAATACTAACCGCCGGCCAACAGATGAATGTGGCGGTTTGTAACCTGGGTGGCGTGAGCGAGCCGGTCATCGCCGGCGGGAAAGCGGAAACAGAGCTGGTCTACCGATCGGCCGGAGTGCAAATCGTGTGGCATGAATGCGAAGCATTTCCCCCTCCTGCCGGTCAGGCCCACGACCCCTGGTTCGTCATCCGCCTCAGGACCGATAAGCCGCCGCTGACGGTCGGACCGGCCTCCCTGGATGTGATGGGAAAGGCATTCGTGGAAGAGCACGGTGGGTACATGGCGGACGCCTACTTGCAGGCGATTCAAGCCACGTCCGAGAAGCATCGCGGCGACTCCAGCGTACTGCTGGGATTCGTAATGGCGCACGAACTGGGCCATCTTCTTCTCGGCGCCGGGCACACTCCGGATGGAGTGATGCAGGCAGCCTGGGGCCAAAAGCAGATGGACGCCTTGCGTCAAAGATGGCTGCGATTCACCGCAGAGTGCGCCGGGCGAATCCGGCATGCGCTGGAAGCGCGGACGGCAGGCGATGCCAGTGGCAAATAGGCGGTTACGATGCACCGGCTTCCTAGCTGTCACCCGTCTAAGCTCACCAGCCGGCACGCTAAGTTCGCCTCGCGGGAGCGCGCTATTATAGATCGGACAGCGGAGGGCATTTCGTATGGCCGAGACACGCCCCGGCGAGGACGATCCCACTCGCTCGATGCACGGCCCTCCCTCTGCGCAAACCGCACCGCCCCTGCTGAAACCCGGCGAGGTGCTCGAGGATCGTTTCGAGATCGTTCAGTTTCTGTCTCGTGGCGGAATGGGTGAAGTTTACGAAGCCGCCGACCGGCAGATGCAAGGCAAGCACCTGGCGTTGAAAACGCTCCGGCCGGAAGGTGCGTCCGACTCCGTCATGCGACAGCGCTTCGAACGCGAAGCTCTGCTGGCGCGTGAAGTCCACCATCCCAACGTCTGTCCTACTTACGACCTTTTCCGCGTCGAAACGTCCAGCGGTGAACTGCTGTTCCTCACCATGAAACTCCTGCGGGGCGAGCCCTTGAGCGCACGCTTGAACCGGCTGGGACCGTTTTCTCCGGAGACTACTCTGGCTATTGCGGCCCAGATGGCGGCGGCGCTCGACGCGGCGCACAAGGCTGGCGTGATCCATCGCGATTTCAAGCCGGGCAACGTCATGCTGGAATCGTCCACCGGAGTTCCGCACGTCTATATCACTGATTTCGGCCTTTCGAGGGCATTTGAAGCCGATGGCACCCTGGCGCAGACCGGGCGGATTTCCGGCACCCTGGGCTACATCGCCCCGGAGTTGCTTCAAGGCCGCATCGCTGGCCCGGCAAGCGACGTGTATGCGTTCGGCGTGGTGCTGCACGAAATGCTCACCGGCGAGAAGCCGAAGAACAAGCCCGGACAAGCGGACTTCGTGCGGCCGGGCAGCTTGCGGCCCGGCTTGCCGCGCGCCTGGGACCGAGTGATCCTGGGATGCCTCGCCTACGATCCCGCGCGCCGCTTCCAGTCGGCCGGCGAAGCGCTACAGGCGCTGGACTCCGGCGGTGGATCGAGCCGCTCGCTTCCCGTCCGCGTGGCGATACCGCGGCGGCGAATCGCGGCGCTGGCTGCCGCCGCGGCGGTCATAGCCGGCGCAGCGGGATGGATGGCATGGCCGCGCGTCGACGCTCTTTTGCACCCGCTCCCCGCCAAACGTTTTGTTGCGGTGATGGCTTGGCCGGCGGATTCATCGCCCACGCAATCCCTCCTGCAAGGAGTATTAAACGGCATCGCCACGGGGCTTGCCCATGCCGAGTCCGGCGACAAGAACCTGCTGGTCCTGACTCCCGGCGATGCGCGCCTGGCGCCGCCCAAGAGCTTGCCGGAGGTCGTAACCGCGCTCGGCGCCAACCTGGTGCTGGGCGCCGCGCTACGGACGCAGCCGTCCCGTTATGTGCTCGTGCTCCGGATTTATGACGCGGCAAGCGGCAGGGTCATCCGCCAGCGTACATTGGAACTGCCGGCGTCTGACCTGAGCCGGCTTTCGGAACTGGCGTCGAACGCCGCGTCACGCCTCCTGGACGTGAGCCTGCCGCAAACGCCGATACGCGAACAGGACGAGCTGGCGCGTCTGTCTCCCGCGGCATTCCGGCAATTCCAGGAAAGCCAGGATCTCCTCGCGCAGCCCAATGATGCAGGGTTGCCGCAGGCGACCGAAAAACTGCAAAAAACTCTGGAGATGGAGCCTCGCTTCGCCCTCGGCTACGCCAGCCTGGCGATCGCCTATTGCCGCGAATACACGGCCAGCCAGAACCGCGCTCTGCTCGATCTGGCGCGCAAGAACGGCGCCTTAGCGGTGGAGTACAATCCCAATTCGGCGCAGAGCATTTTCGCCGCTGCGCTGGCAGACGTGCTCTCCGGAGAAGTAGAAAAAGGACTCGGCGGCATCGTCAAGGCGCTCCAGCTCGACCCGCTAGACCCTCAGATCGCTTATATGCGAGCCCTGGCGTTGCGGGAACTCGGCAAGAACGATGAGGCAGAAGCGGCCTACCGGGATATCGTCCGCGTGCGGCCGAATTTCTGGCCGGCTTACAACGAACTCGGCTACATGTTGAGCGGGCAAAGCCGCAACGCCGACTACAAAAAGGCCGCTGAGGTATTCGCCGACGCCGCGGCCATCGCTCCTAAGGTCGCGTTGCCTCTCGCCAACGAAGGAACCATGTTCCTTCTTCTCCACCAGAACGATAACGCCGAAAAAGCTTTCCGCGCCAGCCTCCAGCGGGCGCCGAACTACGTCGCGCTAGTCAATCTCGGCAACGTCCTGTTCGAGCGAGGGGATTATCGTCAAGCGTTGGATTACTATGCCAAGGCTCGCGATTTGCGGCCGCAAAATCATGTCTTGTGGCGTAATCTGGCCGACTGCTACACCTTGCTGGGCGATAACTCGGGCGCCATGGAAAGCTACAAAATGGCCGCCGAGACTCTGAGCGCATCGCTACAAGCCAATCCCCGGCCGCCCGGTAATTGGCTGTATCTTGCCTTTTACCAGGCAAAGTTGGGACACAAGGCTGAGGCGGAAGCTGCGCTGAAGACGGCGGCCACCAAGGGCCCGGCTGGCGTTCAGGCGCAGTTGGTAGAGGCGCAGGCGCTGGCTCTGTTAGGGCGCAAGGAAGAAGCCTTGCGGCTTGTGTTAGACTGTCTCGACCACGGAATTTCCACCGTGGATGTCGACCTCGCTCTCGATTTGAGAGAAGTGCGCGACGACGCGCGATATCGTAGGCGAATCGCGCAACTTGGGCGAAAGTAGCCCGTCAACCGATAACTCATGAAGGAGATTCTGATGCTATTGCGGACATCGAAACTGTGCATGTTGACGACGGGTCTGGTCCTGGGAGCAGTGATACAGTGCGGGTGCGAAAACACCATTCCGGTAACCGGTTCTCCCGACCAGCCGGGAAAGGTTGTGTTGAATCCGAAGCAGGGCGATATCATCGAGTGGACGGGAGTAGTTCCGAGTTTTCTTGGTCCGTTGCCTTGCTCCGGGGGCATCTCTAACGGCCAATGTAAGATAACTGTTCCGGACGGGAGCTACCTCTACCAGTGCACTGGCTGTATAGACCCGGAGGTAGTGGTCGGCCCGCAGTCTGGGTATCACTTCCGCGCGGTTCTGGCAGCCACCCGCCTTTCCGCAACGGACCCGGTTTCGATGTGGTGCAACAGTAACCAGGTGAACCTGGCTCCAAACCCTGCCACCTTCACCGCTCACGCCGGCGATAGCCTGGAGGTCGTTTGGATATATACCGGCACCGGAAACCAAAAGATCCCCGACCCGGTTGTGACTCCGAGCCAGTCGAATCCTGTTCCCTGCTCGGAATCGTCGATTGGGCTGCCACCCGACAACCATTGTACTTTTACCGTCCCGACCGCGAGCACGACTTATAATTATACCGGCGCATCCAAGGGCGGATCGTGCGCCACGAGCGCCGCGGGAACCATCGCGGTGACAATTCAATAAATCCGTCGCGGGCTGCGGCAATCGCGCGCGACGGCAACTTACGGCCGCACCACCCCGAGCGCCGCCGCCGTCATCGCCACTCCGATCGCGGTAATCAGCGCCGCCGAGAAGACGGGAACATATCGAAATCCTGCGCTCTCGCTCTTGGGCAACACCTTCTTGCCGTATACTGCCGCGATCCCGATCGCTACCAATACCACGGCCAACCCCATGCTGAACGCCACCAGCAACGTCAGCCCTATGCCGATCCGCCCCAGCGCCACCGAACTCAGCAGCAGAACCAGCGCCGAAGGACACGGCACCAGTCCCCCGCTCGCCCCCAGCGCCAGCAAACTTCCGAAGCTCGCTTCGCCATCCGCCGTATAACTATGCCGATGCTGCCGA
>Ga0182018_10002119_pt1 | contig 20628 bp, 18 predicted proteins | sample 812P2MmetaG_FD_120490 | JGI IMG/M metagenome (GOLD analysis project Ga0182018, IMG submission 120490) | Permafrost microbial communities from Stordalen Mire, Sweden - 812P2M metaG | ecosystem: Environmental > Terrestrial > Soil > Wetlands > Permafrost | place: Sweden: Stordalen | collected...
CGCGTGGTTTCGCTCAGTTTGAACTTGTAGGGAGTTTCCGGTCGGCAGGGACAAAGTAACCTTTGCCATTCAGGCGCACCAGCGACATTCTCAATGTACGCTCCGTTGCTATATATGCAGCCCGCTACCAAGTGAGTGAATAAACGCCACGGAGCCCTTGCGGGAGCCCTTGCGAGCCACCTTCCTACCAACCATCTCACAAGGAATTGAAGTTTTACAGTTTTTACAGTTTTCTTTCTGACTGGATGGAAGCGGATTCCTGAGATCCGCAGGGCGTCTCACTGCTACAAATGACCTCCCTTGCTCAACCGTTGCCCGTACCAAGTGCGGAGCGCGCTTTCTACGATATCCAGGTGGAGTTGCCGGCAGAATACTCACAGTTTGCGCACACTTGCACCTTCTATGGTGCATTCGCAATTTCAGGAGATAACTACAACTGCTTTGGAATCATGGCGCCGGGAGGGGGAGTCGAACCCCCAAGACCCGAAGGTCGGCGGATTTTGAGTCGGAGAGGCGCATCGGCTAAGTCACTCAAAAGCGAGCCTTTTCAGTCGCTTCGCAAATGAGAGCAGCGAGAAATGTGTAGTTCGGTGAGGTGTCGTCGAGATCTGTCGCTCACAGTTTGCGCACAGTCGGGCAAGGCAGATGCTCGCTGGAATCTCCCTAGACTCGGACCTCGCGGATCAGAATTCGATCAGCTTATCAGTTTGGCCAGTTTTCAAGTTTTGTCGGCAATATTGGGCGGAGTAATCGCTCACGGCACCCGAAACATGGTGGGGGGCCGAAGCGACTTTACGCTTACAGGGTAAACGGGTAGCATTCTACTCAGTGTCGAAGTTCCACTACATTGTCGCGCTGAGTCTGCTTTGCCTGTGGGTCGGCACACCAGCGCTCGCGTGTCTACCAAATCCGCAGATGACGCCTTCCGAAATCGAGTGCTGCAAGAAGATGGCAGGCGACTGCCATATGGGAACCGGGCAAAATCCGTGCTGTAAGACCGTTTCCAGTGCTACCGCCTCCGTTGTTTCTGTTCAACCGATTTTGCAGATTCATCCCGATTTCGCGGTCGTTGCTGAGACGGTAGATATGCGTATCTCTTCCGTGTCTCAGGCTTCATCAGAGCAAATAGGTTTCGGTCTATCCCCACCCGCCCAAAACTCAATTCTTAGAATCTGAACTTTCGTCGAAAGGCCGCGGCTATGATTAATGCGCAATCCGAGACGGCGCCAGCACGATCCGCCGCCGGATGCATTTAGGTGGTCGTCACATCAACCAAATCTCAACACCAATCTAGTTCAATGAGCATAGCTGTGCCTCTCACCTCTAATAGTGTTTCGGGTCGAAAGGAGCTGGCGAAAGCACGAGCACGTGAAAACTGCCTGCCTCGATCTTAGGTCTCGGATGTGGATTGTCAGGGGTCGCGGCCGGTGGCACCCCGACCTGCGCTGCTGACAGATAAAGATTGTGTGTTTTACTGTCCAAAGCTAGCGTGCGCGCGCTCTTCTCGGTGGGGACGGTTTCTACCACTGAGAATTTGTCGCCGGATACTTCTTTAATCACGGTGAGAGTGCCGTCTTGCCCATTAAAAGAAACAATTAGGTTCTTGTCGGGGTCAAAGGCAACCGCATCCGGGCCTTTGCCGATGGGCACGATCGCGACTCCGCTGCCCGAGTCATGGAACCAAGCCCATTTCAAACCAACCACAAAGAGAAGGGCTTATGATACCTCTGTATGGGCTTGGCCTTCTTTCCTGCGCGAATGTCCTCGCGATTCAAGCTCCCATGAAATGTTAATGATCGAGCCGCTTGATCGCTTGCTCAACCGTTCGCTGAGCACTACGGCGAATCTCGTCGCGTCTCGGTTCAGTATCGGACCACGAGGATGCCGGCGCCTTGTGAGAATCGAGCAGGGCCAATGCTTGACATTATGGCAAGAGCTGGTGGGAGGAGCGGCAATGGTCAAGTTTTACTTGCTAACCGACCCAACCGCCTGATAGGTGTCCAGGCGGCCGTGGTTTAGATTTGGGGAGATATATACGGCGTGGGCGATGGCCGCGGCGGCTGTGGACTGGTCCTCCTTGGAGTTTACATTCAGCAAAAGCGCCGCTGTGCCCGATACGAAGGGCGCGCTGAAGGAAGTGCCTGAGCTCGCACTGTAGGTGTCGTAGGGATAAGTGCTGACTATGTTGTCGCCTGGGGCGGCTACCCAAACAACTTGCGGACCATAGTTAGTATAGGTGGATTGCGTATCGGTGTCCGTGGTCGCCGCGACGCCCATGACATTTGGCAGCGAGGCTGGGTAAACCTCGATCTCTTCGGCGTCATTCCCAGCCGAAGCTACACAGATCAATCCGCGGCCGCTCACGTAGTTGATAGCGTTGGCCATTTCCGTGGAGTAGCTGTCGAAGTTAAAGCTCATGCTCAGCACTTTGCTATGTTGTCCGGCAGCGTAGTATACAGCCCGCACAATGTTGGAGAGATAACCGGTTCCATCTGCCGAGAATGCCTTGAGCGGAAGAATCTTGGCGGTGGGCGCAACCATGTGGACGATGCCGGCGGTCATGGTTCCGTGACCGAAGTCGGCGTATTCCGGGTTGTCGAGCGCCGCGGCCCCTGCTGGGGTCAGCACCGCAGCGAGCCATGGGGTCACGTAAAGGGGAATTTTATCACCGCCGCTATCCAATACGGCAGCGGTCGAGTGATCGAGGTCTCCTTTTTCATCCGCACCCTTCTTATTGCGGGTGAAGTCGTAACCGGTCAGCACCACCGGCGCCAACGCTGGATGATCAGGGTCGAGACCGGTATCGATCATGGCCACGATATCCGACCCGGAGACGTCGAACTCGAGCTGTGTTTGTGCGGTCCGAACAATCACATTGGCCGGTTGATTGACGTATCCTTCCCACAAGGATGCGCCGTAGTAATCCACCAGAGTTGTGTCGAACAGTCCGGCCGGGATGAGGCTTAGCGCCGGACTTTCCAGGCTCACGAGCTGATCTATCTCTGCGTCCACAATGTTTGCCTGACCCTGCAGACTCTGCAGCAAGGTGTTAAGGCTGACGCCCACGGGGACCACCAAGAATACCTGCTGCTGCGGATCGCCTAACCCGCGTACGACGTTGCATCCCAGGCTGGAGCAGAGCCTCGTCAGACTTGATTCTCCCTGGCTGTCGCGCACGATGAGCCCCTGCTGTTGCGCGTTGGCGCTCAGGGCAGCAACCATCCACAGCCCTAAACTGTAAATGAAAAACCGATGTTTCATGATCACGATTTACCCCACGTTCCCTAGCTGGACTAGGGCCAATCAGTCACGTCACGGTTTCAGCGCCTCACCGTCAGCCACCAGAAAATGGCATAGCTTCGGCGAGGTTGCAACATTATACCTTAAGATTTTCCACAGTTAAGCAACACCGGCTGCCTCGGTGTCGGGGAGCAACACCAGCCAGGCAGCACCTTGCATTCCAAACAGCAATCTTAGATGGTGCGCCGCGGGAAACGAAAAATGAAATTCACCAAGCTGATTGGTGGTGGTCTCAAGCCAGGTATCCTCCCTGGAGAGGAGGGAAACCGGTATCCCCGCTAATCCACCCCCGGGGTGCCCAGAATCGAGCACCTGCCCCGCCAGAGCCATGGATCGGGTCGCAGGCTTCGGCTCCAACCGTAAGTCTATGGAAACATTGCCGCAGCGGTACATCAATTGCTGGGGGACTGGCTCGGAACCCCGCACGCCAGCTAAGACCTGACTTGCAAAACTGTCAAAAGTACACTTAGCCAGTTGCAGAACCCGAGTCTGGAGCGAAGCTAGCCTGAAAGGTGCAAGATACGACTTGGCGAGGCGGAGGGCGCTGGCTGGTGGTTCATAGGTAGCTTCGTGCTTGGCGAATGTCACGATTGATGTCCACATCCCAACGGTTTTCTGGCAACGACTGCAATCCTCATCCAGGTGCTTCTGCATGGACGCTCTCTGCTCGCCAGTCACAACCCCGCGCACAAAATCAGTCCATTCGGTTAACGAAAAGTGTTTCACAACTCCTCCACGACGGTGGCGTGATCGCATTGCCGCTTCGCACTACACGAAATATCAGCATCGTTCAAACATGAAGTGTGTGCGCGAGTGGGAAAAGATATAGGATCCCGGTAAAAATTTTAGCCCTTCGAAAACGCCAGCCCCGCCTTATGATACATCGGATGGATTGGCAGATTTCATCCGGCGAGCTCTCTCGAAAGACCTCCTCTTTTCAATGTCGCGTGACTGTCGCGCCGAGAAAAGCGTTGGCACGGTGACCCCGTCAATTGTTCGATACAAAACACAGCGGTGCACGCGCACCCTAAATCCCAAGAGTGACACAGCTGTGGAACCCCACTCATCGCAAAGAGTGCGATGAGTGGGGCACCCTGACACGGTTATCTATTTCACGCTACTATTTTGTCTTGGTTGTTGTCTTGGGTGGATTGAGCAAGGCGTTAATCGCGCTTACGTCAAATGATCCCAAGCCGGATGTGAAGTCCCACCCGGGAGCGGCCGCATAGAGACCATTGGTACCCACGGTGATGTCGTTAAAACCGGGGTCGGTCGACTCGACTCCGTAAGTTCCGGGCTGATAGAAGCTATAGAGATTCGGCGGCGCATAACCGAGCTTGTTGTTGCTGGCTGAAAGCAGCCGAGCCCACACGCCTAAAGACAGAGGGGAGGACAAGCTGGTGCCGCCAACTCCTGTTTCCTGGCACGCGCTGGCGCCGGCAGAACCGCACTCGTAGTAGATAGTCGCTGCCGTCTCGTACGGATCGGCGTCCATGGCGATGTCAGGAACTCCTTTGGCCCCGTCTTCGCAGGAGAGGACGTCGGCATTCTGCTGCCAGTAGCCGCAATAGGAGAACTGGGCGATTCCGCCGCCACCGGAATTCCATGCAATTTCCTCGCTGTAGCCGCCAGTGGAGTTGAGGAAAAGCGAGGTGCCGCCGACGCCCATAACATAAATCGAAGATGCCGGGTAAGAAACCATAGGTAGTCCCGCGTCGGGAGTGCCGTTTACATCGACGGGAAGCACCGAGCAGGCTGCTCCGGTATCACCCGAGGACGCGAAGACCGACTGTCCCTGCGCCGAGCCTTCCAGCAGTTCGCCGTCGATTATGGCTGCCGCGCCATCCAGATACGGGCCGTATTCGCATTCGCCAAACGAGGCGCTGCCGGCACGGGCGAGATTGTCAGTAACAAAATGACTGAATCCCTGCGCGATATCGGCATCGATGGGATCGCTGACGTCATAGATGTACAGCTTCTTTACCGCTCCAGCCATTCCAGTGGAGAACTGCGAGTCGAGTTGCCACTCGCCACCGCCCAGATTGCTGGGGTTGGTAGTGCCGATTTGCTGGATCTGGACTGGCACCAGCGGCAGGCCGTTCGCCTTCTCGGCGACATGCAGATCGTCTTCGATATTAGCTGAGCTGCCGAAGATAAAGATTGCTATCGGGGTCTTCGATCCCGTGGGCGTGCTGCCTACGTCATAAGCCTGCCAGAATCCCTGCGGGGCCTCTGAGTTCAACAGGCAAACAGATTCCGCGCAGTCCCCCGAAGTGCGCACCGCAAGCGGTGTTGCCATGCGATTCACAGTATTCAGTCCGAGCACTGCCAGCACCGTGCCGCTGAGCGACGATGGCACCTGTGCCGGCTGGGTGTTGGCATACACCGTCGAGCCGTTAAGGATGTACTGCTCGAAACTGGTATTGAATGCGCTCGCCGCGGCGGCTGCCGTCCCATTCGCCTCAATCAGCAGATTATTGGGTTCCACCGTGATGTTGGTAAATCCGAAGCTTTGAAGGTAGTTCGTGACCGCCTGCACCTGGCTGGAAGTGGGCGCGTAGCTGGACAGAAACTGCTGCGGGGTGATCGTTGTTTGATACAGCGGATTGCCAGGAGTGTTTTCAGCGCGGACCAACTGCTGCAGAGCGCTGACATTCTGCGTTTTCAATCCGACCACTACGGAAATACTGGTTTGAGAGTCAAGGGGGCCGGCGTCAGTCGCCGAGGGCATGTTGGATATGGTAATGCCCTGGGTCGCTGTTGACGCCCAGGTCTGGGCCTGTGTGGCGGTCGCGGTGCTCACAATCAGGAGTGCCGAGGCAACCGCTACTGCCAGATGCCCGATCAGGGCCGCTTTGTTTGTCAAAGAACTCAGAACCTGCATGGAAGTCTCTCCTCATTCAGCTAGATTTTTTAGACCTGCTTGCGCCTATACCCAATTCGCAAATGAAGAGTCGAGATGTGTTCCCAAAAATATAGGTTTCGCAAAAATATTTTCTGGAATGCTGCGTTATCAAACTTCTACTGGACTGGACGCGAGGATCGGGAGGGTCACTCCGGTTGGCTAGGCTTTTCCTATGAGGATGAAGGGCGCCCAGTAGTAGGGATGCGGACGCTCCGCTTTCACGCGCCGCATGGCCTGTTGCAAAGCCACGGCTTTACTATGCCCGCGAGCCAAATGACTGTAAAACAACTTCATCAGCTGCGCGCTGCTTTCATCCTGAACATCCCACAGGGTCAGCATGGAAGTCTCGGCTCCGGCATGAATCAGCCCGCGGGCCAAACCCATCAGTTCGTCGCCGGCAGCGACTACATTTAACCCTGTAGAGCATCCGCTCAGCGCTACCAGTTCGGCGGGAAGTTTCAGCTGATAGAGATCGTAGAGACTGAGATAAGAGTCACCGAGCCGTATGCCGGAGAACATCGGGTTATCCCGCCGAAAGTAGCCGTGGGTGGCGATGTGAATGAAGCGGCTGCCCGGACCTTTCTGGCGCAAGCGCTCGGCCGTTGCACTCTGACCGAGGAACACCTCAGAGTTGGGAAGGCAGGCGGCAACGGCTTCGACCTCATCCTGGACAAAAGGAACGGTCGGGTCGGGAACTCCGAGAACGAGAGATTCGCGGACGATCGATTCGCGAACCATCGATTCGCAGACTAGGGGTCCGGCGCTGGCAGCCGATCGCGCCTGACATAGCGCGTAAACACTGGCGCTGGGCGCGTACGATACCGTGAATTCATCGATGAGATATTGTCTTCCATCAAACAGCGCGTGAAAGGGCAGGTGATGCAGGATCCCATGAGGCGAGATGACAAGATGGCCACCGGCGAGCGATTCGCGAATCGGCCCGACTAGCAGTTGATACAACTCTTGCAAATGAGTTTGGGTTGCGTGCAGTAGGACGCTCGAGAAACTTTTGACATAGTCGGCGCCCAGTCGAAGTTTTGACAATTGCAGTTGCAAGAGATCGAGGAGGGTCGAAATCCGCGAAATCTGGCCGACGGGAACGACCTGTAAACGATCATGGCTCAGTAACAGGACCAGCATCTGGTCCTGCACTTGGAGGTAGTCGAGTATGGTCGCGTTCGCGGGTAGTAACTCCCTAACCTGCTGCGGCGTGTAGGTGGTCGATAACTGTACCTCGGCGGCGCGATCGTTCGCGACGAGGCCGCCTGCCGGCACATGCTCCCGTGACAACTTCAAGAGTTCCCGTTCACGCCGTTGGGATTCTGCTCGCAGCGCTGTCACCTGATGCCGGGACGCCTGCTTGAGTTGCGCCATCTCCGTCTGGTGAAAATACCAGTTGAGTTCCTCGCGAAGCTCGCGGATTCTTTTGGCATGCTCCGTCTGACCTTCGGGCCCAAGCCAGGGCGATCGGGAGATCGATAGAAAGTCAAAGAGAGTTCGCGACTTGGCTTGCTCGACGTATCCGAAGAGTTCCGACAGCACACTCGCGCTTTGGGGGCGTTTCATGCAGAGAGCTACCAGCGCTTCATAGATCTCCACGCGATCTTTCATGAACGAAATCTTCAATTCTTCTGCATGAATACGGTTGCGTAGGCTGTCCAGATACCGTTTTGCCCGCAAGTAGGCGTCATAGGAGCGCCGGTCATGCCCAGCCGCCGCATGGATTTGTCCCCGCAGGGCATAAGCCTGGCAGCTTAGGACGGGTAACTCCACACTGGTCAGACTCTTCAGCGCCCGGGCGCACTGCTGTTGAGCGGAGCGTGTATGGTTCTGCCGGAGGTCAAGGCGCGCCAGCAGTAGACGACACACGATAGCCTTGTTGGTGAGCTTGAACCTCTGCAATACATGTATTGCCGCCCGGCATAGCTTGCGGGCTTCCGCATCCCGTTTCTCGCCGAAAAGCACAAGCGCTCGATACAGGTCTATCAACGATGGAAGTAGCTTGTTCTTCTCCCTGGCAAAGATCTGACGAGCCTGAAGGAAAAGCTCTAGAGAGCGAGCCACGTTTCCCTGTTGGCTCATGGCGACAGCCAGGTTCGCAATTGACTTCCCCCTCTCGTACTGCATCCCGAGTTGGCAGAAGGTGGCGACGGCTTGTTCGGCGGCTTCGGCAGCCTCGGCGATTAGATTGAGTTCCAGGTAAATCTCGGAAAGGTCCAGATGACAGAGCGCGACATGATATTCGTCGCCCGCCGATCGGCAAGTTTCGCGAGCGGCTCGCAGCATCGAAGTCGCGCGGCTATAATCTCCGCGGAGGTAATGGAGCCACGCGATGTTGTAGTCTGCTTGTCCAACCAGGACCGGCATGTTGTGCTCCGTGGCAAAGCTTCGAGCTTTTTCATAAGTGGCCGCCGCGGCTCGAAAATCATTGAGCCTCACGTACAGCACGGCCATATTGTGCAGCGCAACCGCGACCGCCTCGGGATCGTCCTCTTCGCGAACAGAGAGGTATTGATACGCACGCTTGTAGCATTCCAAGGCGTCCTCGAAACGGTCTCGGCGGTCGAGGATGTTGCCGAGATTCAGGTCCAGCCTTGCTACGCGCCATCGATTTCCCTGCTTGGTGAAGATCTTGCGCGCTTCCCGCGCTGCCGCAAAAGCCTGCCGATAGCGGCCTTGCAGAATGAGCGGTTGAATGAACGAACTCAGAGTGCGCGCCACCTGTTCGGCGCGGCCTAGGGACCGGAAGATGCGCAGCGCTTTTCCATGATGTTCGAGGGCGGTCTTGTTCTGACCCAAGGCGTAATAGGCGTTGGCCTTGGCACGCAGGCTTTGCGCCACGCTTTCCGGCTCGCCCAGGCGATGCGCGATCATCAAGGCAGTTTCGGCGACGGCTAACGCCTTATTTCTGTCAGACTTTACTAGCTGTGGTATCAAAGCGGTGAGGTTCGAAACCACCGCGGACTTTACCAGTTCTGCATGTTGTTCGATAAATTCGGTCCGCTCCCGCGGGCTCGCGAGATCGGCTATCTCTGCCCAGCGAATCTCCTCTGCGACGCAGGTGACAGACCGGGACTGATCTGACCGAGGATGAGGCCGCGACTGGTTCACGCGAATCCTATTTCGTCCAATTTCTTACGCAGCTTGTCCAGACACCGCGCACGAATGAAGCCAATCGAACCTATCGCCAATGTCAGGGATTTCGCAATCTCCTGGTACGAGCGTGGGGGCGACTCAAAGAAGAGCATTTCCACCAGTCGCTGGCAGCGCGCGCTGAGGGCACGCAGGGCGCTTCGCAGAAGGTGCTCCCTTTCCAGCTCGCGCAGCTGGTTCTCGGGAATCTCCTCCGCCGGAAGAACCGGCTCCGGCGGATCGTCTTCCTGCACTCCGCCTCGCCGCTTGTCCTTGATGTAGTGGAAACACTTGTTGTGGGTGATGCGAATCAACCATCCGGCCAGAGCACGCGGCTCCCGTAAGCTCGCCAGTTTGTTGACCAGGTCCAAACACACGGACTGAAAAACATCGGCGGCTTCCTCTTGAGAAAATCCGTACTTGATTGGAATCGAGAAGATCAGATTCTTATACTTCGAGACGAGTTCTGACCACGCGGACTCTTCTCCGCGCAGACACTCTTTGACCAATCGTGTGTTGTCGTCCCACTCCAGCACTCCCGCCGCGCCCCCTGGTGAACGTTGACTATTCATCTAGCGACTTTCCTTCGTTTGCGAGTACGACCACGCCGAAAGAGGACCAAAGTTCGGGCCAAGGTTTCGACCCCGGAGCTTGTTCCAATTACGAAAACGCATTCGATCCAATTCCTGCCTTGGCTGTGTCTTCCTGCATGGCATTTGACAACGCACTGTAGCTTAAAAACACGAGGACTAGGACAAGTCCGGGGAAAAACATCCACCAATCGGAAACCAATACATGATATTGCTGCAGAGTCGCGAGCATAGAACCCCAACTCGGAACCGGCTCACTCACCCCTAGCCCAAGAAAGGAGAGGGTGACTTCCGCGAGAACGTACTGTGGAATCAGGAGCGCGGCCTGGGTGAGGACTACGGAACGGGTCTCGGGCAGCACGTGGCGGCGCAGCAGATAAAGATCGGAAGCGCCAAAGCATCGCGCCGCCAACAGATGGCTGCGTTCTTTCGTGCTTAGTACTACGCCACGGACGAGCCTCGCCGGTCGCGCCCATCCCAACAGGCCAATCACAGCGATGAGCAGCAGGAATGTCTGCCGCGGACCGGTGTGCAGCGGAAGGAACGCTCGCAGGGCCAACAGCAAGTACAGCCAGGGCAATGCCACAAACAGTTCGACGCCGCGCATGATCATAGCGTCGCTCCAGCCTCCATAAAATCCTGCAAGCGTTCCCAGGAGCACACCCAGGGTTAACGACAGCACAGTCGCGAGTAGCCCGGCAAAAAGGGATATTTGCCCGCCGTATAACAGGCGCGAGAAGACATCCCTTCCGTAATTGTCGGTACCCATGAGATAGATACGGGCGGGAGCGGGCACGCCCAACCAATGGCGATCGGAAGTCATCGCTCCTAAGATGTTGTACGACGCTCCCCGGACGAGGAAGTGAACAGGATAGGGCGTCTGCTGGTCCTCGGCGCACGGCTGAGCCTGCATCGGCTCCGCAAAGCCATTTCCAGCCAAACCATAAACGAAGGGACGCCACCCTAGCCGGCCATCAGCGCTTATCCAGTGAATCCTAGTGGGTGGACAATTTGGAGCTGTCCTATCCTGGATGGTCGGGTCATAGGGTGAAAAGAAACCAGCCAAGAGAACGACGAGATGGATGACCGCGAGCGAAACCAGTGGCAACGTCCACGCTCTGGTCAGTCTCATATCATCAGCCTCATATCATCAGCCTCGTATCGTCAGTCTCATATCGTCAGTCTCATGTCACCAGTCTCATATCATCAGTCTCACAATCATCAGTCTCATATCAGGGCCTCCGAGCGGATGCGCGGATCGCTGGCAAAGAGCAGAAGATCTCCGAGCGCCATACCAGCCACTAAGAAGATAGTAGAAAACGTCACCGCGCCGACCACCACGTAGATATCGCGTGCCAGCACCGCCTCCAGCAGCAGAGGACCGAGCCCGGGCCAACTCATGATGACTTCGGCGAGCAAAGAGCCACTCAGCAGCGCGCCCAGTGAAAATCCGAACAACGACACTAAAGGATTGATGGCGGCCGGCAAGGCATGACGAAACAGAATTCGGCGACGGGAAATCCCGTGTCCGAAGGCGGCGCGAATGAAGGGAGAATCCAACACCTCCAATAGCGCCGCGCGCACATGCCGCAACAGGATGGGCAAGCTGCCCAGCACCAAGACTACAACTGGCAGAACCAGGTGCCAAAGCAAATCTGTGACCTGTTGCCAGCGATTGAAGTCTTCGAAGCGTGCCGAGACCATGCCGCCCGCCGGGAACCATCCAGTGCGAACACCTACCAATAGGAAGCACAAACCCAGCAGTAGCTCAGGGATAGCGAGCAGGGTTGTGGTCATCATCGAACAGGCGCGATCAAGCCAACCTCCAGGCCGTGCGGCGCAGAAGGCGCCCAGCGGAAGCGCCCATGCCCAAGCCAGCAACGTCGCCGTTCCGGTCAGCAACAGAGTATTGCGCGCCCTGACCAAAAGCAGAGGCGTTACAGGACTGCCATAAGCGAAGGAAAAGCCAAGGTCACCGCGCAACGCCGAGGCCAGCCAGTGGCCATAGCGCACTGGCAGAGGCCGATCAATGGCATACTGGGCGCGAAGTCTGGCGACCGTATTGGGCGAAATCTGAGGATTCAGCCTCATTTCCTGGAAAAAGTCGCCCGGCGCCAGCTCCAGAAACGTAAAGGAAAGCAAAGAGACGACGAGGAAGAGCAAGGCACCTTGGAGAAAATGAACGGCGAGGTAGCGCATAGGCCCTTATTGCGGCAACCGGCGAATTATCCGTGAGAATGCGCACATCTGCAAGCCGAAAGAGCCTGCCTCAAGAGAGGATAGGTCTCGGCGCGCATTGGACTCCGGAACAAATCGGTTACGCTGGCCTGCTCGACGATCTTGCCGCGATCCATCACCGCCACGGTGTCTGAAAAATGTTGAACCAAGTCGAGATCATGGGAAATGTATAAGTAAGTCAGCGACAGATCGGCTTGCAACGCCAATAAGAGATTGACGATCTGTCCGCGAACCGAAAGATCGAGTCCGGTAAAAGGCTCGTCGAGAATTAACAAGCTGGGCTGTAACGCGAGAGCGCGCGCAATGGCTAAGCGCTGGCGTTCACCACCGCTGAACTGACGCGGCCGCCGATTCGCCCACCCCGGCGGAAGCCCGACCTTAGCCATGAGTTCCCGGACCAGAGCTGAGCGGTCTTTGATCTTGGCGATGTTGGCTGAGCCCAGGTGGTGATGCTGAATCACTATGGGTTCTTCGATGATCTCTGCCGCCGTGAAACGCGCCGGGAGAGCGGCAGCCGAATCCTGGAAAACTAGCTGTATTCGCGGACGCAGCATGGCGCGCTCGGACATGGAGAGAGATGAAAGGTCGCACCCATCGAACCAAAGTTTGCCGGAGTCGGGTTTCTCCAGCATCGCCACGCACATTGCCAACGTCGTCTTACCGGATCCGGATCGTCCCACCAAAGCGAGTGTCTTTCCCGTTTGCAACGCCAGATCCACCCCATCCAGCGCCTTGGCTTCGAATCGCTTCTCCCACCACCGGCCTTGCGAATAGGTCTTGGTCAATCCTTCGATTCGCAGTAAAGGTTCCGACTTGGGCGAAGAAGTCAGCAATTGCTCATCCTCCGAACTTGAAACAATGTACCGTATGTGCGGCCGATTCCTGAATCTCCTGCGGAAACCGCGTGCTACATATGTCCATTCGATCGGGGCAACGGCTTTCGAAATCACAGCCTGGCGCTGCCTGCATCAGGTCGGGAGGGTTCCCAGCGATGGTTGGGATCGGTCGCTTTCCAATCCAAGAATCGCTCGCCGTGTTCCCTGGCATGTTCTGTGGCAACGCGCACGCGAGCAGGGCACGAGTGTAAGGATGCAGCGGCTGCTGCAGTATCTGGTCGCGCCGTCCCTGTTCGACAATCCTTCCCGCATACATGACCATGATCCGATCCGCTAGACGCGCCACTGGGGCGAGGTCGTGACTGATGAGGAGAAATGCGATTTGGAAACGCCGTTTGAGGCGTCCAAGAAGCTCTAGGATTTCCGAGGCAGTGTCAGGATCCAACGAGGCCGTCGGCTCATCAGCGATCACCAAGGTGGGCTGACAAGCCAAGGCTTGGGCGATTACGATTCGCTGGCGCTGGCCACCGCTCAGTTGATGCGGATACGCCGCATGAATGCGGTCGACATCTCTCAGTTCCAGCTCTTCCAGGAGCGCGATTGCTTTTTCGCGGTAGCGTCGCCGGGGCCAATTGTGATGGGCGCGCAGAACCTCTTCTAAGTGGTCACCCACGCGCAACACGGGATTCAGCACCGCCGAATCCTGGTAAATGAGGGAGATCCCTGCACCGCGTATCTTCCGCAGTTCACGCTCGTCAAGAGACAAGAACGGACGGCCCTCAAATTCAATGGATCCCTGCACTACTTGGCTGGAGGATGGCAATAGGCGCATCAGCGCGAGCGCCAGAGTTGTCTTGCCGGCGCCAGATTCACCTAAGAGGCCAACGACTTCTCCGCGTTGAACTTGGAAGCTGACTCCTTTTAGGGGACGGATGTCACGAGTTGCGCCGATATAAGTTGCATCGAGGAGGATACGAACAGCGAGATTGCGAACCTTAAGCAGCGGCTCCGATGCCGTGTTGGCAAATCCCTCTGCGTTCCCCCCCGCGGCACCTGAAACGTCCATCTTCGAGCCCACCCCGTAAAACGCCCGCTCGGACAACCCTTGAGAGATACTACTACGCATCCACAATGACGATTGACTTAAGTAATTCCTGCGAGTTCAGTTCATCCGGAGTGCGATGCTGCAGCTTTTGAAACGAAGGATCTGCCCCATCTCGGAAGCAAGGTTAGGATGCGCGAACTGCTTGGAGCTGATGTTTATATTGCGTTTGTCCCAAGTCTTAGCCTTGCTTGCTGGCCCATCGTAACAGCACACATCTATCGCCCGAACCGAGGTGCGTTACCCGGGTACAAAATCATTCTGGACCACGCACCTCACTTCTGATGACCCGTTGTGACCCATGACTGCACGGCCATGTACGTGTCGAGAGTGTCGAGACGTCCATTCCCCATGCCGGCGCTGGACATCTGCTGCGCATTAGCGAGGGCCGCAGCGGCGCTCTGATCGAAAATATCAGATTCTTGTATTTCTCAACGAGAGCCGACCAAGCGTCTCCTTCCCTTCAGGCACTCTTGAACCAGGTGATAATCGGAAAACTGATTCGTTGGCCTGTTCCCAGCTTTTCCTGGGGCTGTGGTCATGGTTTGCCAGATGCTTCCTTTCCACGGAAGAACAACTCTTGAGAGTTCCAAAGAGTGTGAGGATCCAGGGTCGCAGGTTTGAAATTAGCGATCTGGTCCTTTGCTCCCACCAAGATATTGGGGCTTGCAAGACATATGACGGGAAGGTCCTCGGCCAGAATTTCCTGCACCCGGTCGTAGAGTAACTTCCGGCTGCTAGGGTTCCTGGTGGAGAGTATATTTTCCATGAGTTGGTCGATCTCTGCTTCCCAACTCGTGGCCGGATGAGGCTCACCAATGTCCCAAACGTGATCATTCCCGGACGACAGCCAGATGTTCATCTCTGAATTAGGATCTACGTCTCCTGCTCCTAGGCCGAGAACGGCGGCTTCGTAGTCATGAGTTTGAAAGATGCGGTCCAAAACAGAGTGGAATTCCAGGGGCACAACTTGGACGCGGATTCCCAAGTCTTTCAGATCCGCCTGAATCATGGTTGCCATCTGAGTACGCTGTAGGTTCGAGGCGCTGCTGATGATCGAAAACTCCACGGGCAAGCCGCTTCCATCCAACAACGTGCCATCGTCTTTCCAGGAGAATCCTGCCGATCCAAGCAGTTTTCTTGCACCCGCAACGGATCGTGCGGGATGAGGAATTGCCATATTCATCCAGAAGTTGCTGGCCGGGGTGACTGGCGTCCACAAAGGAGTCCCGCGCCCTCGATACACGATTCGGGTCATTGCTTCCCGATCGATGCCCAGCGAAACTGCCTGACGGAATTTAACTTCCCGAAACCAGGCTTGTTTTCGAGCAAGTCCCGAAGATTGCGCAGGCACAGCGGTATTCAGGTTGAAAAAGAGAAAATTGAATTCGAGGCTGGGACCAAGATCGAACAGATGAAATGAACGGAGGCCTTGGTCTTTTTCCAACACCGCGTAGTCCTCGGCGCTTATTCGATTGATGATATCTGTCTCCCCAGCTTGAAAACGGATTACTTCGGCATCCGAATTTGCAACGAACAAGAAGGTAATCTGGTCCAGATAAGGAAGCCGCCTCCCTGCCTGATCCATTTTCCAGTAGTAAGGATTGCGCTCCAGAGTAATTCGCTGCCCGGCAACATATTCCTTAAGCCGAAAGGGACCTAGCCCAGCGATTTCTGGGGGGGAAGTTCCCAGACCCCAAGTTTGCGACAGCTTTCCATTTTTGTAGGCGTCTTCCAGCAAATGTCTCGGCAGAATGGCTATGCTGTCGAATAACCGCTCGGCATCCGAGTATGGGCGAGCCAGGTGGAAGGCCACGCTATAAGCATCGATCCGTTCGACCCTGATTGATTTGCCATGGATCACTAATAAGTCGCGCTGCGGAGAATTGACACTCTCGTCCAGATAGACCTTGAAACTGAAGATCACGTCATCAGCGTCGACCGGATGACCGTCAGAAAAATGCAGGCCACGGCGCAATTGAAGAGTGTATCGGAGTCCATCAGGAGATACGTTCCAACTCTTGGCCAAAGCGGACTCGGTCTGTTGAGAGAGCCGGTTAATGTGGATCAGATCGGCGGCCATTTGCGCGATGACTTCCCGAGATGAGATATCCGTGGAAGTGACAGGATTAAGCGTCTTGGGTTCGGAGCGAAGAGAAACAACCAAACGACCACCCGAGTGTCCGACCAGATTGTTATTGATAAGGACTTCTTCGCTGGGATGCTGCAGTTGAGCCTGATCTAGTGTAGTAAATGCGTGGATGAAAACGACCGCAATGAGGACCCGCCTGAAGCCATGAACGCTCATACTGCACACCTTGGAGCTTTCGGGCGGTGCAGTTTGCCCCTCTCCTGCAACGCATTTGCCGGAAGCAAGTAACTTAGAGAAACCGGGATCGGCACGAATCCCGGAGCCGACATCCACCAATATGAATCGAGCACATGGTACTGCTCGAGCTCTGCAAACATATTACCCCAACCAGATGACAGCTCACCCACTCCCAGACCCAAGAAAGATAACGTCATCCCGGCGAGGATGCACTGGGGAGCAAGTAAATTGGCGTACGCTTGCCACATAGTGATAAGACTGCGATGATTGTCGAGAGCTACTACTTGTAATGGCGTTTCTACCCTGTCCATCCTGAATTCCGATGATCGGTTCAGCCACTGCATCAGCCCTTCCAAAGGGTGGCGCGCCAATGATTGTATCCGCCTCGCTCGCGAACGGGTTGCCGGACTCGAAATCTAAAGACGCTAAGTATAGAAAGTAGCCATAATCGACGCCGTCTGTAATAATGGCGGCCTTGAAGTGCATGGTGCCTGCGGTCAGTTCCTCCAATACGTGATAGCAAGTTCGGCTATCCGCAGCCTCAGACCCATGCTTCGAGACGGGCTCATCAAGCACCAATTCAGACTTCGGGCCGTAGCTTGCCGCAGTCTCCAGCGCTAATATCATCGCTCACTTCCAGTTCCTTCAGTTCCTATCTGAACGAAGATCAGTCCATTGCTTCGAGGAGATCAGCAAATGATCTCCTCCGAGCCCGTTTCTGGATAACTTCCGCATTGCCGACCAACCGGGAGTTGGCCGCGCCCCAATCACGGGTTTAGATAAAACTTGCCATGTCCATTGTGGCAGTCTCCGGCAGTTGTTGACCAGAAGAGTTACTGTGCATTTGCGGACACAGCGGCTTCGAGAACGTAATCAACGATCAGCTTGTCAGTGAGTGCGCTCGCACCCTGGACATGGTAGTTGGTGGTCGTAATCACGACTACCAGAGCTTCGTCCGGGAAGACCAGAATCTTGTTCCCGTCAGTGCCGTACATCCCCGACAAACAGAGAAACAGCTAAGGCTGCAGTGCCAGTTAGCCAAGCCGTAGATTGCAAAAATCGGTTTGCAATTGTGCAGCCGAACGTGGAAAACACCGAGTAACTACAGCTACCAACCCTTTTTGCTCTTGCTGCAAAACAGCAGCAGAAGTTGCTCTTCTGAGTGCGAAATTCACTCAGCGGGCAGTAATGCAGCGGCACCTGACGCGGGGCGAATATGAGCCGACACCGAAATCGCGGGTGGTAGTGACATGGATTCCCGTTGGCCATCCCTTTCAAGACCAAAGATGACAAACCGTGGTGCAGGTAACTCCCATGATGAGGTAGCATCATCGGTCTCCCCTAAAGACCTATGCTTACCGGCGAAATTCGCAGTCAAATTGATCAGATATGGAATGCCTTTTGGTCAGGCGGCATCTCAAACCCGCTCGAAGTCATTGAGCAAATCACGTATCTTCTCTCTCTCAAGCGCCTAGACGAGCAGGAAACTGCCGAGGAACTGAAGGCCAATCGAGAAAAGAAGCCGATGCAGAAGCGCTTCTTACCCGCAGGCAAAGACAGCAAGAAGCGTTCTTTTCAGGATTACCGCTGGAGCCGCTTCAAGAACACCGATCCGCGAGATGTACGCGGTGGTCGGCGAGCACGTCTTCCCCCGGCTGCGAACCTTGGGTGGCAACGGCACAACCTACTCCAAGCACATGGAGGGCGCCCGCTTCACCATTCCCACGCCTGCGCTGCTGGCCAAGGTCGTGGACATGATCGACAAAGTCCCCATGGAAGACCGGGACACCAAGGGCGACCTCTACGAATACATGCTGGGCAAGATTGCCAGCGCCGGACAGAACGGACAGTTTCGCACGCCGCGCCACATTATTCGGCTGATGGTGGAGATGGTCGAGCCCAAGCCCACGGACATTGTCTGCGATTCGGCTTGTGGAACGTGCGGTTTTCTGGTGGCCGTCGGCGAATCGCTCCGCAAGCGGCATCCTGAAGTGCTCACCAATGCCAAGTTGAGGCAGCATTTCCATCGTGATCTGTTTCACGGATTTGACTTCGACAACACCATGCTGCGAATCGACAGCATGAACATGTTGCTTGCACGGTGTGGAGAATCCGGACATCACCTATCGCGATTCGCTCGCGCAGGACCATGTCGGGGAGGAAGAGAAGTACACGCTGGTGCTGGCCAATCCGCCGTTTGCCGGGTCGCTCGATTACGAGAGCTGTGCGAAAGATTTACAGCAGGTGGTCAAGACCAAGAAGAGGCAAGATTTTCGAGGAGATTCAACGGTGCAAGGACTTGATAAAGTCCTTCGCTGCACGGGCAAAGTCATTCGCTGATTCCTTCATGTCCGATTCCCAATGCGTGGCCGCGACTCTGGCGGCGTTAGTTGTGAATTCCGCGCTTAGCGAACGGGAATTCGACGTTGTGTACGTCGACGAAGCGTCTATGGTCTCGTTACCGTTCGCATTCGCGGGTGCTGCTCAGGCTTCGCCAGCAGTTGTTTACCTTCGGCGCTCGCCGTCTCACCCGCGAGTTCGATCTTCCCCTCAGCCATCGTGCGCTGGAGCGCATCTGGCGCCAGCACGGCCTGCTCAAAAAACACCAGCGCAAATATCAGCGCAAGCAAGATCTCGCCCACATCAAGGCCACCTGGCGCGTCTTTCAGCAGATCTCCGCCGACACCAAGGATCTCAACGACATCCCCCGCTACTGGCCGCAGGCCCAGGCCTTCGATCTGCCCGCCGTTGAGTACACGGCTCGCGAAGTGCGCAGCGGTTTGTTGTTCCGGGCCTTTGCCCAGCGCCGCTCTGCCGCTGCCAGCTCCGTCTTTGTCGCCCGCATTCAGCTTCACCTCGAACGCTGTGGCATCTCTCTCCGCGATCTGGTCTGGCAGACCGACAACGGTTCCGAGTTCATCGGTGGCCACGATCGCCGCGGCCATCCCACCGGCTTCCCCAGCGCCTTAGGCGACAGTCAGCACGTTCGCATTCCTCCCGCCGCTCACACCTTTCAGAACGATGTCGAAACCGTTCACCGCCTGACTATCCTTCGCGAACATGTCGTGCACCTCCTTCAGATTGCGGTAGTAGGAGTCAACGTGCCCGAAATACCGACCGCTGGTGTACGGTTCCAAATTCCAAACGGGTTAGTTTCTCACATGATGTTCTCGCCTCACGACTCGATATCAACTTCATCAGCCTGGGTTCGGCGGCGGTGATTCGCTCCAGTCCCGCAGTGGCTAAAACCATGGCGGCTAAGACCATGACGGACGACTGCGGCTCCAAGAAAAATCGGCGCGGTGCGAGTGGAATCTTCGCGCACCGCGCCGAAATCGTTAACCTGCCAGCTTACTCCAGCTTACTGAGGATAGGTCTTGGGCATATTGTTGTTGAGTACCAAGATGTCCCACGAGCCGAGCCCAGTGACGAAATCCCATCCCGGAAGCGCAGTATATAGTCCATTGCCGCCGAGGATCACGTCGTTGAAATAGGGACTGCTCAAAGTCGGGGCGCCATTTGCCAGTTGATAGATCAGCGGTCCGGCGAAACCCAGTTTGTTATCGTGCGAGGTTTCAATTCGCGCCCATGCTCCCATGGCTAGGGGCGCGGCCAGGCTAGTTCCACCGACGAGTTCGGAACTGGCGCCGGGGGCAGTCTTTGCATCGATTCGAATAGGGTACTTAGAGACATTGGTCGTCGCGTTGTACCCGACGGTATTCGCCAGAAAGTTTCCGAGCGCTTCGGTGGCTATGGCAAATACAGGGATTGTCGAGGGAGCGCTGATGTTACTCACCGGGTAGAACAGGAGGGCAACGCCACCCCCGTCCACACAGTAAGCGGCAATTTGGGCGTAGGTTGTGGTCGCAATAAGGTTATTTGTATTGGCGAGGCAGATCAGCCCGGACGCTGAATCCGGAGTAAGCGGAGTCCCCCCTCCATTGGGCATGAAATAGAACGACCCCGTAATATTCGAGGTGATGTCCGTCATCCCGGGGTCGTTCGAATTCGTGACCCAGCCCGACACAATACATTTTGGGTCCACCGTGCAGCCGGTCGTGCTCGTCGGTTGTGGGCCGCCCCCGATCACGTCAACAGGGTTATTGTAGGATGGCGTGCTCGCGGAGGGCGCCGACCAGACTATCGCCGAGCAAATCGCCTCTTCGGTGCCGCCGGCGCACATCGAGACATCGGGC
>Ga0182018_10002120_pt1 | contig 20628 bp, 11 predicted proteins | sample 812P2MmetaG_FD_120490 | JGI IMG/M metagenome (GOLD analysis project Ga0182018, IMG submission 120490) | Permafrost microbial communities from Stordalen Mire, Sweden - 812P2M metaG | ecosystem: Environmental > Terrestrial > Soil > Wetlands > Permafrost | place: Sweden: Stordalen | collected...
CGCGAAGGGCACGCGCGGCCGGACGAAATTGTTGCGCTTACGTATTCCGACAATTCCGCGGCAGAGATGTCAGACCGCGTGCGCCGGATATTGAAGGGCACTTCGATCGACGGCCTGCAGGCCTGCACCTTTCACGCGTGGTGCAACGAACTGCTGCAAAAGAACGGGGCTGGTTTTCGAGTACTCGACGAAAAGGACCTGTGGGTGTTTTTGCGACGCCGCATCCGCGATTTGCGTCTCAAGCATTTTGTGCGTGCAGCCAATGTAGGACAATTCCTCGACAGCCTGCTGGAGTTCATGCGCCGGTGCCAGGACGAGCTGGTTGGCCCTGAACAATACGGCGAATATGTCGCGGGTCTGGAACGCGGCGAATTCCCGCTGCCTCGTGTGGCCCGCTCGAAGAAACAGGGAGAGATGGAAGCCGAGGAGGTCCTGGGGCGCTGCCAGGAAATTGCGCGCGTTTTCGCCATGGTGGAAAGAATGCTGCAGGAGAAAAACCTCGGCACCTTCGGCCACATGATTACCAACGCCTATCAATTGCTGAAAGACAATCCCGCTCTGACCGATGAGATGCGAAGGCGCACCCGCTTTCTGCTGGTAGATGAATTTCAGGACGCGAACTACGCCCAGGTCGAGATACTTTCGCTTCTCGCCGGATCGAAGCCAGACGATTCGAAACCAGAAGGATCTGTGCAGAACGTTTTTGCCGTGGGCGACCCCGATCAGGCGATCTACCAGTTTCGCGGAGCTTCGAGTGAGGCATTCACTTTGTTTGCGAACAAATTTCCCGAAGCGCAAATCGTCGTTCTCGGAAAAAACCGCCGTTCGCTCGGCAACATTCTGGGTTGCGCTTTTGGGATTGTGAACGACAACCCGCCGGTGTTCGAGCAAACATCTGCGCCCAAGGGGCCGGCCATGTCGTACCAGCGGACGCCTCTGGAGTCGCTGCGTGACGAAGAGGCGAAACAAAAGGGTGAAACTGCAGCGGGGCCACTGGTTGAAATTGTTACTTGGGGAAATAAAGAGGGCGAGGCTGCCGACTTGGCGGGGCGCATTCAGAAAAAACGCAAAGAGCAGCGTTGCCGTTGGAGCGACTTCGCGGTGCTGTCGCGCATTCACAGCCATCGCGCGGAATTGGTCCACGAGTTTGCCGAGCGCGGCATCCCGTTTTCTATCGAAGGCCTGGACGTGCTCGATACGCCCGAGGTCCGCGACGTAATCGCTTGCCTGACGGCGGCCGTGTCTCCGAACGACGCTGCCAGTTTGTTTCGCGTGGCAGCGCTTCCACAGTTCGGCATCAACCCAACGGAGTTACGGGCCGCGATGAAGGCGATGCGGCGAGACGAGATCGGTTTCCGCAGCGTGCTTAAAGGTTTGCCGAACGGGCCCGCACTCCTCGCCAAGATTGACGGACTGCACGGCGAAGTAGAACTGGACGGAGTTCGTGCGGACCATGCGGTCAATCTTGTCATGCGCCATTTCGGGCTGCAGCGGACGGACCTGGTTCAGGCGTTCGTGGAATTTGTGGAAGTGTGGCACACAAAGCCCATCAACGAGACAGAGAGCCCCGCCGAATTTCTCGATTATCTTGACTACTTCGTGCAAGCGAATGGCACGATTCCGCTTCCGCGCAGCGAGGACGACGCGGTGCAGTTGCTGACCGCGCACGCCGCCAAAGGACTCGAGTACAAACACGTTGCCATCATCCGCGGATCATCTACCACGTTCCCGAGTTCCTATCGCGAGCCGCTCATCGCGTTTCCGGCGGAGCTGCGCAGGTCGGGGATATCATCGACAAACGACAAGATGTTGCATGAAGAAGAAGAGCGCCGCCTTTTCTACGTGGCGATGACGCGCGCCAAAGACACGCTTGCGATTTATGCGAATCAGGGACAAGGCAAGAAAGATCCGAAGCCGACCAAATTCTTGCGGGGTCTGATGGACAATCCGGTCTATGGAAAGTTCTGGGCCACGCGGCCGGCGGAAGCGGTGCAGGACACTCTGTTCGCGGAAGAAGAACAGAGGATCGCCCTGCAGAAATCGAATGTGGCGATGTGGCTGATGATGCCGCCCTCTGCCAGCTTTGCCGCCGGCCTGAGCGCGTCGTCGATTGAAACTTACGAGGGGTGTCCGCTGCGCTTCAAACTCGAACGCGAGTGGAATCTGCCGCGCGACGTTCCGGCATCGCTGCATTATGGCGCCGCGATGCACCGCGTCCTGCACACTTTCTACGATGCGCAGCGGTATGAGCGTGAGATTGGCGACGACGATCTGGTGGAGATGTTTCGGGCTGATCTGACTGCGGCGGGAATCGCCGACCGCTATCAGTATGACTTGTATTTGAAGCAGGGGATCGATCAGTTGCGGCAGTTCTTTGAATCGGCTCGCAGTAATCCGCGGCCGGAGGTTCTGGAGACCGAGCACAGGTTCGAGTTTCAGGTAGGGTCGACTAAAGTGACTGGGCGAGTGGATCGCATCGATAGCACGGGGCCGAATACGGTCGCCATCGTCGACTACAAGACGGGGAAGCCCTGGTCGCAAGACGACGCCGACGAAAGCCTGCAACTCTCGCTGTATGCGATTGCGGCCAAAGAAAAGCTGGGGAAAAACGCGGACCGCCTCATTCTCTACAATCTCGAAAACAACACGCCGGTATGCACGACACGGCTTGACGCGGAGTTGGAAGTAGCGAAAGCGCGGGTAAAAAAAGCGTCAGCGGCAATCGTGGAGGGGAAGTTCGACCCGAAACCCGGCTACCAGTGCGCGTTTTGCCCGTACCGCAATCTTTGTCCGGCAACGGAGAAGAGCGTTGCTGTTGGGCAGAAGAAACGCATTCACTAAGTGCTACATTAAAACGGGCCGCAAAAAACTTTGGGGACGCTCATCGCGTCCCCTTTGTCGTTGCCTGTTGCAGGTTCTTAGTGCTTTTTGCTGCTTTTTTTCTTTGCTTTCTTCTTGGTTGCCATGGATCTATTCTCCCTTTCCATTCTTCATGGAATTTGCAACGGTGTTTTGTTGCAACTAAATGAATGTATAGAGTCAACGCAGATCGAAGTCAAGGAAAAAATGATCACAACATGCGCATGCAATGGTGTACCAAAGTCACTTCACCGTGTCGCGCGAGAAAAAAGTTTGCGTGACACGTCGGATTTCGTGTTGGTCGATGGTCGTTCGTCGTTAGTCGTTGGAAAAAACTCCGAGCGACCAGCGGCCATCGAACAATGACCAACGACCAACGACTTTTCTTCATTGCCCACCATCTATAATGGAAGATGATTTTGAAGGAGCGCTCTTATGGCCGGTTCAAATGAAGTTGTGATCATTGCAGGATGCCGCACGCCGATCGGAAAATTTCAGGGGAGTCTGAGCGACATGACGGCTCCACAGATCGGTGCGGTGGCTGTGCGGGAAGCGGTGAAGCGCGCGAACATCGAGCCGAAGCAGGTCGATGAATGCATCATGGGCAACGTCGTCTCGGCTGGAATCGGTCAGAATCCAGCGCGTCAGGCGGCGCTGTTTGGCGGACTTGCGCCCGAAGTCGGCGCCATGACGATCAACAAAGTATGCGGCTCGGGATTGAAAGCGGTTGCTCTGGCGGCGCAAGCCATCGAGACCGGCAACGCCTCGATCGTGGTTGCGGGTGGCATGGAGTCGATGACCAACGCTCCCTACCTGCTACCGAATGCGCGCAAAGGATACCGGCTGGGGAATGGGCAACTGGTGGATTCGATGGTGAACGACGGGCTCTGGGATATTTACAACGACTATCACATGGGACTGACGGGCGAGAACGTTGCTGAAAAATACGGCATCACTCGCGAAGAGCAGGATGAATTCGCAGTCAACTCGCACCGCAAAGCGGTATCCGCGCAAAGGGAGTGCCGATTCAAGGCGCAGATTGTTCCGGTTGAAATTCCGGCGAAGAAAAAAGGACAGCCGGCGGTGATCTTCGACAAGGACGAAAGCCCGCGCGAAGACACGACGATCGAAGTCCTGCGCGCGCTCAAACCGGCGTTCAAGAAAGATGGAACGGTGACAGCGGGGAACGCTCCGGGAGTGAATGATGGAGCAGCGGCGCTGGTGGTGACGAGCGCGGCGCGCGCGAAAGAACTCGGCGCCAAGGCAATCGTCCGCATCGTCGCGCAGGCGACCAGCGGAGTTGAGCCGAAGTGGGTGATGATGGCTCCGGTGGGAGCGGTGCATAAGATCTGGGAGAAGACGGGCTGGAAGAAAGACGAAGTCGATCTCTACGAACTGAATGAGGCCTTCTCTGTACAGGCGCTCGGCGTGATCCGCGAACTGGGGCTTGATATGAATCGCGTCAATGTGAATGGCGGAGCGGTGGCTCTGGGGCATCCGATCGGGGCGAGTGGGGCGCGCGTGCTGGTTACTTTGATTTACGAAATGATTCGGCGCGACGTGCATCGCGGGATTGCGGCGCTGTGCCTGGGTGGGGGGAACGCGGTGGCTATGGCGGTCGAGCGGTAAGACGATCTTAACGACGGTGCGTGCAAACTTTCTCGGATGCAGTTTTTTGCGGGGCCCGACTCAAGCCCTTCGTTTGGCGAGTCAATTTAGGAGCGAATCCTTCTCGGGTGTTGCGAGAAAGGGCCCAGGGTTATTGTCTCTTCCACTACGAGCAGCCCGACCCATCTGGCTATTCCGGCGGGATCGACAAGCTTAGGCCGGGCCGGAGTTAGCTAAGTTGTGAGCGTTGAGATTGCGCTCTCGAAGGCCCCGGAAAACGCCTTACTTCGTCGTCGCTCCCGGCTCCCCGGTTCCCACCGGCAGCGTAATAGTAAATACCGCGCCTCCGCCTGGGGCCGAAGCTGCTTCGATGTTGCCGCTATGTTCGCGGAGCACGGTTTTGCAAATGCTCAAGCCAAGACCGGTGCCGCGGCCGGGACGCTTGGTGGTGAAGAACGGATCGAAGATGTGAGCCAGGTTTTCAGGCGCGATTCCCGGACCATCGTCCTGAAACGTGATCCATACCGACTCGGGGTTGCGGCCGAGGCGTATGCGAATCGTGCCTTTGTCGCGGCTTTCGCGGATGGCTTGCTCGGCATTCAGCAGCAGGTTCAGGAAAACCTGCATGAGCTGATTGGGGTCGGCAACAATGGCGGGGATCGTGGTTTCTGGCAGAAAATCGACGGTGATATTGCTCTTGCGCATGGGATAGGCCTGCATCTGAACTGTGCGCTGCACGAGTTCATTCAGATTAACCTGGCTGCGCCCCGGGGCGGGCGGGCGGGCAAAGTACTGGAGGTTCTGCACAATTTCGGCGGCGCGCCGCGCCTCCTTGTGCAGAATGCCGACTTGTTTGCGAGCGGTCTCGGTGGTTTCGGTTTCCTGCAGCAGCTCGGCCATGCCGAGAATGCTGGTGAGCGGATTGTTGAGCTCGTGGGCGAAGCCGCCGATCATTTGCCCCATGGCCGCGAGGCGCTCGCTCTGAATGATCTGCTCTTCCAGTTTCTTGGCCATGGTGACGTCGCGCACGGAGATGATTACACCCGCCGGTTTGCCTTCGGCATCGAGCAATGGACTGGCCATACCGAGCATGGTGCGCCAACTGCCGTCGCGGTGCTGTGACCCGTACTCGCACGACGTCCGCGGATTTTCACCGCTGGCGACGGCGCGAAACAGCGCAGCCAGTTCGGGCGATGTGTTATCTGCATCTTCAACATTCTTTCCCAGAAGGTGATCTGGCCCGTAGCCGAGGAGCTCGCTGATGCGCGCGCTGACGAAGGTATATTGACCCTTCAAGTCGAGCACCAGAATGAGGTCGGGAAAGCTTTCCAGCAGGTGCCGCCGGAAGTCTTCCTGCCGTCGCAGCTGTCCTTCGAGCGCGCGCTTCTCGGTCACGTCGACAAGCGTGCCCTGATAACGCACGACCTTCCCCGCTTCGATCACTCCGCTCGATGTATCCACGCAGACCGCGACTCCGCCGTCTTTTCTCCGCAGGTGAATCTCCTGCGTACGCGTGCGGCCGCTTTGGCTGCCTCCGCGCCCGAGCACCGGCTCGCCGTCGGTGGCCGCGGTGAGCTGTTCCGGAGTCAAATTCAGCAGATCTTCTTTGCTGTCGTATCCCAGGATCTTGACGAACGCCGGGTTCACTTCGAGCAGGGTGCCGTCTGGGGCGCTGATGTAGACGCCTTCTTGCAGCGACTCGAACAATTGCGTGAAGCGCTGTTCCTTTTCGCGTTGTCCGGTGATGTCGCGGGCCAGCACGCTGGCTCCAGTGACATCGCCGCCCTTAACGATGGCGTTCACCACACAATCGTAATAACGCCGGCGGTTATCGTTCTTGAGAGTGATCTCAATCACGCCGGTCCAGTTCCGTTTCTCGAGAAACTGCGCCAGCGCGCCGGACGCTTCGGCCCGCATGGGGGCGTCGAGGAATTCCTCAAGCTTGTGGCCAACCAGATCGGAGTAGGCGACGCCCAGAGTTTCCGAGGTCCTCCGGTTTACCGTTCTCAGCGTGCCGTCGAGGGAAATGGCAAGCGCCACCTCGTCGAGTGAATCGATCAGCTCCTTGAAATTGCGCTGCGAGCGGGCGATGAGTTGGCCCAGTTGATCGAGTTGCTCTTCAGAGGGCGTAACTCCGCCCCGATCTTGAAAGCTCTTCAGAATTGTTTTTAGCTCGCCGACCTCACGCTTGCGTCCGAAGGCGTAGGCGGCAAACAAGACGGCGAGGGCCACGAACCCGGCGGGAATCGCCCAGAGCCGGTAGGGAAGATGGAGTTCTTCGAGTTGTTGCCACGACAAGGCCGCGAGTGCTGCGGCGAAGAGAACGAGCAAGCCCAGCGCCCAGCGCCACAACTGGCTCTCTTCATGATCCAGCCGGCTTGATGCAGGATTCGGTCGCTCGGGAGCTGGATCTTGGTCGGGCATGGGTCCCCTCCGGCCGAAACGATCTTTATCTCGGGCAACTCGGCCTCGGGCGACTCTTCTTGGGCGATTGTTCAACAGACGCCCGTTAAGCGGGCAAGCCGTTGGAACCGTCGTCGAGCGAGTCGATCGTGAGCGAGTCGATCGTTTCTCCAGATTGTTCCCTAGCGTAGCACCGAAAGCGGCGGTTTACGTCAGAACGTTCCGGCCGGTTCCATCACGGTTAAGGGGTGATGGCCGTCACATCGGTTAGGGTTCTGCGCGGGCTATGATGTCGGCGAAGGATCTCCCGTCGTTATCGGTGCTCGATCGGTACTCGGTCGTTGCTCGGTCAATGTTCGGTCATTGCTCGCGCTGGAGTCATTGCTCGCGGCGGCCCCTGCGTAAGTTCAAGGTATCCCTATGCTCTACAAAACTCTAAGCGCCGCCGTCTACGGAGTGGATGCCAACATCATTGAAGTGGAGGTGGATGTTTCCGGCATCAAGATGCAGGAAGGCCACTTCCACACCGTCGGATTGCCGGATGCGGCGGTACGCGAAAGCCGGGACCGGGTGCGATCGGCCCTGAAAAACTGCGGTTATGACATTCCACCCACGCAGATCACCATCAACCTGGCGCCGGCCGATATTCGCAAGGAAGGTTCCGGCTTCGACCTCCCGATGGCGCTCGGCATTCTTGGCGCTTATGGCGGTCTGAATAAGAAGGAGATTCCGGATGCGTTATTCGTCGGCGAGCTATCGCTCGATGGGAGTCTGCGGGGAGTCCGGGGCGCACTGCCGATCGCGATTGAAGCGCGCCGCACGAAGGTCAAAAGGATGATCGTGCCTGAAGTCAATGCGCGGGAAGCGGCCATGGTCGAAGGAGTTGAGGTCTATCCCGTCAAGTCGCTGCTCGATGTAATTCATTACATCAATTCCGGCAACGGCATTTCGCGCATGCAAGTCGATACCGCTCAACTGCTCAGCCAGGCGCAGCGCCTCCACGTCGACTTCAAAGACGTTCGCGGCCAGCAAACCGCCAAGCGCGCGCTCGAAGTCGCCTGTGCCGGCGGACATAACATTCTGATGATCGGGCCTCCGGGATCAGGAAAAACGATGCTGGCGAAGCGCATACCGACGATCCTGCCGCCGCCTACGTTCGAAGAAGCGCTGGAGACCACCAAGATCCATAGCGTGGCCGGAGTTCTGGACGCGCGCGCCGGACTGGTCGGCTGGCGCCCGTTCCGCGCGCCGCATCACACCATCTCCGACGCCGGGTTGATCGGCGGGGGAGCGGTCCCGCGGCCGGGAGAAGTGTCGCTCGCTCACAATGGCGTTTTGTTTCTCGACGAGCTTCCCGAATTCCCGCGCAACGTGCTTGAAGTGATGCGCCAACCGCTCGAAGACGGCACGGTCTGCATCGCGCGGGCGGCCATGTCGCTGACCTTCCCGGCGCGTTTTATGCTTGCGTCGGCCATGAACCCCTGCCCTTGCGGATTCCACAACGACCGAACCCGCGAGTGCCACTGCACACCGCCGATGATCCAGCGCTACATTTCTAAAATCTCCGGGCCGCTGCTCGACCGCATCGACATTCACATTGACGTTCCGGCGGTGAACTATAAGGAAATGCGCAGCACATCCGACCCGGAAAGCTCAGCCAGGATTCTTGAGCGCGTAGTCCGCGCGCGCGACATCCAGTTGGCGCGGTTCTCCTCTCAATGCGAAAAGCTGTACTGCAACGCGCAGATGCCGTCGCAGTCAATTCGAAAATTCTGCGAACTCTCCGCCGATTGCGAACGTCTACTTGAACGCGCGATGGCGCAGCAAGGCCTGAGCGCCCGCGCCCACGATCGCATTTTGAAAGTAGCGCGAACGGTGGCCGATCTGGACGGTACTCCGCAACTTGAGACGAAGCACATCGCTGAGGCAATCCAGTATCGAACGCTGGACCGGACGTTTTGGGCGTGAGCGGGTTTGCTATCGACAATTGTGCGATTCACGACCGCCATCCGCGTGGGTTGGCGAGGCTACTGCCCACTAGGGAGCGCAGTCTATAATTCCCGCGAGAGAGACTCATGCCAGGCTGGGGTGCAGGCAGCTTCGAGAACGAAGACGCGCAGAAGTTCCTGGCGCAGCTCAACGCCTGGAGCGTCGATGATCTAAGCCATATCCTCGCCCAGGCCGCCGAGCAGGACTATGTTGAAGCTCCGGAGAGTGGCGTGGTTATAGCCGCAGCCGAGATCGTCGCGTCGGCGAAGGGCGCGCCTCCTCAGACGCTGCCGACTCAGATTGCAGAATGGATCGGCAAGATCGAGGGCGCTCCCAGCGCCAAGATGGTCGAACTGGCGCGCTCGGCGGTCAACAAGGTCCGGCTCAGTTCCGAACTAAAAGATTTGTGGTTGGAAGCCGAAGGTTTGAACGAGTGGAGCGCCGCTCTGCGCGATCTGGAAAAAAGACTCGGCGGGTGAGGGATTCGACTTCGAGCAGCGAACCTTCGATATCGAATCAAGTCGAACGGACAAGTCAGCAGGCTGTGGTTTGGACGGGCGCGAACGCCCGTCCTGCCACGATAATCAGCGATCGCCAGTCATCGAGCACCAGTCATCGAGCACAGATCACAGATCAGTCGGCGGCTGCGCCGCTGCTGGGAGTGGCCGCGGCGAGATTCTTTTCCGCCTGCCGCAGACGCAGAGCGCGATTCGAGGGCAACCCGGCATCGCGGATCTTATATAGCAACGCGCGATAGCTGATGCCCAGCGTGCGGGCTGATTGCTTCCGGTTCCAGTGGTGCTGTTGCAGCACCTTGAGGATGACTTTGCGCTCGAGTTCGCGCACGCATTGGCGAGTCAGCTTCTTCAACGAAATCGGACCGTCGAGATTGATCTCCTGATTGAAAAAGTCGGGCTCGCGCGCCACCAGGTCGTTGGTGATGACTTCCTCATGGCCGAGGATGACGTAGCGCTTGATCAGGTTTTCCAGTTCGCGGATATTACCCGGCCAATGATATTTCTGCAGGACTGCCAGCACTTCGCCCGACAGAGGACGTGCACGGCAGTTGAACTTCCGGTTGTAGTACTCGAGGAAGTAGGCGCACAGATCTTCGATGTCTCCACGGCGTTCGCGCAGCGACGGCATACGAAGATTCACCACATTGATGCGGTAGAACAAATCCTGGCGGAATGTTCCGGCTTCGATTTCTGCTTCAAGGTTGCGGTTGGTGGCGCAAACGACGCGGACTTCAACTTTCTTGTCTTCCTGGGCGCCGATGCGGCAGAACTGGCCATCCTGCAAGAGCTGCAAGAGCTTCGACTGCAGGGAGGGATCGAGTTCGGAAATTTCGTCAAGAAATAAAGTGCCGCGGTGGGCCATTTCGACGCGGCCCGGCTTGGAACCGAAGGCGCCGGTGAATGCTCCCTTTTCGTAACCGAACAATTCGCTTTCGAGCAAGGTTCCCGGAATGGCTGGGCAATTTACCTTGACGTAGGGTCCGACTTTCCAGGGAGACAGGGAATGGATGAGGCGAGCAATAATGTCTTTGCCCGTTCCGCTTTCTCCAGTAATAAGGACGGGAACGTTGGCGGCAGCTACTTTGACGAGCCGCGAACGAAGCGCCTGCATGGTTTCCGAAGTGCCAAAAATGATGTTATCAGGGGGAACCTCGCCCAGCGATTGCGACAATGTGGTTACCGAAAGTGTCGTCATAAGAGTGAATACCCCGTTGCGGTAGAGTGACCATCCGCATGCACTAAAAGTGCATCTCAAGCACCAAACTTGGGGAAGGAGCCGGGCGCTAAGGGCGGGCTAGCCTAAGCGGCCAACTATGAATGGCTTAGGCTGATGGTATCCCGAAAGGGTGAAGATAGGGCATGGCACCAAAGTGCCATTCTGAGAGCCGGGTAGGAAGGGAAAATGTTTTCATACTGCAGACACCACTTTCCTCAAATGCCTGCCGGAGACAGTGACCGTGTCGGTGCCCAGAGGACGGTCAAACTTCAGGCCCAGAAGATGATGATTATCGAGGTGGGTGATCCAGATCGCCTTCGCCTGCATAGTCCGGGTAGAAGTCTTCAAACCGTGGACGGGACCGATGGGAGCACTAGGGATTTCCAGCGAAACCGCCGCCGATTTGGGCAAAGAACGGCGAACAACTACCAAAGCCCCACCAGGAGAGATGTTAATGGCGGTGGCAAATTCGAGGGAATCCTTGCCATTTTCGTCCCGGGAACGGACAAAAACGGGAATGGCGACCTGTAGTCGAGCGCCCTTCCGCTCTTCCTTCTTGGATAACCTAGCAGACACGTGTCCGAACCACCTCTCTGACGGCCTTTGCGCCACTAAAGGTGGCACCTTAGGGGCCAAACTTCGGAAGGATGCCAGGCAGTCCTGAATCGCGCTAAACCTAGCATCCAGCACGGAGATTACCATAGTCACTTCAAAGCGTGGCCGTTTTCACATGACTTGTAGTCATGTAACAAAAGTGCAAAGTATTTCGCTTCGGTTGGGGACGGTTTGCAATTGACAGTCGCCGGTCCCTGACATATAGTCAGCCTAATCCCTCATTCTGGACGGTGGTAACGCTCTTCTCCCCTTTATTTACGCAGTCTTAGGCCTCCATGTCTTCGATATCTGAGAAAGGCCCAGTTGTGGCCCCGGCTGGATCGAGTCCGAAGGATCGTATGCCCCCGACAGGTGCAGCCCAAACTCTCACGTCCGCCGCCGCCGATCAGATGGCGCGCGACTTCGAACAATTGCGCGATCGGTTCAGCAAGACCACGACCGCGCTAGCGTCAGCCGCGCACGACTTGAAGACACCGCTGGCGATCATGAATGGTTATGTTGATCTGCTGCGCAGTCAGAAGCTCGGGCCGCTGAACGAGCGCCAACAAGAAGTGCTGGGCGACATGTTTGCGAGCGGACAGCGCTTGCAGCAGTTCATTCACGACTTTCTGACTTTTACCGTGCTCGAAACCGGCGAACTGCGCATGCAGTTTATCGAGGGCGACCTGAATGCCAGTCTTTCCGAAGTCTGCCGGCTTTGGTCGGCCCGATTTCAGGAACGTGGTTTGGCGCTGTATTTTCTGGCGAATGACAAACTCACGCCCTTTGACTTCGATGCGCCGAAAATCCAGCGCGTGATTTCCAATCTGCTCGAGAACGCCTCGAAGTACACGCCGCAGGGGGGTACGGTCTGGTTGCACGCCGAGCCGCACATGTGGGAGCGTCGCGGGATCACCAAGCCTGGGCTTGATGGAGACCGCCGCCGGCAAGCGACGAATGTGCCGAATGCAGTGAAAGTAAGCGTGGCCGATACTGGCCCGGGGATCCGGCCCGAATTTCACCTGGAAATTTTCGACGATTTCTTCCGCCTGCCGGGAAGCGAATCGGCCGAGGGCATGGGCCTGGGACTGGCGATCGCCCGCCGTCTTCTGCAAGGCATGGGCGGCAAGATCTGGGTCGAAAGCGAATCCGGGGCAGGCAGCAAGTTTTGCTTTCTGATTCCCCAGAAACCAATTCCGGGCAGTGCGCAAGGCGCTCCGCAAAACGACCGACGAGGAAAGAAATGAGCCAAGCCGCCAACATTTTGCTGGTGGATGACGAACCGGGAATGCTGCGTTATATCCGCACGCTCTTGGAAGTGGATGAGCACAAAGTTCAGACCGCGAGCACGGGCGAAGAAGCGGTGGAGCACGTCCAGAAGGGACTACATCCCGACTTGGTGCTGCTCGATCTGCTGATGCCGGGAATTGACGGATTACAAACCCTGGAACAGCTCCGCAAGATGCGGCCGGGATTGAAGGTTGTGATGCTCTCGTGCGTGAACGACACGCGCAAAGTGGTGCAGGCGATGCGCCTGGGCGCCATCGATTACCTGACCAAGCCGTTCCAGAAAGCCGAACTCGATGCGGTGATCGGCAGCTGCGTTGGCACGGCCAAAACGGAGAGCTACGCGGGCGAGGTCGAGGAACTTTGCGACGATGTGTTCTTCGTTGCGGCCAGCCCGGCAATGAAGAAAATTCGCTCGCAGGCGGCGCTGGTCGCGAACGTCGACATTCCAGTGCTGCTGCTCGGGGAGAGCGGAACAGGCAAAGAAGTTCTGGCGCGGCTGATCCACAAACTTTCTCAGCGCGCGCATCGCACTTTTCTCAAAGTGAATTGCGCCGCTGTGCCTGCCGACCTGCTGGAGAGCGAACTGTTCGGTTACGAAGCGGGAGCGTTTACGGGCGCCAACCACGCCAAGCCCGGCAAGTTCGAACTTTGCAACAAAGGCACGATCCTGCTCGACGAAATCGGCGAAATGCCAGCGCTGCTGCAGGCCAAGCTGCTTCATGTTCTGCAAGACCAGACTTTCTCACGCCTGGGCAGCCGCAACGTGATCAAAGTGGATGTGCGCATTCTTGCCGCCACCAACATCGATATTCCCGAAGCGCTCGCTACCAAGCGCCTGCGCGAAGACCTCTATTACCGCCTCAACGCTTTTACCATGTCACTGCCTCCGCTGCGCGAGCGCAAGGAAGAGATTCCAATCCTGCTGAAGCATTTCATGTCGCGCATGTCGGAGTCTTACGCGCGCTCGCCGTTGCCGCTTTCGCCTCCGTTAATGGAAGCATGCCTCAGGCATTCGTGGCCAGGCAACCTGCGCGAACTGAGCAACTTCATCAAGCGCTATCTGGTGCTGGGAGATGAGACGCTTGCCGCCTCTGAACTGCAGCCGAAACCGGATGGCGGAGTGGGCGCACACGCCGCAGCGGTGGGAAGAACCGTGGCCGCTGGCGCCGATGCCATCGGTGGTCTGAAATCACTGTCGCGTAATGCGAAAGATGGAGCGGAAGCCGAAGCCATCGCCCGCGCTCTAGAAGAAACCAACTGGAACCGAAAACAAGCGGCGGCGCTACTCCAGATCAGCTACAAAGCGCTGCTCTATAAGATCCGCCAGTACGGCATTGCGCAAAGCCGGAGCACGCACCGGTTATCCGCGGGAGCGTAGAAGCAACTGCCGGTCTGGGGTACTCGCAACTTGCAGCTGGATTTTGGTGCGGATAAGAGGACTCGAACCTCCACGACCTTGCGATCACTAGGACCTGAACCTAGCGCGTCTGCCAGTTCCGCCATATCCGCATCTTGAGAAAATCTCGGCAGGACCTTCTTCAGGGCAACTACAATACCATTCTACCGACTCGCGTGTGGCTGTCAAACATGCATCACACACCGGGTGTCCGATGCTATGGAAAATACCAGCGAGAAAATTCCGCCCGAACTGGCCAAGGAACTACGCGCTCTGGCGCACGATCTGAGCAACGCGCTGGAAACCATTATGCAAGGGACGTATCTGGTCTCACAGGCGAACCCGCCCGAGAATATGCGCCGTTGGGTTGAGCTAATCGATCAGGCCTCGCAGGATGCAGTCAAGATCAATCGTCAACTGCGGCAGATCTTGCGCAATCAAAGCTAACAGCGCTCGGCCACCGGCAGTCAGGGTCGGATAAGCTTCAGAGCTGCGGACCGGCTGGTCGCCGAAGTTTGAGTGCGGAATGCTGAGCACTGAACGCACACCTAGCCCAGCTTCGCATCCATCGTGATCTTGGCGTTCAGCACCTTTGAGACCGGGCATCCCGCTTTGGCGTTGGTGGCCGCCGTGTTAAAGGCTTCCGGGCTAGCGCCGGGGACCTTCGCGACGACGTCCAGGTGTACGGCGGTGATGGTCCAGCCCGCTTCGAGTTTCTCCATGGTGAGCGTTGCTGAGGTGCTGATGCTTTCCGGCGTCAGGTTCGCGCCGCCCAGTTGCGCCGAAAGCGCCATCGAGAAACATGCGGCATGGGCTGCTGCAATCAGCTCTTCCGGATTCGTTCCCGGAGCGTCCTCAAACCGCGTCTTGAACGAATACTTCGTGTTGGAGAGAATTCCGCTGGCGGAGGAAACCGTCCCCTGCCCATCTTTCAGACTGCCTTTCCAAACCGCGCTCGCTTTGCGATCCATTGCCATCTCCTGAAGTGAGGATGAAAAAAGAAAGTTCGTCACTATTGTAGAAGGAGCGAACGGAAATTGCCGGGGTGAGGGCGTGAATGGGAGTCAGCGTGAATCGTTTTCAGTAAAAATCGGAGCAGCTCAAGTAGAAGCCGCATTTTCTGCAAACCGCTTTGCAGCGATGTCCGCGCAATTCAGACGAGCAGTTCGGGCAGATCGAGATCAAATCCTTCCGCGCATTTGCGGCGATTCCGATTGCCGCTGCTGGTTGACCGGTTGCGGTGCCAGTTGTCGAACGGGTCGAAAGTGCACTCGAACTCGGAACTGAAGCTTGGGGCAAACTCGGAGGCAAACTCATGTCCGGTGTTGTAGCACAGATTCAGGTGCGGAGAAACATCGACCTTGCTCACCCGTTGTGAACCAAGGTGCGGGCCTCGGTGTGTTCCGATGGACAAAACTGACACCCAGCGTTTCTACTGTGAAGTGACTGGGCGCGGTACCCAAGTGGTAAGGGAGAGGTCTGCAAAACCTTTATACGTCGGTTCGATTCCGACCCGCGCCTCCAAGCGTGTCCGGGATTTCTTGAATTTTCGCAACATGCGCGTCAAAGAATCGAAACAAGGCACGAGGATGGCGTACGGCTCGCCGAGGTCGAAGTTTCTTCAGATCCGGCTGCGGTTGCTACTGCGGCTGTGCGCAATCCTTTCATTGCTTGCGCTTTCACAGGCAGCATCGGCCCAGGTTTCAGCCTCGATTTCCGGCAACGTGGAAGATGCCTCGGGAGCCGCCATCAGCGGCGCAACGATCACGGTAACGGACCTGGAAACCGCGGCGACGCGCAGTGTCACCACCGACTCGGCGGGAAATTACCGCGTCCTCTCGCTGCCCATGGGACGCCACGAAATTAAAGCGGAGAAAGGCGGATTCAAAGCTGCGATCCGTACCGGCGTCAAATTAGATGTCGGGCAGGAAGCGGTGGTGAACCTGCGCCTGGAAGTTGGACGAGTTGTGCAGCAGGTTGTTGTCTCCGACGAAGGTTCGGTGGTCAATACGACAACCGCGTCCGTCTCTGGCTTGGTCGGCGAGCAGGAAGTCAAAGATTTGCCGCTCAACGGCCGCAGCTTTGACAATCTGATCACACTCAATCCCGGCACGGTGAACTACACGGCGCTGCGAAGCGCCAATACGACGACCAGCAATGGCAGCGCATACGCCGTTGATGGCCAGCGCCCGGGTGACAGCCTGATGCTGCTCAATGGCGTCGAATACACGGGATCGAGCCAACTTGCGGTGACCCCGGGCGGAGTCAGCGGAAACCTGCTGGGAATCGATGCGGTGCGGGAGTTCAATGTTTTGACCGACGATTATGACGCGGAATATGGAAAGCGCGAAGGCGCCCAAGTTGTCGTCGTCACACAGTCAGGCAGCAATGCGCTGCATGGAACGCTCTATGAATTCATCCGCAACAGCGCTCTCGATGGACGCAATTATTTCGACCAAGGTTCGATTCCGCCTTTCCGACAAAACCAGTTCGGAGGGGCGCTGGGCGGCCCGATCAAAAAGAATCGCGTGTTCGTGTTCGGCAACTACGAAGGATTTCGCCAGAGTTTGTCGGTCAGCAGTCTGAGTATCGTTCCCGACGCGGAAGCGCGTATGGGATACCTGCCTAATTCGGAGGGGGTTGAAATGCCGGTTGAGAATTTGAACCTGGCGATGCTGCCCTACATGTCATTCTGGCCTGCGCCAAACGGTGGAGAGCTAGGCGGGTCGGAGGGTGCGAGCGGCGGCGAAGCATTCTCATTCAATCATCCCAAGCAACACATCCGCGAAGATTTCGGCACGATTAGAGCCGACTACATTCATAGCGATCGCGATACGCTGTCAGTCGCTTACACCATCGACGATGGCAATGGGTTGATTCCGTTGGCGGACCCGCTCTTCGCGTCAGCTCTCATTCTCCGCAGCCAGGTGGTTAGCCTGCAGGAGACGCACATTTTTTCGCCGGGCATGCTCAACACCTTTACCGCCGGATTCTCCCGCGCTGGTTTCGCCAACAATTCCGTACCGCAGGCAACGTTCGCCACGGGCGCCGATCCGTTTGTAGAAGGACGCGGGCCCGGTGGAATCGTCGTGGGCGGCGGCCTTACGACCACGGCCAACGGCACGATTACCTCGGCTGGGCCGAACAACGCCTCAGGCGTGTGGAATCGCAGAAATTTATTTACCTTCGCCGACAGTCTGCAAATCAGCAAAGGAATTCACCAGATTAGTCTGGGCTTCTGGTTTCAGCCGCTCCAGGATAACGAAGACACGGCGTCGCGCCAGTTGGGGCAAGCCAGTTTCAGCAGCCTGACGACCTTGCTGCAAGGCACGGTCAGCACATTTCAAGTCGTGCCCACGGCTACCGAGCTAGGTTGGCGCAGCCTGATGGGCGCGTGGTTTCTGCAAGACGCAATCAAAGTGCGCCGGAATCTAACGCTGCAGATCGGCTTGCGCCATGAATTCGACAACGGCTGGAATGAAGAAGCGGGACGGGCCGCAAATTTCATTACCGGCTCGAACGGAGTGCTCGAGACTGCGCCGCGACTCGGCAACTCGGTTTTCACGCAAAACAACGCCAAGTGGCTCTTCGGCCCTCGCATAGCGTTGGCGTGGGACCCGCGCGGAACCGGGACGACAGTAATCCACGCGGGATTCGGCATCCATTATTCATTGTTAGACGCACTCGCATTTCAGCTCAATTCGCTCCCTCCGTACAACGGATCGATTTCGTTCGCCAACACGTCATTGTTCAACGTCATCCCGGCGAAGCCGCCGACTCCACAATGCACGGGCGGCCCGGGAGTTCCAGTCGGATGCACCATCTACGCTCCGCAGGGCGTGCAGGCGAATACGAAAATCCCGACGCTTCAGGAATGGAACCTGACGGTCGAACAACAAATCGACCGCAATACTTCGCTGCGCGTTGGCTATGTGGGATCGTTCGGTATTCACCAACTGGTCAGCATCGACCCCAACAGTATTCCCCCGGAGATTTGCACCGACGCAAGCGGCTGCGTCGCCGGCGGCGTGAACAAGAAATCGGCGACCGTGCCTGAAGGCACGTTATATATTCCCTGGGGAGTTTCGGGTGCCAATACTCGTCCCAACGAAAATCTTTCCGGCGGATTCTTCTGGTATGGCGAAGGCAACAGTAGTTATAACGCGCTGCAAGTCGATGTGCTCCGCCGTTTCTCGCGCAAGCTGCGATTCCGCGCGAACTACACGTGGTCAAAGAGTCTCGACAATAATTCGGCGCTGACCGGAGCGCAATCGAGCAATCAGGCGCAGATGGTTCTCAATCGATTCAATCTGCGGCAAGATTGGGGGCCATCCGCGCTGAATGTCGCGCAGCAGGCGCACTTCTCGGCCAGTTATGAACTGCCCTTTGGACAAGGGCAGACCTGGCTCGCCGAAACCAGCGGCTTGGCCGGAGATCTGGTCAGTGGATGGACTCTGAACACCATCACCACCGTGGCGAGTGGATTCCCGTTTACGCCGCAAGTTGGTTCGAACGTTTCCGGCGACGGAGACACGCGAAATCCCGATCGCCCTTCGCTGAACCCCAACTTCAGCGGACCGATCCAGCGTTTCAGTCCCACGCAGTGGTTTAATCCCAACGCATCTGTGTTTCCGTTCGTGTCGCCGGTGACGGGCACGTACGGAAATCTGGGCCGAGGTTCTCTGACTGGCCCGGGATTGGCCGAAGTCGACGCGTCGCTATTCAAGAACACCAAGCTCACCGAGAAAATGGCGCTGCAGTTTCGAGTGGAGTGCTTCAACATGTTCAACCACACAAATTTCGGCACACCGAACGCGATAGTATTTTCGAGCGGAGCTCCCAGCCCCTCAGCCGGTCTGATCACCGCGACCGCGACTTCATCGCGAGAGATTCAGTTCGGGTTGAAGCTGATCTATTGATCTCAACGATCGGGTGATCCGAACGATCGAGTGATCAGAACGGGCGAGTGATCCCAACGATCGAGCGGCAGAAGTTGCCAGCATGACTTGCATGGACTGATATAGACTTTCTCGGGCGATGTTCGCCGGTTCCGCCCATGCAATCAAACCCCAGCACTATGGAGCTGAAAAGATGCCTCCGACTCGCCTTCTTCTTGCCCTGATTCTCGCCGCATTGATGCCGCTTACGGTGGCCGCGCAGCCTTCGCATCCGCTATTGCAGCGCCCGGCATTCAATGGCAATTTGATCGTCTTTTCTTACGCCGGCGACTTGTGGACGGTGGACCGCAATGGCGGCCATGCCAATCGTCTGACGACCGGCACCGGCATTGAAACCGACCCGGTATTCTCGCCCGATGGCACGATGGTCGCCTTTACCGGCGAATACGACGGCAACACCGATGTCTTCGTCGTCCCCGCGATCGGTGGAGTCCCGAAGCGCCTCACCTATCATCCGTCTGCCGATGCCGCAGTGGCGTGGACGCCAGATGGCAAGTTCGTGATCTTCCGTTCGAACCGCGAAAGCGACAGCCCGCGCTACAGCAAGCTGTTTAAGGTCTCTGTGAATGGAGGCCTGGCAACCGCGCTGCCGCTGCCGATGGCTTTCACCGGCAAATATTCTGCTGACGGAAAATACTTTGCCTACTCACCTGTGGGCGGCGCTTCGCAGTTCAGTTATTCCAATTACGTGGCTTGGAGAAACTACAGGGGCGGATTGGCCAGCTCGATCTGGATCACCGACATGGCGACGCTTGATGTGGTGAAAGTGCCGCGCGACAAATCGAACGACTTCAGTCCGGCGTGGGTCGACAAACAAGTCTATTTTCTTTCCGACCGCAACGGCCCGATCTCGCTATTTCGCTTCGATCCCGCGACGAAAGCTGTGACTGAGGTGGTGAAGAACGATGGCGCCGATATTCGTTCAGCGAGCGCGGGCCCGGGCGGCATTGTCTACGACCGTTTCGGCGAGCTGTTTCTGTATGACACCGCCAGCGGCCAGACTCATCCAATCAACGTCGATGTGAGCGCCGACCTGCCCGAGGTTCGCTCTCGCATTTCGCCGGTAGACCGGGAGATCGATAACTACGCTATCTCGCCGACCGGTGTGCGCGCTGTGTTCGAGGCGCATGGCGAGATCCTCACCGTCCCGGCTAAAGAGAGCACGACGCGGAATATTACGAACACTCCGGGCGTGATGGAGCGCGAGCCGGCATGGTCTCCGGATGGGCAGAGCATTGCCTATTTCTCCGATGAGTCGGGGCAGTATTCGCTGCATGTCAGCAAACAGAACGGGGGCGGCGCAGTCAGGAAGTTTCCGCTGGCCAGTGACGCGACCTATTATTTCCATCCAGTATGGTCGCCGGACTCCAAGCTGATCGCCTTCCACGACAACAAAATGCAAATCTGGATGCTGGATACGGCGACGGGGAAGGCCAGCGTCCTAGACAAGGGCATGGTGGACGACGGAGTCTACGACGCATCATGGTCGCCCGATTCGAAATGGCTCGCGTACAGCGAGAGCGTTGCGAACCGTTTCCATGCGCTGTTTCTGTACTCGGTCGCATCGGGCAAGAGCACGCAGATCACTGATGGCATGAGCGATGTTCTGAATCCCGCGTTTGACCGCGGCGGCAAATATCTTTACTTCCTCGAAAGTACGAACTTCGGAACCTCCACCAGTGGACTTGACATGAGCAGCGACGAATTCGACGTCACCAGCAGCGTCTACGGGCTGGTGCTGGCGGCCGATACGCCTTCCCCGATAGCGCCGCAGGGCGAAGACGAGAAGACGCCCGA
>Ga0182018_10002122_pt1 | contig 20620 bp, 17 predicted proteins | sample 812P2MmetaG_FD_120490 | JGI IMG/M metagenome (GOLD analysis project Ga0182018, IMG submission 120490) | Permafrost microbial communities from Stordalen Mire, Sweden - 812P2M metaG | ecosystem: Environmental > Terrestrial > Soil > Wetlands > Permafrost | place: Sweden: Stordalen | collected...
GCAACGGGCATGATGAACCATCATCCTCACGCCCTGTGCACATACTCAGTTGCAAGCTTGATTACCGGTCAGGTGGGTCACTTTTGGAAAGCAGACCCGGGTCATTTCTCGAAAGCGCCGAAGGTACTTCAGGAGATGGACAGAGATAACGACTCAGGCGATATTGACAACCAATTGAATCTGTTCGACTTGTAGCCGGACACTAATGATTGCAGGTATAGGAGATCTTGCAACAACTGAAAACTGTCAGATCATGTCAGATGGGGCGGATGGGGCTTCCTGTTCAGACTTCGTTCGCTTCGCGACGATCAAAGTGATGTCGTCCTGCTGCAGACTCCCGCCGAACCGGACCACATCGTGGATGATCGTTTGCGCCAGTTCTTCAGCCGGCATTGACATGTTCCTGCGTAAGGCATCGATCAAACCGGATTCACCGAAATCCTCGCCTACCTCAGTCATCGCCTCGGTAATTCCATCTGTACAGAGGGCTAGCACATCGCCCACTCCCAGAGACGTTTCCGCCATCAAACAGTTCCAGTCCTTAAATAGACCGAGAACAGTACAAGTTGGCTCTAAGCGCTCCACATCGCCATTGGCACGAACGAGCATGGCGGGGACGTGGCCGCAATTTGCATAGCGCAACCGATCAAATTCGAGATCAATATCTGCAAAGAACAGCGTTGCGTATGATGCGGAATCGGAGTTTCGAAAGAGCAACCGATTAACAGAGTTGAGAAGTTGATCCGTTCGGTTGTCGGCAGACAAATGTTGGCTTCGAAGATTGGCCTGAAGATTAGCCATCAATAGTGCGGCGGCTATTCCCTTGCCGGAGATATCGCCTACCACGAGCGCAAGGCGATTTTTACCGAGTTCAAGAAAGTCGTAATAGTCTCCACCTACGGTGCGAGCCTGAATGCAGACTCCTGCGTAATCCAATGTCGGGACGTCAGGTTTCTCCTGCGGGAACAATCGAAACTGAACTTGCCTTGCAATCTCCATTTCCTGTTCAGTGAGACGCTTTGCTTCGAGGTGCTCAACGTACGCTTTTCGACGCGCTTCAATCTCCCGAGTCGCTTCGTCAAAGCCCATCAGCACAAAGGTGTTTCCGTCGGGGTCCTCGAAACGGCAAAACATCCCGCCCCATATTGGCCTTTGGAACGGAAGAGTGAATCGGACACCCCGTTTCGACCACTCATGATATTTCGCTTCGACGTTTTCCGTAAGAAACGTAACAACACCCAAATACCCGACGAACCGCTCATCGTCTTTCTCTTGTCCAGGCAAGACGAGTGTCAGGCTTGCCGTACCGTCAGGAGGCGCAACTTCAATCCATCGGTTTCCGGAGGCAAATTGAACGTCTAAAATCAGTCGAAATCCAAGTTGGTCAACAAAGAAGCGCATGCTACGTTCCTGGTCGCGGACATAAACCCTCACGAATTGGAGTCTGAGGTAGGCCTCATCTCTGCTCGTCCGAATCGCCTCGCGGTCTCGGCCAGAGAGGACGTCCGACCCTGAGACACTGGACACTATCTTGTCCGTGAGCCACGGATTTGCAGTTGCTTCGATGTTTTCAGGAACTGCATCTTCGTCATGCATGTCTGAAGTCTACATCGAGTTGGCGCATCTCAGTCGGCCCGGACGCATCGAAGACTGTCCTGCCGCTTCCTCCTATGAGTTGAGAGGTCATGCCGAAAGCCCTACATCAGCAGGTTCTTTGTGCAGCCGAACTTCAAAACCGATTCCATCTGCACTGATGTCCGCGCGCTGAAAGTCCGTTTGCGCAATAAGGCCACGGATCTCGCGCTCGGTATATGCGCTCCTTACCAGATGTCGAAACATCCTGCGAGTGATGAACGAGTTCAACCGCCCTAGATTCATGCCTGCAACGTAGCCGTCGACCAGGGATAATGGGGTATCGCGGAGCAAATCGATGATCATGGCTTGTCCGTTTGGCTTGAGGACGCGATACATTTCTTGAAGGGCGCGCACCGGCTCGGCAAACTTCTTGAACGCGGCCCGGCAGACTATAAAGTCAAATGAATTTCCGTCAAAGGGCATCGCGGCGGCGTTCCCTTGACGAAAATCCACTTCGACATTTTGTTTCGTGGCACTGGCCCGCGCCATTTCGACGAATGACGCACTAAGCTCCACCGCCGCAACGCGGACCCGTTGAGTTTTGGCCAGTTCGATCGAAAGATATCCGGGACCGGGTGCCACCTCGAGCACGGCACTGCCGCAAGGCAGTTCGGCGGCAATTCTGTTGGCGAGAGCCTGAAACTCGGGCAAATCTCTCTTCGTAGTGTTGGCATACCACCTGGCCGACCATCCATCGAACGCAAGCCCTTTATTGGGCCTTGCCGCTGCATTGCTCATTCTCGTCACCTCGTGTATTTCGGTGTGTCGAATATCTCGATACGACGTGATAATATACTGGCCGATTTGCGCTGTCAAGGGGAAAGATGGCCTAGGTGTGTCCGCGGTGGTGTCCAGGTTGTGCCGTAAGCGCTCAAACTGCGTCGCGTCCACAAGGATCTGCCATGCGTACCCAGCACGGTCATCCACGATCGATCGGAACGTCCATCACACGCAGCGTTTAACCCTGTCTTGAGAGCTCATTGCATCTCGGTTGTCGCCAAATCGCCGATTAATCGTTCGGAAGTCAAAGATCCATTTTCCTGGGGCTGCAGCGATCGGCAATCTTGTGCTTCAGCTCTTCAACTTTGCGGCCTCTCTAGTTGAGTTGTCTGGCAGCAAAGTTAGCAGTTCGTTTAGCGCCGGCCGCAATCAGGATCACGGCGAGCACGGCAAACACCAAGTTCCCAATTCTGCCGAAAACGTCTGCTGTCCCCAGCGCAGGAATCTGTATGAAGGCGTGCCATGCGTACGCCATGGCGGCACCACCAGCAAGAGCAACCTTGTGACGTTCATCCCAGCCTCTGCGAGCAGCCCAAAACAGGATTGCAGCGGCCACCACGGCATCGAGTAACAGATAGACCCCGACCGCCAACCACCCCCAGGCCATAGGCACCAGCAGGAATGCGGACGATGCGACAAGTGCCATCAGACCCGGGACCCAGGGAGGCGGAACGCCGCCGCGAGCAGTACTGTTCAATCGCAGGGGAAGGCGAAATGCTGACACGATCAAGACGAGCAAGGCTATAGCGGACCAAAAGAACTGGGTGCGCGATGCGGCAAAATGGTGATAATCCTGACGAATGGAAAAAGACGCCATCGACACGGCGGCCAATGTGAAGATCGTCGCGATCAGCCCTAAGCCCCAACGGCCAATCCAGGGGGATGTAGCTCGGTCCGGAACCAATGCCTCAACCAGCGCGATTGAGACCGATATGCTCCACACCGTATGAAGGGTGAGCACGAAGACGGTATACCAACCGCTGATTCCGAGGGCTGCGATGAATGCCGGCTCCAACAGATGGAGATTGAGCCCCATATAGTTTGGATTGAAGAGAGTCTCTGTGAGAAAGGCTTCCTCAAGGATTCCGTACGCAAGCGCGAGGACGAGGATGCTTGGCCAGCCCCTTCCCGCTCGGCGGACGGATTCTCGAATCAGCAACGCAGCGCCGCCGTAGACCGGAGCCAGAATGGCCAACATCCCGAGCATTTTAATGGTCATGTTGCCCAGCAGGAACTCGGCAACCAGCGGCGCGACGAAGAACAACCCGATGGCGGGCGCAACGCGGCGCAGTTGAATCGCCACCCCTGTCGAGAGCTGAGATTTGCCTCCCATATGCACTCTTTTCTCTTGCACCAGCGGCACGCGGCATTTGAATCAAGCTGCGTCTTGCAGGTACAATATCTTATTGTCTCGGTATCTTAGTTACTAAGATACTTATTTGTCAAGGGGGATGCAATGAAGCCTGCATTGAAACGCAGCCGTCAGGAGTTGCTCCGGCGGGTAGGACAGGAACTTGGTCGCGAGATGAGCGCTCAGACAATCTTCTTTCACGAAGTGGCCGCTCGAAAGCTGGGCCTGAATGCCACTGATACCCGCTGCCTCGATTTGATATCGCGAGCGGAGTCATCCGAGGTGACGGCAGGCGACCTGGGCCGGGCGACAGGCTTAACCACGGGTGCCGTCACGGGAATTCTTGATCGGCTTGAGGCAGCCGGGCTGGTGGAACGGGTGCGGGATTCCAACGACCGCCGACGGGTGATTGTCCGGCCCCTGCCCGAGGCTGCCGCACGCATGGGCAACGTCTACGAGGGACTGGGGGCAGCGATGACGAAACTCGCATCGGGATATGGGACCAAGGAGTTAGAACTCATCAGCCATTTTCTTGAGGGACAGCTTGCAATCCTGCAAGAGCAGATCGCGAGAATTGCATAGTCTCTTCGAATCCTGTTGACTGGTTACCTGACATTACATGGCTGGCGAGGTAATCTTCAACGCGGAAAGATTTATCCGGACCAGGCTTGAATCGATCGGAAGCTCGCTCGAAGCACTGCACGCAGATCGGGACTTCTGAACGCATGGTCGGCTAATCGTGAGTGTCAGCTGATCGTAAGTTACTCATTGGTAAACACTTGTCGTGGACCGGACTTGTAATACGCTGCATAGATTCTGGATTTACGCAAAATCGCCGAGTAACGTATCCAGACGCGCGAGTTCTGGAAACGTGCCTCAGCCTGAAGTCGCCATTCGAGACTATGCCAGCTCAGCGAATGCGGGTCGCTGAACACGGGCCGGTTTCCCGGTAACCAATCCACCATTTGGAAGAAGGTTGGCGGATCGATCAACTCTTATGAACCACCTCGAATGAGTACCCGTCGGGATCCAATACATCGGCCGCGTAATATCCTGGATAGTATTCCAGTCGCGCCCGCGGTGATATGTTGTCCGTCGCTCCAGCTACTATTGCAGCTTGATAAAACTCATCGACTTGAGCGTTATTCTCGGCGTCGAAGCCCCAATGGATCGAACCAGGATCAGGCTTCCCTTGCTTGAGCCAGAAGCATGCCCTCTTTCCATCTCCCAATCCCCACAGGTCGGGATGACCACGTTCGCCTTTGTAGGGAAGGAAAAATCTGATATTCAAGGGTTTCAGTGCCGCGTCGTAGAACACCAGCGAGCGTTCGACATCGCTTACAGTCAAGATGATGTGGTTGATCATATTCTCTCCTTTAGAGTGCAAGGGCTTCGATTGTCTTTTCGCCATCGGGAATCGCGTTGTCGGAAATCCCCGGTATGTTCATACCTTGCGCACGCACAGTCTGCACATCATGAATCCCGATGAAGCCCAGAATTAGGCGCAAATAAGGCTCCACGGTGTCCCACGACTTCCACGGCCCTTCCGAGAAGACTCCGCCGGACGCGAGTACCAGGATTGCTCTCTTCCCTTTGGCTAGCCCTCAACTCCCGCTCCCGCGTAGTTGAATGTCTTTCCGGCGCGCACAATATGGTCGATCCATGCCTTCAAAGAAGAAGGCAGTCCGAAATTCCACATGGGAGATGCAATTACGAGCAGGTCAGAGGACAACAGCTCCTCCGAGAGTTCGTCTGAAAGACGGAGTGCATCCTTTAGGGACTCTGCCTCTGCTTTGTCTTTGGTAGAGATCCCCTTTGCGGTCTGGTAGTCCAGGTGCGGAAGTGGGTCTGTCGCCAAGTCGCGCTCAACGAAACTTGCGTTCGGATATAGAAACCTTAGGCGCTCTTGCAATGTTTCGGTTAGTTGACGGCTCGCAGACTCCGCTCCTCGCGGGCTCGATTCGATGATCAGGATTCGTTTCATTTCAATTTCCTCTCTCTAGTCGTTCATGTGCAATCGCGCAGATCAGTTCCAACCATGCAGCGTCTCGTGTAGAAACCACGTGCGACATTCGGCTTCATTTATCCAAACTTCAAGCAGGCTTGCCATAGCGACATCCTTGAATTCATCACAAACGTCATGAGCTGCAAGCATGAGCTTCGTCAAACAGCGGCTGTCGGCGAACAATTCCTCGAGCAGGCTCTTGGCTGTGGCAGATTGTTCATCGTTGTCGAGCAATCGTTGATGTTGGGCGATGTCGCCGATGGAGCGCAGCGTTGTGCCGCCGATCTTGCGAGCCCTCTCCGCAATCGGGTCCGTCATCGCGAAAATTCCCGCCGCCTGTTCGTCGAGGAGCAGGTGGTAGTCGCGGAAATGAGGTCCACTCATGTGCCAGTGAAAATTCTTTGTCTTCATATAGAGCGCAAAGACGTCTGCGAGCAATTGGCGCAAGGTTTCAGAAATCGCCGCGACAGCCGCCGGCGAAAGATCGGTCGGAATATCAAGACCCACTGCTATTCCTCCCTTGAGGGGCTTTCTCATTTGCCTGGATGTCATTCCTTCTCCTGCAGAGCGCGTCAACTGAGCCTTTATTCGACCTTCGATCATTCCGACCTCCCAGATGATCCTGGTAGATCTAGATGTATTGAGATCGCTGCTCCTCAGTCTTGGATATTCCGGGCACCACTGGCACATTCGGAGCACTCTTCGTCGCGTTGCGAAGGCAAGAACGAGGCGTTTATCATCCAAGACAGAGCTGACCTCCCGAGGAGGGAGAAATGACCGTCAACCGCGACGCAGTCCGAGAACGATTTGAAGTTCCCGGATTTGTGAGTGAAAATCGCCCCGAATTTGAGAAGGTTCGCTCGGTCTCAAACCGCTCGGAGCGACCACTCTTTTTTGCGCGGTATCGGCACGACAAACCGAATCTCGGTTTGCTCGAACAAACGCCTTTGGCGGATCAGGTCATCGTGTCGGTGGAACTCCGCCCATTCAGACCGATCAACGTGTTTTGCGACGGTCATCACAAGCGGAAACCGGCTTCTGAAGCTGGTGCACTAGCTCTGTACGATATGCGCAGGTCATGGTGTGCAGACATCAGAGATCCTTTCGACACGTTGCAAGTCTTCCTGCCAATTAACAGCTTTCGGGATTTTGCAGCGGAGCGCCGCAGGAGCTTTCTTGACTTTCGCTACGACCTGCAAGAGCCACGTTACGACGCAGTCATGCTGCACTTGATGCAAGCGATGCTGCCTGCACTGGAGCGACCGCAGGAGGTCAGTGCCCTATACCTGGATTCCATATTTCTTGCCGTGCGTGACCACATTGCCGAAGCATACGGCGGTTTCACGACAAGGGCTACGAGCAACAGGCTTGGCCTTACCGCTCGTCAACTTCGTCATGCTCTCGAATACATTGAGGCTAACCTAAGCCAGGATGTCAGCCTTGCCGATGTAGCAAACGCGTCCGCCACCTCAGTGAGTTCACTCACCCGTGGCTTCAAGACCGCCCTGGGCATTTCGCCCCATCGCTGGGTGCTGAACAGGCGAATTGCCCTCGCACAGCGCATCATCTACGAGAGTGCTATGCCTCTCAACGAGGTTGCGATTTCTTGTGGCTTCGTTGATCAGAGCCATCTCACGCGCGTTTTCGTGCGGCATGTTGGTAGCTCTCCCGCTGTTTGGCGGCGGAACGCCCAACGCTGAACAGGTGCGAGGCCGAAGGGAATAAGAAGCCTCATCGCGAGCTTTTTTTGGACGACCTCGGACGAATAATGGTAAGCGACCCTCAAGCTAATTCCCGTAACTCCACGCGGAATGTGCTCAACAAGCATCCGTCGCCGGGCGGATCATTCGCGTTCGCTAGGCTTCGATGCCATCGTCTTTTGGCCACTGACCTTGTCAACGAGCGCATAATCGCCAACTCACTCATTGGAGCGCCGATTGGTACCGATATGTCTTAGTGCAAGTTGGCTTCTCGAACGTGATGTGTGGGTGGCATTTCTACGGGGCGTCCGCTGGTCGACCAGAGAGCAGTGGGCCTATTGATCCAATCCTTTAGCCTCTCCAGCAATCGACCGCGCTCGATGGTCCAGAGTCCGTGACAGAGACGTCACTGAAAGTTCCACTGAAGAGAAATGTATCTCCTCTAAACTTTTTAATTTCAATCGCTTGCAAAACCTCTATCGAGAGTTCGAATGACTCTCCTCCAGCCAGCGAGTCATGTGCTTTAGAATCAATAACTGACATATCGAAAACCACCCCGTTTTCGGACTATTTGCGTACAAATGATCCACCAGAGAATTCTTCTCCGAGTAGCTCATCTCCCTTTGAGTTGCCCTTTTCTCTGGTCTACCAGAGAGCAGTGGAGTTTTTAATTCATCCCTTGGCCACTTCATTGTGCGACGAGCCTACAGTTGCTTGAATCGAAGGTCTTTCAAAGGCCTGGCTAGCCACAAACCAGGCACAGCGGCGTTCCTGGACCCTCCGGCGTTTGTTGAACTATTTCGTAAATCCACGGAACCGGCGGAAATGGTTCGCCGTAGAGGATTCCATGGGACACGATCTGCGCTTCGCCCTGCGTTCGATTCTCACGCATCCCTGGTTTTCAGCGGCCGTCGTGGTGACCGTGTCCATGGGGATCGGCGTGAACACCATGGTGTTCACGCTGGTGAACGCCGTGCTTCTCAAGCCGTTGGCGGTGCCGCACGGCGATCGGATTGTCGTCCTCAGTAACAGCAATCTCGCTCACAGCGACGATTCAATGCGCATCTCCTATCCGGACTTCCGCGATTACCGGGCGCAAGTGTCTTCGGTGGAATCGATGGAGGCAGCGAGTGATGAACAAGGTGTTTTAAGCGAGCGCGGCAATCCCCCGGCGCCCTATCACATGGAGCACGCCACCGCCGGGCTGTTTGACATGTTGCATATCCGGCCCGTCCTGGGACGCGGATTTTTGTCCACCGATGACAAACCTGGAGCCGCACCTGTCCTGCTGCTAGGCTATGGGGTCTGGAAAGATCGTTACAGCAGTTCCCCCTCGGTCATCGGCCGTTCGGTGCGCGTGAACGATACTCAGGCGACAATTATTGGGGTGATGCCGGAGGGTTTCCGATTCCCTGTCGGCACCGACCTGTGGATGCCGCTGGTGCCGACACCTAGCCTTGAAAAACGCGACTCGCGCCCGTTGGAAATCTGGGCCATGCTCAAATCCGGCGTTGGGCTGGAACAGGCTTCGGTCGAATGCAACGAGATCGCCACCCGCCTCGCCAAGCAATATCCGGCGGCCGACAAAGACCGCGGCATTCGCGTTCAGACCTTCAACCGACGCTACAACGGCCCCAATGTCCGCATCGTTTTCCTTCTCATGCTTGCAGCTGTTGGTTTTGTTCTGCTGATTGCGTGTGCCAACGTCGCCAACATGATGTTGACCCGGGCACTCGGCCGCCAGCGGGAAATGTCCATTCGCGCCGCGCTGGGCGCTTCGCGGTGGCGTGTAATTCGCGAGCAACTCACAGAGAGCCTGATTTTGAGCGTCCTCGGCGGCGCTCTCGGACTTGGTTTGGCTGCAATCGGAGTGCACTGGTTCGATCTTTCCACACAAAACGTTGGCAAACCTTACTGGATCCAGTTCACGATGGATTACAAAGTATTCGGATACTTCGCCGCACTGTGCATTGTCAGTGGACTTCTGTTCGGCCTGGCGCCGGCCTGGCGTGCATCCCGCGTGAATCTGAATGAAGTGCTGAAGGAAGGCGCGCGCAGCATGGGCAAACATCGCGGCGGGAAATTTGCTGCGGCGATGGTTATCTTTCAGTTCGCCCTCACGCTCGTCCTGCTTACAGGTGCAGGAATCTTTGTCCACAACCTCATTCTCACCCTTACTGCCAACCGCTCAGTACCGGGCGATCAATTGATGACGGCACACATCGATTTTCCTGATAGCCGTTACAAAGACACGGATTCCAGGCAGCATTTCTTCGATCAGTTGCTTCCGCGGCTCCGCTCGCTTCCAGGCGTATCGCATGTGGCCATTGCATCGAACTTGCCTGGACTCGGATCAGGCCAGCGTGACTTCGAAATGGAGCATTCCGTCGTAGAGGTCAAATCCAGCCGGCCTCGCGTGTCGATAGTGGTGCAGTCTCCAGGCTACTTCGACACCATTCATTTGCCGCTTTTGCTGGGCCGCGACTTCAATGACACGGATGGGGCTGACGGCCACAAGGCCGCCGTTCTCACCAGACAGTGCGCGGCGCGTTTCTGGCCGAACCAAACCGCAATTGGAAAGCGCTTCCGCTTTTATGACGACAACGACAAGCCTGGAGACTGGATCACCGTAATTGGCGTTTCCGCCGATATGGTTCAGGATCTGAATGACAAGAATCCCGAGCCACTGCTCTTTCTTCCGTTCCGGCAGGAAGGCTGGAACGGGATGGATCTGTTCATCGAATCGAGCGTGGATGTAACCGGAGGATTGCGCGCGGCGGTCGCGAGTATCGATGAGGATCTTCCGCTGCGCGATGTCTCCATCCTGAACAAGGCGATCGAGCATCAGGAGTGGTTCTTCACGCTTTTGACTCAAATGTTCACTGGATTTGCACTAATCGCACTGCTGATGGCTTCAGTCGGCTTATACGCTGTGATTGCGCACGCCACCGGCAGCCGGACACAAGAGATTGGGGTGCGCATGGCGTTGGGAGCCAATACGCGCAACATCATGATGCTGGTCATGAAGCGCGGGCTGTGGCAAATTCTTGCGGGGCTCGCACTCGGTCTGGGCGCGGCATTCCCCGTAGCTCGGATCATGGCGAGTCTTCCCATCGGCGTCTCGCCTTCAGATCCAACTGTCTTTGTGGTTGTGGCCTCGGTTCTGGTCGCCGTGGGGCTTTTCGCATGCTGGCTTCCGGCGCGCAAAGCCGCATCGCTGGATCCGGTGAAAGCAATTCGGGTTGAATAAAGAAGTTGGCCTGGTGGTGTCTCGCCGGCTAACTGAAGGCCGGTATCAGAGATGCGGGACATATCACGAAAACGTCCCTTGCAACTTCAGGCCAATGCACTCAACGCCAAAGCATAAATCTTCCCAGTTCCATACCGATGGTCGTCGATTCCGAATTTACTGCTAGTTGGATTGGTCCTCATAAGTCGGCATGTGACAAGGATTCCTCGAGGGTTTGCATCCTGCCTATCGAAGAGCGGGGATCCAGAACGCCTGGTGTCAGTTGCCGAAAACTGGGCAACTCACCAACTGAGACCTAGGATCTGAGCGGTCATTGTCGCGAGGCAATGTTGAGAAGTGAACGCTGCCTCCCGTCGTCAGAAGTGGGTTTCGATTGGGTCAAAACTCGGTTTGATCTTCACAAAATTAGAACGCGAAGCTGCGAAGACGTTGAGTGTGCCGCTGCGCGGAGTACTCCCCCAAAGTACGTATTGACCAGGTGGAACGCCAAACCTAGAATCAGGTTGGATTGATCCATTGATCAATGGCAGATCATCGTCTGATCGTAATTTTGCGGGCTCGAAAGTCGATTTACGGAGAACAAAGTGGATGACCAATTCTCTGCACAAACTGTTTGTCATTTGTCATGACCTGCTGAACCGCGAGGAAGGCCAGGACTTGGTCGAGTATGCGCTTGTCGTTGCGTTGATTGCCTTCGGTGCTACCGCTGGAATGAGCAATCTAGCCACGGGCATCAACCATGCGTTTAATACCATTAGCTCGAAACTTGCCACCAGCCTGTAGCATTCCCCGCCAATCGGCATCTTATAGCGGATGTCGCAGCAGAGGTCCTGGCTTCGGCATGCAGCATGGTTCCGATTGTTCACAAGTTGAGTGACCTGTCCCCATTTTCCAAGCGATTCTTGCAACCTAGCCAGCTATTGAGACGCTCAGCCCAGTCTCAGTTGGCGAAAACTGGGCTTTGCGCCTATTGAGAATTGAATCGCTTGATTTCGATGCTGCGTCCAACTGGCGATGGCCATCATTCCCGAACGGGATCCGCCGGTCAAGGAATCGATCCTTAACTCCTGAAGACGCGGCAAACTCGCCTCGCCAGATGCACCTCGGTCCGAGAATTGAAGGCGATTGCGACGCAGATAGATGGCCGGTAACTCCCAATGGCCAGTCGAAGGCGTTGCAAATAATTGGGAAATAGTTTGCGCCTCAATGCGCTGGCCCTGATATCATCCCGGCACCGAGGCAAATTCCCATGCTGAAATCAAAGACTTGGGTGATCACTGCGGTGATCGCGTTGATGGCTGTGCAACTTATCCAGATTGTCGCAGTCGTCCACGGGGAGTCTCTGACCTTCGATGAAGACAATCACATGTACGCCGGCTACCGGATGTGGAAGAACGGCGACTATGGCCTGAACCCCGAGCATCCGCCGCTCGTGAAGCTGCTGGCCACCCTGCCGGTGCTGGGCGAGAACCTCTGGGTTCCTCCGCTGAAGGGGATCTTCTTCAAAGGAGAAGCCTATTCAGGCGGCGAAGAGTGGCTCGCCCGCAACGACGGCGGAAGCCAGCGGCTGGTCTTCCGCATGAGAATGGCAGCTTCGCTGCTGGCGATTGCGCTTTCGCTGGTGGTTTTCTTTTCGACGCGCGAGTGGTTCGGCACCACCGCGGCACTGGTTGCCTTGACGCTCGTTGTCTTCGATCCAAACATATTGGCGCACTCCGGCCTGGTGACCACCGATGTCGGAGCCACTCTCTTCTTTCTGGCGACGCTTTATGCCTTCTATCGGTATGTAAAGCAGCCCACCTTGTTGCGACTGGCAATCGCGGGCATCGTGTTTGGACTCTTGCTCGCCACCAAGCACTCGGGTGTCTTGCTGGGGCCGATGCTTGCGGTGCTTGTGTGCTGGGAGATTGCCGTTGCCGCGAAAGGCATGCGGCTTCGCACCGCGATGCGATTAGGCGGGTCCCTTGCCGCAATGGTTCTGCTGGCCGTCGGTGTATTGTGGGCCTTTTATGGCTTCCGCTATGCGGCCAGGCCGGCTGGACTCCAGTTGATTCCTTCTCTTGCGGAATATTCGCAGGATCTGAAACCCTTCGATCGCGGGTTGATCTGGTGGATGGCCCACTTGCACCTTCTCCCCGAGTCTTACCTGATGGGGATGGTGGATATTCGCGTATTTGCCAAGTTCTTCACGACATTCATCCTGGGCAACTGGTACCCGCACGGAGTCTGGTGGTATTTCCCGGTGACCATCTCCATCAAGACCACGCTGGGATTGATCGGCCTGGTCCTGCTGGCGGGATTCGCCATTGTGACTCATAAGCTGGGTAAGGGGCCGAATCACTCCCGCGCGCTGGTCTACGTGCTGTTTGTCTGGATCGCTTACCTGGCTACGGCAGGAATCAACGGACTGAACATCGGGGTGCGCCACGTGCTGCCTCTGTACGCGCTGGCTGCGGTGATTGCGGGCGCGGGCGTGGCTGCGCTGGCGCCCCTCTCGCGCGGATGGAAATGGGCTTGCTCGATCCTCGTCGTCGCCCATATCGTGTCTGCACTGTGTGTCCTGCCTTCCCCACTGGCCTACGCAAATGAAGCATGGGGCGGTCCTGGGAACACCTACAAGGTCCTGGCTGACTCGAACGTGGACTGGGGCCAGCAGCTATACCAAGTCAAGGATTGGGAGGACAAGCATCCGGGCGAGGAGTGCTGGTTCGCATACATGGTGCGCCCCATCGTTGTCCCTGAGACCTATGGAGTCCATTGCCATGTTCTGCCCAACGGGATGGCGGTGAATGCTGGGGCGTCTGGAAGTGAGGTGGTGCCGCCGGTAGTCCATGGAGCAGTGCTGCTGAGCGCGAGCGAATTGAGCGGCGCCCTTTGGCCGAGCAGGGAGCTGAATCCTTACCGCGGACTTCAGACGCGGAAACCAGATGAAGAGATCGGCTACGGTGTCATGGTCTACCGCGGGGATATACCCATGGAGGCTGCGGGCGGAGTGAGCCGCGCCTTCCTCGCCTTGAGCAAGATCCAGGCAAAGCAGCCGCAGGAAGCCCTGGCGATGGCCGAGGAGGGAGTGAAGTTGGCGCCAGACAATCTCTACACTGAGTGGACGCTGGGAGATGCAGCTGCGGCCTGCGGCAAAAAGGATGAGGCGCGCGCCGCATATAACGCGGCCATCGCCGCCGCCAATCAGCTCGATGCAGAGCGGCGAGCCGATTATGTGAAGTACATCGACGAGAGTTTGAAGAAGCTCTGAGTCGTTGAGGCCATAGCCGTTCTGTCCGTTCAGCCTCTGTAGGCCAGCAATGCCGTCGCTGTTAGCGCTGTTGTTGCGGTCGCAAGCCAATCGGTTTGAGAGAGCGCGCCTTTCTCTTGGCAGCATCGTAACCGTTACACGGCGCGACCTGTTTTTCACACGCGCTTCTTGGGCTAGGACCTATGGCGAACGGCGGATCTGTCGCGCTGCGGCCGGGGAGCGCCGACTCCGAGATCATGGTTGTCAGCAACTGTATCGGCGACTCGCAGGCAAACCTGGGGAAGAAGCGAGTGGCATTGCCGCTGCTTCGACGGATTCGTAGCAACAGTATCTGCGTACTGCTTCCGGAACAGAAATGACCGTACATTAAAGCGAGATGGTTTGATCGCTCAGCGAAGCCGATAAAAGGGCCAACCTCCAGTTCTCACCAGCAAGGAGCCCATTTGTTAGTCAACTATTGCAAACTGGGCTTATCACTTTTTGAGGGCAATTCCAGGCAGCAACGGAAGACTGCTGGCTTGGCCATTTTGCCAATCAGGACTCTTGAAGCTGCCCGACTGCGCTATGCCTTTCTTCTACTATTCTCTGACTCAAATAGCCAACGATGTAGTCGCGCGCAGTTCTCTCAACGAGATCGTCATTCTGCGCCAGATCTTCAATTGCCGAAGCGACTGCAATCCAGATCGGGGTTCCCTCAAGTTTCACGTAGGGGTGCGTCATAGCTAGGACAACTCCAAAGGTGCATCGGTTGTGTCCTTTCGGCAAGCCTGCCTAGTCGAGGCGGCTGGCTGATTCATGGCGGGTTTGCCATCAAGGGTGCACGGGTGGGAGAAGCTGGTTGGCGTGTCGACTGAAATGGCCTGGGGATCACATACATCACCAATCCATTTGCTCATTTCCTTCCCTTGTTCTTGGTTGCCATGGGGCCTTAAAGCTTTCGTCGAAAGTGTTCAAGCACAACCCACCCGATCAGCGCGGAGATAATGGCGATCAAGAAATTCGTACCCGTGACGATATCGTTCAAGGCGAACGTTATACTCTTCCCTCTTCCATTCGTCTGGGTGAATTCCCCCATCAGGAGATTTGAATAATAGAGAAAGACGATAAACACAATTTCAATCACTGCCCGAAATAGCAGGGTTAGGCGACGACGGTTTGTTGGTTCCTGATGCATCGATGAATGATACCAATGGTTCCTTTGTGGTGCAGCGCGGCAGTGTGGCCTGATCCGGGTGATGACCAACGATACGATGGAGACTTGATCGTGGGACGGGACGGTTTGAGAAGGACGTGGACCGCAAGGATTCTCCTAAATCTGCGCGAAAACTATTTGTGCCACAGGGAACAATGAACTATGAGGCGTTCGGAGTTGCCTGGCTGACGAGAGGTCTAAGGTGCGGGACCTGCCGCGAAAGCAGATCCCAAGAGCGAATTACTGCTTCAGGTTGATTCAGAACCGAACCATGATCGCCAGAATTGTGGCGGTCTGGTTGGTGCGCAGGTCGGGCCACCACAGGGCCTTCAGTCCACCCACCCCGTTGTTCAGTCCGAGGCCGACGCAGTTCGATATCGCCTGTGCTTGCCCGGTCGCATATCCCAATGCAACCCCCGCTGAAGTGGGCACGTATCCAACACCTGAATCTCCACCAGCGGTACACTGGTAGTCGGCTGGGTTGCCATTGTTGCCGCCGGGAGGTGTTATGCCGCCATGGCCGCTCCAATATGGCACATCGGAAAACCGATAGCTTTCCTCCAGGCGGAATGTGATGAACTGCGACGGCATGTAGTCGAAAGTGACTGTGCCGTCATGCATCTGAGCTCGGTCTCCCGCATTCTGCGTGAAATACGGAGTTCCAGAACTGGCGGATGCGTTATTGATCGGCGGAAGCAGAGTCAAGTAGCGGCCCGGGTTGTTCATCAGGCCCCCGCCGAGGGTCACCGCGTAAAGGTCCTTCTTGAACCACATGCGCAGATAGCTCATCGTGCCTTCAAAATCCTGCTTGGGCTTCCCGTTCCTGCTGTTGTGGCAGTTGACGCCGCCAGTGTACGTATCCGAGGTGCCTTGTTCCGGAGAGAAGCCATGGGCATCATAGTAGCCGGCTGCAGGGCCGCCGCCGTATTCGCAACCGAGATCGCCGGTCAGAGTAAAGGCGGCTTTGTCAAAGAACTTCTTGGGTTGGTCGTAAAACTTGACCTGCGCGCTGTAATCGGCGTGGACACGCGAGCGTCCAGGAAATCCAGCGTCGTCCTCCCCCAGGCCGTAGTCATTCCATACGAGGTCCAGGTAGGGCTTGGGACGCCACAGAATCTGGCCACCTAATCCCGGTTTGCTGTTGTACCGCGCATACGACTGCCAGCCGTTAATAAACCACGGCTCGATTTTCAGCTTCTCCGTGGGCCACCACTGAACACGAAGGCCGTTGAAGAACCAGGGCGTGTTTGAGGAGACAAAGGAGGGCTGGTAGGCCCAGTTGTCGGCGTTGTAGTAACTGAACAGGCCAATGTAGGAGACAAAGATGCCGGCATCCACGTTCAAGCCGTGGTTCACATCCCAGTGATAGCCGCCCCACGCTTCAGAGACGTATCGGTAGGCGTTCGACAGATTCCACTGGCCGCGGTTATAGCTGGAATCATTGCGCGGGGTGGTCGTGGCGAACAGGCCGTCCATGGTCAGGATGCGCCCGCGGACGTTATCGAGGCGGAAATCGCCGCCCACACTCACCTGCTCCAATTGCCACCCGTCGGAGCGGAACATTTCGGTCGAGCCGCTCATCGAGTCATCGACCGGGTGGTTGTAGTCCAAAATGTAGTTCGCGTCGAAGCGAACCTCGGGCGTGAAGTATTTGGTAGCCATGGGAGTGTCCGTCACGCGCCCGTTGCTGTTCATCCAGGTCCAGTCGCCGGGGAATGGCGCCGACTTCGTGAGTCTCTCCGCCGAAATCTCCGGAGGCGCCGGTACCGCTGAAGGCGCGGACACAGCGGCCTGACTGGTCGTAGTTAAGCCGGGAGTGGCGTTACCATCGGCTCCCTCAGCCGACCGCAGCGCATTGGCTTCCCGCTCTGCCTCGGCTGAATCGCCAGCTCCGCTTCGCGCCTTAAGTTCTGCTTCCAATTGCGAGATGCGCGCCTTCATCTCGGCAAGCTCTTTGATTACCGCGTCATTCGTGAGCGGCGCGGCGACGGAAGCTGACGGATTAGCGGCCGTTGTTGTCGCAGGAGCAGCCGTCTCGGCGGTGGAAGCGTGCGCATCCGTGATGACGCTCGAAGTTGAGGCGGCATTTGTTGCCGCCGATGCGGCCGATTTACTGCCAGTTGCGCTCGGGCTCGGTTTTACTCCTTCAATGACCGGCAGCTCAAGAAGTCCCATAGGGATCACGAGCGAACTTGTCGCGGCCTTCTGTGCCACGATCTTCATTGGCGTCAACACTAAACAAAGTAACGCCGTTGTGGGTATAACTATCCAGGAATTGCTTGTCATTTTGCCTCTCTTTTTTTCAAAAGGGCTTTCGACTCAGATGTGAATCGTTGCCCTTCAAATCGCGTTGGAAATTGCCCATGACAAGGAGCATGAAGATCGTTCCGCCTGCGCACAAAGCGCTCACCGCTATCGTTGCGGCGATTTTGCGGAACCCTTCAAGCTTGCTGACAATTGCCGTTATGGTTGGAAGGCCCGGTATCGATCTCTCAGAAGTCCAAGGACTGTCGAGATCCCAATCGGAAGTCTTTGAAGTTCATGTCGCCGATCGATTTACTTCGGCAACGCGTCCATAGCCAGATTCAAATCCAGTACATTGACGCGGGGTTCGCCCAGCACCCCAAGTTGCCGGCTTGTGATGTGCTGCTCAATGAGCTGGCGGACGCTGTCTTCGCCAATGCCGCGAGCCTTGGCTATGCGGGGAGCCTGAAAGAAGGCTGCGTCTGGAGTGATGTCGGGATCAAGACCGGAGCCGGAAGTTGTGACCAGGTCGATGGGTACGGGATGGCCCGGGTTCTCCTTGGACAGTTGGTCGATGGAGCCCTGGATGCGAGTCACAAGAGTCTTGTTGGATTGGGCCAGGTTCGAGCCGCTGGAGGCGGTGGCGTCATAGCCGTTGCCCGCCGCCGAGGGCCGGGGATGGAAGTACTTGTCGGAGGTGAAGCTCTGGGCGATCAGCTCGGAGCCGACGACCGTGCCATCCTTGAGCTTGATGAGGCTTCCGGCGGCCTGGTGGGGAAAAATCACAGCCGCGATGCCGGTGACGAACAGAGGATAGCCCAGACCCAACAGTACGGTGGTCACGATGGTGAAGAGAATTGAAGTCTTCCAGACGGAATGCACGGTACATCTCCTTTGGGGCGCGAACGCACCCCCTGTGTTTACGCCAGATGCAGCGCTACCAGAAACATGTCAATGGCCTTGATGCCGATGAAGGGCACGATGATTCCGCCCACGCCGTAAATCAGCAAGTTATTGCGCAACAGGATATGGGCCGACTGGGGCACGTACTTGACGCCCTTGAGGGCCAGCGGGATGAGGGCCACGATGATGACCGCGTTGAAGATGACGGCCGAGAGGATGGCCGACTGGGGCGAGTGCAGGTACATGATGTTGAGCACGCCCAGCACGGGGAAGACGCCGGCAAACATGGCCGGGATGATAGCGAAGTACTTGGCCACGTCGTTGGCGATGGAGAAGGTAGTGAGCGCGCCTCGGGTCATCAGCAATTGTTTGCCGATCTCGACGATCTCGATGAGCTTGGTGGGATTGGAGTCGAGATCGACCATGTTTCCGGCTTCTTTCGCAGCCTGGGTCCCGGAGTTCATGGCCACACCAACGTCGGCTTGCGCCAGTGCGGGTGCGTCGTTCGTACCGTCGCCGGCCATGGCCACCAACTTGCCCTTGGCCTGCTCGCGCTTGATCAGGTCCATCTTGTCCTTGGGCTTGGCCTCGGCCAGAAAGTCGTCTACCCCGGCCTCGCGGGCAATGACGGCAGCAGTGAGAGGGTTGTCGCCGGTGATCATGATGGTGCGGATGCCCATGGCGCGGAGGCGGGCAAGGCGCTCCTTGAGGCCGCCCTTGACGATGTCCTTGAGATAGATAACGCCCAAAGCTGCGGCATTCTCTGCGACGACCAGGGGCGTCCCGCCTGCGCCGGCGATCTCTTCAACATGATCACGCACCTTCTGTGGCAAGGACGATCCCTGCTCCTCAAGAAAACGGGTAATGGCGTCCACGGAGCCCTTCCGGATAATCTTGCCCGGCAGGTTGACTCCGCTCATGCGGGTCTGGGCGCTGAAGGGCACGAACTCGGCGTGAATACCGGCCAGGTCGCGTCCGCGCAGGTTGTACTTCTCTTTGGCCAGAACGACGATAGAACGGCCTTCCGGGGTTTCATCCGACAGGGATGAAAGCTGGGCGGCGTCGGCCAGCCGCTCCTGGGTCACGTCGGGAGCGGGATAGAATTCCGTGGCCTGCCGGTTGCCAAGCGTGATAGTGCCTGTCTTGTCGAGCAGCAGCGTGTTCACGTCGCCCGCGGCTTCAACGGCTCGCCCGCTCATGGCCAGCACGTTGTACTGAACAAGCCGGTCCATTCCCGCGATGCCGATGGCCGACAGCAGCCCGCCGATGGTGGTGGGAATCAGGCAGACCAGCAGCGAAACCAGCACGAAAACAGTCTGAGGGGCCTTGGAGTACATCGCAAAGGGTTGCAACGTCACCACGGCCAGCAGAAAGACAATGGTCAGTCCGGAGAGCAGGATGCTGAGCGCGATCTCGTTAGGCGTCTTCTGCCGGGTAGCGCCTTCGACGAGCGCGATCATGCGATCCAGGAACGTCTCACCGGGGTTGGAGGTGATACGGACCTTGATCCAGTCCGATAAGACCTTCGTCCCGCCGGTTACGGCCGAGCGGTCGCCGCCGGCCTCGCGAATAACGGGGGCCGATTCGCCGGTAATAGCCGACTCGTCCACCGAGGCAACGCCTGCGATGACCTCGCCGTCGCCGGCAATGTAGTGGTTTGCCTCCACGTAGATCACGTCGCCCAGGCGGAGCAGGCCGCTGGCGACCTCTTCAAAGCCTCCGTCGGCGGTGTAGCGCTTGGCAACGGTTTCTCCCTTGGCCTTGCGCAGCGTGTCAGCCTGGGCCTTGCCGCGGCCTTCGGCCATGGCCTCGGCAAAATTGGCAAAGAGCACCGTGACCCACAGCCAGAGGGTGATCTGTAGGTTGAAGCCGAAGCCGGCGCGGTGGTTGACGGTGTTGTCGATGAGCAGCGCCGTGGTGAGCACAGCGCCCACCTCGACGACAAACATCACCGGGTTCTTGACCATGCCGCGTGGATCGAGCTTGCGGAATGAATCCACCAGCGCCTGGGCCATGATTTCCGTATTCCAAAGACTCTTCTTTTCAAGCATGTCAGTCCGTGATCCCTCAGGGGCTAAAGCCCCGCATGTTTTTGCTCGGCCTAGGGCGTGCCTAAAGGCACGCCCTTTCAAGAGTTGGTGGTCAGAGTCTCTCTAGAAAAGCTGCCCAGCCTTGAGCAGCAAGTGTTCCAGGATCGGTCCCAGGCTCAACGCCGGGAAGAAGGTTAGGGCGCTCAGAATGAGGATCACGCTGACCAGCAGCACGGTGAACAGCGCGGTGTTCACAGGGAAGGTTCCCGGCGAGGGC
>Ga0182018_10002125_pt1 | contig 20603 bp, 11 predicted proteins | sample 812P2MmetaG_FD_120490 | JGI IMG/M metagenome (GOLD analysis project Ga0182018, IMG submission 120490) | Permafrost microbial communities from Stordalen Mire, Sweden - 812P2M metaG | ecosystem: Environmental > Terrestrial > Soil > Wetlands > Permafrost | place: Sweden: Stordalen | collected...
AGTCATCCTCATCACAGCGCTCACGCGCATCCTGCCCCATGCGCACGAGGCTCACCTCATCCGGCGCCAGGCGCGCGATGTAGCGGCATATCGCTGCGGCATTGACCAGGCTTCCCGTGAGGACGACCTTGGCCTGCGTGGCATTGACGAGACCCTGCGTGCCTGCGTGGGTGGTATGGACGAGCGTACGGCCCGTGAAATCCTCATGCTCGATGTGCGTGGGCGAGTTGCCGAAATCAAATCCATCGAGCTTGCGGGCGTGACGCTCTCCGAGCGTGACGAACTCGGGATGATCCTGTTTGAGGCGCCGCGCCGCTTCGATGTCGCCGACCGGGATGATGCGCTCGGCCCCATTGGCAAAGGCGTAGCAGGCGACGGAAAAAGCTCGAAAGACGTCAATGACCACGGCGACGCCGCGGGCCGCACGTGCGCCGGCCTCAAAATCGAGGATCTCGATTTTTGGAGGTGCAACGGACATTTCAGCTCCTTGCGCTCGGAGCGCGCACGCGCGTGTGCGGCTTGCGCTTCGGCCCGGGCGCGCGGCGCGGACGCGCGCGCACCGGGGCATCCGCCGCGGGCACAAAGGCCGGCAGAAACGCGTGCCCTTCGTCGATCATGAACTGCCGCAATGCTCGGGCGGAGGGCAGGAGCCTCTTTTTCGCAAGATTCACGATGAACCAGGTGCGCATGACCGGCAAACCGACCACATCGAGCGCGACCAGGCGGCCGTCCGCGAGCTCCACCGCCACCGTGTGCGCGGAGATGAACGCAATCCCAAGTCCCGCGATGACCGCCTGCTTGATGGTCTCGTTGCTGCCCATCTCCATGCCGATGCGCGGCGTGACGCGCGCGTCGGCAAAGAAGCGCGCCATGAGAAGACGCGTGCCCGAGCCCTGCTCGCGCACAAGAAAGGTCTCGTGCGCGAGCGCCCCCGCCCCCACATGCCGGTGTTTGGCATGCACATGATCGGGGCGCGCAACGATGATGTGCGGATGATCGCCGATGGGCGCCTTCTGCACGGCGAGTTTCCCGGGCGGCCAGCCGGTCAGCGCCAGATCAAGCGTATTGGCCTCAAGAGCAGCGAGGATTGTGGCGCGGTTGCCCACTTCCAGGCGTATCTCGACCGCCGGGTGCGCGCGTGCGAAGGCACCCAGCGCCTGCGGCGCAAAATACTTGGCGGTGCTGACGACTCCCACCGCCACACGCCCGCTGTCGAGTCCGCGCAGCGACGCGAGCGCATCGTCGCATTCGGTGAGAGCCTCCTCGATGCGTGCCGCGGCGGTCGCGATTTCGCGACCCGCGTCGGTCGATCTCATCCCCTTCGGCGTGCGCTCCACGAGCGGCATCCCCGCAAGCACCTCGAGCTGGCGCATCTGTACGGTCACCGCCGGTGGCGTGAGGTGCAGAGCTTCCGCGGCGGCGGCGAAGCTGCCGGCGCGCAGGGCAGCGGTGAAAGTGCGCAGCTGGCGCAGGGTGACGTGGCGCATATCTGGTTAATTAAATTCTAATGGGTAAGCAAAATACTTTAAATTTACTAAAGAGCCAAGCTCGGGCACCCTGACCTCCTCAAGCTTGGGATCAGACATTGGGGTGCGGCAGTGAACGATAAGGCGAAACAGGCGCGCGATGCGAAAAAACGCTACACCCCGGGGGTCATTCCCTACGCCAAGATGGGCTATTACGAGCCCGACTATGTGCCCAAGGACACCGACATCCTCGCGGTGTTTCGCATCACCCCGCAGGAGGGGGTGGATCCCGTTGAGGCGGCCGCGGCCGTCGCCGGGGAGTCCTCGACCGCCACATGGACCGTCGTGTGGACCGATCGGCTGACCGCGAGCGAGAATTACCGGGCGAAGGCCTACAAGGTCGAGCGCGTCCCAGGCTCGGCGGAGCAGTACTTCGCCTATATCGCCTACGACCTCGACCTCTTCGAGCCGGGCTCGATCGCCAACCTCACCGCCTCCCTGATCGGCAACGTCTTCGGGTTCAAGCCGGTGAAGGCACTGCGGCTCGAAGACATGCGTCTGCCGGTGGCATATGTGAAAACCTTCCAGGGCCCGCCCACCGGCATCGTCGTCGAGCGCGAGCGCCTGGACAAGTTCGGCCGGCCGCTCCTGGGCGCGACCGCGAAACCGAAGCTAGGTCTCTCGGGCAAGAATTACGGCCGCGTCGTGTACGAGGCGCTCAAGGGCGGCCTCGATTTCGTCAAGGATGACGAGAACATCAACTCGCAGCCCTTCATGCACTGGCGCGACCGCTTTCTCTACGCGATGGAGGCGGTGAACCGCGCCGGCGCAGAAAGCGGTGAGGTGAAAGGACACTATCTCAACGTCACCGGCGCGACGATGGAGGACATGTACGAGCGCGCCGAATTCGCGCGCGACCTGGGCAGCGTCATCGTCATGATCGATCTCGTCATCGGCTACACCGCGATCCAGTCGATGGCCAAGTGGTCGCGCGCCAACGACATGATTCTGCACCTGCACCGCGCCGGGCATTCAACCTACACGCGGCAGAAGAACCACGGCATCTCATTCCGCGTCATCTCCAAGTGGATGCGCCTGGCGGGCGTCGATCACATCCATGCCGGCACGGTGGTGGGCAAGCTCGAGGGCGATCCGGCCGTGATCGCCGGAATCTACGACACCCTGCGCGAACCGCGAACCCCCGAGAACCTCGCCCACGGCCTTTTCTTTGATCAGGAGTGGGCCGGGTTGCGCAAGGTCATGCCCGTCGCCTCCGGCGGTATCCATGCAGGACAGATGCACCAGCTCATCGACTATCTGGGCGAGGATGTGGTGCTGCAGTTCGGCGGCGGCACCATCGGACACCCCATGGGGATCCAGGCAGGCGCCACGGCCAATCGGGTGGCACTCGAGGCGGTGATCCTGGCACGCAACGAGGGACGCGATATTCGCACCGAGGGGCCGCAGATCCTGGCCGACGCCGCCAAGACCTGCCAGCCGCTGCGCGCGGCGCTGGATACCTGGAAAGACATCACGTTCGACTACACCTCGACCGACACGGTCGACTACGTAATGGCCCCGACCGCCGCATAAACGCCCTGGAGCCTTAGCACATGCGACTCACCCAAGGGACTTTCTCCTATCTGCCCGATCTCACCGACGCGCAAATCAGCGCTCAGATCGAGTACGCGCTCGGCAAGGGCTGGGCGCTCGGCGTCGAATACACCGACGATCCGCATCCGCGCAATACCTATTGGGAGATGTGGGGGCTGCCGATGTTCGATCTGCACGACGCCGCAGGCGTCATGCAGGAGGTCACCGCCTGCCGCGCCGCGCATCCGCAGAAGTACGTGCGTATCAACGCCTTTGATGCGACCCACGGCTGGGAGACGGTGCGCCTGTCGTTCATCGTGCACCGCCCCGCGGATGAGCCCGGATTCAGGCTCGAGCGCACCGAGGATCGCGGCCGCACGATCCGCTATACGCTGCATGCCTACGCGACCGAAAAACCGCCGGGCCGGCGCTATGGGTGACGCGGCATCCGCAACCCCTCCGGGGAGCCGGCGCATCGATCTGCGCGAACTCTATGCGGACAGCGAAATCGGACCGCTGCTCGCCGAGCTCGACAACGATCTCGTGGGGCTTGAGCCCGTCAAACGCCGGATCCGCGAGATTGCGGCGTTCCTGCTGGTCACGCGGGCGCGAGAGCAATTGGGCTTCTCCTCCGGCGCGCCGACGCTGCACATGGCGTTCACCGGCAATCCCGGGACCGGCAAGACGACGGTCGCCCTGCGCATGGCAGGCATCCTGCATCGCCTGGGATTCATCAGGAAAGGACATCTGGTCTCCGTCACGCGCGACGACCTCGTCGGCCAGTACATCGGGCACACCGCGCCCAAAACCAAGGAAATCCTGAAGCGCGCCATGGGCGGCGTGCTCTTCATTGACGAGGCCTACTACCTGCATCGCCCCGAGAATGAAAAGGACTATGGGCAGGAGGCGATCGAGATCCTGCTGCAAGTGATGGAAAACCAGCGCGACGATTTGACGGTGATTCTCGCGGGCTATCAGGACCGTATGGACCGTTTCTTTGAGTCCAATCCCGGCTTTCGCTCGCGCATCGCGCATCACGTGCATTTCCCGGATTTCGCGGACGCGGAGCTCCTGAGCATCGTCGAAAAGCTCGCCCACCAGGCCGAGTACCGCCTGAGCGAGGAGGCGCGCGTCGCCCTGCGCGACTACATCGTGCAGCGGCGCCTGCAGCCGAACTTTGCCAATGCCCGCTCCATTCGCAATGCCTTCGACCGCTCTCGCCTGCGCCAGGCCATGCGCTTGGTTGAAATCGGCGCCGAGATCAGCGCCGATGATCTCGTCACGATCGAGGCTGGGGACATCCGCGGCAGCAGTGTGTTCGCCAATTCCCCGCCGAAGAGCGCTACGTGATGAGTGCGCCTCCTCTTGATGAGCAGCTATCAGCCTGGGCGGCCGACTCGCCGCACCGCTCGGCGATTGCGCAAACGGTGAATGCACTGGCTCGCGTGTGCGCGGCGATCTCCCATCTCGTTGGCGCGGGAGCTCTGGCCGGAGCCCTCGGAGCCACCCGCAAGGAACATGGCGCAGGCGACTCCCAGAAGGAGCTCGATGTGCGCGCCAACGACATGCTGGTTGAGGGCTTGCGGCAGGCGCCCGTCGCCGCACTCGCCTCCGAGGAGATGGCGGAACCCATTGAGCTTAATCCCCATGGGACACTGCTCGTCGCGGTGGATCCGCTCGATGGCTCATCCAATATCGACACCAACGTCTCCGTCGGGACGATCTTCTCGGTTCTGAAGGCGCCCAACGAAGGCTCGCGCTGCGATGCCGACGCCTTCCTGCAAACCGGCGTGCGCCAAGTGGCGGCGGGCTACGCGATCTACGGTCCGCAAACGGCCTTTGTCCTCACCGTGGGCGCGGGCACGCATGTGTATACGCTCGATCGGGCGTCGGACACGTTCCACCTGACATCGCAGCACGTGCGCGTGCCCGCGGCCACGCAGGAGTTTGCGATCAACGCATCGAACCATCGCTACTGGGACGAGCCCATCCGCATCTATGTGGATGATTGCCTGAAGGGCACCGAAGGGCCGCGGGGCGCCGATTTCAACATGCGCTGGATTGCCTCCATGGTGGCCGAGGCGCACCGCGTGCTCTCGCGCGGCGGCATCTATTTGTATCCGGCCGACATCAGAAACGGCTACAGCCAGGGGCGCCTGCGCCTCATCTACGAAGCGAACCCCATCGCGTGGCTCATCGAACAGGCGGGCGGCGCGGCCTCCACCGGCCACAGGCGCATTCTCGACGTGCAGCCGCGCTCGCTGCATCAGAGGATCCCGCTCCTCTTCGGCTCGCGCGAAGAGGTTGCACGCCTGGATCGCTATCATCTCGAGCCGCATCCGATCGGGGAGCGCTCGCCGCTCTTTGGGCGCCGCGGCCTGTTCCGGAGCTGACATGTCCGTTGCCCACCCGATCATTTCCATCACCGGCTCATCAGGCGCCGGTACTACTTCGGTGCGCCGCACCTTCGAGACGATCTTTCACCGCGAAAACATCATCGCGGCCTACATCGAGGGGGATGCCTTCCACCGCTACGATCGGGTGGAGATGAAGCGCGTCATGAGCACCGAGGCGGCCCAGGGCAATCGCCACTTCAGCCATTTCGGGCCCGAGGCGAACCTCCTGTCCGAGCTTGAGGCCACCTTCAGACAATTCGGCAAGACGGGTGCTGGGCGCACGCGCCACTACGTGCACGACGACGAGGAGGCGAAGCTGCATGGGCTGCCCGCGGGCAATTTCACGCCCTGGGAGCCCTTTCCCGAGAAATGCGACCTCCTTTTCTACGAGGGTCTGCACGGCGCGGTCGTGACCGACGGCGTCGACATCGCGCGGCACGCTGACGTGCGAATCGGCGTGGTGCCGGTGGTGAATCTCGAGTGGATCCAGAAGATCCATCGCGACCGTTCCACGCGCGGCTATTCGACCGAGGCCGTCATCGATACGATTCTGCGCCGCATGCCCGACTACGTGACCTACATCTGCCCCCAGTTTACGCAGACCCATGTCAATTTCCAGCGTGTTCCCACCGTGGATACATCGAACCCCTTCGTGTCGCGCTGGATCCCGACGCCTGATGAGTCGATGATCGTCATTCGCTTTGCCAATCCGCGCGGGATCGATTTCCCGTATCTCTTGTCGATGCTCGACGCAAGCTTCATGTCGCGCGCCAATTCCATCGTGATCCCGGGAGGCAAGCTCGACATCGCGATGCAGCTCATCCTGACGCCGATCATTCTGCAGCTGTTGGAAAAGAAGCGCCGCGCGGTGTAAAAATGCGCGCGGCCGCGGCACCGCGCCGGCCTCTAGGCTTTCATCGTGTGCCCCAAGAGTTCAGCTTGATATCTCGCGCGGTGTCTACGGCGCCGCCGCGGGTGTTCGGAATAAACGTATTGCCGAAAACGGAAGCGGCGGGTCCGAGTCAGCGCAAAGAAGGGCCATGTTGCTCATGGCTAACCTGTTCGCGCGACGCCGCGCAACTGACTACCCTTGCCTGACTCCCGACATTCGTTGCGCCGCTTGCTTTACCAGTTTCATCGAGAGACCAATGTCAATTCCACTGCGTTAAAGGAATCCATCCAATTTCCGGCAAGAGCCGCGAACGAAGCGTTCGTGGGAGCCAAACCGTCTGAGGAAAACACCAACCAGGTCGAATTACCATCCGCGCTTGTCCATGCGTTGGTAACTCGAATGCCCAAGGTATCCCCACCGACGAAAGTTGATCCGTTCCATGTGCCATATCCGAGGTTGCCCCAGCCGCCGGTTCCACCGTTCGCCGGGCTGATATTGCTATAGTAGATAACTGACCATGGTCCCCACGGATTCGGCGCTTCAAAGACGGCCGCCTGACTAATTCTTCCGCCCTGCGCAGTAGCGAGGTAACGTCCCAACGGGGCGTCGTACAAGGCCTCGCCAATCCCCATACCCATTGGAAACGAGAAAGTCCCGCCGGGCACAGGGCCGCTTTGATTTGGATTATTGTCGACAAAGATCGGCTGCCGCCGATTCTTATTCGTCGTCCAAATCGGCTTGCCATTGTTGTTCAAACCGGCAAAGTATTGATAGGCAGACTGATTCAGAATCCGGTTGTTTGGCACTCTTAACAGATAGGTGTTGGCTGCAGCGATCGAAGGCACGCCCAAAAAAAATGCAGCATCCAGCGCATAGAGGTAAACGTAGGTATCCGGCGCGCCCGCATAGCCCATGCCGAAATGCGCAAAGCCGACGGGACAGACATTGAATGCTCCCCCGAGAACATTTGCGGACGAAAGGTTACAAAAATCCCACGCCGTGTTGTCCTGCCAAGAATAGCCGTTTCCCACGGATGAAACGATTTCAACGTGATTCGGCGCTCCGCCGCTTGGGCACGTACCCGTACAGTCGCCGCTTCTCCAAATCCCGGCGGTCGCATAAAAATTGGAGCCTATCGCAATGACGGCGGTCGCTTTGCCATTGACCAAGCCATTGCTACCCCCTCCATAGGGATGCGACGAATTGTAGCCTCCATAAATATTGCCATTGAGGAATTGGCTTGGGCAGTGGCTGCCCAAAGGGAAGCTTCCAGTAATTTCCGCAAATCCAAAGCTTGTCTTGTCTGCGGCTACGGCATTGTTGTTCTGATCAACATCCAGTTCACCGCACAGTCCCCAACCATCACCGAAGAACGCATATACATTGCCGTCGGAACCCCACGTCAGCGGCCACAGATCGCTGCTGTCAGAATATGGGGGCAAATCAAAGGTATTGCCGGCGTGAGGTTCGCTGTAAGCATTTGCGAAATCAAATGTGGCAGACGTAATAATAGTGCTGGGACAATAGGGGGCATCGCCAGTGGCCGAGGCGGCTGCGGTAGTGACGGGCAGAGAACTGGAATCCGCCGTGTTGCCGGCCACATCAAACGCTGTCACGACGTACGTGTAGTTGGATGATGGCGCGACGGCGATGTCCGAATAAGAGGTTTGGGCGCGCGACACCGTACCGACGACGGCGCCATTTCGAGAAACTCGATAACCAGCGATAAGATGGTTCTCCTTCGATCCGGTCCACTGTAATCCAACGACCATTGCTGTTGAGCAAAGGCTGTGCAGCGCACTCGGCGCTGTTGGAGATTGCGCATCCAAAACTGTTGGAACAACAATTACGCTGTACATTCTGACGATCTGATCTGCCTGATCAGACGTGGATGCAATATTGCCGCCTAAGGTGACGGTCGCTCCACTGGGATAAACATTGCTATAGAGTTCGAAGTTATGGCCTCCGCTACTCATGTGCTTGCCGGTATCCAGGAAATTTGCCACGAGCCAGCCTGGCCGCATTTGGGTGCGAACGTCGAGAGCCACATACACCGTCGAGCTCTGGCCGACCTCGAAACTCAGGAAATTCGAACTGCCTTCGGCGGCTCTTGAGTCCCCGCTGGCCGTCAATATATACGTCTGACCATTTACGAATACAGGAATGGGTGTTGTTACGGTGTAGTTTCCCTGAACGTATTGAACCGCCCCGTTCACGAAGCCGGCTTGCTGGACAACGTAAGGCAGGCCGGTTCCACCCTGCGACGTCGCGTTATTTACGGTCAAATTCGTAATGACAGTATTCGCGACCGCGGGAGATAAAATATCAATCAGCAGTAATGCAAAGGCTAACGGGACAAACCGACGCAGGCGTCTGACGTTTTGCACAGCAGCGAGCGCCCTCCAGCGGGCCATCCCTCCTCTGTCGCGCGCGGGGTCCACTGCCTCGATGCGAGCGATCATCTCAAGCGCACCCGTTGTACGGGCGTTTGGAGTCGCCCTGCACCATGACGAGCCGTGCGCCGACTATCCGCCATCACTGGATCGTCAGTGTTCCGTTGACCCAGGTGATGAGGTAGTTCGAGGAGGTGAGGTCTTCGGGCCGGATCGTGTAGGTGCCCGCCGCCGTCGCTCCCTGCGAACTGCCGGCGTAGTTGAGAGTGCCGCCGAGGACGCTTGCCGTCTGTCCATCGACGAAGCCCGAGTAGGTGACTCCAAAGCCGCCCGAGAACCCGGTGCCGGTGTACGGAACGGACCCGGAGTCGGCGGTGATCGTGAGTGGCGCCTTGGTGATCGTGAGCGTGCCATTCGTATAGGTGATCGCGTAGTTGGGCGATGTCTGCCCTTCGGGCCGGATGTGGTAGCTGCCCGCGTTCGTCGCACCCTGCGCGGTGCCGCCATAGCTCAATGTGCCGCCCAGGACGGAGGATGTCTGGTCGTCGACGAAGCCCGTGTAGGTGACGCCGTTGCCGCCGCTGTAGGCGAGGCCGTCGTACGTCTCCGTAAAGCCGTTCGCGGTGATCGTGAGCGGCGCCTTGGTGATCGTGAGCGTGCCATTCGTATAGGTGATCGCGTAGTTGGGCGAAGTCAGCCCTTCGGGCCGGATGTGGTAGCTGCCCGCGTTCGTCGCGCCCTGCGCCGTGCCGGCGTAGCTCAACGAGCCACCGAGGACGGAGGACGTCTGGCCGTCGACGAAGCCTGTGTAGGTGGCGCCGTTGCTGTCGCCGCTGTAGCCCACACCGGTGTAGGTCTCCGTAGCGGGGTTCGCGGTAACCGTCAGCGACGCCCGCGAGATGTTCGCCGTCGTCGCGGCGGTGCTGTTCCAGGTGTAATTGCCCGCATCCGTCCCGGTCACGCTGATCCCTGCGACGTTGACCCTCCGGCCCGTGCCGGCGTTCCCGTTGCCGAAGCTTGCGCTCGTGTAGCTGTCGATCAGCATATCGCCCGCGAAGCGGTCGTCCGAGAGCGTGACGGTGGCATCCGTCAATCCATCGTAGGTGCGGTTGACACCCGTTGCACTCACGGTGAGTGCAAAGGGATTGACCGTGTAGGTGTTCGTCGGGGTCGTGTAGCCGCTAAAGCCGTAGTCGCCCGCATCGGTGCCCGTCAGGCCGGAAGCTGTTTGCGCATAGGTTCCCGCATTGACATGGCCGCTGCCACTATAGCCCGCGCTCACGAGGCTCGCGGTTGCGCTCACCACATCGTTCCCAATGACATTGCCAAAGCTCACCACGCCCGGCGTCACAGCGGAACCATATGTTGAGCTGGCTGACGCTATTGATACACCCGTCAGGGCGAGCGGAGTGATAGTGATAGAACTGTCCGTCGTGCTGAGAGGGTAATAATTGGAAGAGAGACCCCCGTTACCGCTGCTGCCCAACGTCAAGCCCGTGACTGTCGCCAGGGTGCTGTCCGTCTGGACATTCTTGCTGATGAGGTTGCTCGAGTCGCCCGCACCGGTGACGGAAAAGGTTTGGCCGGCCACGCCAGTCGCGGTGAGGATGCCGCCGGCCACGATCGTGCTGCCGTCGTAGACCCGTGTACCGCTCAGAGTCAAACTGGCCGGATTGATAGTCAAATTTCCGCCAGTGATGTCATATCCTTGCTGGGTGGAGTAGTACCCGTTATAGAAACCCGCGTTGGTCCCCGTGGCCGCTTGGCCCAATACACCGCTGATGGCGGTACTGGCTCCGCTTTGGGCGCTGCCGTTGTAGGTCACCGTCGCATCCGGTGCGTCGGTGAGTGTTAGAGGCGTCAGGAAACTGATGAGCAAGGGATAAGTATGTCCTTCATAGATGCGCCAGACGTCTCCACTGCCACCGGTGGTCGCGATGCTCCAGCCGGTGAAACTCGACGCGGTCTGCATCTGCGAATCTGTCAATCCGGTGCCGCCTGCTGAAGTTGACTGCCCGGAAGTCGTGGTGTCCCAGAAACTGTAGCTGACCGTACCACCGTCGTTGTAGCCCGCCAGCCCACCGACGTAGCTAGATCCGCTCACACTGCCCGTGGCGTAGCTGTTGCTGACGGTGCCGGAGTTGACACCCACCAGCCCGCCGACATACGCAGAACCGCTCACGTTGCCGGTGGCGTAGCTGTTGGTGACCGTAGTGGTGCTGCCCAAGGGGAACAAGCTTTCGTTGGCCCCCACCAGTCCGCCGACATATTCAGTTCCGCTCACACTGCCCGTGGCGTAGCTGTTAGTGACTGAGCTGCCGTAGCCGTTGTAACCCACCAGCCCGCCGACACCGAAAGAACCGCTACCACCGCTCACACTGCCCGTGGCGTAGCTGTTGCTGACCGTGCTGGAGTTGACACCCACCAGCCCGCCGACGTTGTATGCATCGCTACTACCGCTCACGCTGCCCGTGGCGTAACTGCCGATGACCGTGCCGCCGTTGGCACCCACCAGCGCGCCGACATCCGTAGAACCGCTTATGCTTGCTCCCACCAATCCGACGTTCTGGATCACGGAACCCCTGTCCGTGGTTCCAAATAGACCCACGTTGTTTGTTGATGGCAGATTGATCGTGAGATTGCTGATGGTGTGGCCCAGTCCATTGAACGTGCCGGTGAAATTGGTGGTGTTAACTCCGATCGGGACAAAACCCGAACTGCCCCAGACATCGGTGCTGTTGCCTGTGGCCGACGCGTTGATGTTCTGTCCCAGGGTGTAGCTTGCGCCGAGGTTCATCGCGATCAATTGCAACTGATGGGCATTGTTGACCGTGGTCGAGTATTCGGAAGCGAGCATCGGAAACGTCGCTCCGGGGGCGCCGCTGGCGTTATTCATACTCCCGTCGGTGTCAACGATGACCCAGTTGTCGCCCGATGCACCGGGGGTGGTCGTGAAGGTAAAGCCCGTGAAATTCGAGGCCGTCTGCATCTGCGCCGTGGTCAGGCCGGTGCCGCCTGCCGACGTCGCCTGCCCCGAGGTCGTGGTATTCCAGAAGCTGTTGCTGACCGTGCCAACGTTGTAAGCCACCAGCCCGCCGACATTACTCGAGCCGCTCACGCTGCCCGTGGCGTAGCTGTTGCTGATCGCGCTGCCGTAGTTGTTGTAACCCACCAGCCCGCCGACATAAGCAGAGCCGCTCACGCTGCCCGTGGCGTAGCTGTTGCTGACTTGGTTGTCGTTGTCACCCACCAGCCCGCCGACAGATTGAGAACCGCTCGCACCGGTTACGCTGCCCGTGGCGTAGCTGTTGCCGACCATGCCGGTGTTGTCACCCACCAGCCCGCCGACAGAAAATGATTGAGAGCCGCCGCTCACGCTACCCGTCGAGTAACTGGTGCTGACATCGCCGTCAATTTCGTTGTGACCAACGAGCCCGCCGACATACGAGATACCGCTCACGCTGCCCGTGGCGTAGCTGTTGCTGATCGCGCCGTAGTTGTCACCCACCAGCCCGCCTACATATTGAGAACCGCTCGCACCGCTCGCGCTGCCCGTGGCGTAGCTGTTAGTGACCGTCCCGTCGACGTACAAACCCACCAGCCCGCCGACGTAATCAGTACCGCTCACGCTGCCCGTGGCGTAGCTATTGCTGATCGTGACGCCGTCGCTGTAACCCACCAGCCCACCGACATAACTAGAGCCGCTCACGCTACCCGTGGCGTAGCTGTTGCCGACCATGCCGCTGTTCTCACCCACCAGCCCGCCGACAGAATTACCACCGCTCACCCTGCCCGTGGCGTAGCTGTTGCTGACTGTGCCCTTGTAGTTGTAACCCACCAGTCCGCCGACAGAATTACCACCGCTCACCCTGCCCGTGGCGTAGCTGTTGCTGACCGTGCCGATGTTCTCCGCCACCAGACCGCCGATATATTCAAAATCGCTAGCACCGCTCACGTTGCCCGTCGCGTAACTGTTGCTAACCGTGCCGGCGTTGTCACCCACCAGTCCGCCAACCCCGCTATTACCGCTAACGCTCTCTCCCACCAACCCCACATTCTGAATCACGGAATCCGTGCCCGTGTATTCAAACAGACCCACAAAGGCTGCGGATGGCTGATGGATCGTGAGATTGCTGATCGCGTGCCCCAGCCCATTCAATGAGCCGGTGAAATTGGTGGTGGAATTTCCGATCGGCGTAAAGCCTGCCCCGAGGTTCCAACCCGACGTCGCCGTGGCATCGATATTGCTGCCCAAGGCATAGTACCCAAAGAGGTCGCCGTTGATCCCTTGCAGGTCGGTGCCAGTGGTGCTGCCCGGTGCACCCAGGGCATTGATCACCGTATAGGCGTTGCCGCTAATAGATAGGCTCGGGTTTGTGCCCGAGAGGGTAATGGAGTTACCCATGTTGAGGTTGAAGGCGCCGGCTCCACTGGCCACCTGACTACCCTGACTACCCGTATTGGTGGTGTTGGGATTGATCACGAGGCCTGCGGTGTCGCCGGTGGCGCTCATGTTGGCATTGACATTGACGTTGTTCGCGGCCGTCAAGGTCAGCGTGGTGTTGGCGCTCCAGGATACGGTGTCGTTGACGTTGATGTTGCCGCCGCTGCCTCCACCCGTGACAGGAGAGGCGCCGTTACTGCTCAAAATGGTGGTGTTCGTCGAATTGAGGTCGCTGCTCAGTGTCGCGCCACTCATGTCGCCGCCTGATGCGGCGACGGTGAAGTCCGTCGGATCGATGAGCCAGGTGCCCGTTCTGCCGGTGGCAGCGAGCGTCGTGACCTTGGCATCGTTCGCGACTTCCACATGCGCGGCATTGGTCTCGATGAAGCCGCCGTTGCCGCCGTCGGGGGCACTGGCATCAAGCGTGCCGCCGACATTGACGGTTCCCGCGGCCATGCCGCCGAGAAGTTCGATGGTGCCGTCGTGGTTTTCCACCGTGCGTGCTTCGATGACACCGGTGTTGTTCACGACGCTTGCGAGGAGCGCGTCTTTCGCGCCCGCGCTCATGATGACCGTGCCGCCATCCGCCTGGATCACCCCGCCGTTCTCGGCAAGAGTGTTGAGCGTGCTCTCATCCACCTGCATCCTGACGAGGCTAGCGCCGCTGAAGGTCAGCGTTGCCGCACTACCTGCACCGAGGGCAACCGTGCCCAACCGGGCAGTGATCGTCCCCTCATTACCGACGTGATTGCCGAGGAGCGCCACATAGCCGCCATTGGCGGCGGTGATCGTGCCCTCGTTCACGATGCTGCCCGTGCCATTGCCGCTGAAGCTCGCCGTATTGCCGCTTAAGGTCACATCACTAAGAGTGGAGGCGATGAGCCCTCCGACGTTGACCTCAGCACCTTCCCCGAAGACGATGCCGTTGGGGTTGACGAGCCATACCTCGCCGTTGGCACTCAGGTGTCCGAGGATTTCCGAACCGTTGCTGCCGAGGATGCGATTGACCGCAATGGCGCTCGAAGAGGGCTGCACGAAGTTGACGGTGTCCTGCGATCCGACGTTGAAGCTCAGCCAGCTGAGAAAGAGATCCGGGCTCGTCTGGACAATGTCGGTGGTATCACCGGCCTGAGTGATGTGGCCGCTGCCTGAAACAATGTGCCCGCCGGTGGGCTGAAGATTGCTGTTACTGGGAGTGACAGTACACTTGACGGCCGAGCACGGCGACAGGCTGACTGACGCTGCCTCGACAGGCTTTGCGCCGGCAGGTTGCCCCGCGTGAGCGAGGGAGGCGCAGGCAATCGTCAGTGCCGCCATCAGGGCCTTGTGCCCCAAGATCACTCCACGTCCGCAATTACTCCGCCGCTTCGAACTCGCGGAAACTGCCGTACAGGCGTTTACTGCCCGAGTCCCAATCAGGCGGTCCACATGGTCCATGGCGAGTTCCCCCTAGAGACGAGTCTTTGTAGAGTTGTGCTGCAAGGATTAGTCAGTCGGATCCCATTGTTCAGCGCGAGAACATCTCCTGCTGATGAACGCGGCGCAAACAATGGCCCCCGATGGTCTCGATCTGAACATCCAGAGGCCCTCCCGCAAGCTGGCGGGCGTTATCCCCTGGAGTGGCTCGACGCATCAAGTCTAGTGTGCCCTAGCGCGGTTTATTGTTCCAACCTCGCGGTCAGGCTGACGCGGCTTATCAGATGGATTTCTTCGACCCCCGACTCTTCTAATACCCGAGCAGAACTCTGCGCAGATGCGATCGGTGGCGCTCGGCCACCTGAGTCAGCTTATGTTCACACGATGAATGCCGAACGTACTATGCAGCCAACAACGATGGATTACTGCTTAAGGTCGGGCGGAGAGCTCTTGCCAGCGATTCGCGTGTCGCGGCGATCCAAAGGGCTGCGGAACACGCATCAGGCTTGGCTCAAGCAGCGGGCAGCTACGACGCGAGGCATGAGGCGCCCTTGCCGCACGAACTGCGCCGCCGCGAACGCCCGGCAGACATCGACTATCCAATGGCGAGGGAGCCTGCGACGAAGTCAGGGCGGCGCCGGGTTCACCACCTGAGTCAGGACTGCGGAGGTGCTGCCGGAGAAATCCGTGCTCCCGGGATACACCGCCGTAATGGACTTTGTGGCCGTGCCCTGAAATGTCTTGGTCAAGGTCGCGACACCTCCCGTCAGCGCAGCGGTACCCAGGGCCGAGGTCCCATTCATGAACGTGACTTTGCCGGTGGGCGCCCCCGAAGACGAGGAAACCGTGGCGGTCAACGTCACCGGCTGCCCGACGGTTGCGGGATTCTGTGAGGAGTTCAAAGCGACTTTAGTGGCGGCCGGATTCACCACCTGACTGAGTACCGAGGATGTGCTGCCGGAGAACGAAGTGTTTCCGGCATACACCGCCGTAATCGATTTTGTGGCCACGCCCTGAAATGTCTTCGTGAGAGTCGCAACGCCGCCCGTCAGCGTCGCGGTACCCATCGAGCTCCCATTCATCATGAAGGTGACCTTGCCCGTGGGCGTTCCCGACGAAGAGGTCACCGTGGCAGTCAACGTCACGGATTGACCATACGTCGATGGATTCACACTCGAGGCAATGCCGGTCGTGGTTGACTGCTTCAGGAGGCCGTAGACCGCCAGCTGATCGGACCAGGTCGCCACATAGACTTTGCCGTTGGCGACCAGCGGCGGTACGAATTTCGCATAATTGCCGAATTCGTCGCCCGAGGTCATCCCAGAATTCCACAGCTCCTGGGAAAGATCCTCGGCATCGAAGGCGTGCAGCTCCCCCGGCACCGGAGGATCGTTTTGAGCGCCGGTAATCGTCGCGACCGTCGCCCACAGCACGCCGCTGCCATGCGCCGCGCCGTTGGCAGATAGGGTGAGGATGCCGCCGGGCCAGACTGGGCTCACGCTGCCCTCGGAAGCGGGCGTCGCCGCGAACTGCGCGCCGCTGAAGGCGTACGCCTTGACAAAATCTCCCACGCCCCAGTTATAGAGCAAGGGACCGCCGTTTGCGGCCGAGCGCTGCCAGTACACGGGGCCGCCCCGAAACCCGGACACGGCGATGTATTCCTCCTGAACGATCTGACTGTCGGTGGAATTGAATTTCCCAAGGTCGGTGGTATCGAGCACGTAGAGGTAACCCGCCTTGCCACCGCCGGCGATCAGGGGCGGGTTCGTGCCCGGGATCAAGAGCGGCCCGGAGCTCGAGATATCTTGGTCATTCATGTCCAAGGTGTTCCAGTTGTCGGGCGTGAACCAGTTGAGGAGCTTCAGAGCATTGGCGGGGTCGAGCTTCAGTACGCTTTCACTGAAGTTCTTGGCGCCGTCATAGCCGCAGCAGCCGTAGCCATTGCCCACGAACACGTAGACGTGCCCTGCGCTGTCGACCACCGGCGGACGCCCGGACTGCCATACACCGCCGCCCCCGCCGGATGCGGTGGGGATCGTCGCAAAGGCGCCGCTCTGCTGTAGCGTCTGTTTGTCGTAGGCCATCACCCATCCGATGTACTCACCGGAATACTCCGATTCGACTGCACCAAAGGCGAATATGACCTGATTGCCCGACACCACCAGCGATGCCCGCTGAGTCAGATAGCGCGCATCAAACGTCGTCGACTTCCCGAAGGTGGCCGAGATCAGTACGCCCGGGCCGTACGGCTCGGTGCCGGTCGTGATGTCGACGGCATGCAGCCGATACGCCATCGTGTTGTTCTCGAGCGTACAGGCGACGAGATACATGACGTGAGTGGACGGATCGATCACCGGCGTGCTCAGGATGCCGAGGTTGCCGACAATGTTCTTGTTGTTGTTGAACACGAAGTCTGCGATCGGTACGGGAGTTGCGTCGACGAGGCTTGCGAAATTGACGGACCAGAGCGGCGCGCCGCCGGCATCGGCGTCGAAGGCGTAGAGCGAGTCGCTCATCGTCGCGACGTATACGACGTTGTGGGTCCCCTGATTCGGGATGGCAACGTTCGGCACGTATAGCGGTTGAGCGAAGATCGCGTCGTCCACGGGCAGCATGAAGACGAGGCCGAACGTGCCCACCGCGACGTTGGTCGTGTTGAGCGTGGTCTCGGTGAGGGTCGCGCCCGAAACGCCTGCGTCGTAGCCGCGCTGCAGCACCGGCTGCGGGGCCTGCGCCGCCTGCACGGTCAGGCTGAACGAGAGGGCGAGCGCAGCCAAACCTGCCATCTGCCCGAGCCATGATCCTCTCCAGTGGATCCCCAAAGAGCGGGCACGTCGTCGCATGGTTCTCCCCTTCCGCGCGTTTCCCCAACTGTGGGGCCATCTATACGACACCGCGCGCGCTCGTGGCAACGTAATTACTGTCAAGCATTGCGCGGTGGCAGTGGCCCCCGCAAATGCCGAGCCCTGCGCCGGTAATTAACGAAGTTTTTGACATAACCATGAGGTATCTGCCAATCGGCACACACCTTCACACGTCAATGCACCAAGCCGCCGAACCCCTGTGGCGAAAGACCGGGCTATCGAGCGCGATGCTTTCGGTGATTTTTTGTAGTTCTGAAACGAGCGCGCCGGGCGCGCACACAGCTCAATGATCCGTCAAAACCGGGGTCACGACGCTCTGGGGAACGCGGCCCAGAACAGGAGCTCCGAATCGCTCAGCGTCGCTCGGCAGTTTTGAGGTGAGCGTCCGGCCGTCAGTTTCGGATCTGAACGGACCCTGCGGTGAGCAGTCCGCCGCTGACGCAGGCTAGGTACCCGTGCCGCTGAGCGCCACGGTCTGTATCCCAGCGCCGCTACTCTTGACGTCAAGCGTCGCCGTCTTCGACCCTGTCGAGGCCGGCTTGAATACCACGCTGATCGTGCAATGGGAGCCGACCGCAATCGGCGCTGCGCAGGTGCTGGTCTGCGAGAACTGGCCGGGGTTCGTGCCCGAGAACGTGATGCTCGTGATCGGCAATGCCGCCGCGCCGATATTCGTCACCGTGACCGGCATGGGCGCACTCGCGACGCGTAGCGGCTCATTGCCAAACGCCAATGAGGATGGCGACACCGTGAAGGACTCCAAGGCACCGGTGCCGCTGAGCGCCACGGTCTGAGTCCCGGCGCCGTTGCTCTCGGAAAGCGTAGCCATCAGCTAGACTGGAGCTGGCATGTTGTATCCGACGCGCTGTTCACCGATCGTCAGTCGTGAATTGGATTGCGAAGTGACCGATCGTGGCTACTTGCTAATGTCCAACCGCATCCATTCGACCATTCATCAATGAACGAAGGGTGCGGACTCATCGACGTGGGGATTGCGGGACTCAGGATGCAGACGTCCGCTCGCCGCCTAGCCTCAGAACAAAGAGATTCCCTAGCGCTTCCGTGTCCGGGTGAAGGAAGGCGATCAGTCCATGCCACGAAAAGGTCGCGTTACAACCTGTGAGCGCGACCGTCCGGCACGCTCAATATCCTGCAAGCGAAACCACAGCCGTACTCGCCCAAGCCGTTGACGCCGGCGCGCAAAGTCGCAATAAGTTATATGTGGAACACTATGCTCCGGTGGACTAGCCTAGCGCCCGTTGACGTCCTCTCTTGGCGACCCTTAGGTGCGGAGCTTACGAATGAAGTTGATCCTGTTTGTATTGCCGGGTTTGTTTTTCTTTAGCCTGGCAGGCGCACAACAATTGCCTCCCTATAGCCCGTCCGGGGCTGGCCAGCTGGCCGTCTCGACATGTTCTGGCAAACCATGTCTCACGCGTGATGGCGTCGGCCCGTATCGCCCTAAAGGCTTGATCGTCCTGGGCCTCGTGACGGCGACTGCTTCCCGGTCGCTCTTAACTCCCACCTATCAAAAGATCGAACAAAACTATTCGGCCAACACATTGTTGGCCGTTCGCAAATTTGGCGCTGACTCGGTCCGATTCAACGTTTCGCAAGTCAATCTGGATCCACAATCTTCTTATTACGACGCCGCGTACGCCGGCCAGATCGTATCGAATGTACAGCAGACTCGTGCCTTGGGAATGACGGTCCTGGTTGAGATCAATGACGAGCAGCCACCCAACACCGGCCGGGTTGGTATGCCCGGCGAAGCAACCGCACGCGCCTGGGAGCGCCTGGCGCCCCTATTCGCTGCTGATCAAGGCATCATGATAGGCGCCTATAATGAACCCCAGGTCCCTGGCGAGAGCAGCTCTGAACTCGAAGCTTGGCAGGCGGGTTATAACAGTGTCGTGGCAAAAATTCGGGCGGTCGGCGCGAAAAACGTGATCGTTATTGATGGTCCCAATGTTGCAAAGCTACCCGCTGCCGCTCTGTCCTATCTGGTAACGGATAGCGCGCATAACTTGGTTTATGCCGTACATCCATTCCCGAAAGGGAAAAGGGCTTTTCCCTCCGGATGGCCGGATCTGTTCGAACGCTTCTGCTCATCTCCCAATGTCCAATGCCAAATTACAGCCTGGAACATGTTTGGCTCCGGCCCTAATGCGACTGGGCATGGTGCTGAGCACATGATTTGTCCCCACGAAAACCCCAAACAAGTGCAGATGCCCGCCGTTAGTCAGAAGCTATTTGATGCGGCGAAGGCGATGAATAGCGGCATCTACGGATGGGCATTTGACTACCCTGACGTAATCATGGATAGCAGAGACCCGCTGGCGAAGACCGTGAACTACGACAATTTTGTTGACTGCCGGCGCACGCCTCCTCCTTGGGGAGGGGGCGAATTATTGAGACGCAACTTCAACGATCCCAGATGGTAGCGGCGATTAATCACGCTGCCGATCGTGCGTTACGACGAGCGCTGCACTACTGCGGAAACGTATAAACGGCTCTGCCGACGTCGCTGGTCGCATATCCGCTCGCGACCGCGATCGCCTTCAATGTCACCATGCCGATGCCGCTCACGGGGAACGGGCTGTTGTTGTACTGCTGCGAGGAGGTTGTCGGATTCGAGCCGTCGGTGGTGTAATAGATCAGGGCGCCGTTCATCCCGTCGCTGATCGTGGCCATCTCCGTGCCTGTATAATGACCTGTACCGGGCGAGAAGATTGGGGTGGCCGTCTGGATCTTGTAGACAGCCGTCACGTCGGTGCTGGTCGCGTAGCCACTCGCAACCGCGATCGCCTTCAACGTCTCATTGGCGCTCACGCTGATCGGGCTGGAACTGGAATATACCGGGGAGGATGTAGTGCTCGGCACCGAGCCGTCGGTCGTGTAATAGATCACGGCACCGCTCGTCCCGTCGGCGATCGTGACCGACTGCGCGGCTGAATACGTGCCAGCAACGGGCGTGAAGCTTGGCGCGGCCGTCCGGATGTTGTAGGCAGCCGTCACGACGGAGCTGGTCGTGTAGCCGTTCGCAAGCGCGAGCGCCTTCAGCGTCTCATCGGCGCTCACGCTGATCGGGCTGGAACTGGAATATACCAAGGATGATGTGGTTGGCGTCGAGCCATCG
>Ga0182018_10002126_pt1 | contig 20592 bp, 29 predicted proteins | sample 812P2MmetaG_FD_120490 | JGI IMG/M metagenome (GOLD analysis project Ga0182018, IMG submission 120490) | Permafrost microbial communities from Stordalen Mire, Sweden - 812P2M metaG | ecosystem: Environmental > Terrestrial > Soil > Wetlands > Permafrost | place: Sweden: Stordalen | collected...
CGGCGATGATCTGTTCTTCGCTGAATCGACTCTTTCGCACGACTCCTCCTTTGACCCTGGGCGGGTCATCCTAAATGGAGAAGTCACATTTTCGATGGACTAATTTCTGGGGGGCAGGTCACTAGCTCGCCTTATTTTCGGCTGATCAATGGTCGAGCGTTTGCCACAAAGGACAAAGTCTCGCCCGGAGTTGCTTCTAACGCGATAATGTATTTTATCATTCATAGTAGAGCCTGCTTCGCGGCAGTTTGCCCGTGTGCTTAAAATCATGCACACAGTTGGCGCACAGGGGCAGCAGGAAGTGGATCTATCACTGTTCCAAAGGGTGTAGTCGACTGATGGGCCGTCAGTCGGTAAAAACATGAATGCCGCCCCTTGGTGGCCGTTTTCCACCAACAGCCACGTCCGACAGTTGTTTACGAACGACGCTTTATAGACACAACTGTCGGTCGGCGGCCTCAAAAAGCATTCATCAAAGCATTGTGACGGGCGCTATCAGCTTCCTGATCGGATACCCCGACGTAGACCATAGTCGAATTAATGGAACGGTGCCCAAGCGCCCGCTGCACTTTCGCGAGATTAACGTCCTGACGAACCATGTGTGTTGCCAGGCTATGCTTCAACACGTGCGGATGGCCCATATGGCCTGGCAAACCCGCCTTGTGAGCTATCTGCCGGAATATCCGATAGAACTGCGTGCTGGTGAGATGGCCGCCCTTCTGCGAGATAAACAGAGCATCCCCACAGTCCGCGGGCCGCACCGCAAGCCACTCTCTTAGCGCTCTAACTTCGTCAAGGAGCGGTATTCCTCGATGCCTCTCTAGTTCCTGAATAGTGAACAGGCTTACCTCCATTCTCCACCTATTGCAGAGCGAGAACGTCGAGAATGAAGCCGAGCTGCAGACCTGGTTGACGAAAGATACCAACCTTCGAAAGCTCCTCGCAATCAATGGCGTTGGCCCGAAAACCGTCGATTACTTGAAAATCATGGTCGGGTTGCAGAGTATTGCGATTGATCGCCGCCTCTTGAAATTCTTCGATATGGCCGGGATCGCGATCAATCCTGGCGACTACAATACACCGAGAGACATCCTGAAGGACGCGGCGAGCTTCCTTTCGGTCTCGCAAGCGGATCTCGATCACAGCATCTGGAGGTACGTGGGCGGGGAGGACATCGCCCCATGCGCGTAGAAAGGTTGGTCGATAAAACACAAATGGCTACGACACGCGAGGAACAATTCCGCAAAATGTATTATCGGCTGAATGGCGAAGGCCACAAGTTGTGCAAATGCAAACAGTGCGGTCGGGGACCGATGTCAATAGTAGCCGACCTTGTCTCGTCGGAGCCCTGTGATGACTGCGGAGCGGTTGCTTGGCGCGACCTGACAGAGAGAGAATTCCTGTCCGAAACGGACCAAGGCGACTTTCTCAAGTTGCAATCATTTGCCTTTTATCAAACATTGCCCTTTCCGATCGCCGTCGTCCATCGAAAAATGGCCAGCGCTCCTACCAGCACGCAGCGCTTCTCCCGGTTGATAGACCTGTTCGAAGTCGTCGTCCGATTCGTTACCCTTGTGATTCTGGCTGACTACCTCAATGGCCCCAACGAACGAGAGGCGATGATTCAGGAGATTCCTGAAATCGGCAGGCTATCGGCTCCATCCCTTGGCGACTGGGTAAGTTTGTTTAAGTCCTTATCGCGTCACTATACGAGTACTAATAGTCGGCCTTTCTTGAAGGAGATCAAGGACTTCAAGCTCGATCGATACATGAAAACGCTTGATGAATTCGTCAACCTCAGAAACGCTTCCCTGCGTGGGCACGGCTCCACGCAGACGGAGGCGGAGTACGAAATCAGGTTTCAGGAGAACTCCCCGAAACTCGACAAGTTGATAGACGACCTGGAGTTTCTCCCCAACTATCGGCTGGTCAAGACGGGCTTGATGGGGAGGCATGGTGAGATCCACAAGATTTCGGTGCAGATTCTCATGGGTGACAACCCGCACTTCGCAAGCGAGCACCTACAATCACGGACTTCGCTCGAAACCGACAAGGTGCATTACTTGAATGAAATCGATGAGTCCCTGGTGCTTCATCCCTACATCGTTTTGGAACTATGTCCCGAATGTAAGCGCCCGGAAGTGCTTCTCTTGGATAAGTTTCAGGGACAAAAAATCACATATCTATCTTTCGAGAGCGGGCACAAACCATCGTTTCCCACTAGCGATCAGCTGCCTTTGACGGTTCGCGAGCTCGCTTCACGCAGATACTAGGAAAATTGCGCTGCCTGATTCTTCAACTGCTTAGGAACTCCGATTCGTCCCGTGATGATCCGATTTGCCGCGTTTTGACCATGGAACTACTACATCTTTGCTACAGTGTTCCGATTCGGATCAAAGGATCTCGGGATCGCGCTGCTCTTACCAGAATCAGGGGCCGCTCTCTGCATCTGGCGGAATAATTGTTTCCATGTTGGGGCAGCACCAGGTCGGAATCAAAACGAAAAATATCGCTAACGGCTCGAACGCATTTACTACCTATTTCGCAGTCACAAATCACTCACCCCAACAATTCATTCCTTTTTCCCTTCTAAACATATATTTGACCGGCTCGTCAAAAGCGAACCTCAATTTTTCAGGAGGCATCGGCATAAACCCGTACAACGGCTCGACGCAAGTCGAATATTTTCTCGGACCGAATTTGACGATAAAAAAGGTTGCGCTGTTAATGGGTGTTCACATCGGTCGCTATCAGAATCTTGGCGGGGAATTTCAAATAGGGCAACCTGTCCCGACAGGGTGGACGAGCAATACACCGGTGCCGACAGATTTGAGCTACACGGCACATTTGGGGGTGGGAATTGCGTATACGATCCCGTAGGGTCTCGGTGACGCGGGTAACAGAGAGGCAGCCAAAGGGCTAAGGTGCTGATTTGCGCGGATCGCCGCCCTCAGGCGTCCAGGCGACGTGACCAGTTTCATCGTAGAAGCTTTCCGCTAGGCTCGTGCCATCGAGCCGTAAGAGAACAAATCCGTTGTACACGCGAAGAGGGTCTTCCGGGTCCTTCGCGTTACACTTCTCGAACCACTCGACCTGCGGACTTGATTGTAGATCGGAGGCATGTCCCCAAGGAAGCGCGGAATGACCGACGCAACGGCAGAGCGGCCCATTTTGATCATTAAGGGGCTTGTAGGCGACACCGGCATGTACATGCCCCCAGTACCAATAGGCGGGTGGAGACAACCCTTGGAAAGCGCTCATGACTTCCGTGAAGAGTTTCAAAGGGGTTGACGGCTGGACGCCGTTTTCCGGAAGGCCGTTGTGATGGGTCAGTATGATCAGCTTCTTCTTATCCTTTTCTCCCTTTTGCGCTAGGCTCTGCAGAAATGAACGCTGGGCATTGTCACCGAGGGAACCATTCATGTAGAGGCTTAGTACGCCGGCGTTGTAAGCGGAATCGAGTCCGACAATGATCCAGTTGGAATTCTCCAAGGCGAAAAAACTGAACGGAGATTGCAACGTGTTGAAAACTGGACCGCCGACGGCTTCATTAAAGTAAGGCCCCCCGCCTGAGTACATTTCGTGATTGGAGTTTAGTGTGAAGGAACCAGCCGAACCCTTCGGCCAAAAGTTCATCAGCTTGCTGCTTTCTTCCCCGCTCGTGCCAGCATAGTAGACATCGCCCAAGTGAATGGTGAACTGGGGGTTCAAGCCGGGAATGACCTTCGAGATTTTCGTACTCGGAGAATCGCTGGCGCCAAAGTTGCCAGTGCCGAAGTCGCCTGCCAAAGCGATCGTCACTTGGTCGGGAATCGGGACGGGGGTCGGGGTACCTGGAGGAAAGGGATGCTTGTGCAGCAAATTCTCAAGCCACACTGTGCCTGCCACCAACTCCCACAATGGGTCGAGTTCCTGGTACTTGCCCGTGCCGAGAATCTGGCCTCCTGGGCCGACTTTGATCTCAATGGCTTCAGCAGCAGTTGGGTAGTCAAGACGTTCAACCCGGCCGTCCCAGTCGTCGGTTAGGTAGCTTTTCATCCTCAGAATCTGATGGACCCGGTGCTCTGGTACCGTTCCGTTGTCAAGAAACGTGCCAAGTTGTTGGTGAGCCTCTTCGATCAAAGGTTTGAGGGCAGCCTGCTTGTCCTCAGGAAGGTTCGCCCATGCAATCTTCATCCGAGCGATTAGCGCGTCTCGCTGTGCGTCGGTCAGCGGTTGATTGTTGCTGGCGTACGGGCCGTTGGCCATATCCCCTCCTACTTCCGGATTGTCCGTCGAGTGGCTCACTTAAACCAATTCCCACAGGCCCACACGCCATTCTAATCGGGAACATGGATTTTTGCGGACCGACTTAAGGTGGAACGATCCAGTCCTTGTTACGAAATCCGAACAAGGCGACAAACACCTACAAGCCGAACATGGCAGCCCTGTACGGGCGCAGAGCGACCTCTGCAATCTCCAACCCAGTCTGGGTCAATATGTCCATGTTGGTCTATAATGCCGCCGTATTCCGCTGCTCACCTCGCGGGTAGATTTCCTGTCGAGAGCCCGCAAACCTGTCAGTTATGGTGCAAATGGGCACCTTGAGCGGTGTTTTCAAAAGGGGTCCAAGTAGTATCCTGCCGCTAGACTCGAATCGGGCATTTACTTTTCTTATCCAATCACATTTTCGCCTCGTTTCCTGTCGCCGAAGGTGCATACGCAAGACGATGGAATTGACGAAAATGAGTCAACACACACGGTAGAAAAGCTGCTTCGCGGTGAACCAGTGAAACCCAAGACGCACGAACACGTGCTCAAGGCGATTCGGGTTGCGGAGCACGAGGAAGCGGAACGGCAACGACGGGAAGAGGCGGCGCGGCTCGCTGAGGAGGAACGGCGCAGAGAACAGGCGGAACAAATCCAGCGGTTTCACGCTGGTGATCCACACGCCAGTTACATCCCCGGCGTGTCTCCCATGCTCCGCGTCGTAGGCGACGAAGTGCAGACCTCGCTGGGCGCACGCTTCCCTGTGTCGCATGCCAGGCTCGGGCTGGCCTTCATTCGCAAGGTACGCGAATCGGGCTTGGAGTATGTCCGCGATGGTCACACCATCCATCTTGGACACTACATTATCGACCGTGTCGAGCAGGACGGCACGGTTCATGCGGGGTGCCATGTCGTAAAATGGGAGGAAATCGAACGCATTGCCTCACAGCTCTGACTTCCCAGAAGCCGACTTCTGGACAACGTCAAAGCGCGCGATCAGGTGTCACACCCGCTCCGCCGTGACTCAGGCAGAAGCAGCAATCGTAATCGCCATCTCTCTCCATCGGTAAATACAAGCCGACTTCCGGAGACTAATCACTGCGGCAAGACCCCGACGCAAGCACATGCAGCAAGGTCGTAAGACTTGCGCGTACATGCGCCCAGGATCCGGCCGTCCTTCATTACGAGATCTCGTAAATGCGATGAACGCCGCGCCGCAATCGAATTCTTCCCAAAAAAGAAGCGCTCGGCACCCCCTCGGGGCCGCCGAGCGATTTCTACTACTGGTCTTATTTCGATTCCTTAGTGATCCCATCCGCAGCGTTGCTGGCCACGACCCAGCTTGCCCACCCGGGGCCGACGGCTTCATCCCGGAAACCTGCGATTCATAACGGAAAGTGCTTTGGGGAAATCTGCTATGGTATTTGCCCGGAAAGGAAGCGCTCCTTACGCTGCTGGGAGTGGTCTGACAAAAAGCTCCGGACTGGAACCTCGACTCTGGTCTAGAGATCAAGCATGATCCATGTTGGCACATGGTCGCTCGCGTTTTCTTGCCCACGCGCCCATCGGTCAACACCGCCGTCCACGAGCCGGACCGACAAATTCGGCGAAAGCAGGAAGTGATCGAGTCGCATGCCTTTGTCCTTCTGCCACCGTTCAAATTTGTAATCCCAGAATGTCCAGAGCGGTCCGTCCGGATGTAGCTTCCGCATGGCGTCGGTCCAGCCTTGAGCCAGCAAACGCGCAAAGGCCTGTCGGCTCTGGGGTTGGATTAACGCGTTTTATCCAACGACCGAGTCCGATAGATGTCCTGCGGTGTCGGCACGACGTTGTAGTCACCGGCCAGCACCACCGGTGCGCCGCTCGCCACGAGTTCGGCGGCGTGGGCAATGAGGCGCTCAAACCAGACCAACTTGTAATTGAATTTCGGTCCAGGCTGCGGATTCCCATTGGGGAGGTAGACGGAGGTGATCAGGACTCCCTGAACCGCCGCTTCAATGTAGCGAGCTTGATGATCTTCGGAATTTCCCGGCAAACTTGTGCGAGTCAGCACGGGAACGTGGTTTCGCGCGAGAATGGCCACACCGTTCCAGGAGCGCTCCCCTTGCCAGACTGCTTCGTACCCGAGAGTCTGAAGGGCGTTCACGGGAAATGCTTCCTGCTCTGCCTTGAGCTCTTGGAGACTCACCACATCCGGTTCAGCTTTCTTCAACCAAGCCAGGAGGTTGTCGAGCCGCTTGTTGATGTTGTTAATGTTGAAGGTGGCGACTTTCACCAAGTCCCTTTCTGTCCCCATGCTTTCTGGGTGTCCCCCAAAAGGAAGATCGTTACCAATATCTTGCACGGTTACTTTTCTCAGACTTTGTCGCGTAGATGATTTTCCGCGTGGTATCGGAGGCATCCCCGAAGGCACCGGGGTTCGGCGACACGCTCTCTTCTGAGCTAAATTTCGTTGGACTCCAGCGTTTGCGGTTCAACAAGCTCGCTCTGACTGGCGTCATACACATTATTCAGTCCGCGGGTTAGCACGTAGGCGCAGCCGATGAGCGTTGCCCATTGGGTGACCGAGGGGCTTGGGGTGTCAATACTGAAAGCGACTGCGAAGCCCGATGCAACCCCGAATGCAACTTCGACAACGCCATACCACCTCTGCGAAATCCGTTTGAATCGGTGAGCGACGTAGCCAACCGCGACCACCGTGAGCCCCAATGCTTCACCGGAGTGTTTAGTGCCAAGTAAATGCTCAAGCCATGCGTTCCCACCCTTGCGGTGCGCCATAAACCAAAATGCGATCCAGAAAACGCAAACACCAACAGAAAAGTTTGCGAGGCCCGATCGCCTGTAACTCGACCAGCTGCGGCGCTGCCCTAAGGTTTCGTCCAACAACCGTTTGTTTGGGTCCCAACCTTCTTGTCGTGGCACGTCAGCCTCCTTTGCGGTATCGGGTAGAAGCGCCGAAGATGGTGGCAGAGTCCGACGCGTCCGCTCCCTGCGATCGCTTCATCCAGGACTGAACGGCCCTGCATTTCCTCGACGTCCTGGCGAAAGTAGCCGATCGTCAACTTCTTGGGGACAGAGACCGCGCCCTCGTCGGGAGTTTCCTCGCCGACCACTATACGGAATAGCGTTGTGTTGCCCGACCCGTTGGAACAGACTAGTCCGACTTTTTCGCAGGGATTCAATTGAAACGACGCATCCACGAAGAGCAACTGCTTGCCATACTGCTTATTGATGTTTGCGAAAGAGATCATTTTGAGGGAGCAACTCGCGGCACGCTGCCTCCTCCAGTGTAGCCCGGCCAGAACATTGCTGGCCAATGCTGGCGTTGGATTGTTGAAGGTTTGCCCGTGATACAGGAGTTTATTGAATCTCCCACGTAGTTATTGGGCGAGTGGCCCACATCGCCGGTCAGTGCTCATCGCATCCTGGTTTTGTCTATTATGTCTTACTGTGTAATCAGTGCGGCCTTTTTGAGTCGTTCAACCATGTATCCATCTGCCTCAAATATGGCTTTGTGCCACGGCAGAAATGGCTTCTGGCGCTCGGTTGGACGTTCAGCCTTCTGACGAAGGGATTGCATCAGTTGTTCTGGGTTTTCCTTCGCATGCAGTGTATCCCACCGAGCGATATCGTTTAGCAGGCGCGGATTTGCGGCTGCTTGGTTCATAAACGCGACAGCTTCCTCAACACCGTGCTGCGCCAAGCAGTAACCTACTTGCATAAAGTTTACGAGGTCAGGCCTTAGCAATGGATCAGTGACCAGCGCTTCGGGGTTGGGGAACCGCCATCGATTTCGTATTGTACGATCATCGACGAGGAGCTTTTTGGCGTGTTCAGGTACATAGCGGAGGACATGACTCGTCCGACCAAGCACGTCCACGCTGGTATCGGACGCCAACGCTTTGAGAAGATGATCGGTAATAGCGGTCCACGCAGTGGGAAGTGTGTCTAATATCGTTATCGCCCCATACGTAGAACCGTGCCCCCACTGTCCGCAGCACATGTCGCCATCGCTCTGATACAACAGCCAATCTACAAGCTGGAGTTGACTATGGAAAGATTCGGTATCCAGTTCCCTATCGGGCGACACCCGCAACTGCTTCAATGTCTTGATCACTTCTATCGCGCGGGTCTCAACCAAAGTCGCTTGGTCTTGAAGGTTAAATGCGGATGCTCGTGCCATGAACTCGTCAAGCGATGGGAGCGAAGTCCGTTGTCTCTCCGTATCCCAGGCAAAGTTTCCCAGCACCCTTGTTACGACGTTGTTACACCAGCGTGACGTCGGTACGATCTTTGCTTTCTTGGCCTTTTCCGCCAGCATGTCCCAAGTCATCACAATAAGTAGCCCGCGGCCATAGTCTTGTTTCCACTTATCGCTGCTCCGCAACGCCTTCTCAAGCAACGCAGCTTGGTCCGGAACAGGAATGGGATTTCGCGTTTTGACTTCGCCAATGAGTACTAGTCTGGGTCGATTCTCGATATTGATGTGCAAGCGGTCATCTGGCGGAAGGCCCGATGTGAAGGCATCGCGGTATCGCGAGAGTTGGGCGAGCGATTTATTGAGATTACGCGTTATTCCGCGCACGCCTATGATTGGTTCGTTGGGGCCCTTGCATTCGATCAGATCGCATCGTGATCGACCATAGAATAACGCTAACAGGTCAACACAATTAGCGGTCGATAATTTGGCTTCTTTTCTCCATACAAGAGATTGTTCTTCATCCAAGTAGCACGTCACTAACTCCGGGTGGAGGAATACGAAGCTGTGCAAGTCGGGTTCGGTTGCCCCACCCGCCCTAGCATAATTGGATCTGCGCCGTTGGAGGTCTTCGACAACTGTGGGATCAACTTGATAGTGTTCCCGCGGCGGATTCGTGACATCAATGGGCATAGTGGAATAGATATCCGATCGGTGCCATTAAAGCAATTGACGTTTTGAGGCGTCACACCTTATAGTCGGCCCGAACCTGTTTCCTTTTGTGCATTAGGATGGTTCTCCTAAAAGGAGGAATAACATGGTAGACCTAACTACGAAGATTATCTTGATCGTAATAGCTTTAGGAATCTGGGTGAATTTGGCAAAACCGATACTCGCACCACCGTCCGTACGGGCAGCAGATTCCTACACCTGCAAGGGGGAACTAAAGGCAAACGCTTGGGGAGGCACCAAAGAGAGTATTGGCGGCTATAACGTCGACTTAAAATGCGAATGATGGGTGGGTGACAGAGGGGCGCGGACACGATAGGATTATCGCAATCCGATGCCTTGGAATACCGGCCTACAAGGTATACCGCTCAATATAGCTGCCTATCTAGGCACGCCTCTCCGCGTTGTCGCAGGTCCAGGTACCGGCAAAACATATGCCCTAATGCGCCGGGTTGCACGACTCCTCGAGCAGCACGTCCAGCCTAACCGAATTCTGGCGGTCACCTTCACGCGAACAGCCGCGAAGGATCTGGTGGATAAGCTGGGCTCGCTCGGAATCCCCGGCGCGGAGGATGTCTCTGCCAAAACGCTCCACTCGCTGAGCTTCGGATTACTGAGTCGCAACACCGTTTTCCAAATGCTGAACCGCGTGGCGCGTCCGCTGATGGCCCACGAGCAGGACACCATGATCTGTGACCTGGCACCGCAATTTGGAGGCAAGAAGAAGGCCAGGAAATTGGTGGAGGCGTTCGAGGCATATTGGGCGCGGCTGCAGCACCACGACCCAGGCTGGCCGCACGATCCCGTTGAACAGTCGTTCGATTACTGTCTGAAATCCTGGCTGCGCTTTCATCACGCGATGCTAGTGGGTGAGGTGATCCCGCTTGCGCTGGATTTCATCCTGCAGAACCCTGGTCATCCCGATATCCCGGTCTATGAGCACGTTCTGGTGGACGAATACCAGGATCTCAATAAGGCGGACCAGGCACTTATCGACGCCATCGGTGGGCCAGCAAATGTAACGGTGATCGGCGATGAAGATCAGTCGATTTATAGCTTCCGCCACGCCCATCCCGAGGGAATCGGACAATATCCGAATACGCACGCCGGCACACACGACGAGCTACTCGCAGAATGCAGACGCTGTCCCAAACGGGTAGTTGCCATCGCAAATTCACTGATCAGCCACAACCAGCGAATCGCACCGAAGATACTACTACCCCACGCGCCGAATATCGAAGGAAACATCTACAACGTGCAGCATGCATCAACGGGGGATGAAGTGCAGACCATCGCTGAATACATCGACTGGTATCTGCAGCAGAATCCAGGGGTGCCTGCCGGCGAAGTACTGGTTCTGTCGAGCCGGCGCCAGCTCGGGAACGGTATTCGCGATAGTCTCAACACAATCGCTCAGCAGAACGGCCGCGCATGGAACGCGCAAAGCTTCTACTTCGAGGACGCTCTGAAAACCGATCTTGCTTCCGACAGTTTCGCGCTGTTAACGCTGATGCTCGATCCCGACGATCGACCGTCGCTGCGCTATTGGCTGGGCGAGCACACCCAGGATTGCAGGAACAAGCCGTACAAGCGATTACGCGACCATTGTGAGCAATCGGGACAGTCACCGCGCGAAGCACTGGCGGATCTCGCTGCAAGCACCCTAAAGCTGCCTCACACTGGTTCACTAGTGGCGAGGTTCAACGAACTGAACGCACGGCTTGCTGCGCTCATGGCTCACGACGTCCCGATGCTGATTGACGCCCTGTTCCCTGACGGCAATCCGCATACAGCATCAATCAGACAAACGGCGCTTCAGGTCGCACCAAACGTGCAGACGGCCCAGGAATTCCTTGATGAGCTCCGCGTCGTGATCACGCAACCTGAACTGCCGGGATCGCAGGGAACGGCCGTCCGCATCATGAGCCTATACAAGTCGAAGGGCCTCACTGCGCGCCTAGTAATCATTGCTGGTTGCGTGGCAGGGATCTTACCCTTCATCGATATCGACGAGCCGCAGGCCGAGCAGGAACGCCAGCGTCAGGAACAGCGACGATTGTTCTACGTGGGAATCACACGAAGCACGGAGACTTTGGTGCTCAACAGCTCGGTGCGAATGCCGTTGGCCTCTGGCTACACCATGGGCATGCCTCTCCTGGCGCGACAGGGGGGCAACGCCATCCTGCAGGCGAGCCCTTTCATGGCTGAGCTGGGACCCTCAGCGCCACCAGTAATTCTCGCGGCTGCATGGCGTGCCCAGCTTGGTTTCTAAAGTGTTGGGACAGGAAAAACTGGAACAAAGGGGGCTGCAAGATGTGAAAAAATCAGCTAGGGCCGCAGATGAACTCCGATAAACGCGGATCACCTACAGTGTTTTGTATCGGCGTTTATCCGGGTTCATTGGGGGCGCCGACTGGATTCGCGCTGGAAAGACTACAAGATGCGAAAAGGGTTTACGAGAAAACCACAAGCGGACGAGCCCGCGACGCCAGTCAAGAACTACATCACGCCGAGCGGGCTGCAGCCCCTCAAAGATGAGCACCAGTTTCTGCTCACCAGGGAACGCCCGGCCGTGAGGGAGGTGGTGGCGTGCGCTGCCAGCAACGGCGATCGCAGTGAAAACGCCGACTATCAGTACGGCAAGCGGCGGCTGCGGCAGATCGATGGGCGGATTCGCTTTCTCACGAAGCGAATCGCAGGCGCGGAAGTGGTGGACTCGGAAGCTCCGAGAACGGGGCAGGCGGCGACGAGGGCATTCCTCGGAGCAATCCGGAAGCTATTCCAGCGGGGTGGGCCGCTGCACTCCAAGCTGCGCTGTTACAATCTGGTGCCGAGGGGGAATCCATGGGAAACCTGTCTGGAGTGGTACGGCATTTGAAGAAGGAACTGGAAAGAGCACAAAACGAAGTTCGGCAGTTTGGTACAGCACTTGCGGCCCTAGGAAGTTCTAATTCAAACGGGCGGAGAACGCTATCAGCCGCCGCTCGTAAGAAGATTAGCCTCGCTCAGAAAGCACGATGGGCAAGAACAGCCTTTAACAAACAAGCCATTGCTGAAAAGCCTAGACGCATGATGTCAGCGGCAGCGCGGAAGAAGATCGCGGCGGCTCAACGAGCACGATGGGCAGCATGGAAGGCAAAGCAGAAACACGCTGCCTAACCGAAAGCGGCAATCATACGTGCACACGGCCTTGGCAGATAAAGCCGCGCCCCCCCCGCCACGGTCTCTCTCCCTTGGAACCCTCTAATCCGGGCATCCTCCCGTTATCGGAATTCCCACGGGAGAAAAGCCCTTTCTTCGTCGTCCGGTTCTGTGGTGTGCTTGGCGCACGCCAGACGCTCCTTAATAGGGGACGCGAATTGCTCGACAGGGAGGCTTGCCGAAGCCCACGGAGAAACTCCTAGGCTAACGACTGATTGAGTCAGCGGCCTTATCATGCACGGTGGCGACAGGCTTGCGCATGTAAGCGTAATACCAAGCCTTCAAATCGAAGCCCTCAGGCGGCGCTTGCTTGTACTCCGTCCAATATGCTTGCTCGGCGTAGAAACCATCTTCTGTTTGTTGGTAAGGCAACGGTTCGACTTCGATTTCGGAAATCATTTTCCTCGGCGCTGCTGTCCCCATCTCTGGGACCGGCGGGGGAGTAAGTGGTGCTGAGGTTGCTGGGAATGTTGTTGCTGCCGGAACATCTGGTGCTGAGCGCTTGCTCACCAGTTCATTACAGCGCCGGAGGTCCCGCGCTGACAGACTTGCGCTAGAGTTAACTGCGCTCGCAGCCTGTAGCTCCGTATCGGCAATGTAGCGCGTTGCGTATTCAACCGCGCTCTTCACAGTCGCATCGGGAATCTTCGCGCCGTCCAGTATCCTGCCTATCAATTTCAGTTTTTGAATGTGTTCCTTCTGCTCCATAAAGCGCCTCCTTTGTGCATTACTGCGTGTTGCACAGCTCGCCTTACCATTTCTGAAATGACCTAGCTGAACCTCTACCAACGCCTTACACCCACACAGACAGGTAGCCAAGATATATCGGTTACCTCCTCGCGTGCCCAGGTCACGAACTACCGTCAACAGACCCTGCGGGTCAATATCTCCAGGAGTGACCGGAGGGCAGTCCTTGCGCTTCCATTTCCGACCTATTACACCGTGTCGTTTCTTCTTCCTGTTCTTCCTCTTACCGCCCATTCTAAATCCCTCAACACTACCCCTTTCTAAATCCCTCAACACTGTGTTCCAATCCCCTCAATCACGGTAGTATTACTACCGCTGTAAAATGCGGTGTTGAAGTTCCAACCGCATATCAATATATGCGGTATTGAAAACCCGCATATAGGTAGATGCGACAATTGAGCAATATGCGGATAGGGAGGTCAGACTTGGCAGTCTGACCTTCCACCCAAAATACCGACCGCAACCCAGAACACAACAACTCACACCCTACTGGACAGCTCTTGACTCTCCAACATAAAGAAGTCCAGACATCTTGGTTGGGAGGCAGCCGCTACTCCTCGCCGCCCACGTATTTCCAATTATCCACTTCAGAAGGCCTTCATATGGCTGCCCTGGGCAGTACCAGTCGTCCCATCTCTTAAACAGGAACGCAGTTATGTTCCGGCTGTGGGCCTACCAGTTATCGCATAGTCAGTTGTCACAGTACATGCCGTGACTTTCAGTGAGCGGCCCAGCTCCTTAGATATCCGGTAGCAGCTATTGTTAAGCATATCCAATATACGTTCTTCAAACTTCTCGGCAGCGTCATATTCGTTATCTGCTGAGATATAACAGCCATATCGTCTATTACCTACTTCTGTACCTTCAGTCGTGATACTGACAGGGCTGCAACCGTCTAATGGTCCTTCAGTGTAGTTACCAGGAGCAAGTGAACCAGCGTTGAATCGTGGTGTCCAAACTACTTCGTACAGCGCCATACTCATCTCCTATGTCTTTAGTAGTGTATTGTTCGTTTCGTCAATGCCTGCTTTGGTGGCGTTTGGCTAATTACATATATCAGTCTCACTCCATGACGTACTCGCGGAAAAGGGGTAGCCAACAATGTCAGCGTTCTACCTCTTTCTAGTATCGGGATTCTTCGCGGACTCCTCCGGGATAGCGCAGAAGTGAAAATCATCACATTCTGCATAAAGACCAGTAAACCCGTTGCCGAAGTCTGCAAACCTCAAAGAGCGGGCCGTCGCTATTAGCTCCTTGAGGTCACGGGAATTAACTGGCGTCCCGCAGTCTTCAAGATCGGGTAAGGCTACGCCGCCATACATCGCCGGCGTCTGCAAAATGTCCCTTGGCACTTTCGCTAAGGCATCGAACAAAGGTGAAGCGAGTTCCCTTGGCAGGAACTCCCTTCGCACTGTGACAGGCGAGGGGCCGACAGAATACTTCTCTAGTCCAGGTAGGATCGTCATTAGAAGGCACCTTCTCCGCTGGCGCTCGCCGCATTCCGCTGGGATGCCGTCTCAATCAAAACGGGATCGGAAGGCCGATCGTCTTTTTGTTCTTTGACCTCCACCGTGAAGCGGCGGCTAGGGAATAAAGAATCAACAATCTGATCTAGGACGCGCTGTACGTCTCCCACTGGTGAGCCTTGATTCCATACATGTCCCAGTTGGCGCTTCGCCCGATCGACATAATCAACCGGAGCAGACTTGGCGGAACTTTCTTCCGCTGACGTTCGCTTCTCTTTCGTTCGCCCCGGCGATTCAGAAAGCATCATCCGCACGGCGCGATCAGTCCTGTGCAACTTCTCTTTGCAGAACTGCTTCCACGTTTTGCATCCGGCGATGTTCTGATTGCCCTTCAATTTCCCGAAGTCCCTGCGCAGTTCTTCGATTTGCGGTTTCAGTTCCCGTAGCTTGACGGTGAGCGCACCCATCGCGGCTATAACGGAGTCGGCCTGTTCGTTGGCTCTCTTGAGGAACGCGTTCGCGTCCGTCTCCTTACGAGGTTCATTGCTCGGTCCCATTTTCGGTTCTCCTCCCTTACATGAAATGCACGTTGGCTCCGCTCTGCTCAGGCGCTTGGGCCGCCGAGGGCGCGTGTTCTATTGCGCCGCGCCATCGTCGCTGCCATCGGGCGGCAAGTAGTGAACAGCGCCAGTCTGATTTTCATGGTCATACTTCTCCCGTCTCCCGGGCGTCCTCTGCCGAGCACGAAGAGCATGGTATTTATTCTTCAGATAAGAATTTGGCTAGCTCATTCTTTGCGCGAACCCACTCATCCCGAGGTTGTTCTTCCTTGATGCCACCCTGAATCTTCGAAAGTGTGTACGCCGTTTCGGTCTGGCCCACTCTCAAGGTCAAAAGATTGCGTAAGTTGTCGCGGTCACCGGCCCTTACGGCTTGTTGAATCCTACTTTCAAGGTCTTTCAGGGAACTACTTAGCGACTCGATGGCGTCCCGCACTTTCTTATCGCGCTGTGCCTCCGCTTGGTTCAACACGGCGACATCGGTCTTGAGATTCTGAAGGTCACGGAGATTTTCGTCAACTTTCAACGTCTCAAAACGGGTGCGCAATGCTGTATGGTTGTCGTGGAGTTTGTCGAACTTATCTAAACGAGGCTTGAGAAATACGGCAAAGATAACGCACACGAGAGCAAATGCGGACACAGCAAAAATAAGAGCAATGTTCCGGCACATTCTTCAGGAATTCAGGAAGCGACTCCACTTTTTCCCCCTCAGGCGCTCAGGGCAACCGCGAAGGCCTATCATCACCACGGGAAGTCATCGTTTCTTCTGCGTAAAGGTTAGCGAATACATAGGCCTCGATTGTCGTGCGGGTCTCAACGCAAAGGTTTCGATCTCTTGGCCGCCATGCAAAATCACGAAGTTCCAGAGCAAGGTCTTTGCACCATCGGCGTCCTTGAACGACGCCTTTCCAGTGCAATTAGCAACTAGTACTGACACCAGCAGTGCTGGCGAAGCGTATGACACGCATATTTGTTCTCTTTAGTCCCAATTTCGGCGACCCGACCATAGAGGGAAGGCGCGGAATACTATCATGAACCTTGCACTTGGTTCCCGATAAATTGGTTGTTGTTACAAAATTCGAACAGTACGATGCTAGTTTGGGTTATGTCTTGACATCAGTGCTATAATCCCCCGCAATGCAGCGGAGGGGGCCGCTGGTCGGGCTGCAAATCCATGCTCTGTTAGGTTGGCCATGCGATTTGCGCTACCTGTTATCTTTAGGCCGAATTCTTTCGGCGAACTGAGGGGAATCCCTGCCTTTCGGAATCGCGGTACCGAGTCGCTCCCCATTCTTTCTTCTGACCTGCTCGGAATTTCCTCTAAATTGCAGATCCCGAAGGCCGTGAGGGGATGGCCCGGACCCTCTTCCCATTTGACAATAGCCTCAAACCGGAAACCTCTTGGCGCGTTGCTCTTCTCCGATTTTACCGGACTCTCACAGATTTCTGAACCATTGGAGGCGATATGCGTTGCATCACGTAGTTTTGTCCGTTCTATTGGCAGCCGAACTTAGCGGAGCACAGAATGTCTCGTCTTCTCCGAAATCTCAGACCAGCGCACAGTGTAAGAGTTTTTTGTGCGGGCTTTCGCAAGACCTCGACAAGCCGATGACTGACCCACTCCCTTTAAGCGAAAGTACCGTCCAGATCATCAGATACAGTTGAACCGTGATTAGAGACCTACCAAACCTTAATCCCTGATATCGATCTCGGGGCTAGCGCCAAAGGGGGGGCTGCCCCAAGCAGCCGCAACTGAAAATTACCTAGGAGGTATTCTGATGCGCGTCTTTAGCGGGAAAGATAAGTCTCTTACGATTGCGATTCTCGTGCTACTAACCAGCGGCTGCACTCACAGTGTCCAGTTGACTGTTAAGAATCAGCTTCCAGCCGTTCCGCCTGCTCCGAATCTCAGCATTTCGGCGGTCACAAAAGATAAGAGTGGTCAGCAGGACAGCACTGCGCATCTGGGCACGGCGGGCTCCGGCCAGAATGTAAGTAGCGTTTTCAAGGTGAAGAATGGCGGAAGCTATTCCGTGAATGGAAACCTATCCAGCGGCGTCAATGTCTACCGGGGTGGCGACAAAACCATCAATAGCGATACTACCGACGAAGTTGATATCACCAAACTCGATGCCCCAATTTTGGACCCAAGCGACACGCAGTCGATTGAGGCAACATTCGGGCAGCTTGGTCAAAATATCGGATTTAATCCAATAACAGTGCAATCGGCACTAGGGTCGGTTTTCGGCGGACTTGTCTGGTACGTGGACACACCAACGCAGACCGCCGAGACACAGCCAGTCCGAGTTATCCCGCCCTCAGAATTAACAGGTGCAGTAGACTATGCAACGTTTCCGTGGCCTTCAGGACATGACTCCAAAGACACAACAGTGAGTACCGATGCGTCAATAAAAGCGTCCGCATCTGTTCCCGTCTGGGGAAGTCTTACCGCAAGTTTCTCCGCTAATAGTATCTACAAAATGCACTGGTCGATGGAACAGTTTGGGAATGTTCAGAAAAACGACACGGTCAGTGTGCAAGATAAAATCAACGCCCTTAGTCAGGCTGAGAAGAACGATATATGCAACAGGCTCCAAACGGACAAGAGTTTCGTGATGTATGTCAACCAAATGTATGTGGTGAAATCCGTAGTCCTCACCTTTCAGCAAGGAAATACGATCTCAAGTAGCGCGTCCCTCAACGGTGGGTCCGTGATAACCCTAAATGGAGCGTACGATTTCAGTACTAGCGGGACGCAAGAGGCGGAAGTAGGCGAACGGGTAGTGAACATACAAGGACCCACTTGGAGCAAGAGCACAATGTCATTTTGCGGAGGCGCACACCCGCTTGCCGCCTTGCCGACCAGCACGCTCTCGGGGGTACGAGGGTCGCTGCGCGATATCGATCATCCTCCGGTCACCTTCACCGTTAAAGAAAAGAATTAGGACAAGCCGTCGTTCCGTCTACGTTCGCTCGAATATCGATCATCCGCAGCTTGTGCGCGGCGTAATACCATCAATTGCTGTGATTCCAACAAAATGAGGCTGGACGGGTCGATGACAGCTTAAGAAGAAGTACCGAACCTCAAAGGTGATTGGGCCAACTCAGCGGCAACGCGGCAGCTTGTCCAGAGGCAAGACAAAGAGGCGATTGTGATTTTCCGATAGATTCACGGTTTCACGAGTGCCGAGCATTCTTTATCATCACTCGGGACGTGACTGATTCGAGTGCTCACCGGATAGTAGCGCGTCAGCGGGGCATCGAAAGGCTTCAAGAGTTCGGACGCCGCGTCCACGTCCCTCATCCCGGATCGAGCTAGAGGTAGCATTCTCCAGCGAAGGGCGCTATCAGGAACAGTGTCGTGCTGATTTCAATCTCTTGGGATGTCCCAACCGTGCGACCTCGCCTTCGATGAGTTCCGGCTGCTTCTTGGGAATGATGTGCAGCGGGCCGTCCTGTTCGCCTTCCTTGGCGATCCGTCTCGCTCCCCTCGCATGGCAGGCGATGCAGGTCTGCGCCTCTCGGATCGTCTCGGACAGGCACAGCAGCGAAAACCTCGCGCCACAGGCGGCGCATTCGTAGACGTGGACTCCGCTCATCAAACCGGGATATTAGCACGGGACATGTGAGAACAGCGATGCAGTTTTCGCCCTCTCGCCCGTTCGCCATCTGGGTCACGCCGTTACTTCTCGGTTATCGCCTTGGCCGCAAGGATTCTGACCCTGCTTCTACCAACCGCAGATTCTAAGGGTTTACCTTGTGGCCTATCGAAACCTGCCACGGCTACGTATCCTTGGGGTATGTCCAAGCTACGTCGAGCGGACTATACACAGCATCTCGCGGGCAAGACCGTCCTCAGGATCACATGGCACAAGGAGCCTGACGAGGACTATCGGTGCCTAAGCATCTTCTTCACGGACGAGACGATGGTCAGCTTTAGGTTTCACGCGTTCGTAGACGAAGAGGCTGAGCTTGCGGACTTCATTGGCGGGAACCTCAGCGGTGAACGTCTCATCACCCCCGCGCCAATCACTCGACCCACGAAGGATGGTGAGTAGCGATGCCCAAGCCGTAGATCGAGTTGAAGGAAGCTCGTGGAAAAAAGGTCAAACGCATGACCGTGGAGTTCGACCCGGACTACAACTGCGTTGCGGTCGAGTTCACCGATGGCACTGCGATGAGCGTGGACGTGATTCCAGCGGTCAGTATCAGACCTCAGTTTCAGCATGTCGGCACCGGGGACACCAAGATACTGCGCAGTTACCGGGCGAAGATCAGCGTGGCAGGGAAATTTTGAGGCAGGGCATGGAAAGTGCAAAGCGCAATCCGTTCCCCTACGACCTCGTCGCGAGGCTATGGGCAAAGGGCAAGACAATCGCCGAGATCGCGGAGCGGATAGGTCGCATCGACCAGAACAGGGAGGACGGCGACAAGTACCACACGCTGCGCGTCTTCCTGATGCGCATGCACGCCGGATACAAGGATCGCTCCGGCAATATCGTCAAGCTGCCATACCGGGTATCCCGCAAGCTCGTCCGCGCCGCGAAGCAGAGGCGTAGTTTCTAGCTTCGCCGTAAGTCATAGCGATTGCCCTGCCTGATCAGAGCTTCTCGCTGTCGTTCAACTCCTCCGTGAGCCTGAAGAGATAGCTCAAGGTGTGCTTCAGCGCGTGGGCGAGATTCATCATCCGCGTGAGACCCGGATTGCCGTGCCCCTGCTCAATATGCTCCAGCGTGGTCTGGCTGAACTTCGCCAGGAATTTCTTGGTGCAAGACTTGCGAAACTCCTCGACCGCCACTGTGTAAGCGCGGATGGTTTTCGGGTCTTTCCCCTGCGATTGAAGGTTTTTGAAATACTGCTCGACCGCATCGTCCATGCTCAGCTTACTTGTTTGCGGTTTCGAGTTTACAGGTGCTTGAGGAACGACCTGCCGTTCCCGGTCCCGCAGCCATCGTTTCTTTTCCTCCAGCTTGTCCAAGGCGACGTAAGGGTCTTTGCCAGCCAGCACAAACTGCTGCTTGCCACCGTCCGCACCGAAGCGGACGTAATAGACGCCTTCTTCGTGGTGTTCAGGTTCGCCATTGACCAGTGCATATTGAGGCCTGAGGCGGCCCTTGGACTGGTAAGCTGCCTTGCAGTACCGCCTCTTGCCGTCGGCGGTCGTGATGCGGATGTATAGCGTAGCGGTGCGGTTTGCCATGAGATTCCCTTGAATCCAAATACTGCGAATCAGGGAACTCTCACGATTTTTAGTAACCGGAACCGCTCAAAAATAGTACCCAGTGCGCGGAACCCGCATGTTTGGCTGTGATTTGAAAACTGGCGGAGAGAGTGGGATTCGAACCCACGTTACCCTTTCGAGTAAACACGCTTTCCAAGCGTGCGCCTTCAGCCACTCGGCCATCTCTCCGGCGGAAACCTGGATGGGACGATAGCTTCCGGA
>Ga0182018_10002127_pt1 | contig 20589 bp, 14 predicted proteins | sample 812P2MmetaG_FD_120490 | JGI IMG/M metagenome (GOLD analysis project Ga0182018, IMG submission 120490) | Permafrost microbial communities from Stordalen Mire, Sweden - 812P2M metaG | ecosystem: Environmental > Terrestrial > Soil > Wetlands > Permafrost | place: Sweden: Stordalen | collected...
ATCATCCAGCAGGTGATATCGCGGATCAACGGCTTCTTCCCGCCGGATTCGCTGAGGGGGATTGAAGCGGTCCTTGAGGACCTCGCCGAACCCTGATCCGCGCGGGTCAGAAGCGGACCGTCATCCCGCCCTTGATGCCCTCTTGGTTGGAAAAACTGACCTTGCTCGAATACTCGGTGCCCGGCCCGCTCGGGACCGACTGGGTGAAGGAGCCGGCGCTTTGGTAGACGCCACCAAAATAAACTCCGGCGGTGTCCGTCACATCGTACTGCAAATTGACGTCCGCGTAATATCCCGGGATCAACTTGTTGTTTTCCTTCTGGTAGAGGTCGGTGAGGTCCGCCTCACCTGTCGCCAGCGCCAGGTCCTCCAGCACGTTCAACTCGGACCCCGCGTAGATGAGCGCGGGACCCGCGCTCAGGTTCAGATTGAGGTGCTTCGTGAGCGGGACGATGAGCGTGGGCCCGACGCGCAACGTGTAATAGGCGCCCTCGGTGAAATACCGGTTTACGGTGATCGCCGGCGTCTCGACGACGGTCCGATTGAGAGGCTCATTGCCTAGGAGAATGGTCTGGTCGACCGTCTGGCTCTGTGAGTTTCCGGCGGCCAAGGTCACATTTTGGGTGATCGTGCTTGGCGAATTGTAGGGGGGAGCCGGGGGGACCTGTCCAAACAGGTCGTAGGTGTCGGTCAGGGTCGTCAGCGTCGTCGGAACGGCCGCAAACGTGCCGGCATGGATGTCGGCGATGCTGAAGCCGGCCGTGAAGCTCCATTTCATATGCTTCCCAATCTTTCCCATGTCCTTGTCCACGACCAACTCAAGCCCTTCGGTCGGCGCGCCGTTCACGTCGTGGGAGGCCGTGTCCGTCACCTCGCCGGAATAATTGTGGAAATCGATGTTGCCGGCCAGGTCAATCTGCGCCGGAAATTCGTAGCTCCAGGTGTTCGTCCGCCCATCCGATGCGACGCCGGTAGAGCTGGGCTGGCCCACCCCATTCAAACTGGGGATCTGGCGGGCGTCGGGAGCCACTACTCCGTCGGCATACGTGCGCGAGACATTCGCTATAAACGGGTTGTCGCCTGGGTCGACGGGCGAAGGAACAGCGCCCTGGCCGCTGTAGGTCGTCTTCGGTCCCCTTATGAAGAACCGGGCGCCCAGGCTGAGCGTCGACTTGGGCACATAGGTGTACTCGTCCAGCTGGTTAAAATCGGGTATTTCCTCGGGCGGCGCCGGCTTCTCCTCTTCTTCCGCGGCGCGAAGACCGGCGAGGGTCAGGAGGACGCCGCATAGGGCAAATCGGAGGATTCTCATGCTTCGTTATAAGGGGCAACGGTTGGGACGCCAGGTCGCGGGAAAGGTTGCATTAAAATAGAGATCCGCGGCAAACCACGTCAAGGCTCATGCCCGCATTTCGTCGGAGTCGGCCGCCGCCGCGTCCTCGGCGTGCAGCCGTGCCGCGGCCTTGGGGTCCCTCGCGGCCTCGCTCTCGCGGTTCTTCCGAACGCGTGCCTTTAGCTCCTCCTCGCGCTGATCGAGCTCGATCTCGCGTTCCTGCTGGCTCTGCACCTTCTGGAATAGCCGTGTCTCGCTTTCCTCCATGAACTGCTCGCGTTCGTGGAGCGCCGCCTGCGCCTCCTTGAGGCCCGCCTCCTGGCGCTCGAGTTCCGCGCGAAGGCCTTCCAGGGCCGTCTTTTCCTCAGGCGACGTGTGAACGGGCGTCGACTTGCGCGAGGCGGCGACCAGCTGCTCACGGGCCGCCAGCAGGGCCTCGGCCTCGGCCATCTCCCGCTCATATTCCCTCAGGCGCCCCTCCCTCTCCTGGACGATGCGCTCGCGCTCCACGAGCTTGAGCTCAAGCTGCCTAAGCGAACGCTCGAGCTCCGCCGCCCATGCATCGTCGCTCGCCCGGCCGGCGCCCGAAGGCCTCGTCGCCAAAATGATCGCCCGGATGGATTCCCTCGACGAGGCCATCGCCTCGGTGACCGTGAACGGGGAATTCGTCGCCGACCGCGTGCGCAGCGACAGCTTGCCAAAGGAATCCGTTCTCCTGGAAGAAAACCGAATCTTATGGGGTTCGGGCATTCGCGTCGGCCGCCGAGGGCGGAGCCTACCTCTTGAAGATGCGCCTGAAAAACCCGGGCTTGCCGGTCTGGGAGGAGCCGCCGCCGGAACCGGGCTTCACCAGCTGACGGACCAGGTCGGCCACCTTTTTCTCGAGCTCGACGTTTCCGAGCACGCCGAGCTGCCGTGCCACACCCGTTCCGTCGGAGTAGTCCTTTTTCAGCTGTTCAAAATCGTCAGCGAACCAGTCCGAGGCCTCCTTGGCCCTAGGCAGCGGGACGGTCGTACGGGTCGCCTGCGCCAATGCCTCCACGAGGTGGAGCCCCTTCGATCCCTTGCGGAACGGCAGGATGTCGGCAAGGGTCGACTCGTCCAGGTTGGAAAGGGCGTTCAGCAACTTCCTGAAGTCCCCGCCGATGATCACGTTCTGCGACATGCCCTGAGCGAAGACCGCGAACTCACCCAACGTTTTCAACCCCTCCAGCTTGCAAAATTCGACCGTATCGGAGCCCAGCGCGGTGAGCGAGATCGGGAAGTCCATGGCGACGCCGATCCGCGCCATGTTTTTAAGGAGGGGATTGTCGCGCGCGGACGCCGCCTCCGTTTGCTCCACCATGTCGCCAAAAGGGCTATCAAAGGCCAGGGTCTCCTTCAGGATCAGGATCAACTGGTCGAGCTTGTCGGCGGTCTGGCCCTTCAGCGCCAGGAGTTCCAGCGCTTCGTCGTAACTCAGGTCGATGTACTTCGCCGGCGTCTCGTCCTTGGACTTAACGGGCCACGCCTCGCCGTCCAGGTTTTGCGCCAGGCTCGAGATCTGGGTGTCCACCATGATCGAGCTCGCAAAGGCCGTGCGCGCCTCATCCCAGTCCTTTTCGGTGAATTTCGGTTCAGACATTGTCGTTGTTGCTAAGCGGTTGGTACGTGTTGAATGAGTTCGGTCGCCAGTTTTCGGTAGTCGTTGGTGACGGAATCCGTTGAATCCGCGGTGTCGGTCCCGACGAGGATGACGGGCAGGCCGAGGGCTACTGACCGGCGCACGACCATCGCGTCACGGATCTGGGTGGTGAAAATCTTCGCGTTGGGCGCGGCCCTCTTCGCCGCGCGGAATTGGTTCAGTCGAAGCTGCATCCTCATCTTCGGGACCTCGATGTCGACTCCCGTCCGGATGGAGTTGAAGATGATCCCCTGAGCCTGGGCCGGCGGCCCCATGGAGGCCTTTCGAAAGCTGCCGGAAAGGGCGTGGAACTTCTGCAGCTTGTCCACGAGAAGGGTGAAGCCGATCAGGCTCAGCGCGTCGGGGTTCGACGGAACGTAGAGCTCGTTCGACGTGAACACACCGCATTGCGACGCGCGGAGAATGTTCGGAGGACAGTCGAAGAGGATGAAGTCGTAGTTGGGCTCGACCGCGGCGACCTGCTCGCAAAAAACGAGGTACGCGGGCCTTCGGGCGTCGCCGGCGTACTCGGCCTCAAGATCGGTCAGGTTGAACGTGGTCGGCACCAGATCGAGTCCGGGAAGGAGCTTTTCTCCGTTCTTGCCCTCCACCACGTCCTTGATGATGAGGTCCTTTATATGGGCCTTGCCCGGATCAAAAATGGAATAAATTGAGCCTTCGCCGGTGGAATTGATCTTGTTCCAGCGGTCGAGCTTGAGGAGCCAGATGCTTGCGTTTGACTGGGTGTCGAGATCGAACAGAAGCACCCGTTTGCCCATTTTTGCCAACGCGGCGGCGGTATTGACAATAAGTGAGGTCTTGCCGACTCCGCCCTTGTAGTTGATGAAGCTTATTTTGCGCGCCATGAATCGTGAGCGAGGATATCGTTGATAAGGAAACAGTATGCGAGCCGCGCCGACGAGCCGCGAGTCAAAAACGCCCCCAAAAGCAGCTCAATAGCCCGGGCCAGAAGGGCCTATCCACCCGCCATCCACTTGAATACCAGAGTCGTCAGCGGAGGAAGGGTCAGCTCCAGCGACTGCGTGTAGCCATCCCGCGGGTCGTCGGTCGTGTTCCGGCCCCCATCGTTTCCGAGGCCCGACCCTCCGTAGTACTCGCTGTTGGAATTGATCACCTCTCGCCACCGGCCCCGGCGGGGCACTCCGACCCTGTACGCGCGGGTGGCGCCCCCAAAGTGTCCGACGACGACAAAGAGCGCCTCCTCGCGATCGTCGGTGCGAAGGTAGGCGATCAGGTTGGAGTCCGCGTCCGTGCAGTTGATCCAGCGGAATCCGCGCGGATTGAAATCATTGGCGCCGAGCGCCGGTTCCGCGGCATACAGGCGGTTCAAATCCGCCACGAGCCGGCGCACGCCCTCGTGGTCCATGTACTGGCACAGGTGCCAGTCGAGGCTGGAGGCATGATTCCATTCCTGCGTCTGGGCGAACTCATCTCCCATGAACAGGAGCTTCTTCCCCGGATAGGCCCACATGTGCGTGTACAGCGCGCGCAGGTTCGACGCCTTCTCAGGGATGTGCCATCCGCCCATTTTGTAAATCATCGACGCCTTGCCGTGCACGACTTCGTCATGCGAAAAAACCGAAACGAAGTTCTCGGCGTACTGGTAGAGCATCCCGAAAGTCAGATTGTTCTGGTGGAAGCGGCGGTAGATCGGCTCCTTTGAAAAATACTGCAGGGTGTCGTGCATCCATCCCATGTTCCACTTGTAGTCGAAGCCGAGGCCGCCGTCGGACGTGGGCTTCGTGACGCCAGGGAACGAGGTGCTCTCCTCGGCGATCATGAGGCCGCCCGGATTGTAGTGGTGCACGAGGTCGTTGACCGAGCGCAGGAAGCCGATCGCCTCGAGGTTCTCGCGGCCCCCGTACCGGTTGGGCACCCATTCGCCCTGTCCCCTCGAATAGTCGAGGTAGAGCATGGAGGCCACGGCGTCGACCCGCAGGCCATCGACGTGGTAGCGGTCGAACCAGGAAAGCGCATTGGCGACGAGGAAGCAGCGGACCTCGTTGCGGCCGTAGTTGAAGATGAGCGTTCCCCAGTCCATGTGGGAGCCCTGCCTCGGGTCGGCGTGCTCGTAAAGGTGGGTTCCGTCGAACTCGGCGAGCGCGAACGCGTCCCGCGGAAAATGGGCGGGGACCCAGTCCAGGATGACGCCGATCCCGCGTTGGTGAAGGTGGTCCACAAACCAGGCGAAATCCTCCGGGGATCCAAACCGGTGCGTGGGCGCGAAAAACCCCGTCACCTGGTAGCCCCACGAACCATCGAATGGGTGCTCGGCGAGGGGGAGGACCTCGATGTGGGTGAACCCCATCTCATTCGCGTAGTCGGCCAGCAGCGGAGCGCTCTCGCGGTAGGTGAGCGACCGGTTGCCTTCCTCCGGCTTGCGCCGCCAAGAGCCGAGGTGGACCTCGTAGATCGAAACCGGGCGGTCCAGCTTTCCCGCCAGGGAACGGCGGCGCTCCATCCATTCACGGTCGCCCCAATGGAACCCTCCCGTCTCGCACACGATGGCCGCGTTGCCGGGCGGAGCCTCAAAACGGGCGCCGTACGGATCGGTCTTCACGCGCACAATCCCCCGCCGGTCGCGGATCTCGAATTTGTAGAGCGCCCCCTCGGTGAGGCCGGGAATGAAGATCTCCCACACCCCCGAGGCCCCGAGGCTTCGCATCGGCAGGTAGCGGCCGTCCCACCCGACGAAATCCCCGACAATCGACACCCGGACCGCCGCCGGCGCCCAGACCGCAAAGGCGACGCCGCGCACGCCGCCTAGATCGCGCACGTGCGCACCGAGCTTCTCGTAGATCCGGTGCTCGTTGCCTTCGTTGAAAAGGTAGAGGTCCTGGGCGCCGAGCGTCGGCAGAAAGCAATACGGATCGCGGAACTGGCGGACGCGCCCGTCCGCCGAAGTGGCCCTCAGTTCGTAGGCGCTCACCTCGGTGTGCTTGGGAAGGAATACCTCAAAAAGGCCCTCCTCCGCGAGGCGCTCCATCGGCAGGAACTCCGGCGTGCTCCCGAGCCCGAGGACCACGTCGCAGGCGACGGCGTCGCGCAGAAATGCCCGCACCACCAGGCCGCGTGCGCGGCGCCAGGTGCAGGGATGCATTCCTAACACGGAATGGGGCGAACCGTGGCGGGCATGCAGGAGGGCCTCGAAGTCAGTCGTGGAGAGGATCACTGCCTTGTGTTCTGCGGAACGGTCATGGTGGCGGCCCATCCCAGGGCGCGCCACAAAAAACCGAGCCTAGCCCGTGTTCTTCAGGCCTCCGCTGATCCCGTTGATCGTCAGCTCAATCACCGCCCGAATCGCCTCCGCGTCCCGGGGTTCGCGCGGCGCAGGTCCCCGCAGCCGCCGCATCATGTCCACCTGGATGTAGTTCAAGGGATCGATGTAGGGATTGCGAAGCTCAACCGACTTCAGGAGGACCGGCTCGCGGCCAAGCAGTCTCCTCTGCCCGGTGACGGAGAGGATCGCCCTCTCCGTGCGTTCGAATTCGGCGTTCAGGATCGCGAGCATGCGGCGCCGGATCTTCGCGTCCTCGACCAACCCCGCGTACAAAGCGGCAATTCCCATGTCCGCCTTTCGCATCGTCAGCTGGGCATTGTCGATCAGGGTCTGGAAAAAGGGCCAGCCGGCGTGCATCTGCCTCAAGCGTTCCCTCGCTTTCGGCCCCCGGCGCAACATCGAGTCGAGCGCGCTTCCCAGGCCGAACCACCCCGGAAAATTGAACCGGCTCTGCATCCAGGAGAACACCCACGGAATCGCCCTGAGGTCCGACACGCTCTTCGTCGCCCTCCGGTAGGTGGGCCGCGAGCCGAGCTTAAGGTTGCTGATCTCGTCGATCGGCGTCGCCTGCCGCCAGAAGACAAGGAATTCCGGGTCGTCGTGGACCAGGGCCCGGTACGCCTCAAATCCCGCCGCGCTCATCGCCTCCATGGCCTCCCGCCATTCCGCGCGGACCGTCGTCTCCAATCCGGCGGAGTGGATCCCGAGAATGACGCCGTAGGCCATCTGCTCCAGGATCCGATGCGCCAGGTCGGGGTCGTGATAGCGCGTCGAAAGCACCTCCCCCTGCTCGGTCACCCGGATGGCGCCGTCGCGGAGCCCCGCGGGCTGCGCGAGGATGGCCTTCGCGGCCGGCCCTCCGCCGCGCGCGATGCTGCCCCCTCGGCCGTGAAAGAGCGTGAGGGAGGCACCCGCGGCGCGGCAAACGCTCGAGATCGACTCCTGCGCCTTGTAGAGCGCCCAGTTCGCCGTGATGTAGCCGCAGTCCTTGTTGCTGTCCGAATATCCCAGCATGACATGCTGGTGGGCGGGCCGGCGCCCCGGCAGGCCAAAGAGCTCCGACAGCACCTCCGGCGCGCGCTCCAGGTCATCGAGCGTCTCAAACAGGGGCGCGATCGGAAGCGTCGAGCCGGCGAGCTTCTGAAGGAACTCGACCTCCAGGATGTCGGACAGGCCGTTGGTCATGCTGATGATGTAGATGCCGAGCGCCTCGGCGCCGATGACATTGCGGGCGTCCTTCGCCAGCACGAGCGGGTCCAGGACGCTTCGCGTCGCCGGGCTGAAGCGGTCGCTGGCCCCTCTCTCCAGGGTCGCAGCGGCCGAGATCGCGGCGATCAACACCAGGCGCTTTTGCGCCTCGTCCAGACCGGGATAGTCGGGGCGGCCAAGGATCTCGGCGACGGCGGCCTCGTGCAGCGCCGAATGCTGCCTCAGGTCGAGACGCGCGGTATGGAGACCGAACACCTCGAACTGGTTGATCGCCATGTCCAGGTCGCCCTGAGCGAGCATCCGCCCGCGCCCGGCCTCGAGGCCGGCCCGGATCGAGTCAAATGTGCCCCCAACCGTGGAGCGCGACAGGCAGGAGCCGACGACGTCCCCACCGAAGACGTTGCGTCCATCCCGCAGCTCGTCGGCGGCCTGCCCCAGCCGCTCGTGAAGCACGCCAAGGAGCAGGCGGTAGGGCTCGTGCGGAAAGCGCTTTTCGAGCTCGGCCAGATGCTTGGAAAGGTGGAGGTCCTCGCGGAGCTCGCGCCGCAGCGCCGGAACGACGGTGTCGCGCCGGTCGCTCACCGTCAGGTTCTGGCCGAGGTTGCGCGTGGTCGCGCGCAGCTTCTCGAGCGCCAGCCGCCGGTGCAGGAGGAGCACCACGGCCGTGGTCGCCGCCGTCACCTCGGGATTGCCGTCGCGATCGCCGCCAATCCAGGAGCCGAAGGTGAGCCAGCGCCGCGGGGCCCGAACGTCCGGATAATGCCGCGCGAGCGCCTGCTCCATGTCCCACTGGAGGCGGGGCAGCGTCTCGATCAGCGTGGTGTCAAAATACCACAGGCCCGTCCGCGCCTCGTCCGTCACCTCGGGCCGGGTCGTGCGGCTGCGGTCGGTGAGCCAGAGCGAGGCGATCTCGCGCTCGACCGTGTCCGCGTCAAGGACCGCCGAATCCGGGGTCGACTCGGGCTGCGCCCGCGCGCGCAAGATGTCGGCAAGCCTCCGCAGCTTGGCGAGAAGGGTCCGGCGCTTGGTCTCCGTGGGATGGGCCGTGAACACCAGCTCGATGCCCATCCGGTCCACCAGCTTCTGCATCTCGGCGGATCCGACGCCCGCCGCCTTGAGGTCCAGCACCGCCGCCTCGATCGATTCGCGGATCGGCCGACCCTCGTCCCGGCCGAGCGCCCGGGCGACCCTTCGCCGGCGCAGCAGGATGATCCGAAAGTTTTCCTCGGCCAGGTTTACGAGTTCAAAATAGAGCGTGAACGCCATCGCCTGGTTGAAGGCGGCCTGGGGCTCCAGCTCCGAGACCGCCTTCCCAAGGAGCCGCTCGGCGCCGGCCTCGTTCGCGCGGCGCGCCTTGGCGAGCTTTCGCAGCGTCTCGACGGTGTCGAAGGTCTCGGGTCCCTCGATGCGGGTGATGACCCGTCCGAGCGCGGCGCCCAGCTCCCGGACATCGGAGCGAAGCGGAGCCATGTCGCGCACGGCTTTGGACATTCGAATGGGACGTTTGCTGGGCATAGCGGCCCGACACGATGGGGTCGGGTGCGCCGGCTAAAAAGCCAAAAGTGTGCCTAAACCGCGATTCCGGTGCGATTTTTGCCCGGCCCCGAGGCTTGCTTGCGCGCATGCGGCCCCATTTGCTTTCGCAGCTTGATCCGACGAATCGCCCTTTCCATCGCTCTAGCCGCCGCGCTGGCGCCGGCGGTGCGCGCCGAGAACCAGGCCGATATTTCGGCGGATTCCATCGAGAACAACAACGCGGGTGAAGTGATTTTCCGCGGCGAGGCCCGGCTGGTCGACCCGGGCCTCGTGCTGACGGCGGATGAAATCCGATACAACCAGAAGACCCATACCGCGACCGCAACCGGCAAGGTGGTGATGGACCGGGTCGGCAACCGATTGCTCGCCGATACGCTGACCTACAACCGCGCCACGCAGGAGTTCACGGCCAAGAACCTGCGCACGGGCCGTTTCCCCTTCTACATCGAGGGCCCCCTCGCGGAAGGGGACAAGAACAAGGTGGTGATCCACGATGCCACGGTGACCTACAACGAGCCGGGATCCTGGCAGCCCACGATCAAGGCCAGGATCCTCACCTATTCCCCCGGCCATTATCTTCGCGTGAGCGGAGGCAGCATCGGGATCGGCAAATACCGACCCCTGGGCGTCTCGCGCCTCGGTGAGAATCTCGCCCGCCAGACCAGCCTCTGGTCGGTCTCGCTCGACGGCGGCTATCGCCACGACCTTGGACCCTATCTCGACACCGCCGTGCACGTCCCGGTCAGCCCGGGACTCAGCGCGGGCCCGGACCTCGGGATCTATGGCTTCCGGGGCATCATGACGGGTCCGATCGCGAACTACGACATTGCGAACGGCGACAGCAGCATCCAGGGCTACCTAAAATCGGGCTACATCTATGACCTCGGGACGAAGACAACCGACATCCTGAGCAATTCGATACCGGACAACCGCGCCTACGTGGAGTGGAACCACATCGAGCAGGTCACCTCGGATTTGACCCTGACCGGCGACATCAACTGGTCCAGCGATTCGGAGGTGGTGCGCAATTTCCACTCGAAGCAGTTCGTTCCGGTCCAGGAGCCGGACAACTTCCTGGAGGCGGTCTACACGGGCGGCGATTATTTCGCGTCGGTGTTCACGAGGTTTCAGCCGGACGCGTTTTATCCGGTGCAGGAGAGGCTGCCGGAAATCCGCTTTGACCTCCTGCCGACGGCGATCGGCGGCGGGATCTATGTCCGCATGGACTCCAGCGTCGTTCATCTCGAGGAACACCCGCCGGCGGGCGGCTCCCTCCTTAAGAGCGACCGCTTCGACACCTTCTTCGGCCTCAGTCGACCCTTCAGCTACAAGGCGATCGCGGACTTCACACCCGTCATCGGCGGGCGCTACACGGAGTATTGGAACACCGTGGGCGCGCTTTACCCAGGCGGCACGGGCCGGGCCCTCGGCGAGATCGGCTTCGACGCGGACCTGAAAATGAGCGCGACCTGGGAGTACGAGAACAAGCTCTGGCACCTCGACGGCATCCGCCACCTCATCACCCCGACGCTCAGCTACCGCTACATTCCCAATGCCGACAAATCGGCGGCCTGGATTCCGCCCATCGACCGCAGCACGTTCACCAATTACCTCCCGGTCCTGGACCTCGGTGACATGAGGGCGCTGGATCAGTTGCAGTCGGAGAACGTCCTGCGGGTCGGGCTCAACAACACGGTGCAGACGCGGGACAAGACCTACGGATCGATGGATCTCCTCACGTTCAACATCGACGACGACATCGACCTCCACCGGGTGCCGGGGAGCTCGGACTTTTCGTTCATCCACGCCGAGATGACAGCGACCCCCGCCCGCTGGCTGGAACTGCGTTTCGAGGACTCGGTTTCGGCAAACCGGCTCACACAGAAGGCCATCGACACGACCATAACGGTGCGTGAGGGCGAAGTGTGGTCCACGACGTTCGGCCTCGGGTACCTGAGCGACCAATATGGAGACTACGTCATCCCGGGCCTGGGAACCTTCCCCATCGTGGGCGTCGACATCTACCATGGCGAGGTCCGCGCGCGCATCAATGAGGCGTACCAGGCCTTCGTCCGCGGCGACTACGACCTGCGCTCACACATCTTTGTCGACCAGTTCTACGGAATCACCCAGAAGCTCTCGAACACGTGGGTGATCGAATACGCCGTGGTTTTTTCCAACGGCCCGAACAAGGATTTTTCCAACCCCATGAACCAGCGGGGGGGCCACTTTGGCTTCAACACCACGGTCAACATCATCCGGTTCTGAGACGCCGGATCGATCCGGTCAGCTCAATCCGTGAGCCGCGTCGGCAGCCAGCAGCGTACTCTGCTCCAAATCCTCGGCCGGTTGCGGCCCCACTGGCGGCGCGAGTCGAACCTGCCGGCCAGGATCGAAGCCCTCCTCGGCGGCGACCGGCGGCTCGGCTCGCGCGACCGGCGCCTCTACCGCGAATTGATCTACTCGGCCCTGCGCTACCTGCCATGGATCGAGGGCCTCCTCAACACGGATCCCCCGGAGGCCGTGCGACGGATCGCATGGCTCGCGGCCGATACGCCCGCGCTTCGGATCTTCCGCGCGGAGGTCGCGGGCGCCGGTCCGCACTGCCCCGTCGGCGTCCGCGAGAAAGCCGAGATCCTGGCCGCCGATCCTGAGGCGCTCCTGCCCGCCTGGTTCCATCCGGAATGCCCGGAGGCGTTCACTCCTCCGCTCCTCGACGTCCTGCTCTCGCGGGCGCCGCTCTGGATCCGCCTCCAGACCCGGGAACCGTCCTCCGTATTCCTGGAATGCGACAGGCTCGGATGGCCTTGGCGGCGGAGCCCCCTCGTCGCGGGAGCCGTTGAACTTCCGCTCGATTCCAACGTGGAGCGTACCCAGGCCTATCGTTCCGGCCAGATTGAGATCCAGGATATCGGCTCGCAGCGCGTGCTGGAATCGGTCGGGGTCGAACCGGGCGGCCACTGGCTCGACGCCTGCGCGGGGGCGGGCGGAAAGACGCTGCAGCTCGCGTGCCTGCTCGGGCCGGCGGGCAGGGTCGACGCCCGGGACATACGCCGCGCGGCCCTGGACGAGCTTTCCACCCGTGCGCGCCGCGCCGGACTCGGCGAGCGCATCGGCATCGGCACCCGGAACGATCCGGTCGCCGGCTTCGACGGGGTCCTCGTCGATGCGCCTTGCTCCGGCTCCGGAACCTGGAGGCGTCTGCCGCACCTCAAATGGACAACGACGGAGCGCAGCGTCCGCGAGGCCGCAAAGCTTCAGCTGCAGCTGCTGCGCGAAAACGGCGCGCGCCTCAAGCCCGGCGGGCTGCTCGTGTACGCCACCTGCTCACTCTGCCGCACGGAAAATGAGTCCGTGGTGGAGGCGTTCCTTCAGGGGAACGGCTCGGTCGAGCCGGCACTCGCGGGGACGAGGCTCACGCCGCAATCGCACGACGGCGACGGCTTCTTCGTCGCCTCGTTCCGGCGAACCCGCCGCTCAGGCTGAACCGGTCGGCTGGGCCTTCGACGCCCGGTCGGCCCGGGCCACGACCCGAAACATCTGCAGGGCCAGCCAGAACACAGCCGTCAGACAGGCCGAACCGGCCGCGCCCCACAACAACACCATTCGATGGCTCTTCGATGGCACATGGGTCGAGACGACGCTGTACATGTAGATAAAAAATGCGATGACAAGGATTGCGTCCACCACCAGGCTGGCCGGTGTCACGAGTTTGTTTTCCTGCTGTTTCATGGCGGACGCCAAGCAAGCGCCGTGACCCTCCTTTTGTCCATGCAAAATCCCAAACGCGCCTCGCGCCGATCCCTTTGCTTCCCACGTCGATGACCGCCTGGAAATGCCTGTTCCTGCTGGTCTTGGCCGCGGCGGCGCCCGTTTCCTTGCGGGCGGACGTCGTGGTGGGGCGGATTCTGGTCAAGAATGGCATCCTTTTCACCCTCCAGGCCGACGAAACCACGCCGCAAAGGGGCTATCTCCTCGCAGGGGAGGACGGAAAGATCCTCCGGGTCGGGTACGGCGACCCGCCGCCCGGAACCCGCGCCTCCCAGACGCTGGATGCCACGGGCAAGTTCGTGATCCCGGGATTCGTGTCGGCCCACAGCCATGTGTACCAGGCGGTGACCCGCGGCCTCGCCGTGGACCAGGGCCTCGAAGGCTGGTTCAAGGGTATCGCGCCCTACAGCGTGGGCGCGCCCCCAGAGGACCGCTATTATGAGACGCTGTTCGGATGCCTTGACCTGCTGCGCCACGGAATAACGACCGCATTCAATTTCAACGATGCCAACGGCCAGCCCAATGTCGACATCGAGGCCCTGAAGGGCGAGCTCGCCTCGGGCATTCGGTTCGTGCACGGCTACTGCCTTCCGCTGAAGGGCACAAGCGAGAGCCGGCTCGACGATTTTGAGGCGTTTTACGCCTACAGCCGCAAGTTCTCGAGAAAGCCCACCTTCCTGTCGTTTGCCCTCGGCGGGTACTCCTGCGTGGCGGACGACAAGGGCTACACGATGCTCGAGGGGGAGATCATGGCGAAATACGGCCTTTTCAACCAGGCCCATTACCTCGAGCCTGCCGGCGCTGCGCAGATCGACGACCAGCGGGCCCGATTCGAGTGGTTTGTGGAAAGCGGCGAGCTCGGCCCGCAGCTGATTTTCGGCCACCTCGTCCACGCGGACGACGCGATGCTTAAGCGCATTGCCGCCTCCGGCGCGGCCATGGTCTGGAATCCGATGTCCAACGGACGGCTCGGCTCGGGCGTCGCCGACATTCCAAAGATGAAGGCCCTCGGCATCCGGATAGGGATGGGCGTGGACGGCCAGGCGAGCGCCGACATTGCCGACCCCTTTGAGAACATGCGCACGGGCCTCTACTTGGTGCGCGCGCGCTACGAGGATGCGAGCGTGCTCGAACCGCGGGACGTCCTTAGGTTCCATACCCTCGGCAGCGCCGATGTCATCGGAGTGTCCGACCGCGTCGGCAGCCTGGAGAAGGGGAAGTTCGCCGACTTCCTGATCGTCGACCCCCACTTGATGGAGACGGGGCCGGTATTCGATCCCTATGGGTCCCTCGTTCTCGCGTGCGGCACACCCAACATCGAAAGGGTCTACGTCGGCGCCCGTCTCGTGGTGGACCACGGCGGCTGCGTCAATCCGGAGTACGCGCATGCGAGCGCCGAGGCGAAACGCCGGATCGAACGGCTTCGGACTACCCTCAGCGCCGCAGGTGCGCCCACGCCAAAACCCTGACGGGTATGGGCATGAGCGCCTTTCTGCGTCTGACAGACGCCCTCGGCGAGAAGTAGACCCGGCGCGTGGAGCGGGCAACACCCCATACCCGTCTCCATCATTTAGGTGCATCCTAAGGCCCAACCCACCTCCTATCCCATGCACCTCATATTGCTTCTACCCTTGGCTGCCGTCGGCTATTCGCTTGTCTATCTCCTTTTCGGGGGAGGCATCGGAGGCGCGGTCATTGTCTACATCATCGCGAAGTCCCTCGGACGCTGAGGATACGCGACTTCGCGCGCGAAGGCCGCCGAGCCCGACGTAGGGCGTCCGCCCACTGGCTTCAGTGGGGCGCGGGAACCGCAGCCCCGGCCGTTTTTAGAAAACCGCTGTCGGCCAGCCAGTCCGCCATGCGTTGGGGCCAATGATTGACCGCTGAATAGGGGGAACGGTCCCCCATGTTGAAGCCGTGCTTGCCCCGCGGGAGGAAGTGGGCTTCGACCGCCACGTTGGCCGCCCGGAATTCCTGAAAAAGCGTCAGGGCCACCTTGTCGCACCCGTACTCGTCGTCGTTGGCGGCAAGGAGGAAGGCGGGCGGGGAATCGGCGGGGACGTTGGCCGGGGGCGGCCCGCCGGGGTAAATGATCATCTCGAAATTCGGGCGGCCGTTGGCGCGATCGATCGGGTCCGCCGCGTGAGGATCTCCGTCGCCCGGGTCAAAGGCCACCATCATCACGATCCTCCCTCCCACGGAAAATCCGAGGATCCCGATGCGATTCGGGTCGACATGGAAGTCGCCCGCCCGGCTGCGCACCAGCCTCATCGCCCGGTAGGCGTCCTCGCGCACGTTGTCCATGGTGTACGGCGAATGCTCCTCGTTTGGCAGGCGGTATTTCAAGACGAAGGCCGTCACACCGAGCGTGTTCAGGAATTCAGCGGCCTGCTTTCCCTCGCGGTCGAAGACCAGTTCGCGAAATCCGCCGCCCGGCGCGATCACCACGGCGCAACCGTTGGCCTTGTCCCCGGGAGGCGTGAAGACGGTGAGCGAGGGGTTGTTCACGTTGCGCACCCACCAGTCCTTGGCCGTTTCCGGCTCGTCCCTGCGGCTCTCGAAGCCCGGCGCGCCATTCTTCCAGAGATGGATCACCTCGGGCTGCGACTGCGCCAGGGCGACCGCGGGAAACAGGAGGGCAACGAGAACGGGACGGATTCGAAACAGCATGAAAGGGGTACGCTCGCCGGATCAGGGTATCTCGTAGACCTCGACGAGCGCAACCCCCTTGTCGCCGCTCGCCCCCGAAACCTCCGCCGTGTAGGCGCCAGGAGTCAACGTCACCAAGATAGCCGAGTCGTTGCTCGAGGGATCGCTCCAGGCAAAAGCCCCGACTGAGGCGGCCGCATTCGCGATCTCGGCGTCCCCACCCCAGCCGCTATTGGATGCAAGCAGCGTTCCGCTCGAATGGAGCTCGAGTTCGGGATCGGCCAGCGTCCCGCCGACGTTGAAGGGAACGAGCGCCGGCCCCGAGGCCCGGATCAGAACGGTCTTGGAGGTCGAGCCGCCGATGACAAAGCCTGCAATCAGGATATTTGCTCCCGTCCCCACCTGCACGCGGGCCGAGATGTTGACGAGCCGCGGGGAGGCCGGCGTGTAGGTGCCCGCCGGCGTGGCGTCGTAGACTTCCACCAGTGCGATGCCCGTGTCACCTCCTTGGCCCTCGATTTGGGCGGTGTACGAGCCGGCGGCCAGGGGTTCGAGGAGCGCCGCGTCGTGGCTCTGCGAATTCGTCCAGGGGAACGCGCCCAAGGCCGCCGCCGTGCTCCCGATCAGCCCGCTGCCGCCCCAGCCGTTATTGATGCCAAGCTGCGTGGAGCCGGAGAAGAGCTGCAGCGACGGGTCCGGAAGCTCTCCGGAAACACCGAAGGGAACGAGCGCCGGGCCCGAGCCGCGGATGAGTAGCGATTCCGTCCCCGAAGTCCCCCCTCCGCCCACTGCAAAACCGGCAATCAGGATATCGCTCCCGGTCCCCACTTGTGCCCGGCAAGAAATGTTGGTCAGGCGCCCGATATCATTCGTCGCAGTCACCTGAAGGGTCGCCGGATTGCTCTGGATCGATCCCGAGGAGTTGCTGGCGGTGCAGAAATAGGTGCCGGCATTGGCGGCCGTCGCGCCGTTGATGACCAGCGTCGAGCCGGTGACATCGGAAACTCCAGCCCCGTTCGACAGCGTATTGCCGTTGAAGGACCACTGGTAGGTCGGAGCTGGCAGCCCGGTCGCGGGCGCATGGAAGACCACGGTGCTCCCGCCCACAATGACTTGCGAGGAGGGCTGCGCGGTGAAGGCCGGCGGCGCAAGGTTGGACATCACGGTCAATGTCGCCGCGTTGCTGGTCACCGTCCCGAGCGGGTTGGTCACGGCCACGGCATAGGAACCGGCGTCGCTCGCGGAAACGCTCGCTATGGAGTATGACGCGGCGTTCGCCCCGGCGATGGGGTTGCCGTTCAGGCTCCATTGGTAGGTCGGCGCCGGGATTCCCGTCGCGACCACCGAGAAGGTCGCGCTTGATCCGGTCAGCACCGACTGACTGACCGCCTGCTGGAAAATCGACGGACTGGACGTGGCGGCAGCCGTGCCCTCGCTGATCGTCGAACCCAGGTTGTTGGTGACATAGACGACGCCGCTTGCGTTGATCGCCACGCCGACAGGAGCATCGAACAGGGCCGCGGGGCCTGTCCCGTTCTGGTTCGCAAAACTGTTCGGCGAGCCCGCGAGGGTGGTCACCATGCCCGCCGGAGTGATTTCCCGGATCGTGCTGTTCTCGGAGTCGGCGACAAAAACATTCCCATTACCGTCCACCGCGACACCCCGGGGGTTATCGAAAAGCGCGGCAGTGCCCATGCCGTCGGCAGAGCCCGCAATGCCCGCCTTGCCCGCCAGGGTCGTCACCACCCCGCCCGACGTGATTTTGCGGATGGTATCGTTGGCGGAATCCGCCACGTACACGTTTCCGCTGCCGTCCACGGCGATGCCTATCGGCTGGTTGAACCGCGCATCCGGCCCGGTGCCGTCCTCATTGCCCACGCTGCCGGCGTCGCCGGCCAGGGTCGACACCACGCCGCCCGGCGTGATTTCCCGTATGGTCTGGCTGCCCTGTTCCGCGACGTAGATATTCCCGCTGCCATCCAAAGCGACGCCGGACGGCTGGTTGAAAAGCGCCATCGCGGTTGTGCCGTTTGTGGAGCCCGAGGTTCCCGCCGTTCCCGCCACGGTCGTCACCACGCCCGCGGGAGTGATCTTGCGGATCGTGTTGTTTAACGAGTCCCCGACGTAGATGACGCCTCCTGAGCCAACCGCTATGCCGACGGGCCGGTTGAAGCGAGCGGCGGATCCGGTTCCGTCAGTCGAGCCGGCATTGCCGGCGAGCCCCGCCAGGGTCGTCACCACCCCGCTCGGGGTCACCTCTCGGATCAGGTCATTGGCCTTGTCCGCAATGAAAAGGTTGCCGCTCGAGTCCAGCGCCACTCCGTAGGGTTCGTCGAACCGTGCGGCGGCACCGGTGCCGTCCGTGCTTCCCACGGCCGGCGCACCCGCCAGGAGGGAAAACGTATAGGGCGTCGCATAGTCGCTTTGGGCCACGAGCGTCGTGCCACCCACCGCCAGCAGGGCCAGCACCCCGATGGTCGCCGCGACCCATCGCATGGAGAAAAGCCCGCGCATCTCCGGTATCAGGCACGCGTCCAACAAGGAATCCTCCGGATGATTTTCAAGGATGCGCTGTGGGCTTGTCAGGGACGCAAGTGGGTGGAAGGGCATTACTACGGTGGACCTATTGGCCAAGAAGGACGAATGAAATGAAAAAAGAGAACAGATGAAAGGCCCCAAAGATCCATTTAAATGCGAATGGGTCCGATTGCAGTTTTTCAGCCGAGCCGGGCACGCCGGAATATCTATCATCATATATAAAAACAATTTAGATATCATTTGATCAAGACAAACTTCTTGGACGAAGGCTTGGAATTTCATGCGGGTTGCGCGCGGCAAACGGATGAAGCCGCCCGTTTCGCACTCCTTCGACACGAAAGCGCCTCGGCTGTTTGGCCGTTTTGCGGTGCCCGCGCGCCGAATGGGGGCGATTACGTAGCCGCCCTCACCGCGGTCGGCAAAAACGCCCGATTCGAATCCCGCCGTGCTGTGGGAACCCATGGCCGGCAACGACAAACGCGAAAAGGCGGCAGCGCCGCCCCCGGAATTGCGCTCCTCGCACATCGGAAAGGCCGGTTGCAATCAGCTCGTTTCGGAATTGGAATTTACCCCTACTAAATGGCCAATTATCTTTTCCCGGTTCGCCGGCACCCCATGCCGGCCCAAGCGTTGCTTGCGGTTGCCCTTTTGCTGCCCGTTCTGTCCCGGGCGCAATCGAGCTACTTCGTGGAAAAGGTCAGCCAGAGTTCCCAGGCTGCGGCCGGGACAACGGTTCCCTACACCACCGCGCCGTACGTATTTGTCGCGGGTGCGCCCTTGGCAGGGACGTTTACTGCTCCTTCTCCCTCGAACACGATAACCACCCTCGATCCGGTCACGGGAGGTTTCTCGTATAACCAGATATTCGCCTCCCAGGCGTCGCTGGATCAGATATACCCTTCCGGGATCTACACGTTTTCGACGGGGGGGCAGACCATCCCGTCGATTTCGCTCACCGGCGACGCCTATCCGCCGGCTCCCCAAATCACCAATGGAACCTGGAACTCCAGCGGTCAACTGGTCATCGACCCCACGACCAATTATGCGGTCAATTTCAACTCGTTTACCGGATATTCCACGGGGGGCGTGCAGGGAGCTATCCAGTTCATCATTCAAGACGCGAGCGGAAATGCCCCGGTCAACACCGAATGGTCCAGCACAACGACACCCGACGATCCCACTGGCGCAACGATTCCGGCGGGGACCCTGACGGCGGGGAGCACCTACACCGGCACGTTGCTGTACGCGACGGACACCGTGAACGACACGACGTCGGTCCCGGGCAGCGTCCTGTCGGGAATCTATGCAAGTCTGACCACCTTCACGATCCTGACGCAATCCTCCTCCTCCTCGGGAGGAGGAGGGGGAGGAGGAGGCTCTTCGGGCGGCGGCACCGCATTGGTCGCCACGAGCCAACCGGCTTCCGAAACCGTCGCCAGCGGCAGCACGGTCGCGTTCGCCTTTGTGGCGAGCGGCTCGCCGGCGCCCACCTATCAATGGTTCTTCAACAATGTGGCGCTCACCTCGGCCACCAGCGGCACGTTGGTCATCAGCGGGGCTACGGCTGCAAATGCCGGAACCTACACCTGCACCGCCACCAATTCGTCCGGCTCGCTGACCAGCAATCCCGCGATGCTCGCCATCATCAGCACGCCGAATCCCGGGCACCTGGTAAACCTTTCGACCCGAGCGGTCGTCGGCACGGGAAGCAATATCCTGATCGTCGGCTTCGCGGTCGGGGGTGGCAGCGGCAACGAGCCGCTCCTCATCCGTGCATCGGGCCCGGCGCTTGCGACCTTCAATGTCCCGGGAACGCTTCCCGATCCCCAATTGCAGCTCTATAGCGGATCGACCGTGCTCGCCACCAACAATGGCTGGGCTGGCGACGCGACGATTGCCACCGAAGCGGCCGCCGTGGGCGCCTTTGCGTGGACCTCGCCGACGAGCCACGACTCAGCCCTTGCGACTTCGCTGGGAGCGGGGTCTTACACCGCACAGGTGGCCGGACAAAGCCACGACACAGGCGTGGCACTCGCCGAAGTCTACGACGCCACAGCCGCAGGTTCATTTACGGCCTCGTCCCCACGCCTCGTGAACCTGTCGGCCCGGGTAACCGTCGGCACCGGGGGCAATATCCTGATCGCCGGGTTTGTCATCGGGGGCAGCACGTCGGAGACGGTGCTGATCCGCGCTTCGGGACCGGCACTCGTTCCGTTCGGGGTTGCCGGCACGCTTCCCGATCCCGCGCTCAAACTCTTCAGCGGCTCGACGGTCCTGGCGGCCAACAGTGGATGGGGCGGCGACCCGAACGTCTCTGCCGCTGCCGCCTCCGTCGGGGCGTTCACATGGGGCTCGCCGACGAGCAACGACTCCGCGATCCTCGTCACCTTGCCGCCCGGAGCCTACACGGCCGAGGTGGCGGGGGCGAGCAACGACACCGGAATTGCGCTCGTCGAGGTCTACGAGGTGCCGTGATCTAGTTGCGCGCAATCAAGCCCAAAAAATAAAAGCCAACCCGCGGCGCGATGTGCTGCGGGTTGGCATCCGCCAAAGAGGCGACAGAGGACAGGGACCGAGCGATGTTGAGTA
>Ga0182018_10002129_pt1 | contig 20573 bp, 21 predicted proteins | sample 812P2MmetaG_FD_120490 | JGI IMG/M metagenome (GOLD analysis project Ga0182018, IMG submission 120490) | Permafrost microbial communities from Stordalen Mire, Sweden - 812P2M metaG | ecosystem: Environmental > Terrestrial > Soil > Wetlands > Permafrost | place: Sweden: Stordalen | collected...
CTCGGCCTTGGAACCGCCCGACTTGATGAATTTCACCACCCGTTCCCGTAAATCCAGTGCATAAGCTTTCATGCCCAAAAGCCTATCACACTATGTCCCAATGTCAATATGAAATGCTATAGTATGCAGACAAATACTATTGCGAACCGAGACTTAAAAAAGGACTCCCAGCTTAACCGCAAGCTTCGATTTAGCGGACGAGCCAAATCCAATCAACCATCAGCGGGGAAAATCATTGGCTCGATTGCGCTCGAATCAACTTTTTCAGAGCTTGGATGCTCATCATCTCCGCTCCATTATGAATCATCGCATGACAGTTCGGGCAAACAGGTCGTAGATCGGTAATCGGATCAACCTCATATTCGTCTTTAATCTGCGAAAGAGGTTTGAGGTGGTGAACGTGGATGAAACCATGACCAAGTTCTCCAAAAACTTTTTCAAAATCGAAGCCGCAGACAGAGCAGCGACAGCCGAAGTGTTGGATACATTGCTGCCGAGCAAGCGGATTACGCTCGTAAACATTCACAACCACACGGTTGGCTGCTCCTTCCGTCAGCCGGACAGCAGACGGGAGTTCTCCCTTTGATCTGGTTGGCACGAAACCAAGCACTCTAAGCGCTTGAGCAACTTGTGGACGCATTACCCATAGCCATTCTTTGTTGTCACGCTGGCCCGGCGGAACAAGGTCAGCCAATATAAACACATTGTCTGCACCGGCAGGCTTGCCGAGGACAGAAAAGAGCGAACGCCCCAACTTGCCATAGTGCAGATTGGCGGCGTTGAAATTAGCCAAACCAACAGCCGCCGCGAGCTGACGAGCCGATACCGAATGATCTGGTGCGCTATAATGCGCCAGCAACATTTCGCGTTGGAGATTAGTTATGTCGTCGCGAACAGCATCAAATGCGCGGAGATAATCATCCGCGCTGAATTGCTCTGGGTTCGTCGCCGCATCAAGCACGTCCTGCAAGTTCGCCACGATGCTCTTGCTGCGAATTTGGTTGAATCCGTAACTAAAATTGTTCTGCTCACGAAACAAAGCCTTGAACCAAGGCCGCAACGTGACCTCAACCGGCGGACGAAATGGTGTGCCTGGGCCGATGATGCCAAAGCCGTTACCCTCGCGGCGAACATCTAAAGGTGTGAACAGACCAGCAAGTTGATAATTCATGCGCCCTTTTTCGCGCTTGCTGACAATTACCCACACGCGGCAGCCAATGGCATTGGAAAGAAATTTCTCCGGCTTCCGACTCCAGAAATGAAAATTGTCCGAGGGCTGATATTTTTCGCCCATTAACTCGCTGCTATGGTAGGCAACGTATTCAGTCATGGTGTCGGGCTTTATTTCTTTCTTTGCACCCTCGCAGCGCTTTCACTCCCACTCAATCGTCCCCGGCGGCTTGCTGGTGAGGTCGAGGACGACGCGGTTCAGCCCGCGCACTTCGTTCGTGATGCGCAGCGAGATTTTCTCCAGCAGGTCGTAGGGCAGCTTCACCCAGTCCGCCGTCATGCCGTCCTGCGATTCCACGGCGCGGATGGCGAGCGTCCAGTCGTAGGTCCGCTCGTCGCCCTGCACGCCCACGCTGCGCACGGGCAGCAGCACGCCGAACGTCTGCCACGTCTTGTAGTAGAGCTGCGCCGCCTTCATCTCCTCCACGATGATCGCGTCGGCGCGGCGCAGCACCTGCAATTTCTCCGGCGTCACTTCGCCGAGGCAGCGCACGGCGAGGCCGGGGCCGGGGAACGGCTGGCGGAAAACTATTTCCTTCGGCAAACCCAGTTCCAAACCGAGCAGGCGCACTTCGTCCTTGAACAAACATTTCAGCGGCTCGACCAGTTGAAACTTCATGTTCTTGGGCAGCCCGCCGACGTTGTGATGGCTCTTGATCATCGCCGCCGGATTGCCGGCGATGGGCACGGATTCAATCACGTCGGGATACAAAGTTCCTTGCGCGAGGAACCTTGCCTTGCCTGCGTGTTTGGTCGCCGCCTGAAAAACTTCGATGAACGTCTTGCCGATGATTTTGCGTTTGCGTTCCGGGTCGGTGACGCCTTTGAGCCGCTTCAAAAAAAGTTCCGAGGAGTCCTCGTATTGTAATTTGATCTTGAAATGTTTTCCAAAAACTTCCTGCACGACCTCGGCCTCGCGCGCGCGCAGCACGCCGTTGTTGACGAAGATGCAGGTGAGCTGTTTGCCGATGGCCTTATGCAGCAGCGCCGCCGCGACACTGGAATCCACGCCGCCGCTCAAGCCGAGGACGACTTCTTCCTTGCCGACCTGTTTGCGGATTTCGGCGACGACCTGCTCGACGTAATTGTGCATCGTCCAGCTTTTGCCGCAGCCGCAAACTTTGTGGACAAAGTTGGCAATGATTTCCTTGCCGCGCGGCGTGTGGACGACTTCGGGATGAAATTGCAGGCCGGACAATTTCTGCGCGCGGTTTTCGATGGCGGCGAACGGCGAGTTCTCCGTGACGGCGACGGATTTGAAACCGAGCGGCAGTTTCGTGAGCTTGTCGCCGTGCGAATTCCAAACCTGGAGTTGGGCCGGCAAATTTGAAAACAGCGCGCAGGACTTGTCCCTGATTTGCAGCGTGCCCTTGCCGTATTCACGTTTCTGGCCTTTCTCAACCTTGCCGCCGAGAAAGTGCGCAAAGATTTGAACGCCGTAGCAAATGCCAAGCACGGGCACGCCGAGCTGGAAAATTGTCTTGTCCGGCAACGGCGCGCCCTTGGCATAAACCGACGACGGCCCGCCGGACAAAATGATTCCGCTGGGCTTGAGCGCGGCAATCTGCACGGCGGGCGTGTCGTAGCGCAGGATGGTGGAATAGACGTTGCACTCGCGGATGCGGCGCGCGATGACCTGGGTGTATTGCGACCCGAAGTCGAGAATGACAATTTGTTCGTTCATGAAATTAAGACGAAGGCGGATTCTCTTTTGGCGGCGAAACTTTTGCGAGCGAAAAATGTTGCGACTTGCAAATTGCCATCTTTCCGTTGCGCCGGACGGGAGATTGAGTTACAAGCAAGCATGAAGTCGTTTGGTTTTTCACTCATCGAGCTGCTCGTCACGGTGGCGTTGATGGTCATTCTGACGACGATGATGTGGGGATTTGCCTCGCCGAGCCACCAGCGCACGGCACAAAAGGCCTGCCAGCAGAATCTCCAGAAGATTTACGTGGCGATGCAGATTTACGCGAACGATTCCGCCGGCTGGCTGCCGCACAACCCCGCCGCGAACACTTCCGAGGAGACGCTGGACATGCTGGTGCCGCGTTACTCGGCGGACACTTCGATTTTCATTTGTCCGGGCAGCAAGGATGCGCCGCTGCCAGCGGGCGTGTCATTCCGCAAATCAAAAATCAGCTATGCCTATTATATGGGCTGGCGGTTGAACGACCAGACGGGCGTGCTGATGTCCGACGCGCAAATCAACACGCTGCCGAAAACCAACGGCGATTTCGCGTTCTCCACCACGGGCAAGCCGCCGGGCAACAACCATAGCAAATTCGGCGGCAATTTTCTTTTCGGCGACGGGCACGCGGAGTTGTCGCCGCCGCAGATTCCGTTTTCGCTGGCGGTGACGCAAGGCGTCGTGTTATTGAATCCGCGACCGTAAGTTTAGTTTCTGATGAAAATCCAATGTTCATGCGGTGCGAAATACGCCTTCGAAGCCACGCCGGAGATGTTGCAGAACCCCATCCGGTTTGTGTGCCAGAAGTGCGGCGTGGATTCTTCGGATTACGTCAATGGTCTGATCCGGCAAGAACTCGTCGCACGACCACCAGCCGCCGCGCCCGTGCCGGTCGCGCCCTCATTGCGGGTTGTGACTCCGGGTTCCGCCGCGCCTCCCGCGCCCGTCGCGCCGGTTGCTGAAGCACCCCGGCTGAAAGTTGCCCACGAACAACTGTCCGCTCCCGTCGAGGAAAAAGCGGCGGCACCGGCGTCAAAGTATTGCCCCAAGCACCGCCGCAATCTGGCCACTTATCGCTGCCTCGTCTGCCAGAAACCGATGTGCCCGGAGTGCATGAAACTTTTCGGCTACGTCTGCTCGCCGTTGTGCAAGGCCAGGGCCGAGGCGGAAAAAATCAACATCCCGGTTTATGCCGGGCAATCAGCCGTGGCCGAGGCGCAGTTCTGGCGGAAGACCGGCGCGGTGTTCGGCACGATTGTCACCTTGTTGGTTTTGGCGGTCGGATTCTGGGTTTGGTATGAGTTCATCGGTTCAAAGCCGCATCCCGCATTTTCCGTCCGCTTCGACGAGCCGGCTCTTTCCGGCGCTTCCCGGCTCGTGGGCAAGGACCAACTCGTTTTCCTGCACGGCGGCACTTTGGCGCGCTACGATCTTAAAACCAAAAAACAAGTCTGGTCGCAGGAACTCGTCACGCCGCAACCAGTCACGGACGCCATTGCGGCGGAATTGCAACTGGTCGTGAACGGCCAGAACGTCTGGGTCAGTTCGCGCGACAAGCTCACGCATTACAACTGGGACACCGGCAAGGCGTTCCAGGAAATTCCGTTTGCGTATGGCTCCGGTAGAGTCGTCGCCGAGGGCGACGAATTGATCATGCTGGAAGACATGACCGGCGGCCAGTTGCTTGTCGCGCACGTCAATCCAGCCAGCGGCGAGACACGCACGGAAGTCATTGACCAGCCGGGGACGGTCGCCACAATCGGGGAAAACGCAAACAACACGGGCAATCCGGCGACCAGCGGTCTCCCCATGTCGCCGGGAGCCGACGCCGGGAGGCCGATGAACCCGGCGCTTGTCGCGCAGCAAGCGCAAAATCTGCCACTGCCCGAGCGGATCGCCCTGCCCGCGATTTTGGTCAACAGCGCGCATCAGGAAAGCATCCAGGCGGAAATCAACGGCCAGGATGCGGCGCGTCCCGGCTCGCAAACCTCCGCAGCGCAAGCCCGGCAAGCCAGACTGGCGCGCGGCACCAATTTTTTCATGCTGGTTCCCGGCAAATACGGCTTTGTGCAATTTTCCGTGGGTTTGCTGGAATCGCGCATCATCACGCGTCAGGCAATGAAAGCCGCGCCGCAAAAATCCACGCTCGACGGCGATTTGAACGTCACCAAGACGGCGGATGTCGCCAACGAAACGCTCAACGAGATGCAGCGCAATCGCGGCGGCGACACCGTGCAGGAGGACGAAAGCCGCTATCTGGTCTCGCTGCACCGCCCGGACTCGACGGGAGCCGCCGACTGGACCGGCGAAGTCGTCGGGCCGCCCTCGGTTCTCTCGCTGAAAACAGTGAACGTGCTGGTGGCGGGCAAAACCGTCATTGTCCTCGACAAGTCGGACAAAAAACTCTGGCAGGCCGAGTTTACTTACAACATTCCCGGCGGCGACGATCTGGCCGGGGAAGAGTCGCCGTTCGGCGAAGGCCCGGTGGTTGAACGCGGCGACACGCTTTACGTTTTTGATCAGGCGGTGCTGACGGCGTTTGACCTGGCCACCGGCAACGCGCGCTGGCGTCTGCCGTCGGTCGGCGTCGTCGGTTTGTTTTTTGACGATCAGGGAATGTTGTATGTCAACACCACGACCGCCGACCCGGACAACATCAAGTATTCGCGCCAGATTGACGTCACGCAAAAAATCGAGGCCAGCCTGTTCAAGATTGATCCGCAGACCGGCAGGACCTTGTGGAACACAAAGCCGGGAGGTTTTATTTCGTATCTGTCGGGAAAGTTTATTTACACGGTTGAAATCTACGATCCCGGCGAGGAGGAAAACAAGGTCGCGGATCTTGCCGGCATCACGCCCACTCCGCCGCATGTCCAAATCCACCGGATCAATCCGAAGAACGGGCAAATTATGTGGGAGCATTATCAGGAACGTGCGCCGCTCGACGTGCAGTTCAAGGACAATTCCATCGAACTCGTCTTCAAGAAGGAAGTGCAGGTGCTGAAATTTTTGTCATTCTAAACCGGACGGAGCGCGGCTGTGTCTGCAAGACCACCATCAGCACGATTTTCGAGGACAGCCATGGGTTGCAACTATTCCCTTCCGTTAAGTGCATAATCCCGGCAATTTCAGACTTGCGCTTGAAGCAGTTTAAGAGTTAATTCGTTTTCATGTCCCAAAGTTGTCTCAAACCAACCAAACCAAAATCATGCTCATGAAAAAAATTATTCTGATCGGCGCGACGGCCTTGCTTGCGGGCCCGCTCTTCGCGGCGGATTCCAGCCCCAAGGATGACATCATCAACGCGGCGCAAAAACTCGCCGCCGGCGACAATTATAGCTGGCATACGACCGTCGTCGTTCCCGAAGGCAGCCGCTTTCGTCCCGGCCCGACGGACGGCAAGACCGAGAAGGACGGCTATACTTACGTCAAGATGAGTTTCGGCGGCAACGACACCGAGATTGTGATGAAAGGCGACAATGCGGCGGTGACCGATCCCAACGGCGGCTGGCAGTCGCTCGCCGATCTGGCCGGCGATGATCAGGGGCCGGGCCGGTTTCTCGTCGGAATGATCCGCAATTTCAAAGCGCCCGCCGCGCAAGTTACGAATCTCGTTGCCGCCGCAAAGGAAATCAAAACGGACGGCGACGCGTGCGGCGGCGATTTGACCGAGGCCGGCGCGAAGGCGCTGCTCTCGTTCGGTCCGCGCGGCGGCGGCGCGTCCATAACCAACGCCGAAGGTTCCGTGAAATTCTGGGTCAAGGACGGTGCGCTGGTGAAATTCGAATTCAAGGTCAAGGGCACTGTGGATTTCAACGGCAACAGCCGCGATGTTGACCGCGACACAACCGTCGAAATCAAGGACATTGGCGCGACCAAGGTGGAAGTGCCGGACGACGCGAAGAAAAAGCTGTCTCACTGATTTTCATGCGCCCGCCGGAATCAGGCTGGCGTTTCGTAAATCCGACCGGGACTATTTTTGACATGGCGCTCGGAGTTGTCATCCTCGGCGCAGGCGCGTCAGCGCGGATGGGGCGGCCAAAACTGCTGCTGCCGTGGAACGGCGCCACCATCATCGGCCACTTGATCCGCCAATGGCGCGGACTTGGCGCGGCGCAAATCACGGTCGTCCACCGGCCAGACGACGCGCCGCTTGCCGCCGAATTGGACCGGCTGGATTTTCCGCGCGCCGACCGCATCGAAAATCCGCAGCCGGAACGCGGGATGTTCAGCTCGATTGTCTGCGCGGCCGGCTGGCCCGGCTGGAAAAATGAAATTTCCAATTGGGCGATTGTGCTGGGTGACCAGCCGCATCTGCGCTTGGAAACTTTGCGTGCGTTGCTGGATTTTTCCGCGCAAAATCCGCGGACAATCTGCCAGCCAGAATTCGCCGGCCACGCGCGGCATCCGGTGATTCTGCCGCGGCCGGCATTTGAGGAGTTGAAAACCTCGACCGTCGGCGAGTTGAAGAATTATTTGAAACTCACTTCCTGCCGTCACCTCCAGTGCAGCTTGAAAGACGCCGGACTCGCGCTCGACCTCGACTCGCCGGAGGATTACAGCCGCGCACAAACGGTTGAGTAGCACTGGTCTGTTCACACACGAACTGTTTTACCGAAAGCGGAAGGCAAGTTTCGTTTTCACCCGCCGATGGCGGTCATCGGGCGGCAGGGCGTGTAATTTTCGCGGAACTGGTGTTCCTGCGGTTTCAGGCGTAGCGCGGTTTCCAATAATTCTTTTAACGCGCCGTCGCCCGCGCCGTTCCGCAATGCCGCGCGCAAATCCACTTCCACGTGATTGCCGAGGCAGGGACGGATCCGGCCGTCGGCGGTGAGCCGCATCTTGTTGCAGTTGTCGCAGAAATGCTGGTTCGTCATCGCGCCGATGAAACCGACGAGCGCGCCGGTCTGTTTCAACAGATGATACTGCGCCGGGCCGTGGCCGATCCGGAGATCGGGCTGCGGAACCAATTCATCCTTTTGCGCCAGCAGCCGCATCGCCTCGCCGCACGGCAGAAAATTTTCCTCCGTCAAAACGTCCGTCGTCGTCAGCGGCATCAGTTCGATGAGCCGCAGCGGCAGGCCGTGTTCGGCGGCGAACAGCACCAGCGGCCAGAGTTCCGACTCGTTCACGCCGCGCATGAGGACGCAGTTCAGTTTCACGCGCTCAAAGCCCGCCGCCACCGCCGCGCGGATGCCGGCGACAACTTTGGCCACGTCGCCGCCGGTGACGCGGTGATAAATCTCCGGGTCGAGCGCGTCGAGGCTCACGTTCACCGTGCGCAGGCCGGCGTCGCGCAATGGTTTTGCGAGCGCGGACAATTTGGTTCCGTTCGTTGAAAGACCGACACATTCGACGCCGGGAATCGCCGTCATGGCGCGGACAATTTCCGGCACGTCATCGCGCACGAGGGGTTCGCCGCCAGTCAACCGGAATTTGCTGAAGCCCAGTCCCGCCGCCACCTGCACGACGCGGATGATTTCCTCCGCCGTCAGGTGGTCCGGCTTGCGCTCCCAGCCCTTGTAGCCTTCCGGCATGCAGTAGAGGCAGCGCTCGTTGCACCGGTCGGTGACCGAGATTCGCAGATAATCAATTTTGCGTCCGAACAGGTCCATGTTTTCTATCAACCATTAACTCTCAACCATCAACCACAGTGCGGGTCTTCACCGCGCAAATGCGCCAGGCCTTCGCGGATGGCCGGCGCGAGAATTTCCAGACACTCGCGCACCGCCGACGGCTTGCCCGGCAGATTCAAAATCAAACAAGCGCCGCGCGTCCCGGCCACCGCGCGCGACAAAATCGCCGTCCGCACTTTGGCGAACGATTGCACGCGCATGATTTCACCAAAACCGGGCAATTCCTTTTCCAGCACCGCGCGCGTCGCCTCCGGTGTCACGTCGCGCGGCGAAATCCCGGTGCCACCGGTCGTCACAACCATATCGCATTTTTGCGCGTCTGCAAAGTTTCTCAACGCCGCCGAAATCGCTTCCACCTCGTCCGGCACGATGAGCGATTCAAAAACCGCCTCGCCGCCAAGAAATTCACGGAGGACGTTTTCAATTTCCGGCCCGCTGCGGTCGGCATAAATCCCCGCCGACGCGCGGTCACTGATGGTGAGGCGTCCAATTTTCATTCCTTGATTTTTTTGACCACGCGGATGCCTTCGATCCGCATCGTTTTGTCCACGGCCTTGCACATGTCGTAAAGTGTCAACGCCGCGACGCTCGCGCCGGTCAGTGCCTCCATCTCCACGCCAGTCTGCGCCCCGGTCTCGGCGGTGCACGAAATTTCCACCGCCGTGCGTTGAATTTTGAAACTCACTTCGACGTGATTCAGCGCCAGCGGATGGCAAAGCGGAATCAATTCCGCCGTCCGTTTGGCGGCCTGAATGCCGGCAATTTGTGCGACGGTCAGCACGTCGCCTTTCGGCAGCGCGTTTTTTTTGAGCGCGCGAATTGTCGCAGGATTGCAAACGAGTTTTCCCACCGCCACCGCGCGACGGCGCTGAACCGGCTTGTGGCCGATATTGACCATGTGCGCCGCGCCCGCCGCGTTGAGATGGGAAAATTTTTTCTTCATCGAATCACGCACCAAGCATAGCCGCCACCGGCAAAAAATCCACTCCGGCGAATTGTTCCAGCGGACCGGAGTTCGCCGGCACGCGGACCAGCGCGTTCGCCGACGCGAGGCAGGCCACGTTGCCGGAATTCGCCCACGCCAGCGGATGCAGACGCGCGGTCGCGTCTGAACTGATTGCCAATTTTGCCGGCCAGAGCGTTTCGCGCGGGCACGGCTTGTCGTCCAATTTTTCGGCAAGCTGGCCGCGCAGAAATTCCGGCAGCTCGCCGCCGGTCAAACGCGCCAGCACGGTGGTCACGGCCAAATGAAAACAAACAAAGTGCGAGAGCGGGTTGCCCGGCAGCCCGAATGCCACACGCGAACCATTCACGCCGAAAATCAAAGGCCGGCCCGGACGCAAATTGATTTGGCTGAAAACGATTTCGAAGCCGAGCATTTCCAGCAGTTGACGGGTGAAATCCTTTTCGCCGACGCTCGCACCGCCGGAAACAAGAAGCAGATCCGCATTGCCGGTTGCCGGTTGCCGGTTGCCGATTTGTGATTTCGCCTGCTCGAAATCCTCCGGCAAGTGCGCTTGTTCCACTTCGCATGGATAATTTTGAAGCAGGCCGCGAATCAAAAATGAATTGCTGTCGCGGATTTGCCCCGGCATCGGTGTTTGGTCCGGCGGAATAATTTCTTCGCCGGTTGTGAAATGAACAATGCGCAAGCGCGGGCTGACGAGCGGGTTTGCGCTTCCCGCCGTGGCCAGCAACGCCAGCGCGCCGGAGTCCAGTTTTACGCCGGTGTGCAGCAGCGGTTCGCCCGCGCGCAAATCTTCGCCGCGAAAACTGATGTTCACCGCCGTCTCGCGGCGCACGATGCGGATTTGGTCGCCGGTGCGCTCGACATTCTCCTGCATCACGACGCGCAAGTTTTCGCACGGCAGCGATGTACCGGTCGCCACGCGCACGGCTTCGCCGGGTTTGAGCTGGCGCGGTTTCCAGTCGGCGGCGTGAAGCGTGTCCACGATCTGAAAATTTTCCGATTCGTCATTTTTCAAAATCGAGTAGCCGTCACGTGTGGAGCGGTCGAACGGCGGCAAATCTTCCGGCGCACAAACCGTCTCGCGCAGGATGTGGCCAAATGATTCCGCCAGCGGCACGCGCACGGCGGCCAATGGCTGGCAGCGGGAAATGATTTCTGAAATCGCCTCGTCGAGCGAACGGAGCGCGGCTGTCCCAGCCGTAGCGCGCCCGACATTTCCAACGTGCTGCGGCTGGGACTGCCATGCTCCAACCGGCAAAGGCCGCCGTTTCCAGATCGGCACGTCCTGTTTGAGCCGGTCCATGAATTCAGTCAGCAGCGCGATGGCCTCGCTGCGATGCGGCGACGCGACGCCGATGCAAATCGCCGTTTCGCCGACAGGAATGACACCGACGCGATGAATGACTTTTGCAGCGAGGCAGGGATGGCGCGCAGAAATTTCCTGAAGCAGCCGCCGGATTTCGCGCGCGGCCATTTCGGGATAAGCCTCGTATTCGAGCGCGGAAATTTTTTGCCCGCCTTCTTCGCCGCGAATGATGCCGCGAAATTCCAGCCACGCGCCGGCCAAACCAAATCGGGGAGGCGGAATTGTTTCCGCAATCGGCCCGTTCGTGAGTTGAATTTCAATTTCCATGCGCAAAACATTTTCAGCCGCCGGAAACGGGCGGAATCAAAGCAATTTCATCGGCGTTCATGAACTGAACATCCGGCGCGGCGTATTCCCAATTGCGCGCGAGGCGGACATTGGCGCGGTGCGCGGCGAGGGCGGGAAACTTTCCCAGCAATTCCGCCCAGAGTTGTTCGACATTCAACGGCGGCGACGCAAGTTCCACCGATTCGCAGCCGGTGGCGTCCTTGAGATGGGCGAAAAATAAAACGCGCATGACAAATGAAACTTCAGGCGAAGGCTTCAATCAACAATTTCCCGCCGGCGAAAACCAGCACGCCCGCCAGCACGCGGCTGAACGTGACGCTGCTCCACCGTCGTGCGCCGAAGTGCGCGCCGAGCAGCGCGCCGATGACCGCCGGCAGCGTGAGCCAGAGCAGCGGCCCGGCGTGCGTGATTTTTTCCCAGCCCGCGCCGGCCAGGCCGCCGATGGAGTTTAGCACGATGAATCCCGCCGCGATGCCGCCGGTGGTTTTTGGTTTCACCCAGCGGAACAGATACAGCAGCGGACTCAAGAAAACCCCGCCGCCAATGCCGGTCAAGCCCGCGAGAAATCCCAGCACCGCACCGATGACGAGCGCGACCGGCCAGAGAAATTTTTGCAAGGCCACATCGTCGGTCTGCCAGCGTGAACGGAAAAGCAGAATAAGTCCGGCGACGGTCAGCACGCCGCCGAGAATGATTTCGTAAGTCTGCGGGCTGATTTTGATTTTGCTGCCCAGCACGGCGCACGGCACGGACGCGGCGGCGAACCAGAGCAAAATTTTCCAGTCGAAATGTCCGGCCTGCCAAAACCGCCAGAGCGCAACGCTGGCGACGAGGACGTTGGCGACGAGCACCGCGACTTTTGCGGAAGCCGGGGCGATGCCCAGAACCGCGAGTGCAGCCAGATAGCCGGTCGCGCCGCCGTGGCCGACCGACGAATAAAAAAATGCCACCGTGAAAACGGCTCCAATCAAGACCGCCCAGTTCAACGCTGTCAGGTCGTGCATGAATGCTGGGAGTCTGGACTATTGCGTTTGCAGAATAAAGAATTGTTGCCACGGCGCGCTGACGTTCACCGCGTTTGTGGCGGTGATGCTGAAATTTCCGTTGGCGGTCAACACGTTGGTTGCCACCGGCAGCCACTGGCTCAAGGGCTGCGACAGATTTGTGCTGGTCAAGACGTAATACGTTCCGCCCGCCACGCCGTTGGTGGCGGTGAGCACAAGATTGGTGGAGTTCAAGCTGATCGCCGTGATGCCCGGTCTTGGCACTGCCGAGATTATCACAAATGGCCGGGCCGACGCTGTTCCAAAGTTCTGAGAATTGAAGGTGAAACCAATTTTCAGATCAGCGGCAGTGAGGAATAAATCAACCTCTCCACCGGCGATCAAGTCGTTGACAAAGACTGACGGTAAAGCGAGTTGGAAACTTATCGCGGCATTCGCCCCGGCATTGGTGAAGACGCCGAGACTCGCATCAGTGTTGCTATTCAGTAATGTCGTTTCATTGGTGTAAACAATGCCGTTCATCGTCGGGGCCATCGGTGTGCCAGTGCCTTCAGTCCAATTCGTATTGGCGATCCAGCGGATTTCAAATGAGCCTGTGTCGCGATTGAAAATGGCTTGCGCGGGCGCGGCAACTTCCGTGACGAGCAACCTTGCACCGCTGATTGCCCAGTTGTTCGAGCCAAATACCGTATTGAAATTTGTCACCATCGCGGCGGTGTTGAAGCGGATAAAGCTGTCGAATGCGCCGTTGGTGATGACGCCCATGCTGTTTGTCGCATTGGCCCCGGAAACCGACAGCGAACCTGCAAGGCCGTAATTCAAGTTCGTCGCGGCGGCGCGGACAAACGCATCGGCGTCAGGGCTGTTGGTGAAAAACGCGGCGCGCGTTGAACCGGCAATCAGAACGGATGAGAGAAGTGTTAATACAATTTTCATGGCTGAATGTGGGTTGGTTTATTCTTGTGTGGTTGCTACCGGAAAAAAGAGCGGCCCCGGCCCGTTGGTCTGGCGGCCAAATTCGAGCAGAAAATTTTGGACTTTGGCAGAGAGCAGAAAGTCGGACAACGCCCGCGCCCCCGCATAATTAGCCTGCGGGAACTTTTTGGGATTGGTTTCCATGACGACGAACGGACGCCGCATGACCGGGTCGCCTTTGACCAGAATTTCCATTCCCCCGGCGGGCATCTTGCCCATTTGCGCCGGAATGTAGCCGACCACGACGTAGGCATCGTTGGTGCGCGCAAATTGCAGAATGTTAAATTTGGAAATCGTGTCGTCCTTAAGAACCCAATCGCCTTTCGGTTCGGTGTCCGCCAGCCGCCACAAGGTATGAACCAGTTCACGGCTGCCGATGCCTTCAAAATCCACGAAGCGCGATTTGGTCCCGGCGATTTTGCGGAGCGCGGCGGCGCCGTTCGTCATGCCGCGAATGTGCGCGGGATCATCGGACGGACCGACAATGCACAATTCGTTGCGCGTCCACGGGCGCATGTTTATGCCAAAGCCATCCGCCACGAGATCGGTGGTGATGTCGCCGGAGTGCATCGTGAGCAGGTCAACTTTTCCCGCACGCATGGCTGTATCAAGGATGGGTCGCGGGCCGGTCGCCACGACTTCAACGCGATAACCTGTTTGCGCCTCAAACATTTTGGCGATTTCCTGCCACAAGCCGGTCATGGTCATGCCGCCGATGACGGCGCAGCGGACAACCCGGCTGTCAGCGGGTGCTACAACTTTGCGGCTGCATGAAACTGCAAACAGCAACGAAAACAAAACGGAACAAATTTGGATTTTATTTTTCATGGATCATTTCCGGCGTCTTTAATAATGGTCGCTGGCATCGCTGGCCGTGCCGGTGAGCCAGCGCACATCGGCAAGGCCGGGATCACCGACACCGCAGCCCACATACGAACCGGCGAAGGATTGCACCTGGCCGCCAAGGAACAGCAGATTGACACGGGCGGCATGGCGCGCGACGATGCTGTAAGGCTGGGTTGATGGATACGTTGAAGCATACTGGCCGGGAGCATCCGCCATCGCGACGACATAAGTTGGCTGGACAACGTCACTGAATTTCGTCGCCACCGGCAGGTTCCACGGGCAAAGGTTCATATTCATCCCGTAAGGCAAAAAATAAGTTCCACCCGGATCATCGGCGGTCGGACAGATGAATACGGATTGCGTGTGGGCGGCGGGTGTCGCATTGTTTGAGATCATCTGTTGAAAGGAAGTCAGACCAAAATAAACCGGCAATGCGTTGAACCAATCTTCCGGCCGGTTGATCTGCTCCAGCACCTGCACACCCTGGCCGCGACGGGGAAGAAAATCCTCGTTGTCGTCGGCATACATCCGGTAAGCCAGTCCCCACTGAAGAAGGTTGCCAACGCATTGGGTGGAACGCGCCTTTTCCTTTGACCTCGCCAGTGCGGGCAAAAGCATCGCCGCGAGAATGGCGATGATGGCGATGACGACCAACAATTCGATGAGGGTGAACCCCAGTCTTCTCACGCGCCCGAATGAAACATAAATCGTTATATTTTGTCAAATATAACGGCTGAATCATTCACGAAATCTTTTCCGCGCCGGCCCGAAGCGGCCTCATTTCCGCAGCAGCTTTTGCAGCGCCCGCCAGCCGGCTTGGGCGCCCTTGAGTCCCGCCGCCTCCATTCGCCGATACAATTCCAGCGCGTCCCGGCCCGTCTCCGTCAGTTCCGCGCCGCCGCGCTCGTGTCCGCCGCGCGCCGTTTTGATGACGGGCTGCCGGAAGCATTTGTTCATGGCCTGGATGAGCGACCAGGCGCGCATGTAGGACATGCCCATTTGCGAAGCGGCCCCGCCGATGGAACCGGTCGCCGCAATGAATTCCAGCAAGTCCGCTTTGCCCGGACCGAAGGCGATTTCTTTTCCGCAAACGATGCGGAAACGCGGTTGCAAAGCAGGCGGCCTGGCTGAACTGATTTTCCTTTTCATAAATTGACACAACCGCCGGCGGGTGAATTCCCATTCGCAATAAATTCCCCTTTTGCCGGCGGCAGTGCGAGTTCCACGGCGGCGCGGCCGGCAGCGTCTTTGAGTTGGGCGAATAGCAGCACGCGCATGTTTGCGATCCAGCATCGCCGGCCTTTGGCCAACGTCAAGCCGGTTTGCCAACGATGGTGTGGACAACCCGCCCGCCTTGCGACATGCTGGAGACGTGAACGAAAGCTGCAGACAAAATCAACTCGTTCGCCGGACTTTTCTTCATGCGTCCGGCAACCTGTGCGTGGTTTTGCCGTTGCAAGCATCAATCAGTTTATGGAAAAACCCCCGGTAATTGACCAACCGCAGCCGCCGAAGCGGAAAAAGCGGAAAAAAATCCTGACCCTTTCCATCATCGCGGTGGTCGTGGCGGCCCTGACCTGGGTGGCGATTTCCAAAAACAAGGTGCCGGCCATCACCGTGCAGACGGAAAAGGTCGCGCGGCACAACATCACGGAACTGGTTACGGCGAACGGGAAGATTTATCCCGTGATGCAGGTCCACATCAGCCCGGAGGTGAGCGGCGAAATCACCAATTTGCCAGTCAAGGAAGGCCAGTTCGTTCACAAGGGTGATCTGCTATTGCAGATTAATCAGGACGTTTATATCGCCGGATTGAACCAGGCCAAGGCCGGTTATGAGTCGTCGTTGGCGGTGAAGACGACCGCCGTGGCCAATCTCGAAAAGGCGGACACGGATTACACCCGCAATCTGGAATTATTCAATCGCAAACTCCTTTCAGAATCGGATTTCATAGGATTCAAGGTTGCGCGCGATGTGGCCAAGGCGCAGCTCGACAGCGCCGACGATCAGGTCAACGTCGCCAAGGCCGCCGTGGACAACGCGCAGGATTTGCTGAACAAGACCACCATCGTTTCGCCGCTCGACGGCATCATCACCACGCTGAATTCGCAACTCGGCGAGCGCGTGCTCGGCACGGTGCAAAACGCCGGCACGGACATCATGATCATTTCCGACCTCAACAGTATCGAAGCGCGCGTGGACATTGGCGAAATGGACGTGGTGCTGCTCCAGGTTGGCCAGAAGGCAAAGCTGGAGGTGGATTCGTTCAAGGATAAAAAGTTCACCGGCGTGGTCACGAGCATCGCCAACTCGTCGGAGGGGTTGAACGCCAGTGCTGCCGTCAGCACCCTTTCATCCTCGTCATCTTCTTCCGGTTCGCAGGATGCGACACGATTCCTGATCCGCATCCGACTCAACGAAAAGGATGACTTCCGTCCTGGCATGTCCGTCACGGCGGAAATCGAGACGCGCTCGCGCACCAATGCGCTGGGCGTGCCCATCGCCTGCGTCACCACGCGGTTGCCGAAGGAAAAATCGAAGCTCGACGACGACCCGCCGAAAACAAATTCTGTTTCAGACACCAACACCATCGCCGTCACTGCTGGCGGGACCAATGGAACCAGCATGGCCCAGGCCGATAAAAAATCCGGCGAGGCGCAAAAGCCGGTTGAAGTCGTGTTCGTCGTCAACGGCAGTCACGCAAAAATGGTGCCGGTGAAAATCGGCATCAGCGATGATGATTACTGGGAGATCACCGACGGTCTGCACGAAGGCGACGAAATCATCGTCGGCGGGTATCACGCCATCAGCCGCGACCTCGAAGACGGGAAAAAAATCGTGAAGGGAATCGCCGTCGCGGACGCCGAAAAAAAATCGCCGTGAGCCTGATCCGCCTTCAGAAAATTTCGCGCCGCTACCACATGGGCACGGAGACCGTCCATGCGCTGCGCGAAGTTTCGCTCGAAATCGGGCGCGGCGAATACGTCGCCATCATGGGACCGTCCGGCTCCGGCAAATCCACGATGATGAATTTGCTCGGCTGCCTCGATACGCCGACGTCCGGCGATTATGAGTTGAACGGGGTCCGCGTGAGCGAGATGAACGACAACCAGCTCGCCGAAATCCGCAACCGCGAAATCGGTTTTATTTTCCAGACGTTCAATCTGCTGCCGCGCTCGGATGCGTTGCGAAATGTGGAACTGCCCTTGATTTACGCGGGTGTTTCTTCCCACGAACGCCGGAAAACCGCGCTGGACACCTTGCAAAAAGTCGGCCTGGCCGACCGCGTCCATCACAAGCCGAATGAACTTTCCGGCGGCCAGCGCCAGCGCGTCGCCGTCGCCCGCGCGCTCGTGAACAAACCTTCGATTCTGCTCGCCGACGAACCGACGGGAAATCTCGATTCCAAGACCGGCGCGGAAATCATGGCTTTGTTCGAGGAGCTTTCCAAACAGGGCCACACCATCATCGTCGTGACGCACGAGGAAGATGTCGCCAAACTGTCCCGGCGCATCATCCGCATCCGCGACGGCCTGATTGCAAGCGACGAAAAAATCAATTGAGTGCGCATGAACTTTTTCACCGAACTGCGCGAAGGGTTGAGCATTTCATGGGGCGCCATCCGCGCGAACAAATTGCGCTCGGTGCTGACGACGCTCGGCATCGTCATCGGCATCACGACGGTGACGCTGATGGGCACGGCCATTGAAGGGCTGAACCAGTCGTTTCTCAAAAGCGTTTCGTCCATCGGCGCGGACGTGCTTTACCTCGACCGCGTGAGCTGGTTCATCCAGACGCGGCAGGAATGGCTGGATGCGAACAAGCGCCCGGAGGTTTCGCTCGATGACGTTGACGCGTTGCAAAGGCAGTTGAATCTGGCCGAGGCCGTCGTGCCGGTCGCCGAGGAAAACACCTCCGTCCAATTCCAGCGAAAAAGTTCGGCCAGCGTTTCCCTGATCGGCACGACCGAGGATTTTCAAGTCACCAGCGGGCTGACGGTCGCGGACGGGCGTTTCCTTTCACCGGCGGAATGCGACGGCGGGCGACCCGCGTGCGTGATCGGTTCGGACATCGCCACGAATCTTTTCAAGCTGGTTCAGCCGGTGGGCCAGAAAATCAACATTCATCACCACCTGTTTGAAGTCGTCGGCGTGCTGGAACATCAGGGCGGATTTGGCGACAACGGGAGCATTGACGACCAGGCCATCGTGCCGCTGGCGCAGTTCATTGACCTGTTCGGATCGGATCAGGATTACGAAGTCCAGGTGAAGGCCAAGCGCCTCACGGAACTCGACGACGCGAGCGAGGAGTTGCGCGCCGTGATGCGCCGCATCCGCCACCTCGCGCCGGATGCGCCGGACAATTTCGCCATCAACCAGCAGGAGGAATTTCTGGAACTGTTTCACCGGATCGCGGGCACCATCGCGACCGTCGGGCTGTTCATCACCGGCCTGTCGCTGTTCGTCGGCGGCATCGGCATCATGAACATCATGTTCGTCTCGGTGGCGGAGCGGACGCGCGAAATCGGCGTGCGCAAGGCCATCGGCGCAAAACGCCGGACGATTCTCCTGCAATTTTTGATCGAGGCGGCGTGCATTTGTCTGATCGGCGGGGCCATCGCGCTCGCCATCGCCTGGCCGGTGACGCTGCTGATGCAGAAAGTCATGCCGGCGGCGATGTCGCCGATGATCGTCGGCGTTTCACTGCTGGTGTCGGCGGTGACCGGCGTGCTTTCCGGTTTTTTCCCGGCGTGGCGCGCGGCGCGCATGGACCCGGTGGAGGCGTTGCGAAATGAATAAAGCCGGGACCATTTCCTTCTTGGCCGAGGCGCGCGAAAGTTTTTCGATGGCGCTGGGCGCGTTGCGGGCGCACAAGCTGCGCTCGGCGCTGACGCTGCTCGGCGTGCTGGTCGGCGTGTTTTCCATCATCGTCGTGATGACGGCCATGCGCGTGCTCAAGAGCTACGTCGAGGCGCAGTTGAGTTCGCTCGGCAGCGACACGTTCATGGTCCGCAAATGGCCGGGAGTTTATTTTGGCAACGGCGGCGATCTGGAAAAATACTGGCGGCGGAAGGACGTCACGATGGCGCAGGGAAAACGGTTCCAGGAAAAAGCCGTGCTGCCGCTGAACATCGGGATGGAAACGGCCTTCTGGTCGGGCGAAATCGTGACGCGCTATAAAATCAGCGCGCCCAACGTGCGGCTCTACGGTGAAACCCCCGGCAGTTTTCCCGCGCACAACTGGAACCTCGGCGAAGGCCGCCTGCTGCTCGACGTGGACGTGGACAACGCGCGCGACGTCTGCGTGCTCGGCAGCGGGCTGGCCACGAACATTTTTCCGAACAGTTCGCCCGTCGGCGAGCGCGTGAAAATTGACGGCATCAATTACACCGTCGTCGGCGTGCTCGAATCCAGGGGCGGCGCGCTGGGCGGCGACCAGGACAATTTCGCCATCGTGCCGCTGACCACCGGCCTGAACCGCTACGGCCTCTGGTGGCGCAGCCTGAACCTGCTCATCCAGGCGCGCGACCACGACAGCTACGACGCCACCGTCGAGGAGGCGCGCGGGCTGATGCGCACCATCCGCAAAACGGCGCCGGGCAAGGACGACGATTTTGAAATCGTCTCGAACGATTCCAAGATCGAGCAGTTCGACGCTTTCACGTGGACGCTGCGCATCAGCGTGATGATCATCAGCTCCATCGCGCTGCTCGCCGCCGGCGTCGGCATCATGAACATCATGCTCGTCTCCGTCACGGAACGGACGCGCGAAATCGGCATCCGCCGCGCCATCGGCGCCAAGAAGCGCAACATCATGGTGCAATTCATCATGGAAGCCATCGTGCTGTGCGAAGTCGGCGGCGTGGTCGGCGTCGTCCTCGGCATCCTCGGCGGCAACGCCACCGCGTATTTTCTGAAACTCGCCCCGGCGATCCCGGTGGACTGGGTCATCATCGGCCTGCTGATTTGCTCCGTCGTCGGAGTTGTCTTCGGAACCTACCCGGCGTGGAAGGCGGCGAACCTTGACCCGATTGAATCGCTGCGTTACGAATGAGCGCAAAACGAGCGGTATCTGGAACGAAGGCCGCTTTTGAATTTCAAACTGCCGCTGACAAAATCAGTTTGGGGTGGACGATAAGAGCAAATAACGTTTGAATTTCAGCAATGTCAAAGGCAAACCATGAAAATAAAAACTATCATTGCATTTGTCGCGATTGCTGGAGCATTGGAATTGGTCGGCTGTAAGCCAAAACAGGTCACGCTTACCGGGCAAATTTTCATAGTCACTCGTGGAGCCGAAAATGTGAAACTTGGTTTAGTGGAAGTGCAGTTGATTCCCAAACAACAAGTTTATGCCTTTTTGGATTCAAAATATACGGCAATCGAAGCTGAAATCTCATCTCGGCAACATGATCTTGCGACATCAAAGGACCTGCTGGAAAACGCCGTGGCTATTGACACCTGTATAAGTAATGTCCTAATCTCTGGGGTGCTGGAAGCAACCTATGAGACCCCACGGCACTCCGAATGAATTGGAACAACGCCGGCGACGAGCCTTGGCGTTGTTGGAA